>Ga0315901_10004135_pt1 | contig 18290 bp, 19 predicted proteins | sample LakEriMetagenome_10_FD_203761 | JGI IMG/M metagenome (GOLD analysis project Ga0315901, IMG submission 203761) | Freshwater fungal communities from buoy surface, Lake Erie, Ohio, United States - Buoy 2 MA116 | ecosystem: Environmental > Aquatic > Freshwater > Lake | place: USA: Lake Erie, Ohio...
GAAAGACCGATGCGAACCTGGTTTTGAATAAGTTCACCAACAGTACGTAGGCGACGGTTACCGAAGTGATCGATATCGTCCTTTTCAACGCGAACTTCGCGGCCGTACTCCATCAATACATCTCCGCGGTGCAGGGCTACTAGGTAGCGCAGCGTTGCAACGATGTCAGAAATAGTAAGTAGTGATGCCTTCAGTTCTAGATCAAGACCTAGCTTCTTATTAACCTTAAAGCGACCGACCTTGGCCAAGTCGTAGCGCTTTGGGTTGAAGTAAAGGTTTTCAATTAAGTTCTGTGCAGCTTCCTTAGTTGGTGGTTCACCTGGACGTAGCTTGCGGTAGATATCTAGCAGCGCCTCATCCTGTGTTTTAACAGTATCTTTTTCAAGAGTTGCACGCATTGATTCGAAATCACCGAACTCTTCAAGAATCTGTTCTTCAGTCCAACCAAGTGCTTTCAAGAAGACAGTTACAGACTGCTTACGCTTGCGGTCGATGCGAACACCAACCAAATCTTTCTTATCAACTTCAAACTCAAGCCATGCACCACGGCTAGGAATTACCTTAGCTGTGAAAACATCCTTGTCAGAAGCTTTTTCAATTGTGCGCTCGAAGTAAACACCAGGTGAGCGAACTAGCTGTGAAACAACAACGCGCTCTGTTCCGTTAATAACGAAAGTTCCGCGTGGAGTCATAACTGGGAAGTCACCCATGAAGACTGTCTGTGACTTAATTTCACCAGTGATGTTGTTTGTAAACTCTGCTGTTACGAATAATGGTTGTGAATATGTCATATCGCGCTCTTTGCACTCACCAATTGAGTACTTAGGTGGCTCGAAACGGTGATCGCGGAATGAGAGTGACATTGATCCCTGGAAATCTTCGATTGGTGAAATCTCTTCAAAGATTTCTTCCAAACCAGAAGTTGTTGGGATTTCTCCGCGATTCATTGAATCGGCTGCAGCAATACGTGAGCGCCATGCATCGTTGCCCAATAACCAGTCAACGCTTTCAACTTGCAGCGCTAATAAGTTAGGAACTTCGAGAGGTTCACGGATTTTTGCGAAAGAGATTCGGCGTGGGGCTACTGATGGTTTTTTATTCGCGGCCAAGATATGTCCTTCCAGACAGTAAAGCGGGGACGCACAACTATTAGGTCTCAGCCGCTATATGCCCTGACCATTTGAATTTTGTGCGAAGGTGAAGGGTATCGCGCAGGCCCGCACCCTGTCCAACCGGGCCCTTATACCCCCACGCGCGCAATTTGTCAGTCAATTGCCAAAAAATGTGAATAAGGGGGCTGGGAATAGAAAAAGCCCCGCCTGGCCAAAGCCAAACGGGGCGATCTCTGACGAATTACTTGATTGTGACTGTTGCGCCAGCTGCCTCTAGTGCTGCCTTTGCCTTGTCTGCTGTCTCCTTGTTGACCTTCTCTAGGAGAGTCGCTGGAGTTGCATCTACAAGATCCTTCGCTTCCTTCAAGCCAAGGCTTGAATTCAATCCGCGAACTTCCTTGATCACTGCAATCTTTGCTGAACCAGCATTTTCCAAGATAACTGTGAAGTCATCTTGTGCTGCTGCTGCATCGCCGCCGCCTGCTGCTGCGCCGCCGCCTGCTGCTGCTACTGGAGCTGCTGCTGTTACATCGAATTCAGTTTCAAATGACTTAACGAACTCAGAGAGCTCGACCAATGTCATTTCCTTGAATTGTGCCAATAGGTCTTGTGTGTTGAGCTTTGTCATATTCGTTATTCCTTCTCTTCTGTTTCTGTGGATGCTTCAGTTGCTTCTGCTGCTGGAACTTCAGCAACTTCAGCCACAACTTCTGGTGCAACAGCTTCTGGCGCTGGTGCTTCTACTACTGCCTCAGCTGCTGGTGCAGCTGCTGCTACTGGTGCAGCTGCACCTTGCTCTGCTTCAAGCTTGATACGCAATGCATCGAAAATACGAGCTGCCTTAGCAAGCGATCCCTTCATCGCACCAGCAAGCTTTGCCAATAGAACTTCACGAGACTCGAGGTTAGCGAGCTGCATGATCTCTTCTTTGGTTACTGCTTTGCCTTCGTAGATTCCACCCTTGATTACAAGGAATGGATTCTCTTTTGCGAAATCGCGCAGGCTTTTAGCCGCATCGATTGGGTCTCCCTTAATGAAGGCAACAGCTGAAGGACCAACGAGAAGATCTGGTGAAAGATCAACTCCGGCATCCTTTGCTGCAATCTTTGTAAGAGTGTTCTTGACTACTGAGTACTTGGTCTTTTCACCAAGTGCACGGCGAAGTTCCTTCATTGAAGTCACAGATAGTCCGCGATATTCAGTAAGGACAGTCGCTGTGGCTGTACGGAAGTCTTCCGTTAGCTCTGCAACTGCTGATGCTTTATCTGGGCGAGCCATTCGGTTCACCTTTCCTGGTACTTAGTGATCGCAGGAAATAAAAAAATCCGTAACGCGTAAGCGCCACGGATTAACATGAACACCTACGCGGGCTGAGATTTCCTCATTTATTTAGATCTTCCTTGCGGTTGATCTAAACCTGCGGTCTTTGGTTATGGGTAGAGGGTAGGCCGGCTGGCCTACCCTCGTCAAATTCTTAGTTGGCTACTGGCTCACGAACTAGGTTTGGATCTACTGCGATTCCAGGTCCCATAGTTGTTGAAACAACTGCCTTTTGCACATAGCGACCCTTTGAAGAGTTTGGCTTAGCACGCATAACTTCTTCCATCGCTGCTGCGTAGTTCTCAGCTAGCTGATCGGCAGTAAATGAAACCTTGCCGATAAGGAAGTGAAGATTTGAGTTCTTATCAACGCGGAATTCAATCTTTCCGCCCTTGATATCTTCAACAGCCTTAGCAACATCAGTTGTCACTGTGCCTGTCTTTGGGTTTGGCATTAAGCCGCGTGGTCCAAGAACCTTTCCAAGGCGACCGACCTTACCCATCAAATCTGGTGTTGAAACAACTGCGTCGTAATCAAGACGACCCTTTGAAACTTCTTCGATCAATTCATCGCCACCGACGATATCTGCGCCAGCTGCGCGAGCTGCATCTGCTTTTTCTCCGTTAGCAAAAACCAAAACACGAGCAGTCTTACCTGTTCCGTGTGGCAAGTTAACAGTTGAGCGGATCGCTTGATCGGCCTTCTTTGGGTCAACGCCAAGTACTAAAGCAACTTCTACAGAAGCGTTGTACTTAACTGTTGATGTTTCTTTGGCAAGTGTTACTGCCTCGAGTGGTGTGTAAAGGTGATCCTTGATTACCTTTGCTGCAGCCTCGTTATATTTCTTTGAGCGCTTCATTTCATCCTCATTCTTTCTTAGGTTGTGGTTAGCGAACCAGCGCGGTTCTCCCACATCTTCTTCTCACTCTGAGAAGAAGAATTCTTTATTTATCCGTTAGTTGTGATTCCCATTGATCTCGCTGTTCCAGCAATGATCTTTGAAGCTGCGTCGATGTCGTTTGCGTTTAGATCTGACATCTTAAGCTTTGCGATTTCAGCAACTTGAGCCATGGTGATGTTTGCAACCTTGGTCTTGTGTGGAACTGCAGATCCCTTTTCAACGCCAGCAGCCTTCAAGATCAAACGTGATGCTGGAGGTGTCTTAGTGATGAAAGTGAATGAGCGATCCTCGTAGACAGTGATCTCTACAGGAATGATCTGGCCCTTTTGAGCTTCAGTCGCAGCGTTGTATGCCTTGACGAACTCCATGATGTTGACACCATGCTGACCGAGTGCAGGACCTACTGGTGGAGCAGGTGTTGCTGCGCCAGCCTGGATCTGCAACTTAATGAATCCGGTTACCTTCTTCTTTGGTGCCATTTCTTTTCCTCTTTTTGTTTTCTAGTAGTTCTTCAATTAAATCTTTTGTACTTGGGCAAATGAAAGCTCAACTGGGGTTTCACGTCCGAAGATAGAGACAAGAACCTTGAGTTTTGCCTGCTCTGGCATGATCTCTGAGATCGATGCTGGAAGGGTTGCAAAAGGACCGTCCATAACTGTGACTGATTCGCCAACTTCAAAGTCGATAAGGCGAATATCTACCTTGTCAGACTTCTTAACTGGACGTGGTGCAAGAATTTTCTCAACTTCATCCATGCTCAATGGGCTTGGGTGATGTGCATTGCCAACAAAGCCTGTAACACCAGGAGTGTTACGAACTGCTGACCATGACTCGTCAGTGAGATCCATGCGAACTAAAACATAGCCAGGGTAGATGTTGCGCTTAACCATCTTGAACTGACCGTTCTTTAGTTCCTTCACTTCTTCTTCAGGAACTTCAATCTGGAAAATGTAATCTTCCATATTAAGTGACTGAATACGGGTTTGAAGGTTGCCCTTTACTTTCTTCTCATAGCCCGCATAAGAGTGGACTACATACCAATCGCCCAACGCTGTGCGAAGTGTGCGACGGAATTCTGCATTTGGGTCATTCTCATCTGACTCGATATCGCCATCTTCATCAGATGCCAATGCCAATTCAGGCTCAGTTGATGAAACTACTTCAGCAACGATTTCTTCAACTACCTCAACGACAGGCGTTGCAATCTCGCTAGCCGATGCTGCGAGCGCGGCCTCGAAGGCGTCTGCTTTGATCTCTTCGCTCATGTTCTTCCTTTATCCAAAAACCCAGAAGACGATCTTTGTAAGAACAAGATCGAGCAATGAAACGACAGCAATAACGAAAGTTACGAAAACCATAACCACGGCTGTATAGGTGGTTAACTGATTACGTGTTGGCCAAACAACTTTGGTGAGTTCGTTAACAACTTGGCGGTAGAAAAGACCGACGCGCGCAAATAGACCGAGCTTCTCGGCAACTTGTTCGTGTGACTCTGTCATCGTCGTTCCTTTCGTTTAGTACTTCAGGTAAAACACTGTGCAGGGCAGGAGGGACTCGAACCCCCAACCGGCCGCTTTGGAGACGGCAACTCTAGCCAATTGAGCTACTGCCCTTCGCGAGTGCATGGCAAAACCATAGGGAAAAGCAAACCCTCGTGAGCGTCGAAGTGTAGGGGCAAGAGGCCTTCCAGGTCTAACTCGCGCCTGAAGATACGGCAGACTTAGGGCCATGACTCCACGTATCTCATCGCGTATCGCTGCCATCGCTGAATCTGCCACTTTGGCCGTTGATGCCAAGGCTAAAGCGCTAAAAGCTGCCGGGCGACCAGTAATTGGTTTTGGTGCAGGTGAGCCAGATTTTCCAACACCTGCATACGTTGTTGAAGCAGCTGCTGCTGCAACACAAGTTGTTGCTAACCATCGCTACACACCAACACCAGGTCTACCTGAACTTCGCGATGCGATTGTTGCAAAGACAAAGCGTGATTCCAACTATGTAATTACTGCAGATCAAGTGCTCGTGACTAACGGTGGCAAGCAGTCGGTGTATCAAGCATTTGCAACGATTATTGATGCAGGTGATGAAGTACTACTTCCTTCACCTTTCTGGACAACATATCCAGAGTGCATCAAATTAGCTGGTGGAAAAGCTGTTGAAATCTTTGCCGATGAAACCCAAAACTATTTAGTTTCAGTTGAACAGTTAGAGGCTGCTCGCACGCCAAAGACAAAGGCGCTACTTTTCTGTTCTCCATCTAACCCAACTGGTTCTGTGTATTCAGTTGAGCAAGTTAAAGCAATTGGTGAATGGGCGCTTAAGAACAACATCTGGATCATCAGCGATGAAATCTATGAGCACTTGCTCTATGACGGCGCTACTGCCCCATCACTTCCAGTTCTAGTTCCAGGACTTGCTGATACTTGCATCATTATTAACGGTGTTGCAAAGACATATGCAATGACTGGTTGGCGTGTGGGCTGGATGATTGGTCCAAAGGATGTCATCAAGGCTGCAACTAACCTTCAATCACATATGACGTCAAATGTTTCTAACGTTTCACAGCGCGCAGCAATTGCAGCGCTATCTGGCAACTTAGATGCAGTACATGAAATGGGTGTGGCTTTTGATCGCCGCCGTAAGTTAATCGTTGATTTAATCAATGAAATCCCAGGCTTTGTCTGCCCAACACCACAAGGTGCTTTCTATGTATATCCATCAGTAAAGGGTGTGCTTGGCAAAACTATTCGTGGAAAAACTCCGACAACATCAGCAGAGTTAGCCACGCTTATTCTGGAAGAAGTAGAAGTTGCAGCAGTACCTGGTGAGGCTTTTGGGCCCTCTGGATACCTACGTTTTTCCTATGCAACAAGTGATGCAGACATTGTTGAAGGAATCGGGCGCATCAAGAAGCTAATAACTGAAGGTTAAATCTCAATACCAATCAGATTTACTTCAGCTTCTAACGTAATTCCAAAAGTGTTCTGTACTTGATCGCGTGCCTTGCGAGCTAACGTTGCAATATCTGAGGCCGTAGCACTTCCTGCATTCGTTAATGCCAGCACATGCTTGGTTGAAATCCTTGCACCACCCACTTCATCACCTTTGTGAATTCCAGAGTTTTCAATCAGCCATGCTGCTGAAATCTTCACGCGGCCATCTGTTAGTGGCCACTTAGGTGCAGCGTTTGGAAGTCCATCGGCTGCTTGCTGCGAAATAATTGGGTTAGTAAAGAAAGAGCCTGCTGACCAAGAGTCTTTATCTTGTGAATTAATCAACATCCCCTTTGCCCCACGAAGTTCTAACACTGCTTTTCTCACATCAACTACAGATGCCTTATCTCCCATATCAACACCGAGTTTTTTAGATAGTTCGGCATAAGTAATGGGATCACTCATCTCACCACGTCGTATTTGGAATTGAACTTCCAAAACAACGTAGCGACCTGGGTGAGATTTAAAGTGAGAACTGCGATAAGAGAATTCACATTCGCTATTTGTAAAGGTGCGAATCTCTTTCTTTTCACGATCATATGTACGCACGCGTGTAATAAACTCACTAACTTCATGGCCATAGGCACCAATGTTTTGAATTGGCGCGGCGCCAACTGTTCCTGGAATTCCACTTAAAGTCTCTAGCCCAGCAAAACCTCTATCAATGGTGGTTGCAACAAACTCATCCCAGTCCTCGCCTGCACCAATGGTTAGAGTCGCACCACTGCATGCATCAACTTCTGCTTGCACCGAATTATTTGAAATTCTAATTACTGTGCCTTCAAAGCCTGAGTCTGAAACTAAAACATTTGTTCCTCCACCTAAAATCAAAATAGGTGAATCCCCTGCTTCTTCAATTGCCGCGATGATTTCTTCCTGCGTTGATACTTGAAGGATTTTTTGCGCCGGGCCACCCACGTGAAAGCTCGTGTATTTGGATAGATCGGTCATGGGTTAAGGCTACCGACGAGGAGACAAAATCGCTTCTTTGCCTCTGTACTTCTCCAGGATGCGGTCAAAGGTCTTCTTTGATTGCGCATCACGATAATCAGGATCTACATCGTGATAACCATGATGGCGACCTTGAGTAAGAGGTAGATCCATCTGCAAGAGTTTGCCACCGGCTTGCCTGATTTTTAATGAAAATTCAATATCGGCATTTCTGTAATAAACAGCACGTGGATTAAAACCGCCCACTTGTGTCATCGCCTCGCGATTAAATGCCATGAAGTATGAAAAGAGAACATCTACTTCTCCAACACCCTTATCGTCAACACTTCGCCATTGATCTTCCAAGTTAACTAATCCCCCATGCCAACCCACAGCAACGTATTGCCCTTTTGCTAACTCATCAACTACTGGCGTAATTGCATCACCAGTAAATTGAGTTGAGGGATCCATAACAATGACATATTTGCTTGCTACTTTTTCTAGAAACACATTTGCACAATCTGCCCAGCTAGCACCGGGTGCAACTGAAATTAAGTACGTGCGCTTGTCCATCTCTTCAAATAGCGCCCCGGCATCACCGATAGCGATAACTGCAACTGCGCAATCGCTATTTGCCTTTACAGTTCTCACTGTCTCAAGAGCATCATCTGTAAAGCCATCAACGATGATTCCTACTGTGACATCATTTTCAAGATCTATTGGGCGAATATCTCGTGGATAAGCCAGCGTGATGTATGGCTTCTTTGGCTTTAATTCATAGCCACCAGCAACATCCACAACTTCATAACCTGCATGCATGAGATCTTCACGATATTTATCAGCTAACTTAAAATCTTTAGCAGCACGCGCATCCATGCGCGCTTGGGCTAACTGGGTTACCGAATCTGGAATGCTCATTTAACTACTACGGCCTTTGCCATTCCTAGGACTTTAACTCCAGCAGAGGTTGCAGTGATATCCAGTTTGACTGTCTTTCCATCAACTTCAGTAACCGTTGCAACAACAGTTAAATCAACCTTTTCTCCCGCTGGAACTATCACTGGCTTAATAAAGCGAGCTGAGAACTCACGCACATTAGCGCTTCCACCTGCCCACTCTGTTACATATTTCCCAGCAAGGGCCATGGTGAGCATGCCGTGAGAAATAACATTAGGAAGGCCAACAGAGAGCGCAAACTCTTCATTTTGGTGGATTGGATTTTGATCCCCACTTGCATCTGCATATGCCTTAAGCAAAGCGCGATCAATATAGAAAATCTTTTCTGGCAGTGTCATTCCAACTTCAATCATCCGCGCACCACCAATGTTGACCATGAGGTGACAACTAATTCAGTGCCATTATGTAGATCTGATCGCACGGAGACAATTTCATTTCCAGCTGCAACTCTAAGCGTTTCAATCGTTGCAGAACATGTGAAGACATCGCCTGCAACTATGGGGCGAAAGATTTCAAACTTTTGATCGCCATGAACTAACCGAGTCCAGTCAACGCCGATTTCAGGTTGAGTCAGGATTGATTCATATTGGGAGAGAGAAATGCGAATAGAAAACGTAGGAGGAGCAACGCTTGTATCTGTTTCGCCAATGACAGCAGCAAAGGCATCAATTTGTGATTGTGTGACCGTAACTTCTTCCACACCCTTGAAGGTGCGCCCGACCGAATCGGGATTGATCATTAGCGAGTTTCGCGGTGAAGAGTTGAAGACTTGCAACGTGGACAGAACTTCTTAAGTTCCATGCGGTCTGGATCGTTGCGGCGGTTCTTCTTTGTAATGTAGTTGCGCTCTTTGCAATCAACGCATGCCATGGTGATCTTTGGACGTACGTCCGCGCTCTTGCTTGCCATGGTCTTACTCCTTCATTGGTTATCGAGGGGCTCAGGTTACCCGAGCCTTCTCGATGCGCGAAATTCACGCGTGTGGAACTAGTAGCGGAGGCGGGATTTGAACCCACGACACAGCGATTATGAGCCGCTTGCTCTACCAAGCTGAGCTACCCCGCCAAGGGTTGTGCGTTTACAACAGATCTTCTTCTTGTGAAGAACTCTTTCGAGCCCCCCACCGGAATCGGACCGGTGACCTTTTCCTTACCATGGAAACGCTCTACCAACTGAGCTAGGGGGGCAGATCGAATGCTGAGCGTACAGGCAATTAACTACTTTGGAAAAATGACCTACTTATAGGGCTGGATTTAGCGTGATTTTGCCAGTTGTTTCGCGGGCCAACATTGCTTGGTGAGCAGCAGTGGCCTGACTTAAGCCAAATGTTGCACCAATTACTGGCTTTAATTTTCCTTCAATTACTAATGAAAATAGTTCAGTAATTACATCGTTAAGAAGTTCTTTCTTACCAAAGCAATGTGCCAACCAAAATCCCACTACAGTCTTTGTTCCACCCATTAACACACCTGGATGAATGGGTGTTGGCGCAGTTCGTGAAGCCATTCCGAAAGTAACTAAGCGACCAAATGGTGCCAACACATCAAGGCTGACATCAAAAGTTTTACCGCCAACCATCTCAAGAACTAAGTTAACCGGTTTTCCGACATTGGCCTCAAGAATCGCATCTTTAAGTTTGTCTTGATCTGCATCAATAACAACGTCAGCACCAAGTGATTTAGCAAGTGCTCGTTTGCTCTCACTTGAGGCAACTGCAATTACCTTTGCTCCCCACATCTTTGCCAATTGAATAGCAATAGTTCCAACGCCTCCTGCTGCTGCATGGATAACTACGCTCTCACCTTTTTGTAGGTGGCCAACAGTTTTTAAGATGTGCCAAGCAGTTGAACCTTGCACCAACATACACAGCGCTTGTTCATCACTTACTCCATTTGGAATCTCAATCATTGCAGCAGAGTGAGCACGGGCTTTTTGCGCATATCCCCCGCCATCAACAGGTGCAAGCACACGGCGGCCATTAGCAATACCAACAACTTCAATACCTGGAATTAGTGGAAGTTTTTGTGGAGATAGATAAGAGTTTTCTGTTTGATGTGTATCGGCATAGTTAATACCGATTGAGGTTACTTCTATTAACTCTTGTCCCGGACCAGGAACTGGTTCTGCTAGATCTACTAAGTGCATGGATTCTGGACCGCCAAATGCGGTGATTTGTATTGCCTTCATTTTTTATCCCTTAGTTGCGCCTAGAGTTAAGCCTGAAACAAACTGCTTGCGAAGAACAAGGAACAAGATAATCGTTGGCGCAGCAACAATGCTGGCACCTGCGGCAAGCAAATTAAAGTCAGTTACGTACTGTCCCTGCAGCTGGCGCAGAGCAGAAGTCACTGGACGCTTAGAATCCTCAGACATCAAAATCAGCGCCCAGAAGAAGTCGTTATAAATCCAGCAACTCATGAGCACGCCAAGGGCTGCTAGAGGTGGGCGAAGCAGCGGCAACATAACATTCCAATAATGTCTAAAGACTGAACAGCCATCGAGAATTGCTGACTCTGAAATTTCCTTTGGAACAGTCTTCATATATGAAGAGAGAACGAAGGTAGCAAAACCAACTTGGAATGCAACGTGGATAAGAATGATGCCAAAATAGTTGTTATAAAGCAATGAACGGTTTCCGAAGAGATCACCAATTTTGATGTAAAGCCAGAAAACTGGAATATAAGTTGCAATAGTTGGCAACATATTTCCTGCAGTAAAGAAAAGTAAAAGAGTGAGATTAAATCTAAATGAGTAACGTGATACAACGAAAGCTATGAGTGAACCTAAGAATAAGATCAAGATAACGCTAGGTACCATCACATAGAGAGTATTCAAGAAGTATTTCGTCAAACCCATAACTCGAAAAGCTTGGAAATAGTTATCTAGGTTTAAGTGACGTGGCCAAGAGAAAACACCGTAGGAAATAATGTCGTTATATGGACGAAGTGAGGTCCAGAGTGTCCAAAGGATTGGAAAAATCCAGACAAAAGCGAAGAAGCCGATAATGCCAGAGATGAAGTTATCTTTAACCTTTTGCTTATTCTTGTACTCTTTATTTTGGACGATCGTTGCACTCACTGGAGGTCCTCCTTAAAGACATTGCGCAGATAAACAAGGATTGGCACAACGCAGAGCACGAGGGCTATAACTGAATACGCCGCACCCTTCATCGAAATACCCTGTCCCGCAAAGTTCTGGAAAGCCAAAATGTTAAGTAATGGCCAGGCTGTAGAAGTGCCATAAATAATGTAAACAAGGTCAAAAGCACGCAGAGAATCGATAATCGTGATCACCAAGATGATCACATTGACCGGGCGCATCGTAGGAAAAATGATTTTTCTAAAGGTCTGCCACTCTGTCGCACCATCGATTGCAGATGCTTCGCGAAGGGATGAATCAAAGGCCTTTAAGCCAGCTAAATAAAGCAACATGATGTAACCAATATGGCGCCAAGAGGCCAAAGCCATGATCACATAACTATTGATGTCGTAGTTACCCCAGATAGAAATAGCGTTTCCAATATCTCTACCCATAACACCTTGCACAAAGCCACCAGGCTGGAGCATGAAGTTCCAGATAATTCCGATGATGGCTAGAGAGAGAACTACTGGGATGTAGAAAATAGTTTCATAAATCTGGTGACCCTTAATTTTGCGATCAAATTGATAAGCCAACAAAATGCCAAGTGGTGTTGCAATAAATGTAAACCACAGTAGCCAGACAACGTTGTTTTTTAGTGCGTCATAGAAAACTGGAGAACCGAAAAAGATGTTTTTGTAGTTTGCAAAACCGGCCCATTTAATGTCACCGACGTTAATGCCATTCCAGTAAGTGAAAGAAAGAATTACTGTGATGAGCGTAGGTGCCCATAAGAAAACTACCTGCAATAAGGTAGGAATACCTACGAAGGCACTGAGAGTAAAACGATCATTGCGGGAAAGGGAACGGCGGCTGCGAACATTTTTGTTCACAGCCGCCGTTTTCATTTCTTAACCCTAGTCTAATTCGTTAATTTAAACGAATTAAAGTGCAGGAAGTGCATCCCATTGTGCTTGAGTGCTTTCAAGAATCTTTGTGAGATCTTTTGGATTCTTAAGGAAGCTCTGAATTGCTGGACCAACAACTGGGCCTGCAAAGTCACCGCGGGTATCGCGGTCAAGGAAGAAGCCGATGTTCTTAGCTGCGCCAAGAACTGCAAGCTTCTGCTTGTTGAATGCATCGTATGAAGATGTATCGAAGTCGCTGCTGATGTAGATGTTTGTATCTCCAGCGGCAACTGCTGCATCAATACCTTCCTTTGATCCCAAGAATCCAGCAAGGTCTGCTCCACCTTCGACGTTGTTACCGTTTGCGGCAACTGAAATACCGTCAAGTGGTGCATCGATTGAGTCAATACCGTGCTCTGGATTGATTTCTGGGAATGGAACGATCCATAGATCGTCATAGTCTTCTTGTGACTTCGCTAGGAAGTCGTTAGCAAACCATGAACCCATCATCATGGCGCCGCACTTCTTCTGTAGTAGAAGATCGCGCATGCCATCCCATGAGATATCAAGAACGTTCTTGTTCATGAATGGAATCAATTCGCCCATGTGGTTGAAGACTTCTACAACCTTGGCATCTGTCCACTGCTCTTTGCCGTTAAGCAAGTCAATGTGGAATTGGTATCCGTTAAGACGCATGTTGAGAATATCGAATGTTCCCATTGCTTCCCAGCCGCCCTTGTCGCCAAGTGCGTAACCAACTAGACCCTTCTTCTGTGTAGCTTCGCACAGTTTGATTAGGTCATCCCATGTTGCAATGCTCTCTGGGTTAAGACCCAATTCCTGCATTGTTGACTTACGGTAGTGAAGTCCCCATGGGTAGTAAGTAGTAGGAATGATGTACTGCTTGCCATCTGAAGGATTTGTTGCACCTTGGATTGCAGCAGCTGAAAGTGAACTTCCAAGAGCCTTTACCTGCTCTGAAACATCAGCTAATAGTCCAGCATCTGCACGTGCATTTGTGCGCCATCCGGCCATCCAACCAAATGCATCATCTGGTGTTCCTTGCAAAATCTGAACGAAGTTATTCTGGAAGTCATCTGAGTTAACTGCCTGTGAAATAACTTTGTTGCCAGTCTTCTTTGTATACGCATCGTTTGCTGCGATTGCAATCTTTGCACCAGCATCACTTAGATTTCCACGAATTGTGAAGCGAACATCTCCAGTGACTTGCTTCTTTCCACAACCAGCAAGAAGTGATCCACCAGCAACTAGTCCAGCTCCACCGATTGCAGCACCCTTAAGTACTGAACGACGGGAAATGCCATTGTTTACATCTGACATTGTTTTCCTTTTCTCTAGAGTTGAGCCTTTCGAAAGGTCATCAGGTTTTGAAGGGGTCAAGGCCTGGTAACACGCTCAACCTAGAGGTCATACCATTGAACAGATAGGTCTATGAGGTAACGAATTGATTACATTTACGCGTAAATTGCCGTTTTTTGGCTACTTTTTGCGACCAAAGAGACGTGAGAGAAAACCGGGCTCTTTTGGGTCATTTTGATGGCCCTGACAGCGATCTTTTTTGGCCACCCCAGCCAAAGCCTGCTCAATGTGTTGGCCACAACCTGACCAGGTTGGTTTTTGGCACTTACGGCATGTAGTTCTACTGCACATAGTTTTATCCCTCTTCTAGTTTGTAACGAGTACTGGCGTTGCTGCTGGTGAATTCATCCAGGTCAAATATCCACCATCAAGATTTACAGGATTAAATCCGAGTTCTTTGAGGAGCATTGAGGCTGTGTGGCCGCGTTGGCCCACTTGGCAGTTCACCAATAGGTTCTTGTTAGTGATTTCAGACTGGCGTTCACGGATTTCATCTACTGGAATATTGATAGCACCAGGAATCATTCCTTTTCCACATTCGCTAACGCTACGAACATCTATGAGGGTGTAACCCTTATCCATGTATTCATGTATTTCATCCCATTGCGCAACTTGAGTTAGACCAGAAACGATATTTTCGGCAACATAGCCCAACATGTTTACTGGATCTTTTGCTGAGCTAAATGGGGGTGCATAAGCAAGCTCTAAATCTGCAAGCTCCGGAGCAGTAATTCCACCTCGCATTGCTGTTGCAATCACATCGATACGTTTATCTACTCCCTCAGTTCCAACTCCTTGTGCACCAAGAATTTCACCGGTAGTTGGCTCAAAAATAAGTTTCAAACTCATCTGCTTTGCATCTGGGTAGTAACCAGCATGTGAACTTGGATGAGTGTGAATAGATTGATAGGCACGGCTAGCTGCTTTAAGTCTTTTTTCATTCCAACCGGTTGTGGCAATCATTAAATCAAAGACTTTAACTATTGCAGTACCAATAGTTTTGACTGGCCGAATTGAGCGTCCAGCAATATGGTCTGCTACAACGCGACCATGGCGATTTGCTAAATTGGCTAATGGAACAAGTGTTGCACTGCCATCTAACGCATCGCTCTTTTCAGCTGCATCACCAACTGCATAAATATCTAGATTGCTTGTGCGATTGAAATCATCAACTTTGATTCCATTTCTAGTGCCAATTGTGAGGCCAGCTGCCTTAGCTAAGGAAATCTCTGGGCGCACACCAATCGCCAAGATAACGATCTCGGCAGGAACAGTGTCACCATTTGAGAGCTCAACGCTGTCTGCACCAATGCTCACAACACTTGCTCCAAGGTAGAGATTAACCCCATGTTTAATCATCTCTGCAGATACTAAAGTTGCAAGTTCTGGATCTAGCGGCATGAGAACTTGATCAGTTGCTTCAACTAATGAAGTTTGAATTCCTTTATGAATCAGGTTTTCAGCAATTTCAACACCAATGAATCCCCCGCCAATAACCACTGCGCTCTTTGGTTTTGCGCTCACATGGGCAGCAATCTTTTCAACATCCTCAACTGTTCGAAGTGTCATGCCTCTATCAATTCCTGGAAGAGGCGGAACAACTGGAGAGGCACCAGGACTGAGCACTAACTTGTCGTAATAAATTTCATGAGTTTCATGGCTATCAAGATTCTTAATGGTGACTGTCTTCTTGATTGGATCAATACCCATAACTTCTGTATTCACGCGAACATCTAGGCGAAAGCGTGCATGTAATGATTCAGGTGTCTGCAACAACAACGAACTTTCATGCTCAATGACTCCACCAACGTAATATGGCAAGCCACAGTTGGCATAGGAAACATGCCCGCTTTTCTCAAGAACAATAATTTCAGCATCTGCATCTAATCGGCGCAAACGGGTTGCTGCCGACATACCACCAGCTACGCCACCAATAATGACGGTGCGCATTAGTTTGTCACCAAAGGTAGGCCGGCATTAGCCCAATCAATGATTCCACCGTTCATGTTATAGACATTGGTAAATCCAGCATCCCGCATGACTTTTACAGCTTGACCTGAGCGATTGCCACTACGACAGTAAACGGCGTACGTTGCATTCTTATCAAGTGCAGCAATTTCGTTTTCAAAGTTGCCGCTCTGGAAATCGATCAGACGTGCACCCTCAATGTAGCCTTCAGCAAACTCTGCTGGTGTACGAACATCTAATGTGACAACACCTGGTTCAGTAATCTTGGATGAAAACTCTGTAACGCTTAAATCGATTGCCCCTGAACTTGAAGAACAACCTGCTAGTAGTAGAACCGACACAATTAAAGTCACGATTTTTTTCATTGGGTTCCCCTTAGGCCAAACTTAGAAATAGCTTTTGAAGCTGCGCTGTTACTTCATCAGAGTTGGAATTGCCCTCAACAATGCATTCTTTGAGACTGGCAGAAATTAAAGTAAAGGCAGCTGTATTTACTGCCTTTGAAACTGCAGACATTTGAGTGACGATCTCTTCGCAGTTGCGACCCTCTTCAAGCATGCGAGAAATGGCACCTAATTGTCCCTGAGCTCTCTTAATTCGCTTTGAAATTGCGATTACTTGCTCTTCATCTGAGAGAACATGTGCAATCTTTTTAGTGCTCATCAGCACTTACAACGATCTTGCTCGGCAACGCCCTCTAAAGCTTCTTCTATATGTTGGCCACACCCTGACCATGTGATTTTCTTACAGACTGAGCATGTAGCAGGTGAACACATCTTCATTTCTCCCTAAATAGCGGCTGAGGGAGAAAAAGTAGCATACCCCGGGGGGTATAGTCAAATACCCGTAATCCTCACGGCAGCCAGGGCAACACCAGCCACCAACGCCCAAGCAATCAGGCCCATAACCATTGGGCGTGCACCGATCGCTCGAATTGCCCTCCAACGCACTCCTGTACCAAGTGCAACTAATCCCGCACCGAGTAAGAGCTTGCTAGTTAACACGATTGCATCATGAATTCCCGTAGGGATCTCAAAAACATTTTGAATAATAGCTACTGCAATGAAACCTAAAACGAAAAATGGAATAAGTGGAACTTTCGCTGACTCTTGAGCGCTTTGACCTTGAGCCTTTAGATATTTGCGATGACGAAGAGTAAGAATCAAAACAATTGGTGCAAGCAAACACACTCGTGAGAGCTTTATGACGATTGCAGACTTGACTGCATCATCACTCCAAACAGAAGCTGTTGCAATAACTTGACCAACATCATGTACTGCAGCACCTGCCCAGGCACCGAATGTTTCATCACTTAATCCCATTAAGTTACCAACAAATGGCAAAACAAAAATTGAGAGAGTTCCACACAATGAAATCAGGGCAATTGCATAAGATGTTTCTTCTTCGGTCGCACGAGTTTGAGGTCGAATTGCTGCAACTGCAGTTGCACCACAAACACCGAATCCAACACCAATAAGTAGACCTAAATCCCCACTCATTTTGAATAATTTAGAAAGTCCTAATATTCCAAAAATTGTGATGCTAACTACTAAAATAACCGTGATGACACCTTCTATGCCAATAGCCTTGAGTGAAACAACACTGACTTGGGCACCTAGTAATGCAACACCAATGCGCATTATTTTCTTGCTGGATAATGCCGTACCAGCTGCGGCAAAGGTGGGCCATGTAGCAAAATTTGCAATCAAGAATCCAAACCCAACACAAAGTGCTAATGGGCTGATTGCAGGTTGAAAACTATTAATCTGAAATGCAACAGCGACTACCGCTGCAATTAAGCCAAGGCCTGGAAGTGTTTTAGTCATTTAGATACCGAGCTTTGTGGACCAGGTTTTCAGCTGCTCTGAGACTTGATCTGTAATGGTTATCTCATCACCGCTATTGAGATTTTCAGGGTTCGCACGATTAGAACCTGGAAGGCGACCCCCAGCGCTATTTACTTCTTGGGTGAACTCATTAGTTCTGCTGTTATTGCCATCTACAGATAACTTGGATGCATCAATTGCAATTACAAAGTGTGAAATCTGTTGAGGCAGCGCATCCTGGCTAGCTGCAAACATGTCAGGAATATTCCTAGCCAAAGTTGGCCCAATCAACATTCCAGTCAACGATTCAACAAGAACTGCTATCGCATAACCCTTAACGCCGCCTAATGGTGCAAGCATTCCAGCTAAGGCTTCCTTAGCATCGGTTGTTGGCGCGCCATCTTTTGTAAAAGCCCACCCTGGTTCAAGTTCTGCACCTGCTTGAGCTTTTGCTTGAATCTTTCCGCGAGCAACCGCACTCGTTGCTAAATCAACAACAGTAGGTGGATTGGTTGGAATACCGGCTGCAATAGGAGAAGTTGAAAGCAATGGTTGATTACCACCCCACGGTGGCATAACTGCAGGACCTGTACTAAATGCAATACCAACTAATCCGCGATTAATCATCGGCCACACATAAATACCTAATGCACCGCAGTGATTAGAACGGCCAACCCCAACGGCTGCTATTCCATTAACCATCGCGCGCTCAGATGCAATTTCAGATGCTTTTTGTAACTGCCAATGGCCCAATCCATCTTCACCATCAAAGACAACCAAACTTGGCAAATCTGTAACAGTCTTCAATTTCGCCTTTGGATTGATTCCACCTGCTTGTAAACGAGAGAGATAAAAAGGAAGGCGCATCAATCCATGGCTTCCGATTCCCCATCGATCACTTGCAACAATGCAGCGCGCAG
>Ga0315901_10004140_pt1 | contig 18278 bp, 16 predicted proteins | sample LakEriMetagenome_10_FD_203761 | JGI IMG/M metagenome (GOLD analysis project Ga0315901, IMG submission 203761) | Freshwater fungal communities from buoy surface, Lake Erie, Ohio, United States - Buoy 2 MA116 | ecosystem: Environmental > Aquatic > Freshwater > Lake | place: USA: Lake Erie, Ohio...
TGACCTCCGAGTACGCCGTGCCCTACAAGCAACCACCGGAATTACCTTCTACCAATACAAGATCGCGTTTGATCTCATCGAGACAACCTAAACGACCCCGACGGTGAAACATTCCCGCCAATATCAATCCCAATGTCCGACGAACTCGAGGTCAAGTGGATCGCCACAGATCGGACACAGGTCACCTTCCCTCACTATCTCAATCTTGCTCCGGCAGTAAGGACACTTCAGAACTTGATTATCAAGATCTGAATTCCATCTGACCTTCTTCATCACCAGACGTCTGCACCGATAGCAAGAACACAGCTCAGCACCGACCCCGAGCATTCCAACCCCAACATATTCTTCGCGATCGACTCCACAATGCTTGCAACACACGCGAATCATTTCACCCATAAGTTTCCTTTCAGGCGAACTTCAGTAAAGACAACAAATCTCTTGATCAGTCGACAGCTACCACTGTGTCGTAGAGGCCATAGTGGCGAAGCTTCGGGTGAGAGTCGATACCCGTGTAGCTCAACGAAGAGTCCTCGTACCTTCGGAAAGCAAAGACGGCTTGGTTCATGTGGGTGGCATTAAATACACCGAGAGACACAAGCAGGTTGAAGTCGCTGACTGTTAGCCCCGTTACCGCTCTGAATAGATCTGGTTCAAGTTTGGTGATGACATCAGTCAAAGTGTTCTCTCGAAAATCCGTCAAATACATGAATGCGGGGATACGTGTCGCAAACTTGATCAACTTCTCCTGAATCTGCTTTCGCTTCGACTTGTACTCCTTCTCCTCTTCGGAAAGCTCTTTCTTTCTCTTCGCGGAGAGCTTCGCACCCTTCTCCTTCTTCGTATCCCGAACGCTCTCGCTTTTGTTGACGACGGTCTCGAAGATCGAGCTTCCTAACGCCCGGAATCCTTCAATATTCATGATCGCGTCCAAAGCATCTTTGTTGGCGATGATCCTCTTTAACGTGTCATTGTCGACGTTGACAAGAATCGCAGACTCCCACTTGCGTGCCAGAAGCGTGGCTGAAGTACCGGCCATGGCAATGTCCAGAATCCCTCCGGCATCGATCTGCGTCATGTTCGAACCGTCATATGCGAGAACAGGAAGGAACTTGACCAGCTCCGCAACAGCATCCTCGGGATTCGGGGTATCGGGTGAGAGCCCTTGGCCGTACTCAGCGATCTGCCGCAGAGCTCTCGTCGGGGCGAAATCGAAAACAAAGCACACCGGCTTGACGATTGCTTCTTCATGGGGATTGTCACCATTCGGATTCTTGATTGACCACGGAGACTGAACCCGGAAAGCAGCTTGGAAGTAAGTCTCGGGTGACTTTAAGTTCCGGAGCATCAACATCGAGGACCACTGCGGAACGGTCACTCCAGTCGTCAACTTGCCACACGACAGAGTGATGGTCTTTGTCTCGTGCCCTGCACCTATGGCCTTTCTCACCGGAGGAAGCGCGTCGAGACCGATACCTGCACCCACGCCGGCAACAGACAGAACCGTGTAGTCGTGCCAGTAGACGTTGTGCTTTTCAGCCAGCAGATTCGCCATGGCGTGGCACGATGCAACATTGGGCAGAAACCAGAACGAATGCTGCAAGTAAGGAAGAAGCCGAGCATCTGAATATGGGAATGGTGGACGCTTACCCACCTTCATCGCATCAATCTGGGTCGGGAGGTACGCGCCACGGATAATGTCGAGCCACTTCTGAACATCGTCCTTGAACTTGAACTTCGCTGACTTTCCGGTACCCGTCGCCTCGAAGAACGCATTGAGATCGAATTCGTCGAATTCACCCTGATTGGCGATAGCCACGATCTCATCGGGCATCTGATAAGTCAGTAGTCGCATCTCGGGAAGTGATGCGTATGGGTTCCACTTGTCAGGATTCTTCTTTGAAAAAGCAGCTTTGGCGCGCTGCTCGTCGGTGTACGTCCAGTTGAAGATCTGCTCCTCAATGAACTCACCAGTAGCCAGAGCCTTGAACGGCGTTCCCGAGAGATAGAGATACGCCTTGGTTGTAATCGGTAGGAAATCGTCCTCTGAACCACTTAGTTCATCGAGCTTCTCTTCGAAGTCATCAAGAACACCGCCATACTCGTTGGCAACTTCCTTCTTGGCTTCGGTCTCTTCCTCGCCTTCGAAGAGTTCTTTCGCTCTGTCGCGCCATGCTCCAAAGTGGTACTCATCAAAAATGACCAGGTCCCAGTTCGTGGTGTGCAGCCATTCATTCTTCGCCTTGATTGTTCCGGTTGCCTTGTCCTTCCCCAATAGGTCCTGGAACGAACCGAAGTAGACAAGTGGCGAACCCTTCTTGGCCGTGGATGGATCCCCACCCGTTGCCTTCGAGAAGTACTGCCAACCCGTGAAGTCAACGTGAGATTCCAGGTCAGTTTGCCAGGCATCTTCCACAGCGGGTTTGAAGGTCACCACCAGGACACGCTTCGCATCCAGTTCCTTAGCCAGGTGGTACGACGCAAACGTCTTGCCGAATCGCATCTTGGCGTTCCAGAGAAAGCGCGGAACGGCCTTCTTCTTTTCACTCCAGATGGACCTGTAGTAGTCCGCGGTCTTCTTGACCGCTGCAGCCTGCTCGGTACGCAGCTTGAAGTCTTCGTGATGAGTCCCAACTCTGGCCTGGCCAGTCCGGAGTTCGGTGATTGCTACCTCTACGTCCTTCGCCGTGCAGCGCATCCACTCCAACTCGACATTCTCGAAGCCCTTCTCCTTGAGCCGATCTCGGACAGCACTGTCGCGAAAAAAGGTGCCGTCATCGCGCTCCGCTGATTGGTCAACTTCGAGCCGGTATTTCACGGGGGCAACGCCTTGCGACTGCTTGATGCGGACCTTGACGTCCTTGTACGTCGTCTGTCCAACCTTCAGACACCCCTTGTACTTCGGGATCTCAGTCGTTGACCATGCATATATGCGGAGCCGCGCCTCAGGCTTCTCCGGCAGCAGTTCCTCAATTGGCCTACTCATTACCGAGTTCCATTGGGCGGATCATGCTCTCAATGAAAGCGACTTCCTCCTTGGCAATGCTGTACTTCTCGTAGAGCTTTTCGTCCGACCAGGTTTCAGTGAAGTCTTGAAGAGGGACATACGAGTAAGTAGTGCGGTTTGTGTTTTGGGTAGGTTTTCTCATCAAGACCAAGAATCGGAAAAGCCTGGTGGAAATATACGAGAGTGCGTTCCTCGCGTCTTGTTCGGAATTGAATGGACCGATATAGAAATAGGTCTCGGTGCAGATACTTCCTGGAGCACCGATAAATGGGCGACTGAGAATCGAATGGGGATACTTTTCATCACCGCCGTAAGCCTTCCCAATGAAGATTTTCCATGTATCAACCAGTTCGCGGTTTTCTGTGATCTCTTTATCCGAAACGTAACCAAAACCGCGGTTCTGGTATATCACCCGGTCCGTTTTGCTAGTGAGCGATGGCCGCCCCCTGAAGAAACTTCGAAATCCGAACGGATTACTCAGCTTGACTAATGCTGAGAACTGATTTTCGGGGTCAAGAAGTAAGGAGTTTGTTTTGCCGGCGGGGCCATTTTCAAAATTTATTACCTTACGAAGAATAGAGATGCTCTCGTTGTATCTCAGAAAGACATCAGAATCCTTCTCCCTTAGCGGTCTCAGCGAAGTCGACTCGGTTCCATCTGTTCTGCGTGTCGTAATCTCCGCGTCGCCTGGATTGTCTCGGTTCCATAGAAAAAAACAAACTCCGCTCTTTACATGCGTTCCAGGAAAGACAATTGAAGAATCCGGAAAGTCCTCGATAACGCGGATCCTACGATCGTTCAGCATTTCTTCTCTAAAGTCGTCGAGACCACGCCCGCCTGCATACCACCTTGCTGGAATCACGAATGTCAAGAATCGCGGTTCAAGATTCTTTGCCTGCCTTACGAAATGTTGATAAATGGGGATCGCTCCCATTCCTGACGCTCCTCCACCATCGTTGAGCTGATAGGGAGGATTCCCGATGATGACGTCGAAGTGCACTTTTCCCCCAAACATTGACGAGATTGTCAAATTGATTTCCGAACTGTGAATGAACGCATACGCATGAGTTTCCAATTCCTCGGCGCGCTCGTACTCACTCTTGCTCGCGCCACAAGATGAGCACTTTCCGCCTGACCAAGTGTGCTCTGTGCGTTCGAACCAGATGTTGCCATCTTCATTCGCAAACGTTCGCGCAACAGAGTGAATGCCATTCGCATACTTTGAGCAATAGACGCTACGCCGAGCGATGAGACTTGTGAGTTCCGTGATCCCGATGCCAAACACTTGCTTGGTAAGGATGTGGTTGATGCGTTCGGTGAGGTCAGGAATCTGTTCTGTCAATCCATTGTTCAGACGTTTCACAATCTCTCGGAGATACACGCCGGACTTTGTGCATGGGTCAAGGAAGGTGACATCCTTATTCCCCCAGATACTTTCGCCATCGTTGCTATCGGCCCACGCTTGCTCCAGAGTGTCGAGCATTTGGTTTGCGAATTCCGGGGGCGTGAACACTTCATCATTCGACAGATTCGCGATGCAGGTCAGGACATCAGGGTTGTGGCGCTGGAGTGAGAACGAAGCTTGGGTCATCGGGCTATCTCCTCAACAGTCATCGGTGCATATGTTCGGGTCGGTATGAACAATTCATGCTCCTCGAGCATTTCAAACAACGTGCCTTCGAAAGAGGCTCGCTGAGTAAGGGCCGCGTAGCGGAAGTCTCGTCGCTGAAATTTTCCGGCACCGAGATACCCCCATTCCGGGAACTCAATCGGTTCTCCCGTGGCTGTCAGGAGCGTGAGAGCATCGCCCTGGATGATGTTGGCTCGCAGCACGTTTCTTGCAGCGTCCGACCAGACGCCAGCGTGAGCTTCACCAAGATACTGATCAAAAATGAGCAGAAGATTCTCGCGGCACTCTTTGATGTTGTCTGCCAGCAATTCAATGCCGTAGGTGCACATGAGCGCCAGAAGTGCTTGGTGGCGACGTTCGAATTCACTCTTCTTGTAACGGGCTTCGACTGTTTGCAACTTTCTGCTCAAGACAACTTTCAGAAAGTTGCCGGAGCCGCATGCAGGTTCGAGAAAACGAGAGTCAATTCTTTCTGACTCAGTCTTGACAAGGTCGAGCATGTCCTCGACCATCCAGGATGGCGTGAAGACCTCCCCGTGGTCGGCTACGCGCTTCTTGGACTTGACCAGTTCCTCGGTTGTCAACTCTGGTGATTCGCTGGTCACGTGCCCATTGTGGCATCTCGTGATCTGGCCGGTTTCAGACGGGTGTAAATGGTGTAGACCTGAACGAGTTCAAGGTCCTTGTGGGCCCTGAGGTTTCCACGCGGCCTTCTCTGACTACTGACCAAACCACTGACCGAAAAGCAAACGACCAGCGTCTCCCGGAGGAAACCGCTGGTCATCTCGCGCGCTCGAAGGGACTCGAACCCCTAACCTTTTGATCCGTAGGACTCGATCTACAGTCCGGGAAAGACCGCCAGATGTATGGAGGTCCAGCTCATTGCCTGAATTGAGTTCATGGCGGACCACCGAAGTTCGGTCGGTACATGCCGGTCTACTGACCAAAACACTGACCGTTTGCCTCCGAGTCCTCTTCAAAACAAAGAATCCAATAACAGGAGCCCTCAATCAGATGTCGTCAGGAACGTTGATAAAAGTCAACTGCGCTGCATCCCCATCCATTTCTAGTTATCAGCAAGTGAACCGACTTCACGGAACTTGGTCCAAAAAGTCCAGTGTTATCCAATAAGGACCCCAATAGCCGGAAGTCCAATCGACCAGACCTTTCGAATCGAACACGATGACGTATCGTGTGGTCCAAGCCCAATTTGGGAAATTTACGAACTCCGCCCATTCCGACTAGATGCATCAATGGCACCATAAGCCAAAACTTGTGTAGCCAAGGTCCAAGTCAAAACGAACGAATAGGTCGTACTTTGTAGAGATTAGACTTTTCGGTGTAGCCCAGGTATCCGGTCCGGAACTCCACTTGCATTGCCTGATCTGGCCCAAGTTGAGTCGAACTCCAGTAGGCGCCGCCTGGTACGAAGTAACTCAACTCCATTCTCAAACTCAGAACTTGAAACATTAATTGAAGCTCAGAAACTGATGGCAAATACCAATCAGATTTGCCGCCACCGTTATAGGACCGTGCCCATGCTGCGGCCGAACTTGAAGTTGTAGAGTTTCCCTGACCGATTATCGCAAGCGTATTTTGCAGTCCGGAGCCAAGTTTGCGGTAATTTGCGCCGCTGGCAGTGGTGTTTTGTAACGAAACTTGGGCCCATGTCGCGGTTGGATCGGAATTTTGGCCGGACCATCCCTCTAATGCGGACTCCAGATAGTCGAAATTGGCGTATTCGTTGTAGTAATCGACGAAAAATATCAATCCTCCCGCCGGTCCTGTTTCACCAACGGAGTAAGTGCATTTTGTACCTATGCAGTTCGCCCCCGTCGCGGGTGGCGCTGCGACACCAGCAGGACCCGTGGCACCAGTCGCGCCCGCAGGACCAGCCGGCCCCGTTGCACCAGTCGCGCCCGCAGGACCAGCCGGCCCCGTTGCACCTGTGGGACCAGCAGGACCAGCAGGACCCGTCGCACCAGCAGGACCCGTCGCACCAGTCGCACCAGTCGCACCAGCAGGACCAGCAGGACCAGCAGGACCAGCAGGACCAGCAGGACCAGCAGGACCAGCAGGACCAGTAGCCCCGCTTCCTGACGCTGATAACTCGTAGTAGCCAACGACATCAGCGAGAAGATGAGCTTTCCCGTAGACGTAGAGGCAGACGTAGCCGCTCGATGAGATCGCCGTTGTTACAAGGTTCGGAACTGTTTGGCCTTGGGTGAAGTTGAGGTTGGAGGATTCTGGTCGTGTCCCACACGGATAGACGGTCACGTATCCGCCATAATCGTTGGTTTCCCCGCTGACGACCGTGACGTTCATCGTGACCGCTGTCGCACCAATTGGGATCACGGTTTGGGTCCCGATCTCGGTTTCGATCGTCCCGGTCACCTTTAAGGTTCTTGGTTCTCCCGACCCATCGAGAGCTCCGATTTTCCCTACCGATCGTGTGTCGAGAATGCGAATAGGAACTACCGGAGAGAAGGTCGATGATCCGACGTTGGAAGCATCGGCGGAAAGAACTATCCCGCCTCCGAAGGTGACAGCAACAGCTGCACCAATCGCCGCCCAGCGTGACCGAATGAAAGGCGTTCGCATTTTGTCTAACCTCACTGACTCAGGACGTACTACGACAAATAATTCCTCCGCCCCTTGAGCACCGGAGCGGTACGGAATTAGATCAACATACGATCTCCATGTCTTGAAATTCGCCGAATCTTCTTAACCGTCTAAATCTATGGTTCCATCAAGTTCCTTGATCCGAAGAGCTCCGCGCAGATGATCTTTTGCGTCTTTCCGAGGATTTGCTTGCCCATCTTGCTGTTGCCGTCACCATGGTCATAAGTGCTCAACGTTCAAGTCGCAATATTACGTGAACAGCTCCCGGGTGACAGTCCAGTCCGCCAACTTCACTGCGACCGATCAGTGAATCAACGGCTCCATGTGATCCCATATGGTATTGAGACCTTACGGCGCATCCCAACGTGAAAGTGAGGTCAGCTTCGGCTCCAGCAATGGACGAATGCCCCGCAAAGCGATTTCGCGTCGATCGTGGCGAGTTAGTTGGCCAACGAGTCAATTGTGAATGGTGGGGTCGGAACGTCCGGAATCGGCTCAAGACTTGCTCGCACGAGATAAAAATTGCTCCCACCGGCATTCCCCGCAATTTGAATGCAGGGGGGTCCCGGGGTTAAAAGATAATTGCAACTAAATCCTTCCGGCCAAGATTGAAATGAACCCATGGAGTTGACTCGAAGAGTCGGTATTGAGCGAGATCACTTTGCTCAAAGGCAGACGATGAAACAGCTAACACGTCTAACTCTCGTATGTGCAGTCCTCCTATTGGGCGATGTCACGCTTACTTCGTCCTCGGTCAAAGCTGACGCAATCTGTCAGGATGGGTGGTACTCGTCTTCTGAAGGAAGCGGGACTTGCTCTCACCATGGCGGTGTAAGTCAATGGATCGACAACTCTCCTGTGATTCCTGACTTCTCGCCGACTCCTGCCTATTCAGTCCCCAGCTACTATCCAGTTCCGACTCTTCCCTACCAGATGAGTCTCCCAATAATTACCTATCCATCTCCGATCGTTATACCAACTATCGCACCACGTACTTCGCTACCGGTAGTCACGTTCACTTCGTTTTCACCGAAGAGTAGGACCTCGACAAGCTCTGAAGAGTCGAGTAATAGTGGAGCTTCGATCTTAGGGCTTTTGGCTATCGGCGCTGCCATTTGGTTTTTTTTCCGGAAACCAAGCCGCTATTAGTTTCCGTCCGCATCATGACGCGAGGAGGTATCGCTTCCGTCGAGCCCTGGTGCCGTTGTTCTTCTACCTCCTGTCAATTTTTCAGACTTGATAAGGAGTCGACATGTTGATCTTTGAAGAACACATTGTTCTCCCTAGTTGATACAGATTTCGGCGAAGTAGTCGTTGAGTCAGTTGGTAACAGCGCTCGATTGACCGGTTGTGTCGTCTCCTTAGGGTTCAGTTTCCGCGAACATTCGTTGGCAATCGGACCAGAAATTGTTGCCAGATCTCTCAGAGGTGCACATATCTGAGGGGGAGGATCTGTTTTGGCCAGTCTTGCAGGACCCTCGTATTGGCCAGGAATTTCTAATTGGCAGGTCGATTCTTAGTTACTAACCAAGTAGCACAAGTTGACCGAACAGCCATTTTTGATTCGATTTCAGCTTCTCTTGACCAAGACTCTTTACAGGTTTATACGGGTCTATCCCATGTGTATCCGCCATGACTGAACGGGTGCTCAGAGTGCCACTCCTTTAGATGCACTCCTTGTGGCACAAGGCGTCGGATTTCGTTCTCTATCTCGTCTCGGCTTCCGATGAGGCGTATCGGTTGTTCCCGATAGATGCATCGGGCGACTCGATAGCGAGCACGACGCGGTCTCTCAACTTCTGGTTTCTCAAATGTCTTGGTCATGTAGAAAGCACACGATCCGATGGAGTCCAGGTTGTTGAGTCGTTTCACGTCGGAGTGGCCAAAGCTCCACTTGTCGTCGATCAGGGCCTCATCAGTTTTGTCGGACATCAGCACATGGTGGTGTAGACGGTTGTTGACGTCTCCGATTTCGAGGACTTCAATCCACGGGAAAGGACCGACAGATCGGCGAAGGCGCCGCAAGAACAATCCGAACATCTCATCACAGCCGGATGGGTACTCATTCCGACCATCGGGCTGATCTTCGTAGTCCAGGGACACGAACAACGACAGGCTGTTCGAACGTGCCATCGTGATCACGTCGTTACGGGCACGAGCCCCTCGGCTTTCTCTGTCGATGGGGTCGCTCATAATATGATTGAAGTTGGGAGTTGTTAGTTGGGTGCCGTTGTATCGCCCCAGGTGTCGTGTTCGGCATTTGTGTCGTCGTGCGATTGCCGCATCGGAATACACGTCGAGGATGTACATCACCTCCCCATCAGTGCTGACGACGACATCGCCTGGATTCTCCGAAATCAACGGTGACCACGACCCGACAAGACGAATGTCCAATGGTCCTAACTCGTCAGTATTTCCAAGATGGACAGAATTCGCCGTGCCACCCATGCGAGCACCGGTTCCGACCAAACCTTTAACGAGCCCACCGGGGTATGGCCCCGGCGTCTCGTGTTCTAAAGCGGGGTCGAATTGTCTTGGTGGGGGCTCGCTCATGCTGCGTTCCCGTTACGCCAGGTGGTGAGCCATTCGTAGTTGAGGGCTTGGCGGGGTATTCGGACTGTTCGTCCGAATCGTGTGTAGGGCAGGTTGTCTGCGTAGATGTGGCGTTTCACTGAGGACACGGAGGTCTGGGTGAGGTCCGCGTACTGGTTCATGGTGAGCCACTCGGGCCCGTCGTTATTCATACTCATTTCTTCTGCTTTCTTTGTTAGTGCTTGTCACTGCGATAAGCAATATGATATATTATAACATATGAGTAATCGATTTGTCTTCACACTTGACGATCACGGCGCCGAACTTGTGGTGAAGCGCCGATCCACCCCAACCGGCACGATCGCCGACCACGTCAGCGTCCGCTGCCCCGTCGGGCACCCCACCGGTGTGACCACCACGATGCTCCAAGCCGTGTCCGCCTCCCTGCTTCGAGGCCGACACGCCACCACAACCCTCGAGCAGTTCGTCCAGACGCTGCGAGTCACACCCCACTGGAAGCCTGGGCACCGAAACCCCACAACCGATGACCTGCTCCATGACGTCGCCGACACTTACCACCGTGCCCTCCGAGCCGACCAGCCACCCCTGCAGACCGTCGCCAAATGGCTCGGCTCATCCACCCCCACCGCATCAACCCTTATACGGCTCGCCCGTCGACGGCGTCTCATCACCGAGGCTCCCAGGCCAGGAAGGCCTTCACAACCGAAATAGGAGTACAACATGACCGTCTTCCGTCATAAGAACAAATGGTGCGCGGAGATCGCAACCGGCGAGCGCACCCCGTCCGGCCACCCGCGACGCATACGCCAATACGCCCGCACCCGTGCCGACGCCGAGCGCCTTGAACGCGAAATGCTGACCGAGCGAGACACCGGGCATCCCCTTCCCCGTCGTGATCTCACCGTCGGCTGGTACCTCAACGACTGGATGACACGCGTCCACGCCTCCGACCGCAAAGCGTCCACCAAGAAGAGCTATCAGCATTTCGTGACGACGGTCCTCGTACCTCAGCTCGGGCACCACAAGCTCGTCGACCTGCACCAACGACACGTGAACACGATGATCAAGAACGTGGCTGGCTCCTACAGTCCCTCCACCGCCCGTCTCGCCCGCAGAACCCTGTCTGTCGCTTTGAATGATGCCCTTCGACACGACCTTGTCGCCCGCAACGTCGCCCAGCTCGCCGACACGATCTCCGGGGCCCGTCGCAAACCGTTACGCGTCCACCCCGATCAGATACCGGCGATCCTGGAGCACGCCGCCCCTTACGGACTCGAAGACCTCATCACACTCATGGTCACCACCGGAATCCGTCGAGGTGAAGCATGCGCCCTCACCTGGGGCGATATCCACCTCGACACGAACCCGGCCTACGTCAACATCACCAAGTCACTCGTCGCCGACGGAGGCGGTTTCACCGTCACCACACCGAAGACAGAGAACTCGGTCCGCATGGTCGTCCTCACCGACGAACTCGCCGAACGCCTCCGCCAGCGACTCGCCCACCATCGAACCCTCACCGGCGACCAACCCATCGGATACGGCTACGTGTTCAGCGACAACCCGACCGAAATGGTGCGTCCCGACACCATCACCAGTCGAATCCGCAAAATCGGACTCCAGGCTGGCATCGACGGACTCGGACCCCACCAGTTCCGCCACCTCTTCACCAGCATGGTCATGACGCGCAGTGACAACATCGCCCTGCTCTCCAAGTATCTCGGCCACTCCAACATCCGAACCACCGTCGACATCTACGGACACGCCACGACCGGCGCCCTCCTGCAGATGAAGTCGATCGTCGAGACAGTCATCACCCCCGAGAATGTCGACATCGGCGACGTGTCCTGATACGACCCGATAGTCGAGCTCGGTGTGGGGGGCGAACCGTGCAGTCAGACGGGCCCGTTGACCGAATGGCGTGGAACGTTCGACGACCAGACGGCACGGAACTATCTGTCGAGCGAGCTCAAGCCCGTCGGTTACCGACCCGACTCCAACAAGAAGCTCTTCAAGCCGACCCGTGCGTGACATTGCCCGAACTTGATTCCGATTGTGGACCCGCAGGACCGACGCAGCCTGCTTGGCGATCTCCTCCAGCTCAGCGAGATCCGCGACCACCCGAACACCAGGCTCCGGATCCTCAGCAGAGAACAACCCGACGACCGTGTCCATGTCGTCCACACCATACGGAGGCGTGAACACATGCACGTCCCCGTTCAGACGGCCGTCCGTGATAATCAGGTAGTCGCAATCTGTGTCGAGCCGACGGGAATGGCGTTCCCGAAGACGGCGGGCCGCATCGTGCACGGTCGTCTCCCCGATCGCAATCCCACGAAAGGTCGTGATCATCGACAACCGCTTACTCACAACATGCATCCACACGCGGGTGCGCTTCTGCGAAAAGTTCGAATTCCCGCCTCGCCGACGGGACCCGTCACCGTCGCCCTTCCGCGGGAACACGGCCGGGCCGACCGTCATCACCCCGACCGAAGGCTTGACCTTCAGAATCTTCGGGGATCCTGTTGGTGGGGGGTCGTCGCTGGACACTCGTCCAGCTTGCTGCTCACTGCTCATCTTCAACCTCACTGCTTGTGCGTTAACGGCTTACGCCGTGTCGGCGAGCCGCCACTCGACTCACCGGGCTGCAGATAGTAGACGTGGGACATCGACGCGTGTCGTGCATCGAGTGAACTTTTCGCCAGTTCCCACACCGCGAAAATTAAAGTTCGCGTCTCACAGCGAGGCGAACCCCTCCCCATCAGGGACGAACACTCTGATCTGCAAGTCGACACACAACCCAACAAGATCCTCGTCGGGACGGGAGGGGAGCAGAATCGCAGCCTGCGTCTCAGACTCGCCAGAGCGACGCAACAGGTTCCGGTAGTCGAGCACCTGCCCGATCGCCTCACGCACATACCCGCGAGACGCGGACTTCTTCGCCTCCACCACCATAGGAGGAGACGAACAAAAGAAGTCAGGGAACACCTGCACACCCGTCGACGGGACCGTCACGGCACGTCGTAAGACGTTATGCCCCGACTTCTGCAACCACAGACCAAACCGGTTCTGAAGGTTCATCTCCTGACGGGACACCACCCGACCATCTATCACCCCGCCACGGACTTCAAGATCACTGTCGTTCAGAGGAACCCACTCAGACGCAACAGGAATCGTCGGGGCTCCCACACGACGGGCCGAACGGCCGACAGGAACCAGCTGGAAAACCACCACGTCCCGCTCGACACCGTCCACGTCAGGTGCACGACGCCACACGAACGGGGGATCCCCGGTGACGACCTCACCCATATAGGTCGCCATCGTCTTATCGGTCACGAAGAGTCGAAGTCGCAAACCTTCCCGATCGGCCTCCACGATCGCCTCATTGCCCGACGACGTCAAAGACTGATCGCCCTTGGTGCCCTCACCCGTGTACCAGAACGAGCCATCCTCCCGGAACCCCTCGAAACGGTCATACCCGTACTTCCGGCCTCGCACGGGATCCGAGAAAATCAAGACATCTGACGAACCAGCGATCCGTGTGATCCCCTTCTCACGATTTCCGCGAACGATGTCGTGAACTGCCTTGCGTGCCAGCACCTGTCCGACTGTGATCGGCCATTCCGAAATGACGTTGAACCCAAGGGATCGGAGTGGGTCAGCGACCCCCCGTTCAGTGCCCTCCACCTCCCGATGCGAAATTTCCCGAAGGCCCGTCGCCCGGCGCATCGCGCACACCAACACTGCCTTCGCATCAAACAGCTCCCCACCGTCGGAGATAAAGAACTTCTGTGACTCGCTGCCTCCATATCGATCCACGTATGCCTCACGACCGACCCGACGAAATTCAGCAAGCTCAGCATTCACATGATCAGCCGCCACCTTCCCCAACCAATCTGACGGAGTCTCGACACGAAAACCCAAGCCCCGCAGCACACGCACAGCGCTCCTGTCACCACCACTGAACTCATCTGGACCAAGCGCCCGCCCATCCGCAAATCCGAACGCCGCCCCCAGGACCGCCTTCGAATCGAACAACTCTCCATCGACAACCAAGAAGTACTTTCGAGCGCGCTCAAACCCATACTTCGCCAAGAACACGTCACGCCCCAGACGGCGACACTCATCGAGCGCCAACCGAACAGCACTCGGGTCCGTCAACCTAGAAAGATCCACATTCCCCCCAACCACAAGAATCATTACGACCCTTTGTAGAACCGTAACTGTTCACCAATACCTAAACCCCTCGTTGGAACCTCCACCCGCAACCCACGAGCCAGCAAACCATCGACCAACCCTGAATCTCGATACAAAGCTCCCGCATGCACCTCTACCACATCACCAACTTCCAGCCCAGCGTGACGATCGATAGCCGCCAACACCATGACACTCCACTGATAACGCTCTTCAGCACTCATCCCCGAAAGCGTCAGGTCATATGGTGCAACATCCTGATCAGGAGCAAGTAATCCGTGCAAAGCCGACAACACCCACCAAGCATCACAAGAACGTTCCACAAATCGAACGCGCCCAACAAACAGCGCTGACTGATACAAATTTCGCGCTTGGGTCGACTCCCGTCCCTTCTTCTTGACACACCCAATCAAGCCCACCCGCCTCACAGTCCACGCCCCCACCTACTGTTCTCACCAGCTACATGCACCAGAAATACCTTGCCCCAAACCATGCCAAAATAGATAGCAATTATGGATGAGACACCAGAATCTTTCCCCAAACGAGACGTAACGCTCATAGGTGTCGCCACGGACGAGCCACAGGGCCCCGTCAAGCCATTCTGGATGAACCTCGAACCCGGTATCGCGGTCATCTACGGCCGAAATGGAAGTGGAAAATCGCACGTTCTCCGAACGCTCGCAGAAAGTGATTCCCGGCGCGATACGAGTCTGTTCCTCAAATGTGAAGTTCCATCGGATGAAAATCCCGATCACAATCTCTTCTGGTGTCAGATGAACTTGACGCACCTTGAATCAAGAAGAGGTTTCCATGACGACATGTATCACTTTCTGAATGAGTCGGACCGATACGAGTTTTCAAAACGCGTCCAACTTGTCAGCCTTCGATTCTTGAGAGGAATTCTTCAGGCTGCTACTGAAAACGAGCATGATCCTGGCCTCATACTCTCGACTGACAAGTCGTTGGAGCAGATCGATCTAACAATTGAGCTTCTTCAAGGGGGAGAAAAGTACTGGCCCTCTATGAATAAGCTGGGGGAGCCAATACTTCGAATCTTAGATATGACCGCGACCGTCGCTTACAAGAATGAGCTCTGGATTCACCCCGACGAAATTAGAGACAACTTAATCACCATAGTTTTCCTCATGATTATTAGAGGACACAGGTTCTCAATTCGAAATCAAGAATTACATCTCGTCGAATCAGTAGAAGCTGGCCCGTTCAGAGAACTCTGTGTGACAGAAGGACTTCACGGCACTGAGTACATAGATCTTCTCGAAGAGTTCGGGTACGGCATAGCCAATCTCATCGATGACTGGAACGAACAAGAGGGAACTCTCTTCTCTCCGTGGGACGGCCCACGGCTTGCAACTGGCGTCGCCAATCCGAGGTGGGGCCGAATCATCGCTGACGTCGACCTAGACCAACAGCATTACGGAGACAAAACTGACGCCGATTTCCTCAACGAAATCCGCACTGTCATCGCAGAACTCAGATCCCAATTACCCACGAACGACCCGCGGCATCTCTCCTACGCAGACGACACCGGGTACCGCCCACTGCTGTACAGCACCGACAAAGGGACCTCTTGGGACACAGGGGCAATCAAGCTTCTAGAAGACGTCACGAGCATCGCAAACACCTTCTTCGGCAGTTTCCTCCAAGACGCTCCTATTCTCGAGTGCACGCCAAACGCCATCAATGATTGGCCCGACCTCCCACCAATCAGCTGGAACGTAGTCACTCCAACCGGAGAAAAGTTGCCAATCAGCAAACTGAGCTGGGCAGAGCAACGATGGGCTTCTATGGCAATACGGCTAGCGACCCCAGCTCCTGATCTTCCCCTCCAACTCATAGTCATTGACGAACCCGAACGCGGTCTTCACAGACAGGCCGAACGAACTTTGGCTAACGCACTTCGCGAGCTATCGGCATCAGAAAACATCACGTGTGTCGTCGCGACCCACTCACCCACATTCCTCGGTCTTCACAATGCGCGACTCCATCACATTTCGAAATCAACAGATGGCACCAGCACCATGGATGCCCTTCCTATTGAGATCGAAACATGGGCTAACGAACTTGGTCTCAACAAGACCGATCTCCTGCAACTCTGCCGCCTGTTCCTCATCGTCGAAGGCGAACACGACGCGGTCATCCTGAATACGCTCTTTAGAGACGAGTTTGCCCAGCACGGCGTCCAAGTAATTCCTCTCCGAGGCCTTCGAAACATCACTAACGCCACTGACGGAAGTTTTATCTTCCGCTTCACCGATGCCTCGGTTCTATACCTCACCGACAATGACAACCACCAACGAGTCTCGGACATCTGGAAACGTGCCCTAGCCGCCCAGCCCGACCAACAACTGGACATAGTCGCCGAATTCGCGTCACATCGGCAAACCGCAGAAGGTCAACTACTTAAAGACTTCACAGCGCTAGCTCTTAACTTCGCTGCGAGGCACCGAATCGACTTCGCTTCGCTGCCAGCCGAAGACATTCTGGACTACCTCCCAGTGCAAGCATTCGTTCCCAAAGCAACCTCATGGGAACAACTCAGGAAACAATGGGGCCGCCCCAAGAACGGCAACTTCAAGAAGTGGCTCAACAACACTCACGGCTCAGTAATTGACAACGGCACAATCACCAACGCCGTCGAATCTCTCGACGCCATCCCACATGATCTGGTCGAACTCCTCCAAGTCATCCTCCGCGTAGCTACAAACCAGCCAGCACGAACAACCTAAACGCGCCCGCACACCGCCAAAACGGAAAACGGAAAACGAAGCATGACGACCCACCCAAAAATCTCATCAACACTGATCGGCGCAGCAGGAGAGAACTACGTCCTCTTCCAACTATTTCGACGGGGAATTCTCGCCGGGCAGCCACCACAAGGAGTGGCTGACGTCGATCTTCTCATCCTCGACGAAACCGCCAACGTCATCACAAACCTGCAAGTCAAGACCCGAACCTACGGGTCCGATGGTGGCTGGCACATGAAGCCCAAACATGAGACTCTCATCTCAAACAGGCTCTTCTACGTATTCGTTGACCTCGAACCCGATACGCCGAACTCATACATCATCCCCAGCGCGATCGTCGCCCAACACGTCCGAAACAGCCACGCCACATGGCTCGCCACACCAGGGAAAAACGGGCGTCCCCATCAAGACTCGAACATGCGTCGACTGGTCCCAAATCTGAGCTTCGAAGTTGAGGGATTCCCCCATGGCTGGATCGGCGACTATAAAGATCGCTGGGACCTTCTTCAACAGATCACCAACTCATCAAACAAATAGGTCCGCCACCAGAATCGAGACTCAGATGACCATGTACCGAAGAATTCGACTCGGACAGAGAGGTGCCTTCCATCAACAGTGCCTGACAGAAGGTTGGGCCGGTCTCGATTTCGACCTCAACTACGACCTCACGAACCAGTTCCCCCCAACATGGCGTGAGTTCAACGAAAAGTACATCCCTATCTGGCTCAAAGTCCACCCTGGTAAAAGTCGGAATGCCGCAGGGCTGGCCTGCGCTCTACTGTGGGTTTTCGGTCACGAACTGCAAAACGGCGACATCCTTCTTGCACCCGACGGACAGGGCGACCTTCACATCGGACGAATCAACGGCCCCTACGAATACCACCCCGGCCAAATCCTTCCGCACCGACGGCCGGTCAACTGGACCGGCATCACTATCCCAATCGACAAGCAAACACCCGAGCTCCGAGCGTCAATCCGTGGAGCGCTTTCACTCGTCGACATTTCCCAATACGAGACCCTCATCAACCAATTCCTCTCTCCAATTTCCCCCACACCAATGATCCCGGAGGAACAGGCATTTGCTCTCGAACAGCACCTCGAGGACTTTCTCGAAAAGAACTGGTCCAAGACGCCACTCGGGTCCAAGTACCAACTTCTTGAAGAGTCCGATCAGCTAAGTAGCCGCCAATACCCCACAGATACCGGCTACATCGACTTGCTGGCCCTAAGCAAAGACGGCCAGGAATACCTCGTCGTGGAACTCAAACGAGGAAAGGCATCTGATTCCGCCGTGGGCCAAATCCTTCGATACATGGGCTACATCAAAGAGCAAATCGCCGAACCCCATCAGACAGTTCGAGGAGCCATCATCGCCTTTGAAGACGACCTCCGAGTACGCCGTGCCCTACAAGCAACCACCGGAATTACCTTCTACCAATACAAGATCGCGTTTGATCTCATCGAGACAACCTAAACGACCCCGACGGTGAAACATTCCCGCCAATATCAA
>Ga0315901_10004141_pt1 | contig 18277 bp, 32 predicted proteins | sample LakEriMetagenome_10_FD_203761 | JGI IMG/M metagenome (GOLD analysis project Ga0315901, IMG submission 203761) | Freshwater fungal communities from buoy surface, Lake Erie, Ohio, United States - Buoy 2 MA116 | ecosystem: Environmental > Aquatic > Freshwater > Lake | place: USA: Lake Erie, Ohio...
CATCCCCCTCATGTCCAAAAGTGGAAATCTTTTCGGATTTCAGGGGAGGGCTCTTGACAAAACTGCAAAACTACGCTATATTACTACCATCCTGGATGATAAGTACGCTAAACTATTTGGACTTGATTCTTTAGATTTCGACAAAACCATCTATGTCACAGAGGGTCCTTTCGACTCTCTTTTTCTGTCTAATGCAATCGCCATGTGTGGATCCGATGTTCATCTAGAAAAATCTATTTACAAAGATAGAGTTTTTATTCTAGATAATGAACCTCGCAATCTTCAAATAGTTCAACGTTATGACAAGCTTATCAGTGCAGGAGAACAAGTAGTTATATGGCCAACTTCAGTTAAAGAAAAGGATATAAATGATATGATCATTGCTGGTCTCAACCCCCAGCAGATAATCAAAGAAAATACATATCAAGGGTTGGAAGCCAAAGTTAAATTTACTACATGGAAGAAAGTATGAGTAACGGTACTAAAGTTAAAAAACGTAATGGTACTTTTGAATCTCTAGATTTAGATAAGATTCATAATATGGTTGAATGTGCTTGTGGTGGGTTAGCTGGTGTTAGTGCATCCCAAGTTGAGATTCAATCCGGTCTTCAATTTTATGATGGGATTACAACAGATGAAATCCAAGAAATCCTGGTTAGGTCAGCTAGCGACCTTATCAGTCTCGATAATCCAAATTATCAGTATGTTGCTGCTCGTCTCTTGCTTTTCGGTTTATATAAGCAAGTCTTTGGAGCTAATTGGAAAAACGGTTTCCCCTCAATAGGTGATCACCTATACCAGGGAATTATGAAAGGTGTTTATGATAAATCCCTTTCTGGTAAGTATACTGATGATGAATGGGACAAGATTAATTCTTGGATTGATCATGAGCGAGACTATATTTTTACTTATGCCGGTCTTCGTCAAGTAGTAGACAAATATTTGGTACAGGATAGGAGTTCAAAGCAAATCTATGAAACTCCTCAGTACATGTACATGCTAATTTCTGCAGCTATGTTTGCAGAATATCCAAAGGAAACAAGACTAGATTATGTCAAACGATACTACAACGCAATCTCCAAGCACCGAATTAACATTCCAACACCAATTATGGCAGGTGTTAGGACCCCTCTTCGTCAATTTGCTTCTTGCGTGCTTATTGATTCTAACGATTCTCTCAATTCTATCTTCAGCTCTGACATGGCTATTGGCCGTTATGTGGCTCAGCGTGCTGGAATCGGTATCAACGCAGGCCGAATCCGGGGTATCAATAGCAAAATTCGTGGTGGAGAGGTTGCCCATACAGGAGTTATTCCCTTCCTCAAGAAATTTGAAGCGACGGTCAGATGTTGCACTCAAAACGGCATCCGTGGTGGCTCGGCAACTGTTCACTTCCCTATTTGGCATCAAGAAATAGAAGATATCATTGTATTAAAAAACAATAAGGGAACCGAGGATAACCGTGTTCGTAAGCTAGACTACAGTATCCAAATCAGCAAACTCTTCTATGAACGATTCATTCAAAACGGAGAAGTTACACTCTTCTCTCCACACGACGTTCCTGGTCTGTATGATGCTTTTGGCACTGATAGATTTGACGAGCTATACGTATCTTACGAACGAGATACAACTATTCCAAGAAAAACTATCGGCGCTCAGGAACTATTTCTAAATATCCTCAAGGAACGTGCAGAAACTGGTCGTATTTACATCATGAATATTGACCATTGCAACTCACACTCTTCCTTCCTTGACAAAGTAAATATGTCTAATCTCTGCCAAGAGATTACACTTCCCACAGTTCCTATTGATCATATTGATGATTCAAAAGGTGAAATTGCACTTTGTATTCTATCTGCAATCAATGTAGGTAAGATCAGCAACTTTGATGAGATGGAAGAACTATGTGATCTTTCAATTCGTGCTCTGGATGAACTGATTGATTATCAAGACTATCCAATCGAAGCTGCACGTATTTCAACCAAGGCACGTCGTTCTCTTGGTGTTGGTTATATTGGTCTGGCTCATTTCCTTGCTCGCAATGGAGTGAAATATGAAGATCCTCAATCATGGAAACTAGTACATGATCTAACTGAAGCATTCCAGTATTATCTTCTCAAGGCATCCAATCAACTTGCTATTGAAAAGGGTAAGTGTGATTACTTTGATCGTACTAAGTATTCCCAAGGTATTCTTCCGATTGATACATACAAGAAAGATGTAGACGAAATCGTACAGAATAATCTTAACTATGATTGGGAAACACTTAGAACATCCATCTTGGCTCACGGTCTCAGGCACTCAACACTGTCCGCACAAATGCCATCGGAGAGCAGTTCCGTTGTGTCAAACGAAACAAATGGAATCGAGCCACCTAGAGATTACCTGTCCGTTAAGAAATCAAAGAAAGGGCCACTTAAGCAAATTGTCCCAAGCTACCAATCTCTCAAGAAGAATTATACACTTCTTTGGGATATGCCTAGTAACACTGGTTACATTAATATTGTTGCTGTGATGCAAAAGTTTTTTGATCAAGCAATCTCTGGTAACTGGAGTTACAATCCAGAAAACTATCCAGACAATGAAGTTCCAGTATCTGTTATGGCTCAAGATCTTCTATCAACATACAAGTATGGTTGGAAGACAAGCTATTATCAAAACACATATGATAGTAAGTCTGATGGCGATGTAGAAGAAAAGGGTGAAGCTCTAACTCAATTACTAAGTCAACTAGAATCAGACGACGATTGCGAAAGCTGCAAAATCTAAGGAGAACTTACATGCAATTTATCAAAAATACCAACAGTGAAATCAAGGGTATGACCGTATTCAACAGCAATCATGTAGACACCAAAAAGCAACCAATGTTTTTTGGTGCTCCTCTTGGAGTTCAAAGGTATGATTCATACAAGTATCCTATCTTTGAAAAGCTAACACAACAGCAGCTTGGATATTTCTGGAGACCAGAGGAGGTCTCCCTCCAAAAAGATCGTGCAGACTATCAAACACTTCGCCCTGAACAAAAGCATATCTTCACTTCAAACCTGAAGTATCAGATCATGCTTGACTCGGTTCAGGGTCGTGGTCCTGGTATGGCATTTTTGCCATATTGTTCCCTTCCTGAACTAGAAGCTTGCATGACTATCTGGGAAACTATGGAGATGATTCATAGTCGCTCATACACATACATTATCAAGAATGTATACTCTGATGTAACTGAAGTATTTGATACTATTCTAGATGATGAAAAGATTCTAGAACGTGCTACTAGTGTAACCCAAGCCTACGATGAACTCATCGAATCTGCTCAGCAATGGGGTGGTGGTAAGCTATGGGAACTAGGAGATCATACTACTGCAAAGATTGAACTCAAAGAACTGAAGCGTAAACTATATCGTGCTGTCATGAATGTGAATATTCTTGAGGGCATTCGATTCTATGTTTCATTTGCATGTTCATTTGCATTTGGTGAACTAAAACTCATGGAAGGATCTGCAAAGATCATTGGCCTAATTGCTCGTGATGAATCTCAGCATCTAGTCATCACCCAGAATATCATCAAGAACTGGAAGAATGGTGATGATCCGCAGATGCTAGAAATCATTGAAGAGGAGCAAGACAATGTACGTCAGATGTACCTTCGTGCAGTAAATGAAGAGAAAGCTTGGGCAGAGTATCTGTTCAAGGATGGTTCCATGATTGGCTTGAATGCAAAACTATTGTCTTCATATGTTGAGTATATTGCAAACCGTAGGATGAAAGCTCTTGGACTAAAGCCAGAGTTTGATATTTCTATGTCAAACAATCCTCTTCCCTGGACTGAGCATTGGCTCAATTCTAAGATGATGCAGAATGCTCCACAAGAAACAGAGATTGAATCGTATGTTATTGGTGGCATTAAACAAGATATGAAAAACGATACTTTCTCTGGATTTAAACTTTAGTCAATGCCGGAGTTTTTATAAATAATACTATAAAGTAACATTTATAGAAACTCCAATGACAAGTACCCAAAAACTTTATGAGTCTTACTTCGCCGTATATGACGACGAACTAAGAGAAGATATTTTCGCAGTTGAAGAAGATTTATCATTTGTTGATGATCTTTCCGATAATGAGCTTACCATAATTATGGAAGCCATTTTTTCTGAAGGTGAGTTCAAACTTAACGAGTGTGTGCAATTACTTGACTCTCAGATTCTTTCCGAAGAAAGTGAAATGGAAAGAATGAATAGACTGCAAAACAAAGCAACTCGTGAGAGAAAATCCGCAGCGGCAACCGCAAAGAGAGAAAAGTCTGCTGAGCGTGAAAGAGTTGGCAGAAAACATGCAATAAAAAGAATGCAAGTTGCTGCAGTTCGTGCTGGTCGTAATATTGCAGATAGAGCAAAGACTTTAGGTGCTGGTGCTGCTTCTGCTGCTATGGGAGGCGCTGCTGAAGTTGGACGCAAACTATCATCTGCCAAGGAGAAAGTTAAAGGATTTTTGAGTAATGTTAAAAAATCCGCAAAAGCTGGGTATAGTGCTGCCAAGAAAGAATTTAGTGGACAAGCAGCAAAGGAAGCAAAGGCAAGAGAAACTGGTCGTCAAATGAGAAGAGCAGCAAGAGCCCAAGCTTCTGCTGCAAGACGTGCGGATACTTCTGAGTTTGAATCAAAACCATCATCATCAGCATCATCATCAAAACCAACATGGAGACCTGGTGGACAGAATGTAAACAGAACATTCAAACCTCAGCAGGGTCCAAAACCAGCATCATCATCATCATCAAAACCAACTTGGAGACCTGGTGGACAGAATGTAAACAGAACATTCAAACCCCAACAAGGTCCATCTCCAGCACCAAAAGGTCCAAGATCTCCTGCTCCTTATAGGAATGCAGGTGTTGGGAACAAAAGTGGTACTACATCTTCTTCATCTGTAAAAGCACTTCCTCCAGCTAAACTTACTAAAAAAGGTAAACCATTTACCAAAGGAAATTATCAGTTTGCATCCGCAGCATGGAATAGAAAACTTGCTGATAGACTCGGTGAGAATTTTGATTATATTCTTGAATATCTAATTAACGAAGGTTATGCTGAAACCTTTGACCAGGCAGTTGAAGTTCTCGATTCATTTAGCGATCATGAAGTAAATCAGATTGTTGAAAACTATTATTCAGAAGAAAGAGAAGATCTTTATGATGTAGTTCTTGCTCATCTCCTAGATGAAGGCTATGCCGATACTCCAGAAGATGCTCAATCTATCATGGCTAACATGTCAGATGCATGGATCTCTGAGATTCTAGAAGGCTGATTTTAAGCTCAAACCTTTTCCTGAGACCCTATGGGGTCTCTTTTTTTATGGCTGAGAACCCTAGTAAAACCGTAGAAAAAAAGCATGTTTTCTGGCCTTTTAGGGATTTTTGATAGGGGGGCTTGACAAGACCCTTAAAACCCTGTATAATAACTCTGTCAGGGTTCAGATAAATATCTTAGATATTACTTAGAGATATATTATGAAACCTCAGAGTGCTAAAGCTAAAGGTAGGAATCTACAGAAATGGGTTAGAGATCAACTCATAGAACAACTAGATGTACATCCTGAAGATATTGAATCAAGATCTATGGGTGCGGGTGGTGAAGATTTGATCATGGCCAGAGCTGCTAGAGCTAAGTTTCCTTTTTCAATTGAATGTAAGAATGTTGAGAAGTTGAATGTATGGGAGGCTTATGATCAAGCTAAAGCTAATTCAGGTGATTATGAACCTATTGTTGTTATGAAAAAGAATCACAAGAAACCTTTAGTCGTTGTTGATGCAGAGTACTTTATCAAACTATTCGGAGAGACCAATGCAGATTGATTTACACAATTTCTTTAAACACTACGACGAAACTAATCCAAAGCATGTAGCTGCGGTAGAGCAATTTGAAAAGGATCTAGTTCTCAAAGCTCAAGACCTAATGCAGGATGAAGCTAACTGGGTTAGAATCTTTAGGACTAAACCAGATAAACCAAAATCAAATATCCTAGAAGTTCCATTCTTTCCTCAAACTGATAATTACAGAGATGCTAACCGTACTTGTAACAGCTCTGCTTGTGCTATGTGTCTTGAGTATTTTAAACCAGGCACTTTAAAAGGACCTAAAGGTGATGATGCATATGTTCAGAAAGTATTTACAATCGGTGATACAACTGATCATTTGGTTCAGACCAAAGTTCTCGCAAGCTATGGTATTAAGTCACACTTTAGTTACAATCTCACTTTTAATGATCTTGATCGTGAGCTTGCTGCTCAAAGACCTATCGTTATTGGTATCCTGCACCGTGGCTCTTTATCTAATCCTACTGGTGGGCACATGGTTGTAGTAATTGGTAAAACTCCAGCAGGAGATTATGTAGTCAATGATCCATACGGTTCACTTAATGATGGTTATACTGGAGCAGTAACTAATGGTAAAGGAGCTGTATATAAGAGAACTGATCTAATGCGTAGATGGTGTCCAAACAGAAACGATGGATGGGGTAGGGTTTTCCAGCCCTGATAAGTTTTATAAATATCCCAAGCACCTTGACAACTGGATGAATGTGTGGTAACATTTTGTTATCGGGTAGGTGTCCGAGTGGTTAATGGAGGCGGACTGTAAATCCGCTGGCTCTGCCTACGGGGGTTCAAATCCCTCCCTGCCCATTGATAACACCAATTTTTATTATATGCGGTTGAGTGTTATCGTTTGTGCCCAGGAAGGTGCCCTCCGAGAGGTTGGGTGTACCCCCCTTCTATTGGGATGTAGAGTTCTATTAAAGTTAATGCGTTTTATTTCAACACTTCTTATTGCTTCAACCCTTCTTGGATTTACGCCCCAAAAAGCTGAGGCAGCCAGCGGATGTTCCCTGGCATCATATTATGGTGTAGGTGATGGATATCACGGCCAAACCACCGCTAATGGTGAAAGATATAATGCATATGGTCGATCTGTTGCACATAGGTGGCTTCCATTCGGCACTAGGTTACGTGTTACAAATCAACGAAATGGAAGATCAGTTATTGTGCGAGTGAATGATAGAGGTCCATATGTCGGAGGACGAGACCTCGACCTGTCCTACGGGGCATTCTCTACTATTGCGTCTCCAGGACAGGGAGTGGCAAGAGTCTGTTACTATAGAGTTTAACAGATAAATAATGGGGAGATAAGTTCTCCCCTTCCTCATAAAGAACTATAAAGAGCATCATGAAAACCTTTCAAGAGTTTTGTTTAGAAGCATATATAGTAAATCTTAATGAATCTATTTTAGATGGGTTTGATGATGCTCATAAAAAACTTATGCAACAAGATCTAGAACGACATCAAAGACAACTAGATAGAATTAAAAAAATGAGACAAATGGCTGCATCGGTTGTTGGTGATGAACCATCAAAACCCAGTAAGCCGTCTTCTAAAAAAACAACAAAAAGTCCACAAGAAAGAATCAAAAAAATCAAAGGTATAATAGACCGTGAGCTATCACATGATGACCCAAAATGATTAACCTATGAAATTTAATTTTTCTTTTGGTAAAAAGAAAACATCTATTAGAACTATTCTAGTTTTATCTTTAATAGTAGCATCACTCTCTTCTTGCTTAAAGATAGAAGAAAAACATATCTGGGATATTGTTTATGAATATTTTCAAACATATCAACCAGATTCTCCACTAATCCCAGAACTTCAAAAAAATCCTGGTGTAGTGGAACGAGATGTCGAGCGAACCGTGGACAAAGCAATCCGTGATTATGAACGCTTGACAAAAGACGATAAATATGCTAAGGTATTAACTCCACGGTACTCAGAGAAACCAGTTGACACAGATGTGTGTTATACTGATGAGTGTCGTGCCCTTGGCGGGGAAATCAGGTTGTGTGCCCCATGGGTTGACAACTGCCCCAAGACATGGTAAACTAAATCAGTTGGTTCGGAAGTCCTCTAATACTTCTGGTAATATACATAAGGTAAATATCTTATGAGTTTCCAACAATTGACTCAGTAGCTCAGTTGGATAGAGCATCTGCCTTCTAAGCAGTTGGTCGGGGGTTCAAGTCCCTCCTGAGTCGTGACAACTGAATATTTAAGGTATGAAACAATGTACACAATCAGATGTAAATGTTGCAATGCAACACTTCAGGTAGCAACACCAAACAGAGGTCAGTCATGTAAGTGTCCTAACGAGACCTACATAAGACTTGACAACAATGGGTTACCTGTTATAATAGGACAAGACATCAGCCAAGTTGAAATGGTAAGTGGATTTATGAAACCAAAACCAAAACCCAAAGTTATTGATCAAGTTGATGTGCCGAAAAGGCGAATACGTAGACTAGATTACGAAGTTCGATAATTTAGTCTAGGGAGCATAGCTTAATGGTAGAGCGGCCTGCTTATAACGGGTTGGTCTGGGTTCAATTCCCAGTGTTCCTATTTCGGGATGTAGCTCAGTTTGGCTAGAGCGCCGCTTTTGGGAAGCGGAAGTCGTAGGTTCGAGTCCTATCATCCCGATTACCGTTAACAGAACTTCCATTCTGACGGTAAATTGTCGGTGAACTGCAAAGTCAGTATACGGATAGAGATTAAGTCCCTGTTATATCCTTATGAGATATATCACACTTAATCCATCTGGGGAATTAACTCAGTTGGTAGAGTGCCTGCTTTGCAAGCAGGATGTCAGGAGTTCAAGTCTCCTATTCTCCATTCCCACTATATTATTTCTATGGGAGACTCGGTTAAGTATCAAATTGAAAAAGCTGAACATGCACTTCGTTCTGCACTTGAACTAGGTGCAATGCATGAAGATCCTTATACTCTTCATTCTATTGCTGAAGCACTACAAAAATTAGGTTACATTATTGTAATGAATAAAGCTCAGGAGTCTAGTGCAAAATATCAAATTAAACTAGGAGATACCGTAATTCCATCATCAACACCTGATGTAATTACTTTCACTAAATAAAATCAATACCCCTCAAGCCTATTAACAATGCTCAAACAGAGGGGTCACTGCGGGAATGGTGTAGCGGTAACACGTCATCCTTCCAAGTTGAAATCACGGGTTCGATCCCCGTTTCCCGCTTCCTCATCTTGAGGTTATTATGTCACTTATTTCACAAACTGATCGTCAGATGGTCATTGAAGCTCTTGAGTTTTACATTCATCGACTTAAAGAAGATAATTGTACTCAAGCATCCATCAATGCATTTCAGACACTTCTTAATTGGATTGAACTAGAGTATTATAAACATGAAGATTAATCTTTGGTATTGTAAAGATATGGATCAGTGGAGGTGGACTCTAACTGATGATCATAGACCGGTTATTAAACAAGAGTCTGGTCAACGTCCTAATCTTCGTGATGCTATGAATGATGTGGCAAATACAGTAGAATATCTTCTAGGGCAAATTTAGTTTATCCTCTGTTAGTCTATTGGTAAAGACAGGCAGACAATGCACTTGGAAACTGGGTTCGATTCCCAGCCAGAGGTACTAATGGCACTGGACTGATAAACCAGAATGCTGTAGTAAAGGGTACAACAAGGAACGTTGTATTAAACAAAGGATCCCCTCGGCCACATCGTAGATTCTATCGTAGGTGGACATTCTTGCCCTTAAATTGTAGGTGCCAAAACCGCTCCTTGGTCTAGTATTCTGTGGCTAAGTGAAAGTAAAGAGAGATAACGTAGGTACAAGTTATCTCCACCTACCATAATGGAGTGTAGCTCAGCGGTAGAGCGGTCGGCTGTTAACCGATTGGTCGCAGGTTCGATCCCTGCCACTCCAGTTACCGATAAATATCAGTATCGGTGGATACAGTTATGAAATACAAGATTTCCTCACAGTATTGTTATTATAACAATGAGATTGTGGAAATGTATTTCATAAACAATGTTCCGTTTACATTTGAAGAACTTCCTCAGCTTATGCAACAGGATCCATATATTCAGATAGATGCAACAAATAATGAGGAGTATACTCCAGAAGACTTATACCGTACTTCGTTTTATTTGATTGATGAAGAATGTCATCCATGTCTGTTTCCTGTAGACTTAGAAAATCCAGAGGATATGCCTGAGTAGCTCAGTTGGATAGAGCAACGCTTTTGTAAAGCGTAGGCCATCGGTTCGAGTCCGATCTTGGGCTTTAAAATTGAATACCTGCCATGTACGAAAACTTAACAACTTTTGAAAAACAACTAGCTCACTTTGGCGATAGAGTTCAAGTTATTGTTGGGCTTGAAGTTGGTGGAAAACTCCATGCAGATGATGCATACAAGCAAATCAAAGATCTAGTAAAGGAGCTTAAAAAGCTTCGTAAGCAAGAATTAAAGCACGGTAAAGACTTAGACAACTTTGGATTTCATTAATTATGACTATACCACAAGGACTAGTTGGAGAAGAGAATGAAGAGGCTGGATTTGAAATAATCCACCTCTCTTTTCGTAAGAGGGAATCAAGTAGTCTCTACGGTGGTCCTGTAGATTACTACATTGGGAATATTGTATTTCGATTGACAGATCCAGATGCAATCAATCGAATGCAGTATTACTTAGAAAAAAACGAAGAACTTCGTGTTGCTCCAGATCTAGAGTTGATGGAGAAGTATTATGAAGGTCTTCATTTTGTCTTTGAAAAACCTGAACATGCAATACTGACGGATGATATTCCAGAAGAAGAAAGGTATACACCATTAGACATTCGTAATAAGCATGGCATCAAAGATGAAGATGTATTCATTCGTGCTCATCGTCGCAACACAGCACCTCTACATGACTTCATCCAATACAATGAAAAGTTTAATTGTTACAGAATGCACGAATACTTCCAAGACACCCCAGTGGTTCGTGGCATAATTGAGTATCTACAGGACATGAAAGATGGTAAACCGAATCCTAGCCGCACTGTCTATTGGGAACAGTTCATCAACACCCTTGAAAACCTCTGTTGGTGGTGGGACTAGACAGTGCTCTCAGTGTCACACTGTTCTACCCCTTGACAAAGACCACTATCAAGTGGTAAAATATTTTCGATCTGGGTTTTCGTTTTATTGCAACGAATGCAATAAGCCAAAACCTAGAGATTAATACAACCCTAAATAACCTAGAAGACATGGAGAGTCTTTAAAAACCCTGGTCGGGAGCAACCCCCTTTTTAAACAAATGGACAATTCAATCTACTGTTCTATCAAGTTATCAAATGCTTGCACTGAAATTGAGGGTGTAATTACTACACTCAAACAAATTCAAGACCGAATGGACTTGAAAAATTATGTTAAAATACAAGAGACAATTGATAAACTTCAAGAACACAAGCAGTATATTTGGCAAATATACAAAGCTTTAGAAGTCTTGGAATGACTTAAAAATTACCCTGGTGGAGTCAAATGACCCAAGTTAGTCCTCGTCGGATGGACAGTAAATATGCCGACTGGTGCGGATGAGGAATGCTTACTCCCGCCTGGTTTCTTGCCTCCAGTCAAAGGGCAAGTGGCGAGCCTGCAAAGGGGGGTTGACAACCCCCACCTTTTACCCTATAATATTGGGGAAGGGACCGAACACTGTTACGGTTTCTAACAATATAAATAAAATCTGTAGTTAATCATTTAAAATTATGATGATTCGTTCATTTCTAACTGCTGGTGTAGTTGCTGCTTCTACTGTAGCTCCTGCGATGGCACAAGTCACTAGTGTTACCCAACTACGTGACGTTCAACCAACTGAATGGTCTTATCAGGCTATCGCTAACCTAGTTTCACGTTATGGTTGTGTTGCTGGTTTTCCTGATGGTACTTTCCGTCCTGGTGAACCTGCCACTCGTGCTCAACTTGCAGCACTAACTAATGCATGTCTTGATCGCATTAGTGAATTTGAAACCGCAGCTGATGCACAACTAGCAGCTGCTCTACGTGCAGAGTTTGCAAAAGAACTAGGTGCAACTAATGCTCGTGTAACTGCACTAGAAGTTGCTGCTGCACAAAAGGCTCAAGGTGTAGGTAACTATGTTGGTCTAGGTGTACTGCTGAACAAGCAAGGTGTTGATGGTGGTGGGTACACTGCCAATCGCACTATCTCTGGTGGTACTCTTCAGGCACGTTATGCTGTGAAGAACTTTAGTAACCAGAATGCGGTATCAGTACGTCCCTATCTAAATGCAGTTGCTGGTCCTAACAACAACATCGGTACTGCTGGTGGTGCTCTAGTTTCTTATGACTGGTCTCTTGCTCGCAAGGCTGGCGTAAGTGCTGCTAACCTATATGCAGGTGTTGGTTATCAGGTTCCCTTTGCTAACGATACTCAGGCTAACTATCAGTCTGCTGTTGGTGAGAAGGGTCAAGTTGTACTTGCCCTTGGTGTGGAAGGTCGTATTACCAATTCACTAGTTGGTTTTGCTGATCTGAAGTTCCCCACCACGAATGCTGGTAATGCCTATGGTGGTTCTGATGCCGCTTATAGTCCTGTGTTCACCACTGGTCTGGGCTTCAAGTTCTGATTTTCTGACAATGGGGAGTTGACAAGCTCCCCTTTCTCATGTATACTGGTACTGTAATTTTTAATCGCTAATGACTGTAACATCAAATGATCGTGGTCAACAAAATATGTGGGCCAAAGAACCCACTATGTACTACGAAAACTATGGTATGGATACCCCCAATCAAGTAAAGGAAAAGTACAATGGGCGCTGGGCAATGGTCGGTTTTGTTTCTGGTCTTGTTTCTTATCTGGTCACAGGTAATTTCTTCTTCGGGATCTTCTAAATGACCGCACTAATTTTCACCGTAACAAGTATTGCATTTTTTGTACTACTTGCACATTCTGTAAATCAACTTTCTAAAACATACTGATGGCTTACACTATTACTCTTCAATCCCCTGATGGCACTGAACAAACTATTCAATGTGCTGAAGACCAATATATTCTTGAAGCTGCTGAAGAAGCAGGTGTTGATCTACCTTCCAGTTGCCGTGCTGGTGCTTGCTCTGCTTGTGCTGGCAAACTCATTAGCGGTACAGTAGACAACGAAGAGCAATCATTCCTTGATGATGAACAACTTGAAGCTGGTTGGGTGCTAACTTGTGTTGCATATCCCACTAGTGATTGTGTGATTTTAACCGAACAAGAAGAAAACCTTTAATTTAGGAGAACTAAAATGAAATTTGGATTTACCCCTGAAGCAGAAACTCTCAATGGTCGTCTTGCAATGCTAGGATTTGTAATTGCAGTGGGGACATATCTCACCACTGGTCAAATCATTCCTGGAATTCTTTGAAATAAATATAGGAGGTTCAATACCTCCTTTTTTTATGTCTATAAAATTAACAGATGCAGCGAAACACACCGAAGGTTACATGCATCAGATGGATGCATGGGAGTACCTTCAGCAAAATACTTCACCAGAAATACTAGAAGAATTTGCTAAAAAATTTAGAAATCAGTATGCCCAGCCCAACACATCTGTAGTTCCTCAGTGTGGTGTTGAATTAATTAAACAGTTTGAAGGGTGTGCATTAACAGCTTATTATGATCCACATACTGGTGGACTTCCTATCACTATTGGCTGGGGAAGCACCAAGAACATGAATGGAAATCCATTCAAAATTACTGATAAGATCACGCTACAGCAAGCAGATCAACTTTTAGAATACCAGATTCGCAATCAATTCCTACCACCACTTACCAAGATTCCATACTGGAATGAAATGAATGATGAGATGCGAGGAGCATTACTTTCATTTGCATATAATCTTGGAGCTAACTTCTATGGTTCGGATGGATTTACTACAATCACTAAAGTATTAAAGGACAAGTCTTGGCATATGGTGCCAGAGTCACTTTATCGTTATCGTAACCCAGGCTCCAGTGTAGAGAAAGGTCTTGCACGTAGACGCAGAGCTGAAGGTGCCTTATGGGATAAAGGATTAGCTAAACTTAAATAAATAGTTAATAAATCTCTATAATAAACTAATGCCTGCCGAGCAATGTAACAACACAGATCATGTGGTCTTGTTACAGAAGCTGGATAAGATGATACTTGTTGCTGAAGCTTCGGAATATGACAGTGGATTTCGTAGAAGACTACAATCATTTCGTAATCTTTTGGTAATCCATGCTGCTAAAACAAAAGACCTTGGTGAAGCCGCCCAATCACTAATCAATGGGCACAGAAAAAGAATACTTTTATGGGGAATACCAGTAACTTTGTCTATTGCTATTCCCTATGTTGTGATGACAAAAACATCTTGGATGATGCCTAAACCATTATTGTGCCAAGAGTTTCCTACCAAAAGCAAATTACATCCAGGCAAACTACAAGTTTGTGTTAATGGTGTATCACATCCTTATAGAGCAGAAAATGGTGATGTTGAATTAGACGTTACCTTTATGAGAACACATTGGGAAAGAATACAAGCAGATGTAGATTTCTGGGTTGCCGATGAGATTGCTAACAAACGTGTAGATTATACAGGTGAATATAACATTCAAAGAATTCGCTCATACAATAGTAAAGGCATTCTTGTGGATGATAGAGAGAATGAAGTCAGCTCTTGGATTGACCCAATGGTTCCAGAGGATATGAGAGTGCCTATGTGGAAATGGGTTTACGAAAACCGAGATCTATTCCACATGGAGAAAAAACCTTTAGAGGAACAAGTATCAAGTTTCTTCAGTAGTTTGGGTGCTCTCTTTGCTACTCTTGGATCTGCAGGCATCACAATCTACAGATTTATCAAAGCTGGTCTTTGATTTTTTATTTGCTGCATCCACTCCAAAGGTTGCTAATGTAGATGTAAAGATGGATGCTATGAAAGTGGCATCCATTTTTTTTAGGTAATCCATATAACCAAACGTCAGTAATACTGCAGACCATGCAAGGATTACTAACCTGACTACTGTAAATGCACTAATGTTTTTCATTACTTTCTAGATAGTCCAACATCATAATATAAACTATACAACCCAAAGTTCCTGATAGAACTATACCAAGTCCTATTGCAACTCCCCAGGGAAAATCATTCATGGTGTTCCTCTTTGTGTATCCAAGTTTTTAACTCGTGCAGATATTGCCTGAGTTGATTTGCTTTTTGTTCGTGCCAGATATCACCTGTCTGCATATACAATCTAGTATGATTGTCTATTGCTTTTAGCATATTATGGATTGGGGCATTCCAAGGCTCCCTAATGGGAGTATTAAATGTTCTTCTCTCATTCATAAGAACAGTTTATATGTATTTATCCTAGACCCCTTGACAAGCACTGGAAACCATGGTACTATAAATAAGTCGAAGGGACGTTACGTTTCTTCACATAACATTTATAACTAATTACGAACTTTTAAAACTATGACTGCATCCATCGCTCAACAGCGTGGAAGTAACACTTGGGAACAGTTCTGCGAGTGGGTAACTTCTACCGAAAACCGTCTATATGTCGGTTGGTTTGGAACTCTAATGATTCCAACCCTTCTTGCAGCTGCTATCTGTTTCATCGTTGCTTTTGTCGCTGCACCTCCCGTTGATATCGACGGTATCCGTGAACCAGTTGCTGGTTCTCTAATGTATGGAAACAACATCATCTCTGGTGCTGTTGTTCCTTCATCCAATGCAATCGGTCTACACTTCTATCCCATCTGGGAAGCAAACTCACTTGATGAGTGGCTATATAATGGTGGACCATTCCAACTGGTCGTCTTCCATTTTCTAATCGGTATCTATGCTTACATGGGTCGTGAGTGGGAACTTTCCTACCGTCTGGGTATGCGTCCTTGGATTTGTGTTGCTTACAGTGCTCCTGTTGCCGCTGCTTCTGCAGTATTCCTTGTCTATCCTTTCGGTCAAGGTTCCTTCAGTGATGCAATGCCTCTCGGAATCTCAGGCACGTTCAACTACATGCTCGTCTTCCAAGCTGAACACAACATTCTCATGCATCCTTTCCATATGCTCGGTGTGGCTGGGGTATTTGGTGGCAGTCTCTTTAGTGCTATGCACGGAAGTCTGGTTACGAGTAGCCTCGTTCGTGAAACCACAGAAGTAGAATCACAAAACTATGGATACAAGTTCGGACAAGAAGAAGAAACCTACAACATCGTTGCCGCCCACGGTTACTTTGGACGACTCATCTTCCAATACGCATCATTCAACAACTCTCGCAGTCTACATTTCTTCCTGGCTGCTTGGCCTGTTGTTGGTATTTGGTTCGCTGCTCTTGGAGTTAGCACGATGGCCTTCAACCTAAACGGCTTCAACTTTAACCAGTCACTACTTGATAGTAGTGGCCGTGTTGTAAACACCTGGGCTGACATCCTCAACCGTGCCAACCTTGGCTTTGAGGTGATGCATGAACGAAATGCTCATAATTTCCCTCTGGACCTTGCTGCTGCGGATACCACTCCTGTGGCCCTGACCGCACCTGCAATCGGTTGACAAATCAAACCTAACATGCTATGATATGGGAGCCTCACTAGGCTCCCTTTTTTATGAGTCAAAATTTTCAATCAACAAGTAAACAAACAGGAATGTTATTTGAATCTTTGGTAGAGAAGCATCTAAAAGATTCCATGAAACAAATTGTACATAGAAATTTTAAATTTAGTTCAATTGGAATTGATGTAGACTTTGTTGCAACAGATGGGTTAATTACTGAATACATCGAAGCAAAAGGTGGACTTTCTGGACATAAAAAGCGTCCAGGAGCCCAACGTACCGATAGCGTTAAAAAAGCTATAGCAAATGGTGCTTTATTGAAAGCAGTCAATCCTGATGCATATTTTGTAGTTTATTTTTCTGCTAAACCTACCCCCGGAAGTTCATCTGACATGATGATACAAAATGCAATCAATGCTGGGTATGTAGATGATGTCAGATATATAAATTGATAACTAAAATTTTACTATTACAATCATATGGAAGATCAAATCATTGACATTGAATCCTCTGTTGTAGAGGAAGAAGAAACCGTACTAACTCCAGAACTTAGTCTGAATGAAGACAAAATCAAAAGTCCTGCAGAAATTCAACAAGATCTACAGCAACTAAGACAACTTAATAAGCAACTTAAAAAAATTAAACGCTACATGAAGAGTCCAATCTATACTGTACGTCAAATGGACGCAAGGGCTCAGGCTAATCTTTGATATATATAATATGTAACCGTAAGGTTACTTTTTTGGAGAGAGTCCGGTTGGTCGAGGACACCGCCTTGAAAGCGGCTGGGTGTAAAAGCTTCGCAGGTTCGATTCCTGTTCTCTCCGCTGTCCGTTATTATTTTATGAGCGAACAATTCTACAAAGAATTTTATGAACGGATCCAACACAGCATACAGATTTCAATTAAACATGGGCATAATGAATATGCTCTCGGATTAAAAAAATCTGTTATGATTGTCAACGAATTAAAGCACAAATATCACCCTGAGACTAAATAGTATCACTATTGATCGGGGTGCATATGAAACAATGTCCTGCGTGTGGTGTTATTATTGAAGATGGTGTTGCTAAATTTTCTTTTGGGAAGCCAGGAGATTTAGAGTATCTAGCAAAGCGAGTATGTCAGTATCGTAAAGTTGATGCTCCCTGTGCAAATCCATGCTATGATGAAGAAGCAAGCTATCCCCCAGGATACGATGAAAACCCTTATTTTAATTTCCCATCATGACTACTGAAAATGAACAGATTGAAATTGAACTAGATGATAAGACTGCTGCCATTGCTCACATCCTGGCGGAAGAAAAAGGTATCTCAGTAGACCAATACATTACAGAACTTCTAACAGAAGCTATGGAAAATGGTTACTTTGATCGACCAGAAAATGTCACTACAGATGATTCACTAGTATAATGCAATTATACTTTTTACTATTCGCAACAGTGTTTATTTATGTTTGCGTTAGCGATCCAAATGTATTAGATTGGATTGCCATAAAGGTAAACCATTTTCTAGTATATTTGCAATTGCGATACATCAAATTTCTATGGATGTTTAAGAAATTTTAATTTTCTGGAGGGCTTGACAGCCCTCCTTTTTTCTGCTATACTACGAAGGCAAACCAAGGTCCTATGAAAGTCACGATTTACAGCAAAGAAAATTGTCCCTATTGCGAAAAGGTTAAAAAAGTTTTTGAGCTACTTGAGGTTCAATTTGTCGAGTACAAACTAGATACTGATTTTACTAGAGTAAACTTTATTCAAGAATTTGGAGAAGGTTCCACCTTTCCACGAGTTGTTATTGGCGACAAGCTAATCGGTGGAGCTTCTGATACCATTCAATACCTAAAGGAAAATA
>Ga0315901_10004142_pt1 | contig 18275 bp, 24 predicted proteins | sample LakEriMetagenome_10_FD_203761 | JGI IMG/M metagenome (GOLD analysis project Ga0315901, IMG submission 203761) | Freshwater fungal communities from buoy surface, Lake Erie, Ohio, United States - Buoy 2 MA116 | ecosystem: Environmental > Aquatic > Freshwater > Lake | place: USA: Lake Erie, Ohio...
AGCCACAACAGTTATCCGCGTTGTCGCCACAGTGTATTTAACAGAGGTTGGTTTCTAATAACACCCCAAAAGAACAAAAATCATATTTATTAAAAAAACAATAAGAAATGCCAAATATAACTAATTTTCCAACGGGAAGAGTCGGTATAGGAACACAGAATCCACAACAAACACTTGATGTTGCGGGAACCCTTCGTGTAACAGGTTCGACAGGAACCCCAAACAGTTTGATGGGTCGGAACGCAAGTGGGGATGTGGGTGTTGTGGGTGTTGGTTCTGGTTTGGGTATTGATGGCTTTGGGCAATTATATGCCACAGGCGGTGCCAGCGGCTCTACCAGCGGAAGCGGTTCAACAAATCAGGTGGCTTACTGGACAGGAACGAATGTTCTTAGTGGTGAAAACAACCTCTGGTGGGATTTTTCTGCTGATAGACTTGGCATCGGAACAAATGCCCCCGCGAGGTCTCTTGATGTTATCGGTGGAATTAGATTTAGTACCGTAAACGGAACCCCAACAGCTATAATAGGACGTGATGCAAGTGGTGATATTGGCTCTGTTTCCATCGGAACGGGCCTTGGCCTTTCTGCTGGTGTTCTTTCTTTCACTGGTTCAACGGGTGGTTCTGGTACGGTTACTGGCACTGGAACAACCAATTACCTCTCCAAATGGGCTTCTGCTTCTGGCCTCACGGATTCTATCATTCTTGAGACGGGAAGCACTATTGATATAAACGGTTCGCTTAGGGTAAGAACATCTTCTGGAACCGCAACAAATGTAATGGGCCGTGATGCCAACGGTTATGTATCAAATCTTTCTATTGGTAGCGGTCTTTCTGTTTCCGGTGGAACACTTTCTACCACGGGTGTAACCTTTGGAACGGGTGCTGATGGCAGAGTTGCCTATTGGACTGGAACCAATCAAATAGGAAACGATAATAATTTCCTTTGGGATGCTGAAACAGACAGACTTGGTATTGGTGTTTTTCCAACCAGTGCCCTTCATATTTCCTCTGCTAATAGTGCGTCCATCCGTATTGTAAAAACAGGAACAAGCCCCGCTGATTTTTCATTGGTTGCATTGAATGGAAAATTGGATATTGGTAGTGCCTTTACTATTACTGATACTGGAAGGCTTGGCCTTGGAACAAACGCCCCTGCACAGACATTGGATGTTGCTGGTAATATGCGTCTTACTGGTTCTACTGGTACTTCTGCTACTGTTATGGGGCGGAGTGTGGACGGCGATATTTCGGCTATTTCGGTGGGTTCTGGGCTTTCGCTTTCGGGTAATGTGCTTACAACAACGGGTGGAACTTCTGGAACGGTTACGGGAACGGGTACGGTAAACTATCTTTCCAAATGGGCATCCTCCACTGGCCTGACGAACTCCATAGCCCTTGAAACAGGGAACACTATTGACATAGCAGGTTCACTTAGGGTTACAACCGCTTCTGGAACAGCGACACTCATAGCAGGTCAAGATGCAAACGGATATTTTTCAAGAATTACCGTTGGTTCTGGTCTCTCGCTTGCTGGTAATACCCTCACTGCAACAGGTGGTGGAAGTGGAACGGTCAGTGGTAGCGGAACCGCAACACAGGTGGCTTTTTGGAATGGAACCACATCGCTGACAGGTAATACAAATCTCTATTGGGATAACAATAATAATCGCTTGGGTATCGGCACTTCTTCGCCGTCCAACCAACTCACAACAACGTCCGATGCTTTGATAAGCACGTTGACGATTGGACGTGGAAATAATTCAATTGCAAATAACACCGCAATTGGTGTTAATGCTTTGGCTAATAATGCTGCAACCCTTGTAAGCGGGAATACTGCGGTGGGTTTTCAAACAATTACAGGGAATACCTTTGGGGGTTTTAACAGTGCTTTTGGTAATTTGGCCTTATCCAAGACAACAACAGGTAATTCAAACACCGCTATTGGTTCGGATGCCTTAACAGAAAATACAACAGGCAATTCAAACACCGCTGTTGGAAGAACTGCTCTTTCCAATAATACGGTTGGTGGCTCAAATGTTGCTATTGGAGCAAGTGCCTTCCTTAATAATATATCTGGAAGCACAAGTATTGCTATTGGTGCATTCGCTGGAAATCTTAATAATGAAAACAGCCCTTTAACAAACATAATTTCATCTATTTTTATTGGTGCATCTACCAAAGGGACTTCTGCTTCGCCGTCCAACCAAATCGTCATAGGGGTTGGGACAACTGCCTTAGCAGATAATTCAACCATAATAGGAACCACAGGAACCACACGCACACATCTGTATGGAAATCTTTCTTTGGGTCTTACATCAGCCGATACAACAGCAAGGGTGAAGGCCACCAGTTCGGATGCAACAAGCGGTTCCTTTGCTGCAAAGTTTCAAAACAATAGCGGAACGGATATTCTTTCGGTTAGGGGAGATGGTCTTGTGGGCATTGGAACAACTTCTCCTGCACAGACATTGGATATACGCGGAACCATGCGTCTTACAGGTTCTACTGGTGATTCAACAACTGTGATGGGTCGTAATGCAAATGGCGATGTTTCTGCGATAAGTGTTGGAAGTGGGTTAAGTCTCTCTGGAAATACCCTTAGTACATCTGGTTCGACGGGGGTTAGCGGAAGTGGAACGGCAACACAAGTGGCGTTTTGGAGCGGTGCTACGGGTACTACGTCAACTGCTCTGACAAGTAGTATGGGGTTGACATGGGATAATGTGAATAATAGATTAGGTATTAATTCTCTTCCACCTTCTAACGGAAGAGTTCAGATAACAAGTAACGGTTTAAGAAACTTAATTATAAATTCCACTGGAAATGAATCAACTGGTTCAGTTCTATTTACGGGAGGTGATAATGCTTTTTTAAGTTCTGAAGAATCTTTTTTTATTTGTATTGACGCAGATAATAATCAATCAAATAGATTATTTGCTGTAAAGTCTAATACTTATGGGTCTACTGGTGGTATAAACGCGTTTTCAGTTGATGAAAATGGTAACACTACATGTGGCGGTATTGTATCTGTAGGAGATTATAGATTGGATGTGTTAGCATCATCGAATACAGCTTCTCCTTTAGGCGCTGTTAGGATAACTGGTGTTGGAACTGTGGCAGGTAAAAACACCTTGCTTGTTAGAAATTCTAATAACACCAGATTATTTTTAATAGAAGATAATGGCGATATTAGTTTCGCAACAGGTTCTACTTTCTATTGGAACGCAACCAACACAAGGCTTGGTATCGGCACCGCATCACCCTCTGCACGTCTTCACGTAGTAGGCTCTGGCAACACCACAGGAACCACATTCCTTACCCAAAGCAGCGGTGGAACCAACCCATTCGCAATCCTTGACAATGGTAATGTGGGTGTGAACAATAGTAATCCACAACAAACTCTCCATGTCGCTGGAACAATGCGTCTTACTGGTTCCACTGGTACATCAACGACAGTTATGGGTCGGGATGCAAACGGCGATGTTTCCGCTATAAGTGTTGGAAGTGGATTAAATCTTTCTGGAAATACCCTTACAACAACTGGTTCAACAGGGGTTAGTGGAAGCGGAACGGCAACACAGGTGGCGTTTTGGGGTGGAACTACAACCCTTTCTGGAAGTAGTAACTTGTATTGGGATAATACAAACGGTAGACTTGGTATAGCTAATTCTTCACCAACGGCCAGATTATATGTGAAGGGTTCGACAAGTGGTAATGGTTCGACGGCGTTTGAGGTAACGGATAATAACGATAGGGATATTATTAATGTGAGGGACGATGGAAGGATAACGCTTGGTAGGAATTTGGCATCCGCCGTCCAAAGCTCCGTTACAATCGAAGCTGTTGGAAGTGAAACAAATATTGGTATTGCGATTGTTCCGAAGGGTACAGGTGCTATCACTGCACAAATCCCCGATAATGGAACAACTGGTGGTAACGCGAGGGGACAATATGCTGTGGACTTGCAAACATATAGAGGTTCAGCAAACCAAGTTGCTTCTGGTGATTATTCTGCTATTGTTGGAGGCGGTAATAATAGAGTTACAGGTAATTATTCTGGAATTTTAGCGGGATTTAATAATTTGGTTAGTTCAGATAATTCTTATATTATAGGTGGTGCTAACAGCATCGCATCTGGTAATACTTCTATAATCTTAGGTGGTAGTGAGAATAGGTCAAATGGTATATTTTCTTCTGTTGTCGGTGGTTGGGGTGCAAAAAGTTATTTGTATGGTCAAGTAACAAGTTCTTCTGGCTTTATTGCTACTTATGGTGACGCACAAACATCAAACATAAGACTTCGCAGAGAAATAACAGGTAGTGGTCAAACAGAATTATTTTTGGATGGTTCATCTGCAAGGGCTTTATTAACAGATACCAACAAGGTTTGGTTAGCAAACATATTTGTTGTGGCAACTGTTCAAAATATTGGAACAAATGAAATTGCAACAGGAGATACTTTTTCTGGGAGTTACATCGTAACTATAAAGAAAAAAGGGACAACAACTTCTTTGGTTGGTACAGGTAGTGGCGTTCATACAGAAACCACCGCATCCGACAGTTCCATGGCAACCTCTGTTGTAACAATTGATGCGAATGATGATAACGATTCATTAAGAATACGATTTACTCCACCATCGAACTTCAGTGCAACAACTGTTACACGTGTGGTAGCCACAGTCTATCTCACAGAGGTCGGTTTCTAACAGAAACCCTTAACCAATAAACAAACAAAAACGGCGGGTGTTTGTCCCCGCCGTTTTTTTATTGTTCCATGTCCCCCTTATAAAACCTCAAAAGAACAACCCCTTTCACCCCCGTGGAAGAAAATCTCTCTATTATATCTTCTGTATCCAATTCCACCCTCTCGTTCACCGCACGGAGGGATTGGACGGCGTTTTCGGCTTTTTTCAGGATGCAAATTTCGTATGGCACCAAATCGCCGTCTAACTGCACAACCATATCCCCATCCAAAAACTTATCCCTGTATTCCGAAATATTTTCAATATCTATGAAATAATATCCACGCTTGTGTTTAACTCCCCCATAATATTCGCTAAGATTATGCACAATCCTTTTGTTCTCAAGTTGTATCAACCAATTCTGAAAATGTCTTATCTGTAACTGTGGGAGCTTTTCCATCAGGTCAACATATAACCCATAATTGCCTTTGGGTGTGGTGGATGTCAAGGCAACGGCCAAACAATTTTGGATGAATAATTCGTTTGTCATGCTGTCGGTGGACGGCGTTTTGGTGGCGGATATGGGCATTTCCAAATAGGTCTCCCCCACACCCAAAATTCGCCGTCCAAACTCATCCTCACCCCTTGCAAGGGCTATCCTTTTTTCCATGGCAAGTTCTTCCTCTGGCGTGGATATGATAAACCCTACCTTCTTACCATAGAAGACAAAAAAAACGGCAACCAATGTCACCGTTAAAACCTTTATTATTAAAAATATTCTTTCCATATCCTTTCTTCCAATTGTACGACAATTTTCTCTTCCTCTTCCAAAGTAAAAATCTTTGTCAGTTTCTTTTTATAAAAATAAAAGTGAATATATTCGTGAATGGCGGTTTTTATTATTTCTGTTTCGTCATGCTCTTCAAAACTCTTTAAGAAGAAGACGAAGATTGGACGGCGTTTGTTTATGGACTCGGCGAAGTTTTTGGACGGCGAATTGGAATAGAGAATTTTTGGCTTCACTTTTAACCCCAAAAAATCCTGCGCCGCCCTTACCCCTAAAGAAACCGCCTTCCTAAACTCCTTTGGAACATCTTTCTTCTTTTGAATGTCGGTAACAAAAAAATATTCGATTTTGTAACATATCTTTTTCTTCATAATGCTTGTGTGTCTTTTACATAAACACTTATTTGGTTTCCACCCCAATAAGAGGTATAATTTTCAAAATAGATTGTTTTATAAAACTGACGTTCTTCCATGTAATCCGAAACAATTTTATAAAGTTCCTCTTCCAATTTCTTTTTAACCCCATAAGGCATGGTATCAAAGTAGGTTGGATGTTCCAGTGTCGGGAACATAAGAACCTGAAACTTAATCTGTCCGTGAATTTTTAGAAATCCGTCTTCTGTGGGGATTTTTTTCTCTTCTAAAAATCCCCGAATAACTTCTGCTATTTCCTTTATCATTTTATCACTTTTTGACATTTCATGTAAACCGAAACGCCGTCCACCCTCCCAAAAACAACATTTGGTTCAATGTAAACCGTTTCCTTGATTTTATTCTCTATCAAATAAATTTGAACAAGATGATGGATATTCCTCGCAATTGCTTTCATATCCTTCACCTTCATCTCATCAAAAAACAAGGGTTGCCAAAGGCGAAGTTCTTCAAAGATATTTGCACTAACCGTTCCATGTATTTGAAGGCCAAGTACAGGAATATTTTTCTCTTTGAGAGCGTTTGTTATAATCTCTGCTATGTTCTCTACATGTTGCTCCATCATATTAGGAAACTTGGGTTATATATGCTGTACTGGCTGCTGGAATGTAAGATTCTACCACATAATTTTCAATTGTTTTCAGACGCTCCTGCGTGATTCTATGCCATGAAAACTTGTGGCGAAGGTAGATGGTTTGGACGGCGAAAAGGTCGGCTGGTGGGGCAATTTTTGCTTGCTTCCGTTGGGTTGTTTTTGGCTTTTCCACTTGCATGGTCTCCAGACCCTTTTTCAATTCATTCTTTTTCATATATTCAAAGTTTTGTTTTTAAAAATAATGGCGCTGCTGATATTTTGTGTGAAATTAATCCTTTGCCTTTAGGCGATTTTCCAACTTGTCTAATTTGGAATCTGTTGAAGATGTCAATTCTCTATTGAAATCTTCCAAGGTTCGATAAACATTTTCGATGTCTCTGCTAATAGAAGTATTTACGTTATTAATCCTCATTTCAAAAGCTACTTCTTGTTCTGTAAATCTTCGGTAAACGTTTTGAATGTCCTCTTGAAAGCTTCTTTCCAAGGTTATAACCATTTGGTTAAATTCATTCAACTCTTTGCTTAATCTTGCCAACCTGAACATAAACATTACCATTCCTACCACCAAAGTGATAAAAATGACAAAACTTATACCCAAGAAGAAACTGTTATAATCAATCATAAAAAAATGGTTTTAATTTAGCAACGCCATTTTCGACTGCAAAGATAGGGACATAAAAAAAATCCTGCAAGTTTTTTGCAGGATTTTTTATTTTTTAGTTTTCGTGGTATTGGTCTGCGGCGTGACTTAAAACCTCTTCAGCTTTCGATATGTGGTCTTGAATCCAACCAGGAATATCTTTTTCACTTTGGCCGATAAGTTCTTTTAATTTCATCGCATTCTCAATGATATTATCCAAAGATTTTTGTGCCATTGAAACCTCGTGGTCTTGTTCTTTAAGGATAGCAGAAGCAACCCTTTCAGATATTTTTAATCTTTTCATTGGTTAAAATAGTGGTTTTCAAAATAAAGGATTTTGTAGTTATAGTCTCCTTCATCCAGTTTCAAGATTTCAAGAACACTCAAAAGATCCGAATATTCCTTAACGGAGTCATTTTGAATTTCACGGTATTTTTGCAAGAAATCGAATGTCGCAAGGTCTTTTGACATGAGAAGTTCGCTTCCCTGCATGTATTTTTGTAAAAGGTCATATTCCAAATTATAAGCCTCATTAATCGCTCCAACCAATGATGTTATTTGGTAATCTGTTTTTACCTGTGGAATGGTTGGATGGACATTCCATTGCACCAAATAATCTTGCAATCCCTTTGCATGTGCCAATTCATTATCACTTTCTGCTTGAAAGAACTTTGCAGCGTTCACATAGCCAACACCTTCACACCAGTTAGCTGCATTCATATAAAAATAGTGTGCGGTATATTCGTCAGATATACGATTATTAATAATTGTTACTGCCTCTTTACCAAGAAGTTTTGGTGTTATGGGCATAGGTACTTTTGCCATGTTATTTTATTTTATAAATATTACCATTGTGTGCAATTAAACAGTGTTTCCACTATTTCTAATCTATCATCGTAGCTTTTTAAAGAGAATTTTTCTTTTCTTTCCGCACCACTATCATAGAAATCCTTTTCAATAGAAAATCCTTTAATAGAATTATCTTTCCTATGGTATTCAAGGACGGCTGTTTTGGTTTGGGTTGGACGGCTAAAAATGATAATCACCGTTTCATAATTGTCGTAGGTGTGTCCCTGCCACACCCAACCCATATCAGAGAGCCTTTCTTCAATTGATTTTGGTGCAACCTTTTCCAATTGTTTTTCATTGAAAATATGGAGCATACCGTTACCCTCCATTTCCACAACAAGTCTGGTTGCGCCTTTTGTGGTTTGAAATACGCATACAACGGTTCCATCAAATTTGTATCCTTCGGGTTTATAGACCTTATCGCCTATTTGAAATTTATCTGACATATAATGGTTTGTTTTTTTTAAATATAGGTTTTTTTGTAAAAAAAATGGACGGCGAAAAATCAGCCGTCCATCCGAAAAACAACAAACAAAATACTTTATTTGTTTCCGCCAAGTTGGAACATCCAATTGGCATCACCATTTAAAGAAGTCTGTGAAACCTCACCATTCCACTTGTCAATCCACATAGCTTGAACAACGAGTGATGAAAGCGTTTGTTGTTTCAATTTTCTTGCTTCTGCTTCAGCACGTGCCGTTACCAGCAACGCTTCAGCATCTGCTCTTGCTGTAGCCACTTTTACAGCGGCCTGTGCATTGGCTTTTTCGACATCTGCTTTTGCAGCGTAAACTGCTTGCAATGCTTCATTCTTTGCCTGATTGGTTTTAAGGATGCTTGCAGGGGGTGTTATGCCCGTAACAAAGTTATCCAATTTAAAACCAACGCGAAGAAAACCAACGCGAACAGAATCTTCCAGCATCCGTTGAACAAGTACCTTATTGTCCATCATAACAGTGTCTTTCAAAGAGCCAATAATCTCCGTAAAAGAGTTCCTTACGATAGGTTCGAGAATGTACTTGCCAACAGAACCAAGAAATTTGTCGTCATCGCCGTCCACCAAAAAAGAATTATATCGGTGGCAAATCTTTACAGCTTGGGTTCGGTCAATGGAAAAAGTAAACTGTGGATCAACCGTCCACTCTCCATTCTCTTTCGATAGAACCGTCGACTTATCAAGGTCAATGGAATAAGATTGAGAAGGAATCGTGAAAGATTTGGTGAGTGGAGTAAAATCAACAGGAAAATATCCCTGCCAAATTTGGTAATCGCTCTCACCGTTCATTCCACCGTTGGTCATCCAAATGCCGACCTGATTTGGCTTTACATAGGTTCGCATAACAAGATTCAGCAAACCATAAAGAACCAAAAGAGAAATAACTGTAATTGCAATGAACTTAAAAATTCTGTTGTTAAACATAAAAAAAGAAATTTGGTTAAGAAAAAAAAAATAGTGGCGAGAGCAGGACTCGAACCTGCGTCTTCAGGTTATGAGCCTGACGAATTACCGCTTTTCCATCTCGCAGTTTAGTGGTGCAAAGATACGGATATTTTTATAAAATAATCAAATCTGTTGCAATATTTTTTGCCATTTTTTTTCTGATTCATCTTTATTCTTTTTCCATTCATCATATCTCCTTTGGGTTTCATCGTTCCACCTTCCACTCTTATATAATTCATTCCAAGATTTCTCTTCCATTTTTCTCTCTTTTTGAAATTCTTTGTACATCTTCCATTCTTCTCCTGTCTTGAAAATTTTTTTAAAACGGCTTGAGAATTTCTCGAAGGTGGACGGCGGTTGGGGGGTGTATTGGAAATCTTCTGGGTTTTCTTGGCTGGTGTAACTTTGTCTGTTGTTTTTGAAATCATCAAACATGTCCTTGGTACTCCTAAAACCATGGTCTCGTTTCATCTTTTCATATTGTCGCTTGAGATTTTCATAATCTGCTCTATGTTTATCAAATTCAGCAGATGTTCCACCACCATAACCTCCGCTTCCACCACCCGCTGGCCTTCCTTGTTGCAAAAGTTCATGTGCAACATTTATATTTGTCAATATATCGCCAGCGTTAGGGTTTTTATCTGGGTGGAATTGGATGGCCAATTTCCTGTATATTTTTTTAAGTTCCTCCTTTGAAATGGTTTCTGGGTCAACGTTGCCATATTTTTTGAACACCGCAACAGCCTCATCGTAGTTCATCTCAAACAGGATTTTCCTTACCGTTTCTTGAAGAAAGTTTTTCATATATAATTAAATAGTTTCTTTATGTTATTAAAAATCAAATAATTTCATTTCACCATTAATATACCCAATATTAAGAGCAATCCCACCTTCAACAATATCTAAATTTCTTGATTTTATTCCAACACTTCTACATTCTTCTCGAAGCTTTTTAAAAAAATCCAAAAGATGCGGTTTGGTTTTTTTCCAAGAAAAGGTTAGGTTTTCATATTGGTCTGTTTCAGGTTTACCATTTAAAAAATCGTACAAGTCATCACTTTCTTCAGCAATTGCTTCAGCATCTTCCTCACTTAAAAGTGAATCAACGTAGTCTCTAACAATTAAAAAACCCCAAGGAAAAGAAAGAGCTTGTTTAATATCAACGATAGAATCTAAATTCTTATTCTTAAATTTTGAAGCAAGTTCAAACTCGTGTTTACTATCAGTTAATTTGTAAACAAGGTTATTTTTTTTATCGTAAAAAGGAAAGCCATGCTGTCCAAAATCAGACATTAACTCAAAACCTTCTAACGATTTTAAAAAATCAACGGCTTCTTTTAAATTATCAAATTGATTAAATTCATCATAATCCACCTCAAAAAGAATTTTCTTTATCGTTTCTTGAAGAAAGCTTTTCATATATAATTAGTTGGTTTTTATATATTTTTAGTTATCTGTTTTGATTACGAAACAAATAATCTTTTACAAACCTTGGAGATTTTCTTATAAAAAAAACTCTATCTGGTGAAAACTTTGAGTTTTTAATTGACATATCAACCCAAAAGACAATATTTTTATCTACGTTCGAGTCATAAACATAAACAAGAGTATCTTCTCCTTCTTCATCATTCTTTTTTACGATACAAGAAAGATTTGTATGTTGCTTAATAATCTTACAAATTCTTTTGGAAATCATATCATACATTTCTGCTTCAGACATGTTATACACAGAATCTTTGAGCCAATTATCGTATATTTCTTGAGCGTTATCTACAAAGTCACTTTTTAATTTGTTTAAAATGTTTTCAATATTTGAAAAGATAGAATCTTTTTTATCTTCAAATGAATCTTTTCCACTAAATTTCGAGAGTTCTTGTTGTAATATTTCGTTTGCAACATTTATGGTTGCTAATATATCACCAGTGTTAACGTTGGGATTCTTGTCTGGGTGGTATTTTATAACCAACTTTTTATAAACATTTTTTAAATCATCTTTTGAAATGCTTTCTACATCAACATTACCATATTTTTTAAACACCGCAACAGCCTCATCATAATTCATCTCAAAAAGAATTTTCCTTACCGTTTCCTGAAGAAAGTTTTTCATACATGTAAAAAAAGATATTCCAAACCTTTCGATTCGGAATATCTTTTGTTGAGATTTTTGTGTAATTTTAACCGTTAGGGTCTGAAACAGTGTCCGCTGGAGGTTCAATTGCAGGATCAGGAGATACAACAACCTCTGGTTCCACTGTTGGTTCAACAACAGCAGGGTCAATAACCTCTGGTTCTACAGGCGGTTCAACAACCTCTGGAACCACAGGTGCTGGTGCGATGTCTGTTACAATCTCTACGATTGCAGCAGGGTTAATCTGTGTAATTGCACTCATAACCTGATTGTGACCCATAAGAATTACATTACCATTAATGAACTCATCAGGTGAAAAGTTTAGGTCGAAGTGTTTTGGAAGTGCTACGTTAATATAGTCTTTACCGCCATTGAAAGCGTTCAAATCCTTAAAATACTGTACACTTACACTGGTTCGATTTCTGTCAAATGAGAAGAACAGAAATGCAAAAAGGTCTGTTACCTGTAACCCTTCGTTTGTTTCAAACGTTCCTTGAATATTTAATGCCATATTTCGTTTTACATATAAATATTCGCTATTTCAATCTTTTTTTCAACCAACCAATAATTGGTTGGGTGTTTAGGATTGGACGGCGAAAAATGGATAGGGTAAAAAGAATGAACACCACAAAAAGGATTACCGCAACAACGGTTGCGATAATCGGAAGCAATGTCCAAAACAAATATACTATAGCTATGAGTAGGGCTATTTGGACGGCGAAATTGAAAAAATTACTCTTCATTGGGTTCAAAATAATTTAGTAAGATGTTTTTTTCGTGAATGTTCTGTAGCTTTTCTTTTGCTTCTTCAAGGGTTTCTGCCATACCAAAAACAGTTCGAGTACCTTCACCATATAGGAACTGATTGTTTGATAATTCATCAATAAAATAAACGGTTCCATCACCATTTGAGAGAAGCCTTTTGCTTTTACGATTAAGAGATGTTTTTGGTTCGTAAAAATAAAGTTTTTTAAATTTCATGGTTAAAGTTTTTTTAGAAATTCTTGAAAGTTGTTTACCCTGAAGTGTCCCACATCGTATTTTTCATTATGTGGTCTTGTCATCAGATAGCAAAGAATACCTTTGTTTTGGCACTCCATGAAGTTGACAATATAATCGTCAACAAAGACATCACATTTTTCTGCCAAAAGTGCCTCCACCTTTGAAGTATTCGCACCAACGTTTATTAATGTTTTGTCTGGGAATCCGTTTTGTTGCAGCCAAAGTCTTGTTACCTCATTCGATATTGGTCTTGACGTAACATATCCCTGAATGGGATATTTTATATCAGACGGTTCAATCAATCTCGGTGCTGTAATCCAAAAATTTTCATCATCTTTAATCTTTGAAAAATTTTCCCTGAATCTGAAATCATCCCAATCGGTGGGGTGGTCTTTTGGTAAACCCAAGTAGGTAAGGAAGTGCGTTTCAAAGTCCACCAAAACGCCGTCCAAATCACAAAAAACCCTTTTCAAGGGCTTTCTAAACCAGTGTGTTTCCCTGTCATCCCCTTCAGGGTAGATGTCATAAAAAGCACTGATAAAGTGTGCATTGGCTTGAACATGGTCAATATGTTTAAGACCTGTCTCTGGGTCGTAATCTTCACCTGCTTCAAAGGCTTGAAGATGCCTCTTCAGTGAAGCAATAACAGAAGACCAGTTAAAACCTTTTTCCCAATTTCGGGGAGCGTATTTAACAGCACCTACTGTTAACACATCAACAAGACCTTGCATGGCCTTTGAATGAGTGAGATCAAATCTGCTTTTTCCATTGTTATAACGAATTGCCTTGTTTTTGTCAGTCATAATGTTTTTAATAAAATTTCAATGAAGTTAAACCCTTTTTTTGGTGAATCAATGATAAACTGAACAGATTCTACTTTGTAAGCCTTTTCTTCGATTTTAAAATAGTCACCAATCCTTGGGATGATTGGGAGCTTTGTAAATCTGTCAAACTTACCATCAATATAGATGTGAATAGTTGTTTTCATTCGATAAAAAGTCTTAATTGTTTTGGGTCATAGTCACCACCCTCATCAAAAGAATCCACCGTGATATAGTCATCTGAAATGGTTCTGAAGGTTTCTCTTAACTTTTTTTTAAAGGCTTGGAAGTCTTCTTCACCTTCAAACTCAAATCTACCAACTATTTTTATTGGCTGTTTGGGTTGCGCTGTTGGGTCAGAACTTTTAAACCTAACCCAAAAACCGTTTGTAATAATTTTTTGATTATATAACCACCACATAGACTATTAATTTGAGAGAGGAAATTTTATGGAAGGGTGTGAAGTATAGTTTTCGATTTTGAATTTTTCTGGTGTTGCCGTTGCCAAAAAGTCATCAATAGTTCCAGAGAAATCCAAATCGTCACTAAAGACAAGCGAAGGTAGTGGGAACCAAGTTCTCTTAATTTGCTCCAAAGCACCTTCCACGTGGTTACGATAGATATGTGTGTCACCAAGGCTACCGATAAGTTGCTCTGGCACCATACCTACCATTTTGGCTACGATATGAAGCAGAAGGCCATAGGAAGCAATATTAAATGGCAGTCCAAGACATGTATCAACAGACCTTTGATTCCACATGAGAGAGATACCTCTCTGACCTGACTCTAACTCTCTCGTATAGAATTGAAAACTGTAATGGCAAGGTGGGAGTACCATTTCGTCTAAATCTCCAACATTCCAAGCATTAACTATCAGTCTTCTTGAATCTGGGTTGGCCTTTAATTCATTAATCAGATTTTGGATTTGGTCTATACCATCTTCCCATATCGAAGGCCCATCTAATCCTAACGGAGTGGTATATTCACCTTCTTTCCAGCTTCTCCATTGTTTACCATAAATTGGCCCAAATTCACCCCACTTCTTAGCAAAATCTTCATCGGTTTTAATTTTGTTAATAAATTCTTCTTTACTATAATAAGGTTCATTACAATCCTTAGATGATGACATACAATACTTTTGATAACAATCCCCATCCCAGATATGACAATCATTATCAAGCAGATATTTTATACTGGTTTCACCCCTTAGAAACCACAAGAGTTCTGTGACAATGGATTTCCATGCCATTTTCTTCGTGGTAAGCAACGGGAACCCATCCTCCATATTATGGGAAATTCGCCGTCCAAACACCGATAACGTACCAGTACCAGTACGATCGGACTTTTTGTTACTGTTTAAAATAATATCTTCCAACAGGAGAAGATATTGTTCGTCAATGTTTTTAGCTTTCATATATTCCAATCAATTTTGTTTCTTACTTCAATAACCAAGTCATGTGCAAAATCCATATCCACTGTTTGTGGCAGGTCACTCTCTTCAAAGAGCTTATAAACTTCTTTTATTTCATTATTTAATCCTTCCAAGTCCTGAAGGCCGTTTTGTCTGATTTGTTTGAGGTGGACGGCGTTTGGACGGCGAACTATGACTTTTTTTTCCGTGGCGATTTCTCTTGCCATGTCAATAAGCCGAACCGCATGGTAAAGGGATTTGTTATTAGAGTTGTTATCTTCCACGTGTTTTTTCAAACATCTGGTGGCAAAGCCAAGAAAAGAGTTTGCAGCATTCTTTGAAAGAAACTTGTCAGCATTTTCGATAATTGGTCGAAACGCTGGATGGTAATTTTCGATGCAGTCAACAGGAGAATTTATCAATTCCAATGCGTTTGGATTGGAATTTGTTAGGAAGCTAACAAACCTCGAAAGTTCGTAACCTATGTGGTCTTTGTCAATTTCAATATGTTCTCTATATCGAAAACCTAAGATGTCGTTGGGGTGTTGGGCATAGACAAATTTTCTATCAAAGTCCGAAACGCCGTCCAAATCCGCACCATAGGATTTGGAGCCAACAATAGCATAGAATAAATTCTGTTGTATCATAACCAGAGTTAAATATTATAGTAATTTTTTTTAAAGTTCAGTATATTTATATTATATATAAAGATAAGTTTTTTAGAAAAATAATGCCAAAAAAACAACTTCCAGAAACGTATATTCGTTGTTCCAAAATAACAACGAAATTCGCTAACCAATCCAAACAGGATATGGTGAAGAAGTTTTTGGATAGTTACAAACAGCTTGTTCAAGATTTTGTGGATATATTGTGGGAGATGCGGAATGATTCTATTCCTTCAAAGTTGGGGGCAGAGATTACTTCCATTCCCCAAACATGGCTTTCAGCAAGGATTAGACAATGCGCTGCTAAACAGGCCAGAGGGATTGTTGTTGGGACTGTTAAGAAGGCAAAGGAGCGGGAGGCGATGATAAAGAAGCTGATTGATGAAAAGAAGTATAAAAAGGCAAGGGTTCTGCAATCAAAACATGACAAGAAGAAGGTAAGCAAACCAGTTTTGAAAACAATCTTTGCTGAATTGGATGAACGATTTGTAAAGGTTGATATAGAACCAACCAATAGTTTTGATGGTTGGGTTGTGATTGGTTCTATTGGTTTGAAAAAACCAATTAAAATTCCTTTTAAAAGAACCATACATTTCAATGAGATGTATGAAAAAGGGTTTTTAAAGAATGGTGTTCGGCTTGGATACAAGAACATGGATTTTAATTTTGAGTTTGTTACACCAAAGAAAAATGAAGGTGGTGTTATTGGGGTTGATATTGGAAAGGTAAACATTTTTTCATTCAGTGATGGTGTTCAAATTGTTAAGGATAGTCACGGCCACACTTTTGATTCAATTATCAATAAGTTGGCAAAGAAAAAGAAAGGTTCTAAAGGTTATAAGAGGGTTGCTGCCCATAGAGACAACTTTACAAATTGGGCATTGAATCAGGTTAATTGGGGTGGAATTAAAGAGCTAAGAAAAGAAAACATAAAACATATTTTTAAAGGTAAAAAAGTCTCCCGTTCATTGATGGGATGGAATTATAGATCAGTGTTGGATAAGGTTGAGCAAAGATGTCAAAAAGAAGGTGTCCTGTCTGTTGACGTTAATCCAGCCTATACAAGCCAACGCTGTTCCGAATGTGGTTGGGTTCAAAAGGCAAACAGGGTGAGTCAAAGTCTCTTTTGTTGCAAACAGTGTAATTATACGGCTAACGCTGATATAAACGCTGCAAGAAACATAGGTGTTCCTCTTGCTTTTGTGGGTCATAATGTTAAGTCAAAGTGGCTAAATCTGAAAGGGTTTTATTTGGATGAGGTTGCTTTGGGTCAGGAGCGTATAGTCCCTGACAACCCGAAGAAACGGAACAATAGAGATAAATAAATTTTGAGGCAATCAAAGTTTTCTATTGTTTTTGTAACTATCATAAGTTTTTTTTGTGGTGCAAAGATACGGTAAAGATTTTAAAGTACATAAAAAAACCGCTAAAAAATTTCAGCGGTTTTTATTTTTTACTCAATGCCTATTGGTTCGCAATCATCGTCAATAAAATCATCTCTATATAGTGGTGTTATTGAAACCATATTCGATGAAAATTCAACATCTTTTATCTTTTTCCAATTGTAACCACCACCTTTTTCGTAATGATATGGTGATATATCTATGTTATAAAGTTTTTTTTCTCTATAATAATCTTTATCTTCATCGTATTCGTCACATTTGTAAACATAGATGGATGTGTGGTGGTCATATTCACAAAATCTACTAAAACATTTATAGTCAGTGTATTGTGTCACAACATCACAAAGAGCTTCTGCAATATCGTCACAAATTCCACCGCTTCCGTACCACTCATCGTAACCATCCTCATCCTGTTCCCATTTATCATAAACTTCCTGTGCAGCAGCAGCAAATTGTGGCCTTAGATTTTTTAAGTCTTCAACCGTGCTTTTTTTTTAAATTCGCTTTCGTTCATTCTATTTTGAGGACGTAAATCCTTTGCACGTTCTGGTGAAAATGGTATAAAGTCAATATTTTCTGGTGAAAATTTGGATTTTCTCATTGGCATATAAATCCAGTACATAACATCTCTATCACCATTAGGGTCATAAACGTAAACAGAAATATCTTCTCCTTCTTCATCATTATATCCTACGATACAAGAAAGTGTAGTATTATTTTCGATTATCTCACAAATTTTTTCAGAAATCATGTCAAAAACTTCTGATTCAGAGATGAGTTCATCATTATTTAACCAATTATTATATATTTTTTCAGCGTTAAGAGCAAAAAGTCTCTTCAATTTATTTAAAGAACTTATGATATTTGAGCCAGTAAAATCCTGCTCACTTTCTAACAAATCACTTACAGGTTTCCTACTCCAAAACTTGCAACTCCAATAACTCGCTTTTGTCCTGTCTTTTCGGGTTTCACATTTGTGTCGTGCGCGAAATGATTTTCTTCTTTTAGCGTTATCCCTTCGGATTTCCATGTTCTTGTCACCAAAGTTAACCTTTATAATCTTACCAGTCTTTGGGTTCTTTACATAGACTTTGTATTTCTTTACATCGCCCCTCATGGGCTTGTTTAGGGTTACTTTCTTTCCCTTGTATTCTGCTTCCTCAATCATCCCCTTGGATTCCATGAGATTGCAGTATTCTACTATATTTTCTATATGTTTTCTTTGCTCATATAATACTTCCATATTGACATTTATTTTTTAAATAAATATCAATATTTTTTAAAGACATAGATTCCCTTCGGATTTTCATGTTCTTGTCACCAAAGTTAACCTTGATAACCTTACCAGTCTTTGGGTTCTTTACATAGACTTTGTATTTCTTTACATCGCCCCTCATGGGCTTGTTTAGGGTTACTT
>Ga0315901_10004143_pt1 | contig 18275 bp, 16 predicted proteins | sample LakEriMetagenome_10_FD_203761 | JGI IMG/M metagenome (GOLD analysis project Ga0315901, IMG submission 203761) | Freshwater fungal communities from buoy surface, Lake Erie, Ohio, United States - Buoy 2 MA116 | ecosystem: Environmental > Aquatic > Freshwater > Lake | place: USA: Lake Erie, Ohio...
CTCGTACCTTGGCAAAAACTTTACTGGCACAACATCCCAGGGCACGTATCTGTTTGCTGACCAACGAACCCTATGCAGCGGACTATAGTTTGTTTGCCTACACACACGTTGTAGACATCAATCGAGAAAATCCCTATGCCAACGACCCTTTGGTATTTGCTCAAACACCCTTCCGCGAAACTATCAAGCTAGAAGCAGACATGCTGATTGCCAGTCCAATAGATCACTGGTGGACCATGTTTAGGCATCGTGATGTGGTGTTGTCCACTGGCTGCCGTAACTGGCGCGACGAAATCAGCACAGCTCGAGACTACCGAACAGTTTTTGATCAAAACAATTTGCCAGACGTGTACAATGCTATTACCTATTGGCGTCGCAGTGAAATGGCCAAAGAGTTCTTTGACACTGTGCGCAATATATTTGTTCATTGGACAGAATATCGTCGGCTCATCAAATACTCGCCCGATGTACCAGATACAGATTTGGTCTATGCCATGGCTGCACAGGTTATAGGGCCTGAATTGGTTACTATTCCAGGATCGCCCTCAATTGTACACATGAAACAAGCACATGCAGGCACAGCCACAAAAGACTGGACACAAGAATTGGTTTGGGAAATGAATCCATTGAGAATCAATACCGTTGCTCAATGGGGTGCGTTCCACTATAATGTTAAAAGGTGGCAACCATGATGACCCCAGATGAATTCTTTGGTGTATTAGAAAGTATGCCACAACCTCAGTCTGTATTTTATAGACTGTATTATGAAGGTGAACGCCCACTATTCTACAGCATGGAAGACTTGCCCGGTACATACATTGAAGTTACCCCTGAACAGTATGCTAGGAGCCAAATGAAAGTGCGTATTCGCAACGGAAGGATAATTCCTATCACTTGGCAAACGGCACAAAAACTCGCACCCAGCAACGCAGGCACACTGTGCCATTTGCAAGATGTTGCTATTGTTGTAAAAGAAAACGGAACCTATTGGAGCAAACGGACTTATGAAAGTTGATATCGCAGATTTAGACTGCATTTACTTAACCTATGACGAACCACAAAAAGAAGAGTTTTGGATCAAAATTCGCAACATGGTGCCTTGGGCAAAACGGGTGGATGGCGTTAAGGGCAGCGATGCTGCTCACAAAGCGGCGGCGCAGGCCAGTGACAGTGATAGATTCATTCTCATTGATGGCGACAATCTCCCCAACCCGTCGTTTTTTAATCAGACGCTTGTTCTTCCTAATGAAGAATACAAGAACGCTGTGTTCCGGTGGCGGGCACGTAATCACATTAACGGTTTGATGTACGGCAACGGAGGCCTAAGTTCATGGACAAAGGAGTTTGTGATGAACATGCAAACTCATGAAGCCACAGACGGACGAGATGAAACTCAGGTAGAGTTTTGTTTTGATCCCTTGTATTGGCCCATGCATGATTGTTATTCAACAACTTACCCCAACGGTGATGATTTCCATGCGTGGCGTGCAGGATTTCGAGAAGGCGTTAAGATGTGCCTGCAACGCGGTCGCAAACCCACGGTAGAAGAATTTAAAAATCAAGTGCTACGAAACTTAGACAATCTCACAATCTGGCACAACGTGGGCACAGATGTAGAATATGGCGAGTGGGCCATCGCTGGCGCACGTCAAGGCACCTATATGACCATGCTTACTAATTGGGATCATACCTTGGTGCAAAGTTTTGATGCCTTGGCCGAACTATGGCTCACAGTGAAAGATGGCCAACCAAGATTGCTCAGTAATCGGTTGGCCGAGGACTTGCACACACAATTGGATCTGCCAATGGCCATCCTAGAATGTGAACAAAGCGCATTTTTTAAACATCACTATCGTTTGAACTGGCACAATCAAGGTGTTATGGTTCGAGAAATTGACGTTATTCGCAAGATAGAAGGTTGGTAATGAGCAAAGGCGACCAAAGCCGATTCATGAGCAGTGCGGAACAAATGTCGCAGGACCTAGGTCCTGCGCTGTGTTTGGCTAAATGGAAGCAGGTCAGCTTTCACTTGCCCACAGGTCTAAACAACTCATGTTACCATCCGCCCCTGCACCAAATTACCGCAGACGATTTGACACGCCCTGGTGGCCTGCACAATACAGCACACAAGAAATCTCAACGAGTAATGATGATACAAGGCGAAAAGCCTGGTGAGTGTCAGTATTGCTGGAACATGGAGAATCTAGGCAAACTCAGTGACAGACATTATCGTTCAGGAGAGCCGTGGGCCGCTGTGGATTTTGAACGCATTCGTAATTCAACAGGAACTGAAGATGATGTCATTCCAAGCTACGTGGAAGTCAATTTTAATAATGCTTGCAATCTTCGTTGTAGTTATTGCAGCCCTCAGTTTAGCAGCAGTTGGATGGACGAAACTACTAGACACGGAGCATACCCAACTAGTAAACCTCATAATGATCCTGCACACTTTGTGGGTTCGCGACGCCCCATACCGGCTAGGGAAGCTAATCCCTACGTTGATGCGTTTTGGGCGTGGTGGCCCACTCTCTATCCCAAACTAGAACACTTTCGCATGACCGGCGGCGAGCCGCTGATGGACAAAAATACCTATCGAGTGTTTGACTATGTGTTGGAGCATGACAATCCCAAACTGCATTTGAATGTAACTTCAAACTTTTCAGTAGAGGATGCGCTGTTTGAAAAATACATGGACTATGCCAAGAGATTATGTACACCACGGATTGAACATTTCATGCAGTATGTTAGCCTAGACTCGGGCATTGCTACGCAAGCAGAATACCTGCGTCACGGCCTAGACTATGCTCGCATGAGTCGCAATGTTGAACGATTCTTACAGGAAATACCAAGTCGCAACAGCCTGACGTTTATTATTACAATGAACAATCTCAGTGTCACAGGACTGCGGCCCATGCTGGAATGGATACTGAATCTACGCCGGACACACAGTTCAACCTATCAACGTGTATGGTTTGATACACCTGTGCTGCGCGAACCTGCTTGGCAAAGTCTACAAATACTGCCAGAAAGTTATGTACGTCAACTAGAACAGGCTAGAGATTACATGCTGGCCAACTTGACCACAGAAGCCAATCCCCTACACGGATTCAAAGACTACGAAGTGCAACGCCTGGAGCGTGACATTGCCTGGATGCGTGAAGGACAGTTACAGTACAATAGTATAGCCAAAGCAGACTTCTATCGTTTCTTTGCAGAACACGATCGTCGAAGGGGCACAGACTTTTTGAAGTCTTTTCCTGAGATGCGAGCCTGGTGGGCAGAATGTGAGTATCATGCTAGGAATACATAAAATTTTTGTTGACGAATGGGCCGAAACCTGGGACTTGCTAAAGCCCTATGCTGATGAGGTGTTTTGGCAATGGCCTAAAGAATTGGATCCTTCTAGTGTGTACATTGTAGGTCGTGTGCTGCTGAAGCAACACTGGACAGAAATCACAGAATGGGCTACTCAGCATCCCGGACGCATTGTGTTTTCAAATCCTGCTGAAGGATCTGAAACTATACTACTGCAACTCCGACGACTGCGTATTACAGAGCATGTGCGTGACGGACGTATTGGCCTACTAACCTCCGGTGACATGGAACCCGGCTGGCGTTATTGCAAAACAGATTGCTACTTCTCTAACATAGTAGAGTTCACAGAAAATCGAGCAGCACAGATTGAAGCTGCACTGGACCACAAAGTTCAGCGCCCTTATGAATTTTTGTTCTTAAATGGTAGACTGAGACCGCATCGCAAGTACCTAATAGACCATCTAAGAGCTCAAGAGTTATTGTCAAATGCACTGTGGACCAATCTTGGTAGTCAAGTTGAAATGGCTTTTACGTCTGCGTTGGACACAGGCAAAACAGAACCCATTAGATTGTTGCCCCCAGAATACGAGATCCCACGTGCTGTGTCGCAGTTGAATACAGTACCTGAGTCGGGGTTTGTCAAACACGAGTTGTTCAACAACACCTGGGGTGATGCCATAGTCAATCATCGGTGCTACACAGACGCCTGGTTCAGTTTGGTAACAGAAACAATATTTGATTATCCGCACACGTTTCGCACAGAAAAGATCTACAAGCCTATTCTAATGGCACATCCATTTGTGGTTGCAGCCAATCCAGGCTATTTGCGAGATTTAAGAAACGCTGGATTCAAAACATTCGACACCTTGATAGATGAATCGTATGATCAAATCAATACCCCAACTGCACGAATAGAGCGTATAATAGATACAGTGCGTGACATAAGTTTGAATGGTGCTGCTAATTTCTGGGAAGCCAGTCGTGATATCTGTAAATACAATCAGCAACATCTTGTGGAATACAATCGTCAGCAACGTGCTGAGTTGCCCACACTACTAGAACAATACCTCAATGAACGATCTTGATTTTCGCCAGCAAGTACTGGATACCTTGAGTCCTAGCTTTTGTGGGGCAAAGTGGTTTAATGCTACCATTTGGCTTGGTAGCGGCATGAGCACCAGCTGCCATCACCCGCCAGCTCATTTGGTGGACATTGATAAAGTCACTACCAACCCTAAGCTGCTGCACAATACACCCGAAAAGAAAGACGACCGTGCAAAAATGCAGGCAGGCGAACGTCCCAGTGGTTGCGAATACTGCTGGAAGATTGAAGACATGGGTCGCAATGCTGTTTCAGACCGTGTGTACAAATCAAAAATTTACCCTATAGCTGCATTAAAGGAAGCACATGAAACTCCGCCTGATCAAGACGTGGATTTGCGAACTCTTGAAATTTCTTTTGATCGGACCTGCCAGTTTGCTTGTTCTTATTGTAATCCTGCATTCAGTAGCACATGGGTTAAAGACATTAGGAATAACGGACCCTATATGGGCCTTGTGTCTGACGGTCGTAATCACTTTACACATGAGCATTCAAGTGCTCAATTGTATCGCTTCGGGGAGACCAATCCGTATGTTGAAGCTTTTTTTGCGTGGTGGGAATCAGATCTACATCACACATTACAAGAATTAAGAATCACCGGCGGTGAGCCACTAATGAGCGGCCACACCTGGAAACTGATTGACTGGTTCCGTAACAATCCAGGACGCAGTCGCACACGCCTGGCCATCAACTCAAACCTGGGTGCAGATGTAGATGTGGATCGACTGCTGGATTCCATACAGGGGCTGGATGTGGACGTCTATACCAGCCAGGAAGCTGTGGGCGTTCAAGCCGAATACATACGTGATGGCCTGGACTATGTTGCCTGGAAGGCAAATGTAGAAAAGATCTTGGCCAGTGGCCGTGTGCGTACCTTGCACTTTATGGGCACTATTAACGCACTGTGCCTGCCCAGCTTGCCCGACCATTTGCGTTATCTACTGGAACTAAAACAACGCTACGGGCGTGACGCAGTAAGTTACACACTGAACATTTTGAGATTCCCCAGCTTTCAAAGTGCGCTGGTAATGCCACATGAACTACGTGCTAGATTTTCTGTAGAACTAAAAGAATTGCACTACCGCAATCAACACAATCCGCTGTTTCATGAGCATGAATTGGATCACTTGCAACGGCTGATTGATTACTTGGATGTAGTCGAAACTCCGCATTCAGAAGCATTTGACCTCCCTAAACTACTGAACGATTTTGTTGAATTTTATCGACAGTACGATATTCGCAGAGCAAAGAACTTTGCACTGACGTTCCCTAAATTAAAGAAACTCATAAACAAATGACCCTAGAAGAATTACAAACACAATACAACGTAGTTGGCATAATTGATTTGTCTGCATGGACTAACAACTACGAAACCAGCACACAGTGGCTACGCAGTCAATGCCAAGCTGTGTACCAACCAGCCTACGCAGAAAATCAACGCATTGTGTTTGTACATTCACATGATTACTATGTTAAGAATGCAGACTCTGCGGGTATCATTTTAAAGAACATACAAGTAGCACTGAATGAAACTGATATTAGCAATTATTTTGCGCTAGTACTCAGTACCAATCCCAATATTGAACAAGAAATGGCTTATATCAATTCGCAGAGTTCTGACCCAGTGCCTGTGAAATTTGAACGCTGTGTTGGCGAGTTTGTTACAAAAGAATTGACCCAGCATCCTTACAGTCGTAAAGAGCAGTATCAGTACGGATCGGCTAACCCTATAAAAATCAGCCTAAATGAAGTCAGCGAGCAAGATAAATTTTTACTCAGTGAAAGCAAGAACTTCTGCATTTACCCTTGGATTCACCTGCACGCTTGGCCCACGGGCGAAGCATATCCTTGCTGTCATGCCACACAGCATCCTGTGTATGGTAACACACGTAAAGAAACCTTGTCTGATGTATGGAATGGCACACGCATGCGACAACTAAGACAAGACATGCTGAGTGATACACCAAATGAAACCTGCCGTAAATGTCACGAACAAGAAGATTCTGGATTCTTTAGTGGCAGACAAAGTGCAAACAAACATCACGGACACCATATTGATCGTGTGCATAGAACAGGACCTGATGGCACATTCAATGAGTTTGAAATGACTTATTGGGATATTCGTTTTAGTAATCTTTGCAATTTAAAATGTCGTAGCTGTGGACATATCTTTAGCTCACAGTGGTATCAAGATCAAGCCAAGTTAGCTGGAGGTACCTGGAAACAATCTAATCCTGTGCTTAACTATGCAGGACGTACAGAAACAGACATGTGGGAACAATTGATTCCACATCTGGACTATGTGGAACAGATTTATTTTGCCGGTGGCGAACCCTTGCTGATGGAAGAACACTATCATATTCTCGACGAGTTAGTAAAAAGAAAAAGATTTGATGTAAGATTGATTTACAACACCAATTTTACACACACTGACTTGAAAGGTAATTCGGTATTTGACTACTGGAAACAATTTGATTCGGTGGCTGTAGGCGCCAGCTTAGATGCTTCAGGAGCACGTGGAGAATACATACGCAAAGGCACAGACTGGGCACAAGTAGAACAAAATCGCAGAGACATGTTGGCAATTTGTCCTGGCGTGGATTTTTATATTTCGCCCACACTCAGTATCATGAATGCGCTACACCTGCCAGATTTTCATCGTGACTGGGTAGAAAAAGGCCTGCTAAAACCGCAAGATCTAAATGTGAATATTCTTCAGGACCCCTACGAATACAGACTGGACATTGCTACTCCTGAATACAAACAACAAATACAACAGCGATTTCTTGAACACATTGAATGGTTGCGACCACAAGACCCCTTGCATAGAGCCACAGTGGGTTTTGAATCGGCAATCAACTACATGATGAGCACAGACAACACCGCACTGATACCTAAATTTTGGGACAAGACTCAACAGCTGGATAAAATCAGAAAAGAAAACATCTTGGACATTATTCCTGAATTAGCTGCATTAAAATGAGTTTGAATTTTGATAGTTTTTTTGGCGCACCTACTTCCTATGTGCCGGGACCGTATTTTTTAGCAGCAGGTTGCAGTCATACTTCAGCGGTGGGGGTAGATGCTGATCAATGCTGGGCAGGCCAACTGGCTCAACGCACTCGAATCAAGACTTGTAATCTAGCCGAAGCCGGGGGCAATGCCTGGATTGCCAGTATGCGTATAGCACAGTGGATTCTGGTCACCGGTCGTCCAGAGTTTGTTGTGGTACAATGGCCTCACCCCATACGCACAGTGATATGGAAAAACGGACAAGGTAATTCTGTTAACGTACACGACACTGAAGATCATTTATTTCACACCCGCTTGCGCTACGGTGACTCCAATTACTGGGCTGAGTGGATGCAGGCAATAATTACTACAAATGCCATTTGCGTCGCAGCCAAAATCCCCATTATAAATTGGAGTCTTGACAACGTTGATCCGCACTATCTTGCACTGTTAAAGGCCAATGGCATTGTTGTGCATGATCAAACAGATCAACCACGCTGGGAAAGAGACCGGTCGGGCTCAGATCAACGACATGCCGGGCCCTTGTCACATGCGCAATGGGCACAACAATTACAGGAAATGTTAAATGCAATTACCACACGATAAATTCTGCGTATTACCTTGGATCAGTTTGGAGGCCAGCCCTATAGGTACAGTACGTCCTTGTTGCCTAGCCGACGACGAAATTGTAGACAACGCTGGCAACAAATTTGAATTAAGTACAGCAAATTTTGGAGACATTCAAAATTCCAATCACATGCGCGATCTTCGCCAGGAGTTCTTGGATGGAAAAAAACCTCAAACCTGCCGTAAGTGCTGGAACGAAGAACGTGCAGGACGCACATCAAAACGTATGCACACCCTGGACAGACTCAAACATGTGGTCACAGATACAGAGTGGACCGCAGATGCTAAACCTTTGATGTTCCTGGATCTCAAGCTGGGCAACATCTGCAACTTGAAATGCCGTATATGCGGTTCATGGTCTAGCAGTCAATTTGCCGCAGAAGAAATCCAATGGACTGCCTCGCATGAACGCAAGCAAACCTATGCATATCAAATGTTGCGAGCTGGTGCATGGCCACAGGAAAATCAACAATTCTGGAATCAAATTGATAGCTGCCTGACAGATATTCGTTATATTGAATTCACAGGTGGTGAGCCATTTATGATTAAAGAACACTTTGCTATGTTACAAGGCATTGTGGATCGTGGTATTGCACATCAGGTAGAAATACATTACAACACCAACGGAACCATTTTTCCCGAAGAAGCTGTTGAAATCTGGCGCCATTTCAAAACTGTAGAAGTAGCGTTCAGCATCGACGACATGGGTCCTCGTTTTGAATATCAGCGCACCAATGCCAAGTGGGTAGAAGTAGAAGAAAATATAGCACGTTTCTTTGAATTGAAAAACACGTTGCCTGGGTTGAAATTACAGGTCTGCTGCACAGTCAATGTATTCAACGTCATGTATTTGCATCAAACGTCAGACTGGATTGTACAGCAAGGATTTGACTTTGTGTATTGGAATATGATGCATGATGCTTGGTATTTTTCTATAGCCACACTGCCCAAAGAAGCCAAAGAAAAAATTGATCAGCATTTTGCACGGCATGTTACACAGCCCAGCTGTCAAGCTGAATTTATTCGCATAATTGATTTTATGAATCGTGGTGCTGATTCCGACGGTGATATGTTGCGTATGAAAATACGTGACTTAGATCGTAAACGCGGACAGAATCTTGCAGACTTTGCACCCGAATTTGCAGCCATGATCAACTACAATTACAATGACACAGACCCCAACGCTCCCAAAGCCTGACACCTTGTGCATGGCACCTTGGACGCACACATATCTAAGCCCGCAAACCGAGCGTAGAATGTGCTGTGCGTCGAGAGAACCTGCACAGAACTTTGCGCAATACATAGACACAGCCGCAGGCACTGGGCGCTATATTCCTGTCACACTAGAACAGCACTGGAACAGTGATCACATGAAGTCAGTTCGTCGCAGAATGATGGCAGGGGAAACCTTGCCTGAGTGTGAAGTATGCAATGACCGACTGCTTAATACCAGCGTTTACCGCACTTACTTTGATCATTTGTTTGGGCACAAACTAGAGGAAATATATGCAAGTACCGATGCTTCAGGGCACACAAGCATGGCTCCTGTTTCGTGGGATTACCGCTTTAGTAACCTTTGCAACTTCAAATGCAGAACCTGCGGAGATATGCTTTCGTCAGCATGGGAGACCGAAGAAAAGACTCAAAACATGGTTGACTGGCATAATCCAAAAAATAATTGGATGCAACCTAATTATCGTCAACAGATCACTGAGTTTCAGGATAGTCAGGTTGAGGCCGAATTTGCTGCCGCCGTTGAGCGACATGATGTTGAAGAGATCTACTGGGTAGGTGGCGAACCCTTGATGTATGAACAACACTGGCGTTACATGCAACGCATTGTTGAACTAGGAGATGGACCCAGATTATATGCACGATACAACACTAACCTTAGCCGAATTCATTATCGGGGGCGTGACCTTTATAGTGATATCCTGGATCATATACGAGATTGGCAAATTTGCGCGAGCATTGACGGCACTGGAGCAATCGGTGAATACATTAGAACAGGTCTTGACTACGCAACGTTCTGCAGAAACTTCGAAGCAGGACTGCAACACCAGCGAAACCGACGACAGATGAGACTGGACTTTACATTGACGTTGCCGGGCATGTTTGAAGTTGATGCAATGCAGCAATTGGCCTCCAGCTATGACGTAGAATTGTTGGTCAAAGTGATATTCAGTTTTACTCCAGATATTATTATGAGTCCTTTGGCATTGCCACGACATCTGTTGGATGTCTGGGTAGATGAACTAGTGCCCAATTGTACCTCCGGTGCCATGCGCGATGTACTGCTACAGTTAAAGAACCGTCCCACATTTGAACAACAATGGCCTGAAGAATATCGTGCAGGTCTTGCTCGAGGCAAGGCTCGTGTGTTAAAATTAGAAAGCATAAGAACACAGTCGGTAACAATGACTGACATTCTGGGCACACGTCCAGAAATACTAAAATGGTGGAACGAAATTGGAATCAATTGAAATAGATCTCCGTGGCAACAGCGGAGACTGTCTAACTGTTTATATCAATGTGCACGACAACAGTTTGAGTCGTAAATGGTTGGCCGCGCTCAATGATATTATTCGTAATCAACTGCATCTAGAAAAGAACTATTGTTGGATGGGCTGGACTGAGCATGATCGCAACTTAGAATATCTTTGTACACAAGTCAATCGCAGTATTCATGCAATCAACAGCAGCAATTTAGATTATCGTATACAAGACTTTTTTAGTCCTGCCAATGTAATACAAAAAAATCTTGATGTCAATCATGACAAAATGAATCATCTGCATCGTTATTTCGAAGACCTGCAAGGAACTTCGGGTGCAATGAGCAGGTACTACACAGCCGCAGACGATCACACACGTTGGCACATACGCCAATTAAATTTATTGTGTCATGAAATAGAAAGTCTTGTGCTGAGCATGCGCAAAGATGTGCAAGCACCTGAATGGAAGCGTCCCAGCCAGTTGATGTGCTGGCTCAATGCCCCACGTTTTGTGCTAGAACAAGAAGATTATGAGTTGTTTGGTGTTGACACCATTAACCGTAGTCTTGGTGGTGTGTATGTGGGCGTGAACAAAGCAGTAGGCAAGCACCATTGGGAAGTGTTCAACGACGAAGGCCGCGACAGTCGCATCGGCGAACTTGTTACGTCCTCACTAAAAGCACAGACTGAAGCCGCAGGAGATTTTGATATTGAGTGGGCACGTGACCCTGGCGCTTACCATTGGCAAAAGACCAAATTGGCTGAATTCCGTGAATGGCTTATCGCGAACGGATTTGATCCTGACGACAAAGCCCTCACTATCGGCCATCCCAAGGTTGCTCAAGTTGATTTGCAGCGCTCATTCGGCACAACAGACTACACAGAGATATGGGCACAGCTAGCCCAACATCTGGATGTGTATAAAATACGCACCAGTTCAGCAGAAGCTACATATAACTATAACTGGAGCGATGCAGACTATGCAGAGCAACAAATAAAGGAACTTAAATGAACTGGATTAAAAGCATCTGGAATCGAATTACCTTGGAAATTCGCTATCGTAAAAAGCTAAAAGAACTACGCAAGCGCGATCCATTTATCTACAAATGAAAAAGCAGTTGTTAACAGTAGGGGATAGTTTTACCTATGGTGATGAACTTGACGATATCTATCAGGCTTGGCCTTATCAGTTGGCAGATCTACTAGATTACGAAGTGCATAACATGGGCCTAAGCGGTGCCAGCAATGCTAGTATATTGCGTAGATCACTAGAAGAACTAGTAACCAACGAGTACGATCTAGTAATCATTGGATGGACTAACCCGGGACGTATCGAGTGGAAAGACGACACTGGTATTCCCTATAACATGTGGCCAGGACATGCAGGGTCGTCGGCGTTCTTTGTTGAACAACCATGGCGGTTGGATCTGCTGAGCTACATTAGTCAACATCATAATTCATCATACCTGTATCAGCGATATCTAATTCAAGTTCTTTCTTTACAATCTTATTTTGAAGCACATAACATTGAGTATAGAATGATAGATACTGTACGCAACAACTACTATCGAAAAGTTGGCGCCGAAGAACATGATAAATTAGAAGCAAAAATAAACACTAAAAAGTTTGTAGGCTGGAACAGTTTTGGAATGTCTGAGCTAACTATGGATTGTCCACGCGGTGTAGGTAGTCACCCACTGGAAAAAGGCCATAAAAAAATAGCCAATGAAATATATCAAGGATTAAAATGAATATTCTAGGGATATCCGGCGGCTTTCACGATGCTGCTGCCACAGTAATTGATAGTTCAGGCAACATCTTGTTTGCTGGCCATGCAGAACGCTATAGTAAATGCAAGAGCGATGCTGACATTGGCTCTGCACTGTTAGACGAACTAGAGCAATACAATCCCATTGGTACTGTAGCATACTATGAACGACCGCTAGTAAAGCAACTGCGTCAATGGTACGCAGGACAGGGCATAGAGTGGGATAAACTAACTGCTCGACAAGCTGTGAACAAACAAACACAAGGGAGGTACGATCATGTGCCCATACAGTCTTTCAATCATCATCTTAGCCATGCTGCTGCGGGGTTTCAAACGAGCACGTTCCAAAGAGCCACAGTTGTGGTAATAGATGCTGTGGGTGAATTTGAAACAATCACAATATGGGGAGCACAATATGATCGAAGTGGTGTGGCAAAGTATAAAAGACTTTGGAGCCAGCGTTATCCACATTCAATTGGACTGTTCTACAGCGCAGCTACTGGCAGCGTTGGCCTACGCCCACTAGATGAAGAATACATCTTGATGGGCATGGCTGCTTACGGCAGCTCAGAACATAATCTAACACTGCAAAAAAAGCTAGTCAGTGATACTGTGAATATTAAATTCCGTGAAAATCTACACACAGGCATAGACAGTAAACACCTAGCTGACATGACAGACTATGACATTGCTGCCAGCGCACAGGCCATTGCAGAAAATTTGATCAACAATGTCATGAGCAGAGCACGTGATTTTAAGTGGTCTGACAATCTGGTATACATGGGTGGCGTTGCTCTCAATTGTTCAGCCAACAGGCATATAGGACGGTATTTTGATAACATATGGATTATGCCTTGCCCTGGCGATGCTGGCAGTAGCCTGGGTGCTGCTGCCCTGGCTTGGGGTAAAAGAGTTAAATGGACTGATGCTTATCTCGGACACAATATCGCTGGTGACTATCCTGTTAATGATATTCTCAATCATCTGGCATCTGATCTCATTGTTGGTGTTGCTAGCGGCCGTGCTGAGTTTGGTCCTCGTGCACTAGGAAATCGTAGCTTGCTGGCCGATCCACGAGGCGAGCGTATCAAGGACCAAGTAAATGCAATCAAACGTAGACAAAAATTTAGACCTTTTGCCCCTGTTATTTTGGAGGAACATGTTGATATGTACTTTGATATGCCTAGGGGTTTCCCTGACAGTAGGTATATGCAAGTCATCGCTCGTTGCCGGCATCCTCACATATTTCCTGCTATCATTCATCATGACCACACTAGTCGTGTACAAACTGTGCCGCGAGATGGAAGCGGAATTAGACAACTACTCGAAAAGTGGTACACAATGACTGGGTGTCCCATGTTGCTGAACACATCGTTGAACATTCGCGGCGAACCCATGGTCAACGATCGCAAGGACGCAGACAGATTTGAAACATTGTATGGCGTCAAAGTATGCAGTTGAGCGGAAATTTGTTGATACTGGGAGATAGCTTTTGTCAACATCCTGAATACTGGCCTGAGTATTTTGCTGGTCATATACTGGGACCAACCAGTCAACATCGTTGCCTAGGGTACGGCGGCGCCAGCTGGTGGTTTTTGCGCGACAAATTATTGCAGTTCATATCTTGTGAATCAAAGTTTTGGAACAACACAGAGCTGCTGGTTATGATACATCCTCCGCGATCACGAATTCATACTACATTAGACGAAGTTAGATTTAAAACTTTTGATCCTCCTTTGCCACGTGTTTTCAACAATGTTGATTTTGAAGAGTTAGACATAGCAGTCAAGCTTTATTACAAGTATTTTCATTCAGAAGAATATTGCCGTTGGGCAGAAACTCAATGGTTCAAAGAATTATCCACACTGTGCAAAAATAAACAAGTTATCAATCTGTTTGTAGACATAGATGTGCCTAGATCATCTGACCACTTGCCAGGAATAACAATAGATCAGTCATTGATTGGAATTCAATTCAATCAATACATGCGTACACAAGATATTGAACCATTTGATGGTATCATTGGATTTCAAAATCATTTCACGGCAAACAACAACAAAATCTTTGCCAAACAACTATATGAAATTGCTCAAGGTACAACCAAAAAATTTAACCCAACAGAATTTGAAAAGTATGAGCAATAGAGTATTCCCGATTAAAAGCGACACGGCCTGTTTGTTGAAGTGGGCCTGGTCAACAGTATATCTAGGTCAGGGCACAAGCTCAAGTTGTCACCGCACAGATCAGGCACTTATTCCCCCAGACAACTTTGCAAGCTTTCACAACTTGCCCAACAAAGTGGCAGCACGAAAGCAAATGCAGGAAGGCACTTGGCCACAAGGCGGATGTCAGTACTGTGAAAAGATTGAGCAAGCAGGCGGCATGAGCGATCGACAATACCAACTCAAGGCTGGTCACGAAGCTGATCGCACTCCTGAAGAGTTGTTGACAGACCCCACTGCCACAGAAGTTGTGCCCACTATCTTGGAAGTCTACTTCAACAACACCTGCAACATGGCCTGCTTGTATTGCGGTAGTCACTTCAGTACCAAATGGGAAGAAGAAAACAAGAGATTTGGCGTATTTGAACAAGGGCGTGTACGGTTTGGATACAATCAACCCTCCAATCCCAACTATGACAAAATGTTGGCAGACTTCTGGCAGTATCTCAGAGACAAAGATCGCTACAAGCACATACGCTACTATCAGATCCTAGGCGGAGAACCATTCTTTCAGCCAGAGTTTGACACCAGCTTAGACTTCTGGGAAAGTCATCCCAACCCGGAACTCACATTCAACATCATTACCAACTTGAAAGTGCCCACAAAGAAGTTCAAAGCATACATAGATCGCTTTGGGGCAATGGTTGAGTCTGGTGCATTAAAACGTCTACAAATAACTGGCAGCTTGGATGCCTGGGGTCCACAAGAAGAATATGTGCGCTGGGGACTTGACCTTGAGGAGTGGCAAGAGAACTGGGAATACTTGCTGGACAAAGACTGGGTTGTGATGTGCATGAACACAGCTATCAGTGCGCTGACAATTAAAACACTGCCTGACTTAGTGGAACGTATCAATGGTTGGAATGCTCGCCGCAATCCCTGGAATCCCATCAGCTTCAGCTTTATGTCAGTAATGACACCGCCTGAAATGGTTCCGGATATCTTTGGTGCTGGAGTGTTTGATGCAGACTTTGAACGTGTGTTGGCAGCCATGCCTACAGACAAACCTGGATCCCAAGAAGCACGAGAACACATGACTGGCATTATGCGACAGATACAAGCAGGCCCCAGAGATCAAAGCCGCATTGATGATCTCAAAGTTTATCTAACTGAGATTGATCGCCGCCGCGGAACCAATTGGAAACAGTTATTTCCGTGGCTTGCAGAGCTCAACTAAACTGGCGTTAAACTGAATTTGATCTGCGTAGGTATCATGTGCCGTACGCAGATTTTCTATTGCAGCCAGGTGTTCAGAGTGTGCAGGATTGACAACATCTTGGACAGCAAAGTCAGCCCATGTGCCCCAATCTTCGAGTCTGTTGACTACCCCGTCAAACCCAAAGTTAACACATAGCTCGCAGAAGTTTTGCACGTCATGATGGTTGGCTTGTTGAAACACGAACTTCAACAGCACTTCCGACTTGGTACGTTGTTGTACCAGCTTCAGCCACTCTAAGTTGCGCATTAGTACATCCCAGCGTCCGGGTCTGCGTACATTGTGATACACTTCTGCAGAACCTGCGTCCATACTGATAAAGTATTGCGTAATGTTGTCTAGTATAGGTGAGTCGCTTAATTGCTTTTCCATCAGCAAACCATTGGTAAACAATCGTATAGTTTGTTGTGGAGTCGGCTGGAACTCACGGATCAGCGGACGCATGATAGAACTTGCTAGTGGATCGCCATTGCCCGACATAACAATATGACAAGGTTCTTCAAATTGTTCTAACAGTCTTCGTGTGTGTTCTACTTGTGCTAGCTTGCGCTCATAGTCTGCGCCTTGTGAAACCATGATAGCATCACTGCGGCAACTAGGGCAAGCTAGATTGCAACTTTCGTCTATGTTGATGCTGACAACATAGCCAGTATCAAATAAGTCTCGGTTTCTAACACCGCAACGGTCTACGGCACAGTGCGTGAACTTGCCATCTACAATGTCTTGTTGTAAGGCTTGTGCTGTGGGATGTGCCCATACATCCGCTAGGCGATCAAAGTCAGTGATCCGGCCAGGACTAACAGGCAACCATGCTTCGCAGCCGCATACAAAACAATCTCCTTTCCAATCTACTACCAATTGACGACTAGGTGCATTGCAGCGGTAGTCTATGGTGTAGCCTAGTTGCGCATTGCGCGGGATTGAGTTATATGCATGCTGGTTAGCAATCGGGATGATCATAGATATGACTCTAGACCACCGCGACGACGTAGGTCCTGGGTACAGCAGCTGATGCCGCCGTCCCAGAAGTAGCTGTGACGCAACTCACTTATAATCGGATTGATCCGATGCTTCTTACAATAATCAAACACCTGCTTGTTATAAGCAGAGAAGATTACATTCTCTTCGTCAAGCACAAGACAGTTAACATCAAAAACTGTCTCAGCTACAAACCCTGTCCATTTATTTAGATACTTGTCCACAAAGTCTGTAAACTCTGCTGTGGGAGTTTGTCCTTGTACATACCAAGCACCAGGGCTTTGTTCGTACTTGAACTTGCCAACTTCCATGGCGGCCCAGATACTTGGATCCCAGATCTTGCACACATCCCAGCCAGGGAAATCACGTGCTAGATCCAAGTTAACATCGTGCTTGGAACTTAACAGCACACCAGGTTTGAGAATAGCAAACACAGCATCGCCATGTCCGTCGGTGATGGCCTCATGGATTTGATATTCTGGTCCTAACACGTTATCCACTATCCAACGGGTTTGTTCGGGCTTTAGGAAGTCTGAGTTGTCAAAGAATACATCGCGGCCCACACGCACGATACAGCTGGCACTTGCACCATTTAGAATGCAGTCTTCATCCCACTCGCTCTTGTGTGGGTTAACAACTTGATCCTTGTATTCAGCACAAATAGTGTCTAGCTCTTTCATGTTTAGTACACGCAACAGTTTGTCGCCTAGTGTGATTTGCCAATCTCTTGGAGTCAGTGGCGGTAGCGGAGCACCCCCACCTTCGGTTTGAAACCAAACAAACTCGTCCTTGGGACGCACGTCAGGTCTGCGCACTCGGGCACCATATTGCTCGATGGTCTTTTGTAGGTTGTTGAGATCCTCTTCTGTTTCATGCAGGATCTGTTGCATTTGATTACGAACTTGAGGATTGTCGATGAAGTCAAAGTAATCTGCTGGGTAGGCACGGCCCACAATAACTTCTTCTAAAGGTTGCCAAGATGTGTAACTGTTGATCATATGTTTAATTGTGCGAATAAAGTATTTAGGCGTTGAGTCTTGCTGGCGGCAAATAAACGCTGGTTGTGTACAATGTCGTCCCAGCAGCCGGTATACCAAGCTTGCATGTCTTGACTTTGTAGTTGTTGCAAGCTGGATTTGATAGCTTGCCACCTTTGGGTGTTGTTGGTTATAGTATCATAGCTGTTGTCTATAGCATGGTCAAAGGTACGATATCCCAGTGTTCGTAGTGTGGCCAATGTGTGTGGTGGACCCACAATCACAAAAGGATGACCATTTTTGATAGCTTTGAATGTTTTTTCTGTAATGAAAGTTCCATCTGACCCGTCAGCATCAAAGTGTGTTTCTAACACAACGCTACAATAGGTTTTTATAAAATGATCTTCTACGGTTATACTATGATCGTTGTGTTGCTCAACAGTCAAGTTGTCGCAGCGATAAGGGCCTTGACTCAAAAACTTTTCTACGTCTACCCCGGGCTGATGTTCGATAGGATTGTCTTGTGGATGATCACCTAATGGGAACTCGGTGTTGTAACTCCACAC
>Ga0315901_10004145_pt1 | contig 18266 bp, 36 predicted proteins | sample LakEriMetagenome_10_FD_203761 | JGI IMG/M metagenome (GOLD analysis project Ga0315901, IMG submission 203761) | Freshwater fungal communities from buoy surface, Lake Erie, Ohio, United States - Buoy 2 MA116 | ecosystem: Environmental > Aquatic > Freshwater > Lake | place: USA: Lake Erie, Ohio...
TGTAACATTCTAGGGTCCGCCATTTTGTTATCCTATAGGCTCTTTATCCTATAGATCTATATATTACTATATAGTTCAGACTATATCATCAATCAAATTAGATCCCAAAAATTATCACTTATTATCTGACTAAATTCAGAATTAAGTGGTTTTTGATTATCTATAAATGATTGCAGGGCACTCGTGTCAACATTACTGTCCTCAGCATTACCTGTTAGGACTCGGTTGTTAGTCGTTGAACCTTCAAGAGTATTACTACTCAAGCTTGGCTGCTGATTGTCCTCATTTGTAGGAGTTTCCAGCAATTCACCCTGTTTTAAACGCGCATCGGACCAGATGCTTTCTTTATAAATTTTTCTTTCACCTTTTATTACCCTCATTATATATAAGGTTTTAAAACCTAAAACTTTAGAAATTTCAGATGTACTATTCCATAAAATTTTAGTACCATCTTTTTTTTCTTCTAGTACAGGAAAGTTTTTTGTTCCTGTATATATAATGTTGTTTTTTTCTTCATAACTGTAAATAAATTTATCTTTTACACTATAGTTTGTATTTTTTGCAGCACTTGATATAATAGCTGATAATGAATTGATATTATCACCATCTTCTAATATATATTTTGCAGCATCAACAATTGAATTAAAAGTCTTAATTTTTTTACCAAGTTTTGTATACATGGTAATTTTTTTAATTTTAGAAAATTTACTGTTATTATTATAACTAATATTTTCTTTTTTTATATAAGACCATTGAAATCCACCTGCTGATTTATAAAGTTTTCCTCTACAGCAAGCTGATATACTAGAACTTTCTAAATTATAGAATCTAGCAGCTTCACTTGCGGATGGAAAATACCCTATATAATCACCATTTAAACTATATTGATAAACTATTTTAGATTGTGTTTTAGAATTTGTTTGTGTTACAGGATCCATTTTAGAGTTAAGATCTGGTGATAAAGTATCAATCCAGTATTTTTCTCTATGTAATCTTATATCTTCAGAACATTCTTCTAATAAACAATAAGCACATTTGTTAATACTATACTTATTAAATCTATTTTGCATATATCTATTTTCATGCTTAGATTTTTTAAGTTTTAATATATGTGCTCTTAATCTTTGTTTTACATTTAAAGAACTACCTACATACATATGTTCATTTATTTTTATTAAATAAATTCCAGATGTATTTAAGCTTTTTGGAATAATAGACTTGAAAGAATTCATCCTACAAATATAGGATGTTTTATTTTAGAAAGCAATTATTTTTTTATTTTACGCGTATAATCATCCAGTAAAAGTATCCCAGACTCACCTTTATCAGCAATCCACTCTGGTGGGCAATATGTAGTCCTTCTTTTACCTGTAAGCTTAAAACCAGCTTTTACACCCAACTCAGCCTCTATCTCAGTAACCCATTTCTTTTGAGTGATAGCACCATTCTCTATCTTAGCCAATTCCAATTCTTTCATTGGAAAACCAATCAAGTCTGATAACTCTTCTATCATTGCAAGATTCAACTTTACAAAGTGCATACCTTCTTCTTTTGCAAGTTGTTCTACCATTGTGGTCTTACCAAGACCAGCATTACCCATAATATTTAAAGCAGTGGGAACTTTACCACCGTTCTGAATAAATCTATTGTTGTTAATGAAATGCTTAACAAAACCTTTTAACTCTTTTGTGTTTAATTTTACTTGTGCCATGTTTTTAATTTTTAATTTAGTTGGATTTGTGAACCGGGCAATTGTTGATTAGGTGTACCATTTGTGGAAATAACCCACAACATTTTGCCTCTTGGTGTAATACTAGTAGTACATTCACCGTCTGTTAAATAAACTAAGGATGTGTAGATGTGAGTATTACTATTATAATACTCTAGTATAGGGTCAAATTCTGTACCCCCTCTACCATAAATTGTTATATCCTTTCTAGGATTATATTTAGAGATGTCTCGGATTTCTGTATCACACTGTGCTACAGTTAATTCCGTTCCTGCTCTATGCAGGTGATATATTTCATTAAGAAATTCTTTAACTTCAGTATCACTAACTGAACCTGAAGTATCTATTGCAACCAAGATATGTTTCTTGGGTTTAAATTTCATTGCCGGAAAATCCGGAAATCTCTTGTTAAATTTCTTTCTAGATGTTCTTGTCTCTACCTGATAACTGTTACCTATAAAGTTCCTAATATATTTACGCCAATCAAACTTTGGAGGCTCCGGATTTGTAATCCTATGATATATATTAGAAATCTCTCCAGGTAAATACCCTCTTGCTTTAATCACTTCTTCTGCAGCTTCACGTATTTGATATTCTGCTTGTGCTGTCATTAATCTTTTTTCAGCTTCAGACATATTATCAAATTCTTTCCATGTTTCATGCATGTCTTCATCACCTAGTGCATCAAGTAAATCTTGTAAACCACCACCACAATTACCATTACGATTATTATTTTCTTGATCTTTAAGAAGTTCATTGTAATAATAATCAGTTCCGGCTTTAAGTTTTAAATTTAACTCAGGAAATGTACTAGGAAGAATTGCACCTTCTGGAAGTAAGTGCTGAGGAATATATTGATTTAACTCACAATCTGCAGCTATATTAAACAGTCTAAAGTCACCATAGCTATTTCTCAAATTAATATGATCAAAAACTATATGTAAAACTTCATGCCATAGTAAGCCTTTTCTGTGATCATTACTCAAACTATTCCAGAAATCAGGGTTAATTACAAGCTTGTAATTAATATTTTGTCTACTGACACCTGCTGTGGGTACAGCTTTACCAAATTCCTTATTCAAACCAATAAGGAACAGACCATAAAATGGTTGTTCTAGCATCAACTCTTTAGAGATGATTGCTAGCTCTTCATGTTTGTTCATAAAATTAAATTAGTTTATCTAGTTCTTCTAGATATTTGAATGCCTCTTCTTCTTCTGCATCTATAAATGCATCACCAACCTTTCTTTTAAAGGCGTGATCTATTGTTTTTATAAAGAAAGAATTTTTAGATTTGGCATCATTACATGCCTTTTTAAGATCATTGTTTAAGTACTCTCTAATAAAAGCATACTGAATATTGAGAGCTCTTGCTAAGATATATGCTTTTCTAACTTCTTTTAGCTTATCATTATCCATTAAGTCTAATAGCTATAGGATCTGCCCAACCATTTGAATCTTCTACACCTTTTACATAGGCATCTGCTTCAGCTTTAGTATCAAACTCAATAACACCATAGTCATAATCTTTTTCAAGCTCTGTATTGGTGTCAGAAAGCAAAGCGTCCCAGCCATTTATATCTACATAAACAGCAGCTTTTTGAGAGAATGCATAAGCAACTCTATACGTTTTCTTTTTTTCCATTACTTTAGGATTTTAATTTCTACTCTTGGGTTTTTATTATCATATTGGTAAATAGCAAATACCGGAATAAGTTCATCAGCGTTATCATCATCTATCCAATCATAGTTTACCATTGCATCTTGTACAGCTTGTGCTATGTTAATCAAGTCAAACTTATGTCTGCTCTTTCTATAGAACTTAAACTCTACATACAATGGCTTAGTAAGACCTTTAGATTCTTTTCTAAACTGTTTTGCTTGATCTTTAAATTCTTGCTCGGTAGCAGCTTTCCATTTTCTTGTAGCTGCACTTGCTATACTATATCTTCCGGTCCATACTCTACTATTCTTTGAACTAGGAGTGTTACCATGTATTGTATATATCATAAAAGATGATTTATTATATTTTGTATCTTCTTTGTACCATGTGCTTTAACAGCATCCGCTACATCTTTTTCCACTTGCAAATATAATGGTTTTAGATTTGGATACATATTACAATATTTCTCTGTTGAGATTCTACCTGCATCATCATTATCAAAAATTATATACATTTCTTTATGATTAAGCTGAGAAATAAATTCTTTCTTAATCATACTATTCTCTGAATCAGGAGCAATAAAATCAAAATCTGGAAACATAGTTCTTAAGCATAATCCATCTTTCATAGATGATGCAATAAACAACTTATCTTTATCCTGCAGTTGATCACTACCCTGTACATAATCTTTAATCTTTAAAAACTTTTTTCTTGAATTAGTGGGCTGATATATCTTGCAAAGCTCTTCTTCTTTATTGAAATAACCATAAAGAATACTAGAACTTACATTTATAGATTTATACAGACCATCCTCTTCTTTAAACATTACATACTCCTGTATTGGTTTTACATTATAGAAATCCAATAATTTACTACCAATATTATATTGACCCCAATATTTGGCATCATTTGTATTCCAATTACGGAGTGTGCAAGTATCTACTTTATATCTTGGTGATTGTTTAAATGTTTGTATAGTATAAGCATCACCGGGTTTGTAGAGAGCATAATCTTTAACTATTCTATCAATAGCTGAGAATCTATCAGGTAAACCAAATAACTGCTGTACTAAATCAACATGATCACCGCCCCTGTTAGTTGAGAAGTCTTTGTATTTATAAACTCCCTTCTCTTTATTTACATAAATAAACATACTTGGAGTTTTGTCATTGCTGTTAAACAAAGACTTCATTCTAACATCTTGGCCACTAAGCTTTTCTGTTAATTTACAATAATGTTCAAACACCCAGGTTATTGGAACACTTGTAATATCAAATAAACCTTTAGTGCTAATCATACATACAATAATAAGAAAGGGGGAATAAACTTCCCCCTTTTCTTAAATAAACTTTAAAAGTTAAAACTCAAACTCTGTAGATTGAGGTGCAGGTGTGCTATCCATAAAAGGATTAACATCATCATTATTACCACCAAACTGTGTTACAGTTTTAGCTTCAGTCTTTTTAATGTGTTCTGCAGGATTAAACTTCATTAACTTACTAGCTTCAATACTAGCATTCTCAATAGCATAACTATTCATAGAAGACTTAGGAAGGAATAAGTCATACTTAGTATAACCATCTTTCTCATATTCTTTACCAGCTGTGCATATTCTAATCTGTGTTTTACTATTAGTGATAGCTTTGTTAGCACCATTTACAAATTCTTCAATAGTTTCATATTTACCATCTGCTTCTTCAAACCATTTCATGTTATCTGTAGCAATACAGATTTGTTGAATAGCTCTAAGAATACTTATATCTCTGCTAATCTTTACACCTGTTTTAGTTACACCGTCAGAGAAAGGATAGTAACCAAATTTTACTCTACCGATCTGTCCTTTGTGTCTACCAAGTTCAGGTTTATCTTTATTTTTAAAGAAACCTTCAAACTCAGAACCCATGTCTGGGCCCTCTACATTAAGAACAAGATGATAAGCACCTTCTTTATAAGATACTTTCTCAAGTCCAAGATTGTAAATAGTTACTGTGTGTTCACCGGGGTTTAAGGTTTTAGCCGTGCTGCCACCTTTAGATTGAATGTCTTTTGTGCTAATCATAATTTTAATTTTCGTAGTTAATAATTGCTTGTTTTACTAAGTTTAAGTCATTAGCAATTTCAAATGACTCAAACATTCCTGCTGGAGATTTACATGTATTCTCACTATTATTCTGAGTCTCAAATACATATCTTATAATTCCATCTTTGTCTTTCTTTACTTTACCAAAAAGTACAATAGAGAATAAACCTTCAAGAGTTAAAGAGTTATCTACAAGTTTACCAATAGTTTTGGCTTTAAACTTTCTTCTACCTTCTAAATCTTGTGATTCTTCTGCATGAGTTAGAAAAAATATAGTAAGATCATCACGCATGTAAATAGGCATCCTTGCAATGTGGGCCATATTTTTACCAATGCTTGTGAATTTTTCATAACCTTTTTCATCAGCTCTATCAAAATATTCAAAAGCAAAAATGTATTGAAAATCATCTATAACAATGTTTTTAATTTCTGGACGTTTTTCATTAACATATTTAAGACAAGCTTCTATATCTTTTACAGATGGTCTAGTGTACATTCTACCTTCCTGGTTTTCTTTAGACCAAATAGGATACATCTTTTTCCATCCTTTAAAAGGAAGAGGTTTGTTTGCAACATTAATGATAAATGTTTCTTCCGGTGTAAGGTTTGCAATAGCCGTGCTTTTACCTGCACCTGACTCTGCGATTACTAATACTGACTGTGCCACTTTATTATATTTTATTTTTGTTTTATTAAATCATTCAACCATTGTTTCTGACTAACCGGTTTCTTAAGCATAATTGCTGCAAGATCTCTAATAGTTAGCATATTAAATGGCGCATCATCAACAAGTTCAAACTCCATAGAAATTTTCTTAGGTTCTTCTTGTTTTTCTTCTATTTTATTTATAATACGTAACTCAGCAACAGGTATCATATATCTTTGTTGTATAATATCTGTAGCAGGAATTGTATCATACTCTGTTCTCCAGTGAGGATTAAATCTCCACTTGTATAATGTTCTCTTTGGATCTTCAGGATTGTATTCATTACTGATAAATTCAATGAATATATCTTTTGGATTCTCAAAATACTCAGCCTTTTCTATTTCGCTGGCAAAAAATGTAACATGTTTTTCATCTTTACCTGCTGGTTTGTAGGCCATCTTTGGAATGAAGATAGGTTCAATAAGTCCAGGTTGTTTCATGAGTGTCGGAATATGATACTCAAACAATTCCTGAATCTTCTTTTTCTTCTCTTCTGAAGTAAGTTTTGGTTTAGAAATAATTGTGTTAATCATGTAGTTTTAATTCTTCTTTCTTGTGTGGGTGGTGTGTCCATCTCAGAGATAGACATTTTTTCAAATTCTGCTTTAAAGAATGACATCCTGTTATCACCATTTCTGGCTTTAAGAAAATGCATAACCAAAGTTTTATCATCTTCAATTATGTATCTATCAGGACCATAGTATCTAATTTTTTGTTTAGCGGGTCTATTAAGGCCAACAACCAAGTCTGCATGTTGTAGTAATGCATCACCACCAAAGATATCAGAGTCAAGTATATAGTTACCATACTTACCATCTTCATTTCTTTCAGGTGATTCTACATTTCTATTAAGCTGACTAAGTATGATCATCATAATAGGGTACTTCCTTTTAATTTCTGTTAACATTTCACCAAACTCATATAACATTTCATATTTGTCTCTATGATATGGTGATTTTTTAACAAGAACACTGTGATCTACGGTTATTATAGTAGGCATCTGATATTCATTAATATACTGATCTACTATATCCCGCATCTCATTAACTGTACAAGGTTGCTCTACAGTATCAATAGGAAGGTGTACTTTCTGTTTAGCTAGTTCATAACAAAACTGCAGTTCTTCAGGTGTAACAACATTGTTTGCTGCACTACAGAGATGCTTATAACTCTTTCCTAATGCTGCACTAAAGTCACGCAAGCAAGAAGTCTGCATTATCATCTCAAAACTAAACTCTAATACTCTAAACTGTGAACCCGGATTTAATGCAAATGCATCCCGTATAATCTGATCTTTAATCAGAGTCTTACCCGCACCTGGTCTCCCGCCTATTACTGATAGAGTATTCCACTCTAATCCATTTGTTGTGGCATCATTAAATTTAGGCCAGGGGGTTTGCACTGATTTAATAGAACCATTAGCTCTACCTTTCATGTATTCTAATGCCTTCTTAAAACCATCTTTACGAGGTATCCATAGGTTATTCATACTACTTTTTCTTTAAAATGAGAGTCCTCATCAGGTTCAATACCATCTTTAATCATAGCGCAATAATCTGCTAATTGTGAAAGTTTAGATTTATCTGCCTGTGTTTTGCATATGAAGTATTGAGAAGTCTGCATATACAGATAGTTTTTCTTCTCATATTCATCAACATAATGTGCAGTTGCTTCTAACACTGTTTCCCAATCATAATCAAAATTTTTAAAGAACCATTTGAAGTTGTTCTCTATATTTTTTTTGTCTGATCTTGCTAGTTTACCTGATGGTAATTTTTTTCGGGGGAACAAATCTAAGTAATTTTTTATGTTCTCAGCATAGTTTTCTGTAAGAATTTTTTTAGATGCATCAGCCCTTTCTTTACTAAAAAATTCTTCAAGTTCTTTATAAATCTGAGTACCAAGTTCAGTGAAAGTTTTATCACTGTTTACAAATTCTCCATCACTAAGATTTTTAAATTCTACATATTGATTAATCCCAACTGCTTGTACTTTATTCTTAAGACAATGCAACATGTATAATTGGTTGGGAGTTATCCCTTTTCTTATAAGTGTATTGAACAGCTCTTCCATTTTCTATTTTTTCCTTTACTTTTTCTATGAATGTACTATAAGCAATTACATGCTCTTTTGACTCTACATCCAATAAGTCATTAATTTTATTTACAGAGTGTATAACTGTACTGTGATCAATCTGTAAATAATCTCCTATGTAGCTGAATGTGTACCCCATTTCTTTTGCTACCTTACAAAATATGTGTTTATATATCATTACCTCCTTTTTTCTAGTTTTGTCTAATATTGATTTTTTAATTTGAACTAGTTCATCGGTTATCTCCTTTAAATCATTTAAAGACAAGATTTCCATAGTCATCTCCTCATTGTAACAAGCAAAGATTATAATAGGCAGACCTATTTCTCTTTCATATGTCTTCTTAAAATTTTCAACTAATTCTCTAGCTTTTTTTAAATTCCTTGTTGTTTTCATTGTTGGTTTGTATATTTATAGTGAGTACGAATTTAATCATAATTAACAAGATTTCAACACTTTATATTAAAAACAGATGGTAAATACGGTTATAGATCAAGTAAAGATTTGGATTACACCTTCAGTAATTACTATACTTGGAACTATGATATGGTCAGATATGCAAGAGATGAAATCTGACATAAAATCTCTACTAAAAGAGTCAAGTTCCCAAGAAGCTAAAATCAAGTCTTTAGAGCAAGATATGAGCCTAATCAAGTCTATGTATTTTAAGAGACAGGCTTCTGTTCCCGCTCCTCATAAAGAAGATATTCCTCCTGCATATATGATTCCATTTGCCAAGCATGAGGAAACATTTGATATTGCAAAATATCTACCCATAAAACCAACTACAGAAATTTAATATGAAAGTCCGATTATCATTATTGATTTTAATTACCCTGGTAGCATGTAATCCAGTACAACGTGCATTTAAACAAAAGTATATTGAACAGACCAAGGAAGAGTTCTTCAAAAGAAAACTTTGCGTGGCTGATACTGTTGTTGATACCATTATTCGTGTTGATACTGTTAAATCTGTTGATACTCTTTATTCAGTAAAGTTTATTAATCTCAAACTTAAGGATGTTGTATTTGATACAACCATTGGAGATGTAAAACTTAAAATAAATAAAGGCGCAATAAGTATTTCTTGTCCTGAAAAGATTAAGACTCTCTATAAAACTAAAACTATTGTTAAGCAAATTAGAGATAGGTCTTATGAATCTGTTCTTGAAAAGGACATGCAATCTAAAGATAGCATAATCAAAGCTCAGGAACTTACAATTAAATCTTTGGAAGTTGATAAGCGCTCTTTAAAGCTTACCAACTTCACATTAATTATTGCTGTTCTGGCTTATGTTGCTTTTAGAATTAAGAAGGCATTCTTCTGATTCACATCTTCTAGCAACCACTGATTCTGAGCAGGTAATTCCATACCTCATCTTTAGATATCTACAAATAACTTTGGGATTTCTATCCCCTTGTTTCTTACGGATGTAATAACAAACTACATCAGTTAAAATGTCTTTTACCATTGTATGATTTCTTTATTTTTATTTGCAATATATGCATTTGCTTTATTAAATACATCATTACAATCCCAGTTTGTTTTATTATAACTTGCAGCTGCAGGGTGTTGAGCTTTTAAGATTATATTTTTGCTGTCATCTATAAGTTCTTCAAGTTGCTGTGCTACTTTACCAAGTAATATATAAACAATATCTTGCTTGTTATAGTTTAAAGTATCTATAAGATATACTAAGAATGATTTCCATATATGATAATGTGTACCGGGTTTATTTAACTCTGTAGTGAAAGCACTATTAAGTAGTAGCACACCCTGATCCGCCCAAATCTTTAAATCAGGGGTGAGTAAATACTCAGGATCATTATATACAGTTCTACCTATTGCCTCTTGTATTTTATCTAGTGATGGTTGTTTTCTCATAGTATAACCACAACTAAATGCCAAACCGTCAGCAACAGTTAATTCTTTCTCTGATTTGAACAACCAGGGATATGGATCTTGACCTATAATAATTACTTTCAAATCATCATATGGGCAGTGTTTAAAGGGATTAAGGACATCTTTTATCTTAGGAACAAATCTTTTTCCTTGCTCAGTTTCATAGATTAACTGCTCAATTATCTCTTCAAAATCTATCCCAGATATGAATGATCTGAGCAATGGAGACCAACTTGTTTCTGTAATTATGTCAGTTAATTTAATTTGTACATCTTTTGCAGATATTCTTTGTAGATTATTCATTATTATTATATTTGCGTTATGTCTGAAAATAAAATTGAAGTGATGCCCCTTGATGCTGTTGTGGGCATTCAAGTAAACGGTGCCTTTCTTACAAGAGTACAAACTTGTTTAATGTATCTCTTAAAAGATAAATCTCAGGAAGAACTTAAGGCTGCTTCTGAAGCTATCAAAGCACAATCTCACACTGAAGATTGGCAATTCCACTATGAGACTTTAGGAATCCTTATCAATGATATTGAAAGAGCTGCTAAAGAATCAGGTGTAACTGTATTCAAAACTGTTGAAGAGTTACAGAGTGAAATTGAAACTGCAGTTGAAGAGATTCAGGGTGAAACTGAGATTGGTGAGAGCGATGTAGCAACTCCAAAATCTGAAGGTTAAACATTAATCCCAAGATCTATACAGAGTTGTTCTGTAGCTTCTATAGCAGCGCTCATCTCTTCTTTTGAACAATCAGCAAAGGACTTAACTATGGTGGTGGAGTTGTCTTCATCACCATTTTTATTTAATATCAAACCTACTCTCTCTTTTACAAGAAGCTTGATTTCATCAAATGTGTGCCCAGTATGGTTAGCAATTTCTCTACATGCTGCATGTACTTTTGCTATCTGTGCTACTGTAGCCTTTGGACCACTAAGTTCAAAGATTACATCTACTTTATATCCATCCGGAATAATGTTTACAAACTGCTCATATATCTTCTTATGAGCAGAGCTAGTGAAGTCCAATTTTTTATCAGACTTCACTAACGTAGTGCTAAAAACTTTCATTAATCCAAAGATAAATTATCTTCTCCTAGCATATCATGAAACTTGTCTCTTGCTTCATATAGCGCCTTTACATATTCTTCTGGTGTAGCATCACTAGCGTACTTAGTCTGAGACCGAAGCCATTGGTCAAACTGCCAAGCAAACATTTTCCACTTAGTGCCATTCACGGCATCTTCAAAGTGAGAACGGTCATCACTGTCCTCCTTATCAAAATCAAATTCTAATATTGCTTTCATAAATCTAATTGTAATTGATGTGCTTGTTTCCAGGTAATCTTGTTTTGATCTAAATCAGAGAGTGCTTCTTTCACCCATGTCTCATCTACAGTATTTTCATAACATAGTATGTGTACTATAGATTTATCATCTGGATTTAATCTCAACAATCTACCTATTCTTTGTGCAGACTTTCTTTCATTACCATAAGCATGCATGATAATACCTTCTTTAAGGTTTGGTATGTTTACACCTTCATTAAGTTGTAGAACACAACTTAGTCTAGTAATCTTACCTTCTTTAAAGCTCTGTAAGTTTTCTTCAGACTTGCTATTCTTACTATGATAAGAGTATTTGCACATTTTATCTGCCTGCTCTTGTGTATTAGCAAACAATATACATTTGTATTTACTTTCTTCAAATAATTTACCTGCATAGTTTTCTTTACTCTTAAATTCCATAAGAGCCCGCATCCTCATTATTCTAAGAAATTTAGATTGTTTATCTGTAGCAGCATCTTTAAGTTGATTGTTCCAATAATTATACATCTGTGATTCTGATGCATACCATACACTATTACCTTTCTTCTTAGGTATATTTTTCTTTACACTAAGCGGTAATAGATGTACATGTATTTCATAATCATTTAGAATCTTATCACTAACTGCTGTATCCGTTTTGTACACAAACTTAACCGGGCAGTATTTAAAAACTATACTAGCTTTCTCACCACGTTTAGGTGGTGTACCAGTAAGTCCTACAATTCTACCATAGTAGCTATCTAAGTAAGATATATGTGTATCTAACAAACTATGTACTTCATCTAGATATATACAATCATAGTCTATATCCTGTTTATTAAGTGATAGATATGTAGTGAATGTTATATGATCTAACAATTCTTCATATCCAAAATTAATGGCATCAGTTTTCCAAGAATCAAAGATTGATCTCTTTGGTGCTACCACTAAATATTTACTTTGGTCATGTAAATAATACATCATGTGCAATAAACCTAATCTAGTTTTACCGGAGCCCATGCTCATTACAGCAGTTGCTCTCTTGTATTTAACTATTTCAGCTAGTGCACTGGTTTGTATTTCATCTTTTTTTAGATTTAAATCTGTCATATATAATTACTGTTGTAAAGTATAACCACCCTATATGAATCTTAAAATTCTGTACAGCGGTTCTACTATAGGAAAATAAAGGTAAGAAATAAAAATTAACAAATGGTGTGTCTCTCTGTCCTACCTTCTTCTTAAAGAAGTTATAAAATTCAAAGGAGATGTTCATAGTTATATATTATTGGTTGGTTTACATGGTTGTAAAGTTCATCTAATAAAGAAACATTAAAGCAATCTGTACTACCTAGTTTCATATATCCATTACCTTCATGGATATGTCCAAACACTGCTAATGTTGGTTGTAGTTCTTCTATCCTTCTTTTTAATTCAGGACATCCTACATGACCACCACCATTATTTGTTCTATCTAAAATATTTTTTGGGGGACCATGTGTAATCAAAACATCACACTCCGGTATAGCATTTACATGTTCTTTCATTTCTTCAGGTTTAGCATTAAAGGCCCAAAAGTCACCATAAAACCATGGTGTCCAAGGCATTCCATAGAATCTTATACCATCTAATGTTACTCCACTGTTTTCTAAATAGTAAATTCCATGTTGTTTACCATCTTCTATTAAGTCTAATAACCATTTTTGTTTACCACCATATTTGGTATCAAAAGATTTATCATGGTTACCGGCTATAAATACTTTATACTTAACATGTGTAAGAAACTTCATCCATTCAAAGAATTCTTCTATAGTGTATTTTTCACCTTTAGAGGATATATCTCCTGCATGAACTAAAATGTCTGAATCTGGTATATGAATACCATGAATTTTTGTGTGGTTGTCTGATAAGAGTACAAGTTTTGTCATAACTTATTATGTCTATCTGCTACTTTATAAAGAATAAGGTATCCAATTAAATCATTGATTACATCTTCATCTTCATCATTTTGTTGATTGATAAGTCTGTTAAGCTTATCATCTATTCTTACCCGGATTTGCTCTAGGTTATCTGACTTAGAAAATATTCTAACTGGCTTTACAGCTGAATCACCATATTTTCTATTTTTTTCTACTAGAAGTTCTTTAATTGAATCACAGGTTTCTTCAATTAATTTTTGTACGGGAGTCTTAACTCCGGCATGGGTAATATCTTTAATCATATAAGGTCTAATGCTATTTTAATTCCTTCATCGTGTGCATCTTTATAACTCAAATACCAATCACCGTCATCTTCAGGTATTAAATCTATGATATCATCTTCCATCTCATCATCTACTATTACTTCAATAGCATATAATCTTCCTTCATAGGTCATACCTTCAATGTCTGCTATAATAATTTCAATATTATAGGTTTTTCTTAACCACTGTAATACTTGGGTATAAGTTGGAGCTAGCACATAATATTCATGGGCCCCATTTACTTTATCTAAATACAAAGTACCTTCATCATAAAAACCAAAACATGGTTCATTAAAGTCCTTTTGTTTAAGAACTAATGCAATTTCATAAGGTACAAGAGAGTCTTCTAATGTTTGAAAGTTATCCATAGTTTTAAATTTGATTGGATAGTACACACCACCCAATCAAATTTAAACAATTTTTTACAATCCTAAATGTAGTTTAGCATTATCTAAATAACTTTGTATGTTCTTTCTCCCAATAGGATTGTGACTATGAACATAATATGTTGGTAAATTGATACTATTATCTTGGCAGTAATCTACCAACCATTTAGCACAATCTAATCCTGTTTTTTCTTTAAACTCTTCATAATTTATATTTTCTTCATAACTTGTCATATAATATATCATATGTTCATCAGCCAAATCATGGTCAAAAAATATAATTTGTGGTAACTGTTGTTGTATAGAATTTATAAATTCATTATAGTTCTTCACCCATTCTATATCATAGTCACTAGCTTGTTTTCCGTCACAAGTTCCCCAGCCTAAAGTTAAGGCTATATAACTTTCCCATGGACCTTTTACAGGGTCTCTTACATCATCAAGCCATAGTATCTTCATCTTCATCATAATAATGTATAACTAATACATCAGGGTTAAGCATTAATTCAGAATAAAATTCGTCCCTCTTTTCAGGAGAATCAAACTCCATATCTGCAGTACCAAACTGATATCTTACAAACAATCTATATTTTATTTTCTGTATTTCCGCCATTCTTCTACAATTTTATTATAGTCTGCAATAAAAGGAACATATCCAGAATCTTTTATCATAGATGCTTTCATATTCTTATATACAAAGTTAGTAGAATATAAATCTTTAAGCATGTATTTATTGTTAAAAAAGAATTCTTTTAACATCCACATTCTTGTAGTACTAAATTCTTCTATAAAGAAATTACAGTAAGAGTCTGACACTAACTTTTTGTTGTTATAATTTTCAAACTTCTTAATGTATATCTCTCTAAATCTATTAAATTTATTTCTAAGTGCCATAAACTTAGCTACACCACCCACGGTGATAATAGTTAAGATTATAATAATAATTCTAGTTTTCATTTTTTAGAGTTTCTAAATACTATTGAATATCTTTTTTCTTTAACTGTAACCGAGTGTTCCCATTTATATCTTTTATCTCCACCAAACTTAACTAAAGAGTATCTTGGTAACAGATAAGATTCTGTTGCACCACCATATCTAAAATCAAGGTTTGCATCACTTAGCAAACTCACTACATATATAATGGGACCGGCCACTAAATTATCTATATGCCAATCAATTCTTTGAGCGGGCATATATTCATTTATTGTAATGGAATCAAATTCTATGTCTTCCTTAAACCTATCAAACAAAGCTGGTATATCTTTAGATACTAAGCCTTTACTATATGGAAATGGATTACCATATCTTATAACTTGGTTTCTTTCTATACCAAACTTTGCTTTATCAGGTATAAGAGATAAAAAGCTTTTCTCAAACTTTTCATCCACATAGTTTTCAATAATTTCTACCATAGTTTGAATTCAAGTTCCCATTTAAGGAACATCACACTAATATAGATATCTATTTCTTTATGTATTGATACTGCTGGTATAATGTACCATGTATCTGTTAATTCATAAATTTTCATTTTGTATCCTTTTAATAATGCTAATATAATCTTTTAAATCTTCTAATCTAGTGATTACCATATCAAAGTTTATACTAACTGTCCAGTTATCTTCTCCGGCAGCATCACTTTCATTAGATATAAGTGAGCTGTCATCTGTAAATACCATTTCATAAAAATGATAGTTATCTTCAATAAAAATCTCTGATTCTTGTACTCTTTTTGTAAAGCCAAGGTCAATTAAGTCCTGTTCCTTCATTTTTTATTAATAATTTTTTTAATTGTTCTTCTAGTCTATTTACACTACCCCAAATAATTGAAGCATTAGGGTCTATTGCTTTAATTTCTTCCACTAATTCCTCTTGTCTACCTCTACTATAAAAGCCATGTTCAATATCATCAGCTAAATCTTGTAAGTGCTTAGGACCATGTATAGAGATACGTAGGTCATAACTGTGCCACTTAGTCTTCCAATCTACAAAGGCAATACCTTTAGTTAGCTTTCTAAGTAAGTTATGTAAAGTCCAGTTACGGACTCTTACAATAGATTTATCACTACCAAATACATGTAGCAATCTGAGAAACCATCTAGGGCAGAATTTAGGTTTAGCTTCATAGTCCATTGCTAATACCAGTGGATACAATGCTTTAAAATAAACACTATCTTCATTATATAAGTACGTACCTAAATAACCGTATTTTTCAAATCCTTTAGGAAAGAAGATATACCGAAAATCATCTAATTCAATGTTACGGGTGAAGATTATACCCCTCTTTCTTCCCCTCCAGAAGAGAAAGAAATACTTAATGTCCTGTAAGCACTCTTGTAAGGTAGGAGGTTTATAGAATTTATTATTTTTATTCATAATGATAATTTTAGATATTCATTAAAAGTTAGGTCTGAAATATTTTTACAAACTTCTTTCCAGGTAAGATCTTTTGTAATCATATATACTTTTCCCTGAAATTTACAGAAACAATCTCTCCCATTATTACATCTTAAGAATCCAAGTAATTCTTTAAAGTTTCTGGGAGATCTTGTATCTGCATTTATTTTTGTGAATCTATTATTCAGATAGATTTCTTTCATTGTTTACTCCCCATCTGATATAAATTGACCAAAAACACAACCCAATAGTAATTAAGTATTTCTTTTTATGCCATTCTGTTGTCTGACATGATATGCCTAATTCAAACCACCAAGGATCATTATCAAGTATTTGATGTTTCACTAATTGTATTTTCATTTATAGTTCTGTTCTTGATATAGTTTAACTGATGAATACATCAATGCTGCAAATATTGGAGCAAACAAAGAATACATTACTCGTACTCCTACTTCCCAGTATTTAGCATTTAGTTCCCACACAGCAAATGATATCAATAGGTATATTGCTATCATAGTTAAAATTGCAGCAATTAGTGGTTTAGTCTTCATTGTTATCTCCAAATGTTTCGTTTTTAACTAATTTTACATCAATTGTATATCTTACATTGTTGCAATATTTACATCTTTCTTCATTGGAATTTGATGTTTTGCTTTTCTCGAAAATACAAGTGTGCGTTTGTTGTTTATTGTTGCTCATAATCCGTTTTTAATTTGCTCTTGTTGCTCCTTTTCAAGAATATCTAAGTTTTCGCTATTCTCATACAAAATCATGATACAAGCATTTGAAACCACTTTTATTGTTTTAGGAAAAAGTGCATTTACACCCTCCGTCCAAAAACACATCCTACGATAGTTATCAGCCCTTATCGCTGCCATTTCATAACCATCACCTTCAACAAAAGGGCTTAGAAAAAAATCAAAACATTCATTAGCTTCACCATACTTTGAAACCAATACGGCAAGTTTTTCTTCATAGTCCTCTTTTAATCTCTCAAAACTATATCGCTCATTGAAAAAAACGGCAACTTTGGTAACATAGCGATTTTTTTGTGTGTGCATAACGTAAACGTTCACTTCGTCCAATCCGATTTTGCCTTTATAAACATAACCACCAGTAATAACCTTTTTTAGAATAAATCCTTTAGGGGTTAATTTTTGTCTAAACACATCCACATTACCGCTTAAAGGAATACCTGCAAATGTTTGTCCTTGTGCAACCATTGTTATCAACAAGGTTATCACGATTAGTATTAATCTTTTCATAGTTTATTTATTGTTTCTTATAGCTCCACTTTTATTTTATCTGAATCTGCAGTACTTAAATGTACACTAGCCATTACTACATGTTCTGATCTATCTGGATTAGCTTTCCAAAATTCATGTCTAATAACTTGAACTAGGTCATAAGCAACTCTAGCAGATTCATCTACTTTTTGATTATATATACCAAAACTTCCGTGATTACCAAGTGTTGAATCACAAATAAGGAGATCTCTGCCAATAGAAAAATATCTATCAGCAGAGTCTCTTTGTTCATGGTATAGTGTATAGTCAGTTTTTCCATCAACAGTACACTTTTCTTTAAGTATACTTTCAAATGTAGGATGTTCTTTAATAACCCAAAATTGTCCAATACCTATTCTAGAATACATTTCTAATGCATCCTGAATTAATCTCAGTTGTTCTTTTGTTACTTTTAAAGTTGTCATAATATTCGCCAAAACTGGCTTTTTTAATTAATTTTGGCAAGTTATAACTTTT
>Ga0315901_10004148_pt1 | contig 18262 bp, 16 predicted proteins | sample LakEriMetagenome_10_FD_203761 | JGI IMG/M metagenome (GOLD analysis project Ga0315901, IMG submission 203761) | Freshwater fungal communities from buoy surface, Lake Erie, Ohio, United States - Buoy 2 MA116 | ecosystem: Environmental > Aquatic > Freshwater > Lake | place: USA: Lake Erie, Ohio...
CCCACAACAGGTTTGGAGATAGTGGCTAAGTCTGGGCGCTTCGGATCGTACGTGACTGAGATTCTTCCCGAACCACCAGCGGAAGAAGGAAAGAAAAGGAAGAAGAAGTCGAAAGATGCCCCTAAGCCGAAGACTGCTTCGCTCTTCTCCTCCATGTCCCTCGACACCATCGTTCTGGAAGATGCACTCAAGTTGCTCTCACTTCCCCGTGTGATTGGTGAGTATGAAGGGGTGGAGATCACCGCTCAGAATGGTCGCTACGGACCGTACCTACGACATGGAACCGACTCTCGCACTCTAACGAGTGAAGATCAGATCTTCTCTCTCACCCTTGATGAAGCGATTGAGATCTACAAGCAACCTAAAGTGAGACGCCGAGGTGTAGCTAAACCTCCCCTTAAGGATCTCGGAATCGATCCGGAGACGAAGAAGCAGATCGTCGTGAAGGACGGGCGATTCGGTGCCTACGTAACCGATGGTGAGACCAACGCAACCCTGCGTCGTGGAGATACTCCTGAGGCTATGACTCTCGAGCGCGGACTTGAACTCCTTGCCGGTCGGCGCGCTTGGGAACTCGAAAATGGGGATGCTCCGAAGAAGTCGTCAAGAAAGTCTTCCAAGAAGGCGCCAACATTGACTGAGAAGACCATCGAGGGAGTCGGTGCCAAGAAGAAGGCCAGAAAGAGTGCAACTGGCAAGTCCAAAAAAGAGGTTTCCGTCTAAGGGTTAGGCTTCCAATATGGCGCATTCAATCCCCACCCCTACAAATCCTCGATCCGGTATGCGGGATAGCGTTCTCTCAATCCGCCCATTCAATCGCCTCTGGCGGGCTCTTTCTGTCTCATCCTTCGGTGACTGGCTTGGTCTATTGGCTTCGACGGCGCTTGCTCAACAACTTGCCGGGGATGACTATGCAAAGGCAAACTTCGCCATCGCGGGTGTCTTCATCGTGAGACTGATCCCTGCGGTTCTCCTCGGCCCTCTGGCGGGAGTGCTCGCTGATCGCTTCGATCGACGGAAACTCATGGTCGTCACAGACTTGATGCGATTCTCACTCTATCTCTCAATTCCTATCGTTGGAAACTATTTTTGGCTCTATACCGCAACTCTCCTTGCAGAGACTGTCACACTCTTTTGGAGTCCTGCCAAGGAGGCGACAGTTCCCAATCTAGTTCCGCGCAATAAGTTGGAGTCAGCTAATCAAGTGCAACTTCTCGCGGCATACGGGACAGCACCATTGGCCGCTATCGTGTTCTCTCTCCTAGCGCTATTCAACTCAGCCCTATCTGGAATCCTCAATTGGGAAGACTCGACTGCAGCAGACATCGCTCTCTATATCAACGCATTCACCTTCCTTTATGCCGCTTATGTGGTCTACACATTGAGAGAGATTCCTTCCCGGTCGGCTTCCTCGGAACATGAATCATCCATCCTCCAATCACTTTCGACTGGTTGGCGATTCGTTGGAGAGTCATCCATTGTCCGAGGGCTGATCATCGGAATGATCGGTGCGTTCATTGCGGCGGGAGCAGTGATCGGTCTAGCAAGAACATTTGTCGATGACCTGAAGGCAGGTGAGGCCGCCTACGGAATTCTCTTTGGTTCCGTCTTCACGGGACTCGCACTGGGCATCACACTTGGACCTAAGGCATTGGCTCAGTTCTCGCGAAGAAGGATCTTTGGCGCATCCCTGACTGTCGCAGGATCATTCCTTATCCTTCTATCCCTGATTCAGAACTTGGTCTTGGCCATCCTCATCACCCTTATTTTGGGCTTCTTTTCGGGTATTTCGTGGGTCACTGGCTTCACGATGCTAGGCCTTGAGGTCGATGATCAACTGCGAGGAAGAATCTTTGCCTTCATACAAAGTCTCATCCGCGTTGTGCTCATCTTGGTACTTGCCATCTCACCACTTGTAGCGGCGGCTATAGGGCGCCATACTTATGATGTCTTCGAGGTCACTCTCACATATAACGGTGCAGCATTTACTATGTTGTTTGCGGGAATCATTGCCACCGCTGTGGGTGCAATCTCCTACAAAAAGATGAAAGATCGGCCAGGAATTTCGTTTTTGGCAGACGTTCGCAGTGCTCTTCGTGGCGATCTAGGAGCTTCGGTCAACATGGTCACCCCAGGGCTATTCATTGCCTTTGAAGGAGGGGAGGGGTCGGGAAAGTCGACGCAATCAAAGCTGCTGCAGGAGAGGTTGGAGAATGAGGGAATCCAAGTTGTGCTCACGCGTGAACCAGGAGGAACCCCTTTAGGAGAAGGTCTTCGAAGCATTCTTCTCTCTAAGGAAACCGGCCATATCTCGCCTCGAGCGGAAGCACTCCTCTACGCCGCGGATCGTGCACATCATGTCTACTCCGTCATTCAGCCAAATCTTGACCGTGGCCATGTCGTTATCACGGATAGATACTCAGATTCGTCAATTGCCTATCAGGGAGCGGGCCGGATACTTTCCTCTGAGGAAGTAGCGCGAATCTCTCGATGGGCCACGAATGCTCTCACACCCCACCTCACCATAATCTTGGATCAGTCGCCAGAAATAGGATTGGCCAGAATAGAAGAGGGGGATCGGCTTGAAAGCGAAGCCATTGATTTCCATGAACGTGTCCGCGACGAATACTCCATCCTCGCTGGAGCGGACCCTGATCGCTACCTGGTGCTTGACGCTACGTTGGATGTGAACGAATTGGCAGCCCGCGTGCAGGAAAGGGTAATGCCTCTCCTGGAGGCTCGGAACATTGGCCGTGGTCTCTAGGACTCCTCAAGTCAGGCAGAATTCGGCTATGCGACTGGACCACGTCTCTTATGCAACCGCACATGATTCCGTCATTGATGTCATTCAACGAATTGGAAGTCAACTAGGTGCTTCTTTCATTGACGGTGGAATTCACCCTCAATTTGGAACCCGTAACTTCATACTCCCGTTGAAGGAGTCACGGTATATAGAGGTTGTCTGTCCTTTGGATCATCCTGCAGCAGACAAGACTCCGTTTGGTCAATTGGTGAGTAAGAAAGTCGATGCCGGTGGAGGCTGGCTGACTTGGGTGGTCGCAGTAAATGATCTCGCCCCAATTGAAGAGAAGTTACAACGCAAAGCAATAACGGCACATCGAAAGAAGCCTGACGGTAATGAGCTTTTCTGGCGTCAAATAGGAGTACTCGATACTCTGGATCAGGCAAGCAATCCTTTCTTTATTGAGTGGCAGAGTGACTTACACCCTTCAACTGAACGAGATTCCGTAGTTGCCTTGAGCTCTTTAGAGATTCATGGAAGTCTGAATACTCTTCAGAAGAGATATGGTTTAGATGATTTCTTCTCCGAAGGAGATATACAGTTTGAGTGGATTGGAGTCGGCAACGAAACAGGCATCGAATCGGTCACTTTTCTAACCCACAATGGAAAGGTTCGAATCGACTGAAGATTGCCGCCTTAGCTCAGTCGGTAGAGCGTCGCTCTCGTAAAGCGAAGGTCTCGGGTTCGATTCCCGAAGGCGGCTCAGAAAAATCCAAAAGCACAAATTTTTGCGCCCCTTCCTTGAACTTAGAAGCCAGAGGGCTAGCTTCTTTTTGCCGGCTAATGCGTCGTGAGCGAGCACTTGGGAACTCTTTGGCAATGGAAAATTGAACACTTGATAGAGGGCTGCACTCCGGAATTGAGGAGCACGTGGGCTGGCCAGAGCGCCAAAGAAATCACAAGAACAATAACCATAATCCTGAAATGCCGGTTTGCTGTCCAACAACTTCATTGAACGCAATAGCAATTGAGGTGGCTTCTTTGAGCCAATGTTCAAAAAGAGGGGTAGGTGTGTATATCAAACCCCAGCCACACATCGTGCTTTCGCATTTGCAACTCACCTTTCTGGATTTGCAAACTCTTCTGGAGTCACTTTGTGGGCTGGCTATAGTCAGCACGAGTTGATTCATCCTTGGCTGCAAAGCACTAACCAAATTGAAGAATTGAGATTCCCAAGAGCCTCTCGTGCTTCAAAAGTATCAATCAGGCCAGAAGATGGAGTTACAAGGAGGCGCACAGACGAAAACAGCAGTGGAGAGATTGAAACTCGAGGAATTATGACCTGGTTTTAACTGACGGAGACCATTCACCAATCGCCCTGGCACACTTTACTCCGGAGTCACCATCACCATACAGATGTGACTCTTCAAATCGTAGACCCTTGATTTCCATCAATTGGGAGAGAACTTCACTCATTGACACTAGATTTGGAATACTGACAACATTGCGAGACTTGCCGCGACCACTTTGACGGCGACCCAGATCAATTACAGGTAACCCTATATATGACGCTTCTCTGATGCCAAAACTAGAATTCCCTATAAGTACACTCGCACTGCAAGCGAGTTGAATGAAGTTCTCTGGCAATAAGTTGATCAAGAACTTCACGCGAGGCAGTAGCTTCATTTCGCGTGCTCTCCGAAGTTTCCTGGAGAGGAGACTGGTGCCATGATCTGGATTAGGCCAAAACCAGAACCAGTTCATGTCTGTATTAGCCACTACACTAATCAGAACGTCAATCCAAGAGTCATTTTCAGTTTCATTTAAAGTGTCGGGATGAAACATTACAATTCCATACTCGCCCTGCAACGAAAAGTCATCACCAACACCGACAAGTGATTCGAGTTGGAGAGGAGGAAACGATTCTTGATACTTGACTTTCTGAACCAGATCCAAAGAAGGACACCCTACAATCCGGATGCGATCCGATGGTTCATTCATGGCAATCAGCCTATCTCTGGATTCATCATTGGTAGTTAGATGGAAATCTGCTAACTTTGAATTTGTATCCCGTATCTTGTCGTCAATAGATCCCGAAACCTCACCCCCTTGAAGATGGATCAAAGGTATTTGCATTAGGGATGCAGCCAACGAAACCCCAAGTGTTTCAGTTCGGTCGGCAATAACCAAGACACAATCGGGGCGATCTAGCGCCCACGAGCGAGCGAGCGCACTGGAACCCTCAATGCATGACAGCGCCACAGATTCAAGAGAGTCAGAATCGTGGAGTGTAGAGAAGTGTTTGACTTGAAACTGGCTTTCTATTTGTGAAGTCAAGTTCCCGTAGCGAGAACTAACCGAGGGGCCAACCAGAGAAATTCGTAATGAGTTTGCTCCAAACAACGAACGATAATTCTCTGCAATTGTTTTTGAGCGGGCCCAACTAGGCCGAGCAGTTACTACTATTTCCAGCATGGGAGCAGTTTTCATCTAATCTAGGTCCAGATCGCCACGTTGAACCGGTTGACCCTTCAGGACTTGCCGGGCAACCCTCGACTTTATGACCTGTTGATAGTCTATGGCGTCAAATTCATGACTTGGCTTCAGGAATTTTAAGTCCTTCAGTTGAATACTCATGCCAGGACCCATGTCGCTGGCCCAGTAGATACCCTTTCGAAAGAGACTTGCCGTCTGAGTACCTTCTCCGTAGAGATCATCCCTGGTGTGAGGGTTTGCACTCATGGTTTGCCAGTCCTGACATATGCGAATCAAGAGTGCGACTTCTTCAGGCAGTAGACTTGAAGTTACATCTGGTCCAAAGAATAAGCGATGTGGGGTCATGTGAATTTCCAGGCATTCCACTCCCTTGCTTACTGCCAAAAGTCCGGCAGAAACATTACCCGAGTGATCTGAATAACCCACGCGACACCCAAGAGCCCGCAAATCATCAATGACATTCATGGAAATTCGATCCAGTGAGACTGGGTAACTGGACACACAGTGCATCAGAGTTGTTTTGTCCCATACCCCCCTAGAATTCAAGAAATTGCGAAGATCCAAGATTTCATCCCAGGAAACAAGACCAGTGGAGATAATCAAAGGAAGTCCTGTGCTTGAGAGAAAATCCAAGAGTGGAAAGTTGGATGCATCTCCCGAACCAACTTTCCATCTTCGGACTAGTTTATGTTCAAAGAGAAACGAAGCTGCTTCGATACTAAATGGGGTGCAAAGAAATTCCATTGACTTACTTGAGACATAATCGGCCAAGATCAACCATTCTTCTTCTGAAAAATTTACCCTGCGCCAATAGTCTTGTCTGCTTATGTCTTGCTTAGAAAAAGAAGTACGAAAAGGTTCTGTTGGTGTACCCTCATGTTCTGCTAGGTGCATCTGAAACTTCACTGTTGTTGCACCCGCTACATACGCCATGTCAACCAAACTTGTTGCGATACCAAGACTACCCTCATGCGTATTACCCAGTTCAACAATGAAATCCATGACTCTCCAAAGGTATCTTCATTTCGACTGGCAGATTACCATACTATTAGAAGGTGGTGATCGCGTTTATTCCAGCTAGAAGTGGATCAAAAGGAGTTCCGAACAAGAACAGTTTAGTCCTGGGGACTGAAACGCTAACAGGCCGGGCTATTTCTCTTGGTTTGTCCAGTGCCAAAATCGATTTTGTTGTTGTGAGCACGGACACGGATCTTCTCGTGCACAATAATCCAATCCTTGCAAGCGTGGGAGCAGAGTTCGCAACTCTTGGGGAGGGGTCAGTCAAAGAGGTTTCATCCAGAATTCTGCTACACAAGAGAAGATCTGTTGATGCAACAGATACCGCAAGAACTAGTGATGCGGTCATGAACTTTCTGGAGGGATTCCTCCATACAGAAGATGATCTCATCTTATTGATTCAACCGACTTCACCTTTTCGGGAGAAGGAAGAATTAGAAGAGTTCATGAAGGGCTATCTGGACAGCGGATACGAGAGCGGGTTGTCCATGAAATTGTTGGAGAGTCCCCATCCCTTGAAGAGTTTTGCGTTACAAGGCGATGTATTGGTTTTGGATACAACTCAGATGGTAGCTTGGGGTAAACCCCGACAGGAGTTACCGGCACGGTATGGCCCCGATGGAGCATTTTACATTTCAACCATTCGAAACCTAAAGAATAATCAGTCTTTTCTTTCGACAATAAATTACGTTTATGTGCGTGAGGGTTTGCGAACAGCAAACATTGACACTCAAATTGATTTTGAGTTTGCCAAGTTTATTTACGAACACAAAAGTGATGAGCGGTCAAAAGAGTAGAGGTTCACCTGAAGAGGCGAGATAATAAGCCCAAGGGTAAATGACCTGCTTGGAGTAAATCAGATTCCCGATGTCTTCAAATGAGACATCTTCCAGTGAGGTGTGACGCCTAGGGAGAATGGAGGAGAAGAACGGGGCACCAAAAATTATTAAGGGTAATTCATGAAAGATTGCATCCATACCAATAGATGAGTCGTAAACACAAACGATATGACTTCTCTTGAGCAGAGCAATCGAATCGTCCATGGCGTTGGCTTCAATGTAGGTTATCTTTCTATCAATCTGATCGATAGTCCAAGATTGAGAGTGGAATGGATCTACAGCTCCTACCTTTGTGAAACGAGGATGACCCTTTACAACGAGATGATATTTTGTCTCATCTAGATTCTCCAAGAGCCATCTTATGGCAATCCATTGGTCATCCGTTAAGGTCTTCTTGTTTTCACTTGGAATTGAATTCAATTCGCCCTCTGATGAAAGAAAAAAAGATACAATTTTTTTGTCTTCAGGTAAGTCTCTCAAGAAAGTCGGCTCTTGATGGCGATTCCAATATTTGTAGTTTTTTGAGTCGTATGACACTCGCTGCAGAAGAAATTCGACTGCTACGCCATCTCGTTCGTCACGATGCGCCCTATCCCAGATATCAAGGGCCTTTCTGCGATGCTCACGGTAACTGTGCGTTGACTCGCGATATGTTGTGAGGGTTTCATGACGCATTCCGCACTCGAAGAACTCAATTGTCTTGTCCACCTGTAAGCGTTTGCTAATGAAAGAGTCAACCGGAAAGCGACCGTTGTATAGAAAGACGACATCAAACTCTTTTAGAAGATCTCTATTGGACCGAAGCACTTGTATAGCCTTTTGAATACTACGTGAAATCAGCCAATAAGTGAGCTTCTTGCCTTGTGCTAATTGGAACCCACGAGCATCAAGCCATAAGTCATGAATTGTCTTGCTTAGCCAAAGCACATCTTCTTGAAGTAGCGAAGGCCGTTTCCACTTCAGTTCAGAAAAAAATGACTTCAACTGAATCTTCGTAGCAAATCGTGAATTTAGGCGCAAAATCCTATTTGGGCTGATGTAATGAGATGACTCAGAGGCCTTTAGCCACTTTCGCAAGGCATGTAACCGAGGAAACATGAGCCAATACTTCCTATGGAGTAAACCAAACACCGGAGAAGCTAAGGCCGACAAGTCTAAAAGGACGACTTCATCCCCAAATTCCAGCTCCCGCTTCAAAGCAAGATTTAGTGACAATCGATGACTGTATTCGGAGACCCATGTATTGATAACCACCACGCGACTCACGTCAAAATGTTACACTAGAAGTTGTCTAAAGAGGGGCCAAAGAGTAGTCAGAGAAAAGAGAAGAAACTTTGTGTGGAATTCTGTTCACTTCCAATGTGGACTTAGGTCTTTCTCAAACACTGCTTCAAGAGTTAAAGCACAGAGGACCTGATTCAACATCGCAGTTGTATGAAGATGAAACTCAGCTTTTTTTTGGATTCAATAGACTATCCATTCAAGATCGGTCCCTGAAAGCATCACAACCTTTTTGGTCCAAATCTCGAAATACGCTCATGATGTTCAATGGGGAGTTATTTAATGGACATCAATTGCTTGAGTCGCATCTCAGCTTCATTGCAAGGGAGACTACAAGCGATACGGAAATTCTGGTCGAGATGATTGAGCACCATGGTTTGGACTACACATTGAACCAAGTTGAAGGAATGTTCGCTTGTGTCGTGTATGATGTAGCTTCGAAAGAAATAACCTTCGTAAGAGACTACTTTGGAGTCAAAAGACTTTATTGGACACATACCAAGAATCAATTCTGCGCAGCGAGCGAACCACGCCCTTTGTTGAAAGTCTTGGCTTCTGTGGAACCAAATCAGGAAGCAGTTTTTGATTGGTTAGAGTTTGGGCTCATCAATCACAATTCTTCAACATTTTTTCGCGGAATCAATGAGCTACCCGCAGGCCATGCACTAACACTCTTTCCAGATGGTCGATTAGATCTTAGGGACTGGAGACTTCCGATAGAGACTACTCCTTTTGTAGGCACAAAAATGGATTTTCTTGAAGTTCTTGACCAATCACTGGTAGCCATCGCAGAGAGGGCATTGGTGGGGAATGTCGATATGGGAATGCTTTTGTCAGGCGGAATTGACTCAAGTCTCCTCTACTTTTTGTCTCAGGAGGCAGGAAAAGAGCTGAGGACTTTCACTGTGATATGGAAAGATCAAACGTATTCAGAGCAACGTTTTGTGGAACAAATGACCGCGCCAACGAAGTTCACGGCAATCGATGGCGATCCTTCATTGAATCTCAAAAATTTGGAGGAATCCATCGCTTTTTATGCACAACCTTTTGGTTCCCCATTTGTTCTAAGCATGGAGAGTCTATTCCAACGTGCTGCAGCCGATGGTGTGAAGGTGCTTCTGGACGGAAACGGCTTAGATGAGTTATTTTTTGGTTATCCCAAATATTTGCGCAAGAGTAATGCATGGGATCCAAGAGTGCATCAAGATGGCACAAAGACCGTGTTACAAGACATCATTGGAAGTGCTCTCAAGTACCTATTTCACGAGCGAACGATTCAAGATGCTATCGGAAGAGGGCTCAATTCCCATGATCCAAGGAGCATTGATCTATTCGTTTCAAAGGTACCGAGAGCATTGAGATACTCAGATCAGGCATCGATGCGTTTTGGATGTGAACTGAGAGTTCCGTTCCTCAATGTGGGGCTACTGGCCCTCGCCAATTCGGTGCCAAGAATTTGGTTGATGAATGATGAAGCTGGGAAGCTCCCCATTAGGACCTTGCTGCAACGGAGAACTCAGGCTAGCGACGCAGCTAACGCCAAGAAGAGAAGCCTGCAAACCCCTATTCGCGAATTGTTCCAAGGGCCTTGGCAAAAGGAAGTCATCGCTAGAATAAAGAGTTCGCGCTTGCATGATCTTGGGTGGATCGACTTAGATGAATTTCTACTAGCAAATAATCATTATGTTTCTAATTTCGATAGAGGTGAAGCTAATTCGAATTTCCTATGGCAATACCTCGCCTTATCGATGTGGGTTGATGCCTACCTGTAACTTTGTGTTACCTATAAGGAAACCAACTCTCATGACTGCAGACTTGATACACGAATCAAGCAATGATTACTTGATTGCTTGTGTTGAGAGCCGCTGCAGGGATCTTGAAAGAAGGAGAACAATGTGAATGAGACGGCTTCAATGTTACAAGAATATACATCAGTCGATCCCTTTTTGAAGCAACAAGAGAAAGTAAAGATTATCCATTGCTACAACACAGACTTGAACTTGGCATGGACCATAGAGTACGTGAAGGCATCTCAGAGACCTAGTCACACCTTTGATATCCTAGACATGTCACAGTGGAATGTTTGCAATGAAACAATTATTCGCTTCTATCTGTGGAACAAGTTCAGGATGAAAATCCATTCACGGTCAAGATACCTAACGTCAAGAATGAAGACTCTCGGAATATTTGTAATCCATCCAAAGAGGATGACCTTTGATGCGTTATCACACTCAATTAGAACCTTTGGCAAGATATATTTTCGTTGGAGCCCAAATACGACCGAGCAGTTGAGTCTAAGTTCTGCACTGGTTCGATCGGTACACTCTTCTCTAAGCAATAGATTCGGAACTCTTCACTACCGACCTCTCTTTCATCCAATCGCAGTTGGTCGAAGAATTCTTGCCTTTTATTATTCATACTTTGTCACAAGGCAATTCCTTTTGCGAGAGAAGACTGAGTCTGGAGTCGTGATTCCTAACGGCAGGCTGCCGGTCTCGGCGGGTGCGGCTCTGGCCGCTCGTGAACTCGGACTGCCAGTTAGGTATCTGGAGCGAGGTGGTTCACCTGGCATGCTTGACGTGTTCTCTATCTCACCACACTCAATGGAGGAGAGGCGTGAAGCAGTCACACGAATTTGGGATATCGGGCAATCGATTTTTCCTGAACTAAGCCAGCAGATTTCAGCGGACTACTTTCATCTCCGCAGAAAATTGGATCCATATTCAGGCGTCTCTTGGCAAAAAGACTCATCACCCGACAGGACATTAGGACACTTGCAAAAACACAGCGGGAAGCAAGTCTGGTGTTACTTCACAAGCACAGAGTTGGAGTTTGCTGTTCACGAAGAACCAGGAAGTACCAACTACTTTGAGAATCAAACGCTTGCTGTTCAAGAACTAGTCTCTCTCATTGGACATGATGAAGTGGTACTTGTAATTCGTCGACACCCACAGAAAAAGTGGAGACTACTGGATAAGGAGAGATATTTATGGAGGTCACTTCGCAGAAACCCAAAGGTTATTTGGATTGGGCCAAAAGATTCCATCAATAGTTATCAGCTGGGGATGGAAGCGGATGTAGTGTTCCACTATAATTCAAGCATTGGTGCGGAATTGATATTTTTGGGGCACCGAAGGGTTCTGACGCTCGGACCTACGTCTTGGTTACCACCAAAGCTGTCTCTTGGTGGCCAGCTTGATTTTCAAGCGATAAGTGCAACGGAAACTGCCACCCATCTTGAACACGCAGTTAAGTGGGCTTTTTATCAGGTGATGGCCGGATCAATTTTCACAGAAGTAGAATGGTTCAATGGTCGCGGGAAGTTTAGACGTGTCTCGGAGACGACTTGACCTTTCCGTGGAGAATCAATGAAAGTGACCAAATTACAGATTGTTGTATTTATTGAGCCGAATGAATTTCCGGACTACCTACCAGCACTTCTCAGCAGTGATCAAGAATTTTCCTTGACTCTAGTCACTAAGCAACCGAACCTGACACTAAAGTACCCAATGTCGGTGATGAACGTCTCTTTCTCCAGATTGCTGGCCCAGACCTTCCCGCAGCAGATTTCAGCCCTTGGCGAATCAGAATCCAAAGTATTTGGGGAAATGCAGACACTTGCATCCACTTCGGACTTAAGTACAATCTATTTCATACACCCAAAAAATCCTGACCGTTTTTTTGACGATAAAAATCTATTGGATTTGAAGACACTGCTCCTGAAAAGAGGAAATTTGAGATTGATTCCGTTATCCACAGCAGTCAATCAGGGTGTTACATCTCCGCAACTATTGCTACAAAAATACAAATCCATTTTTGATGAAGTAGGCAAGAGATGCAAATCAAAGTAAAACGAAATGAAGGTCCTTCCCAAACTCAAATAGAAATAGTCCTTGTCGCATATCTGCGACCCATGGAAATCCTCAAAATAATCGAAATTTGCCAACATGAGACCAGCTTCCCAATTCGCCTATATTTGGACGGACCAAGAAGTGAAGACGAGGACAATATTCAAAGGAAACTGATCGAACAAGTAGAACAAGTTTTCCCACAAGTGAGAATCAGTCGGTCCCTAGAAAATCACGGATGCCGATACGGCGTACTTCAAGCATTGGAGGCGTCATGTCGAGAATCGCAGGCAAAGTACTTCATCGTCCTTGAAGATGATTGTGTTCCTGACCCTTCCTTTTTTCGCTTCGTGGATTCTCACTGCTCAGAGCTCGATGATCAATTGCTATCCATTTGCGGTAAGTCGCCGATATCAATCTCATCTAGCGTTGAGAAATTGACGTCGGACTACGTCCTAATCCATGGTTGGGCGATGTCTCGATTGAACTTAGCGTTAATGTTGAAAGAAGCAGGGAGTCCACGGAGCACAAATTTCAAAAAAAAGATTCCCAGAACTGCGAGAATATTTTGGGAACTTTGCCGCCTTAAGGTTGAACTGGGCTACTTGGACACATGGGACGCCCACTGGATGATTGCTTCATGGACCATGCCTGGGAGAAATTTGATTCCTGCTCTTCCTATGATTGAGAATGTCGGCACCATTTCAACGCGGGAACCATCAAGATCAATGGCGTCCAGGTCCAAAAAATCCTTGAGAAGTACAGGATTGGCCGCCGCTACGAAGGAACAACATGACCAGACACTTTTGCAAGACTTCTTTGGAATTAGTGCCTCTCGGGCAATTCACTGGACCATTCAGATTTACTTACTTAGATTAGTGCTACTTATTCGTCGTTACGCCATTAGATTACGGGGACTCGGATAAGTCATGGGCCAGAAAATGGTAGTGGGATATGTCGCTGGTCAGTTGGGGAATCAGTTGTTTCAGCGTGCCGCTATGGAGTACGCAAATATTGTGCACTTCAATTCACAAGCGTCTTTACATGCCGTGTTGGGAAAAGGCTTCCGTGAGTCACCAGCGCTAAGAGATGTGTCCATGTATAGAGCGTCATGGTTGGAAACTAAGATGTGTTCGTTACTAATTAGGCCACTTAGAGTCCAGACTACAAGGGAAGTAATTCTGCGACAGTGTGCCGAACGCGTGCTTCAAATCTTGTTGGCCATAAGGTTTCGGCACAGATTTGCGGTCATTGCGAGTAGTTCCATATCTGAGCCACCTAAACTTGAGAACGCAACGACTAGTATTTTTCTGATTGGTTACTTCCAAGACAATTTTTGGAGTGATTATGAGGAAGAGATAATTGCAACATTGCGTCAGAGTTTGTCTTTATCAGAATGTGAACCACTTTATGATCGAATCGCAATCCATGTTCGCCTAACCGATTATCTGGACTCTTCTGACTTTGGGAGTTTGTCCCCTTACTACTATGAACGCATAGTTGCTGAAATCTTGCGGAATGAGAAGCGAGAGCTCGATATTGAGATATTCACTGATGACACAAGACTCGCCAAGGACCTTTTCTTAAATTGGCCGTTCCAAGTTCGTTATCTGGGACCAGACGACCTTTCGTCGCTTGAAACTCTGTCACAAATTGGTAGTGCCAAATACCGGATTATTGCCAATTCTTCTTTCTCTTGGTGGGCGGCTAGACTGAGCCAACGTGCTTCTTCAACTACCTATTATCCAACACCCTGGTTTATGAATATCGAAGGAATTCACCGATTTCCTCCCCGATGGATCCCAAGAAACTCTTATTGGCTAGAAGGCAAGAACTTGTCTAACGTCGCGAGGAGTAAACATTGAGATGCGCCTTGAATGCTTCATCTATTCTTTCAAGGCATTTGTCTGCAATTTTAAGCGCAGCGAGAAAAGAATACTCAGATTTTAGTTGACGCACAAAATTCTCAATGAGATACATGGGAGTTCGATCAAGGTGAGTACAAATGTCGAAGTTGTCAAACACTAACTCTGAAACCCCTCCTACGTCATTAGCTAGCACGGGAATACCTCTCAAGTGCGCTTCAATGACTACGTTAGGTGAGTTGTCCATTTGGGTTGGCAAAAATAAACAATCAATTGCATGCCAAAAATGTTTCATAGAAAAGTTATAGTCACGAGGAGTCACAAGACTAATGCCAGTATTTTTTTTGAGGAAGTGATCGCGTAGGGAGGCAGAAGTCACTCCACCTTTGAGCTTATTACTCAATTCCGAAGCAAATCCCAGAGTAATCCTACTGCTTTGGAATCGGGGTTGCAGTTCGTCTCTACTAGAAGATTCAAGAACATTTGGAATGATGACCGCGTTGCAAGAATCCGATAGTGGAGAGCGGCGAAACTTTTCATAAATCCAAGCCGAGGGACAGATAATCAAGGGAGGATTAGCTATCTCAGTCAATTCTCTGCGGAAGAATTGAAGGTCATCCAAAAATGTCTGAAGAAGTCTTGGGCTTCTGGGACAAGGTTTACAGTTATGGCTAAACCCAAGACAGGTCATTGAAAGATGGCACCCAGCCGTAAAGAAACGCTCATCATGAAGAGTAACCACTAATCCTTTACCTCCATGTAGCGCAGCAAGCATCTCACTCCGATCAATAAAGTTGTAAAAATTATGAATGTGAATAATGTCCACTTGCTGCATTCGTGATCTCAATAAGGAGCTTTTTACTGGAGCAGAGAAGAGTGAGAAGAAGGGTTGACCGTGCATAAGGTTCAGCGCCGTGGAAATTTTCGCGTGACCCGAATTCAGCGCACTTCTCTTCACTTCAAACTCCTTTGGGCCCTTCATGGCACCAGGTTTGTGTAAGAGAAACAACTCTGAATGAAAGTTTTCTCTCGTCAATGCGGCGTTGAGCTGTCTCGCTGCAATTGCAGCGCCACCTGTGTGTCCAGTGCTGAGGTGTAGGACTGACCAGTCGTTATCAGACATGACTAAAAAGAGATTTCACTCTACGAATAACCCGTGCACTAAACGGTCCGTTTGACGTGTGGATTTCAGATGAAGGGTTCCCACGAAAGACCGGGAATCCTCTTCCTTCGTTTGCCGCTTCAATCGTTTGGATCCACAGCTTATCGCTACTGTTTGGCGCGTTTACTAACAGCTTTGAATGCACATGTAAACTTGCTACAACATGGTCGCGTTCCTCGTTCCGAAAGAGTAAATGATTGTGCGGACAACAACCGTCAACAATGTCCATTCTCCAATGCCCTTGAGTAAAGTCAAATCGACTATAAGGTGAAAGGTAACCGCCAGAAATTTCACCATTGGTATGAATCGGATCTTGCCCGAAAAGGTATTGACCCGCGGGCCAACCATCTAAAAGAATTTGGTTTCGTCCAAGAGTTACAGGCATCAAAATCTCGTATGAGTTCAAATCATCGCAGATACCTTCATCAATTGCTAATGCCAATAGCTTCATATCGATTTTCCAACGAAAATCCCTAAAGAGTAGATTACGAAGTCCTTTAGTGAAATTTTGTAACTCGGCTTTACCTGGAATTAGCACAATTGCAGCAATGGCCAAGTCATCGGCAAGACGAACCACAGAAGTTTTCCTGATGGACTTCCTCAATTGGGTCAAAATGGTTGGGCATGACATTACTAGGACATCCGACTCAACATGAACAATTAGGCAATCTTCCGAGATCAAGTCACATCGAGATAACTGTTCGAGACAAAATAGCCGTAGTAAGGTGTTCTTCCAGTAACCGGAAGCAACGGACATCCAGTCATGATGCAACACTCGCCATGCCAGTGGGAAAAAGCTTTGAAATTCCCTATCTAGATGCAGGACAGTACCGGGAAAGTCACTCCAGTTTTCAGGAAAGTCAGAGATTAGAAACAAGTTGGAATAGGCATAATTCCTACGCATTTCTTCAACAAAGTGGAGGAGAGTTGCAGGTTTGGACTCGCCCAGATGGACGTAAACTATGGCATTTTCCATAGTCACTCTGAAACTTTCAAGAAGAGGAACACAGGCAGGGCCAGAAGTCGGATACCTAACTTCCTCGAGAACAATCTTTTCAACAGATAGTCTTGGAATGTTTTTGAGTCTTGTGAATTTCTCAGCCCGGAGAGAACAAGTGACCACCAAACAAGAGTGTGAAAGAAATTTCTAGAAAAGTTGTTTTGGACTCTAGCGTCTAGATGGTCAAGGCATTGAATCATTTTTGATGCGCTGAAGTTTTTTGATAGAGAGTCACGCCGCGGACAATATTCATAAAACTCACTGAGCAAAAAGGTAGTTTTTGGATTCGTCAAGAGTATGTCCATGACGTATACAACATCCTCACCTATCAGGCTATTACAGAACTCTACTGAACGAGCAACACCAATCGGAAAAACAATTCGCCAGAGTCCTGGGTTGAGAAAGAGGTGCCATCGATTGCGTGTACAAGATTGAATTCGAGCTCTCGGACTTGACGGATCTCGTCTAGAGAATTGACCTACTATTAGTCCGTCCGAGGAGCATGTTGAAATGGCCTCCATAAGGTTGGTTAGGTTGGGGGTGTCGTCGTCATCCCAAAATACAACGTGAGAAGTAACCACCAATCTACATCCAACGTTTCGCCCCTCTCCTGGAGAAACATCGGGAGAGATGAGAGCTTGAACATTGCTCTCTCTTATTGAGGCCCCAAAGTCATTCCGAAAGCTAACCTCATCTTCGTATCTCGAATGACCAGAGAATACAAAGATGACAGTGAGCCAAGCTCTATTTGCCAAGAATCTCGGAATGTTTTCGGAAATTGTTGACTTTCGGGCAGAGTAGTTACCCACGGGAATGACAGCTGTCAGTGAGTTCTTGTTTTGTTGAATCATGTGACGCCTGAACTCTTCGGGGGACTAGCAACCAGGTTTTCCCAGTACTGAGTCCATAATGGTTTCAGTTGCGAACTATCTATAGGGGGAGCTTTCTGACGGATTTCACTTGATACGGAGTCAAGTTCTTGCCAATCGTCGACCATAAAAAGGGGGAGGCCTAAATATGCGAGACTCGTGCTCCATTTGTCTCTTTTTACTATAGGTAAAGAGTTTCGATAAAGCGCCTCCCAAATTCGGTGGGTGTCCACGCCATTTCCGCGAACACACGCAACAAATGCATACTGCTTGGCCAGTTGAGCATTCTGTCTTGGCGTCAACTGGTTTGTCACCTTTACAACCAATTCTGAATCATAATTGAACTTCAAAACTGTGACTCTCTCTGGGTGAGTTAGCGAAAATGGCCCAACCAAGACTTTTTTCGTCTTCTGTTCCCACGGCACTGCATTTTTCAAAAGGCAAGGTAAGCCATGCATTCCTAAAGATAGATTTTCAATCCCAATAGGTAGAGTGTAGATTCGTGAAGAGTCCGAAATGAAGGAGTTTTGAAGAAAGAGTCGTTCTACTTTGCCGAGGCTAACTTGAAGTGGTCTATGAAACTCATGATCTGTTGAGCCAGAAAATATAGTTTTTGCGGAGAGTGACCTGGATTCAGCATCAAGAAATTGTTCTAGGTCGTCACTTTTGCAATAGATGCTCCTTGCATTTCTTATTTGTTGCAATTCTGATTTCGTGGGCTTATTTGATGCAGGCCACGTTGCATCACAAAGTTTTTGAAAGAAGGCTTGAGAGATTCGAGGTCTATTGGTTCTGTGCGCATATAGTACTTGGCGTGCTCTTATGCCGAGCCTTGTACTGATGGGATACACTCTCTTACTCTATATTCAGTTCATTACTCGAGTTGATGACCTATTCGTGAAGAATTGAGTGAGTTGAGGGCCAGGTGGTGTGTCCGAGCGGCCTAAGGAGCGCGCCTCGAAAGCGCGTGTTGGGGAAACTCAACCGTGGGTTCAAATCCCACCGCCACCGCCAGAACGATCACGCCAAGCGCCCGTCAGACTTCTGCGGAGGATGAGGGATTTGAACCCTCGATAGGTTTCCCTATACACGCTTTCCAAGCGTGCGCACTCGGCCGCTATGCGAATCCTCCATGCCACCGT
>Ga0315901_10004149_pt1 | contig 18259 bp, 18 predicted proteins | sample LakEriMetagenome_10_FD_203761 | JGI IMG/M metagenome (GOLD analysis project Ga0315901, IMG submission 203761) | Freshwater fungal communities from buoy surface, Lake Erie, Ohio, United States - Buoy 2 MA116 | ecosystem: Environmental > Aquatic > Freshwater > Lake | place: USA: Lake Erie, Ohio...
ACAATGAAGATGGTAGCATTAAGAATACTTACTTTGCTAACTTATGGCAGGTTTATGGATTAGGCAACATTGGTAATTTACAAGGTGTTATTTATAATAATTGGGCTTTAATAGATGAAATACCAATTGATGCTGACTTTATTAGTTATGGTTTAGATTTTGGTTTTGCTAATTCAAAGACAGCGTTTATGGTAATGTATAAAAAGGATAACAACCTTTATTTAAAAGAACTTATTTATAAAACTGGTTTAACTGGTTCTGATACTATAAAAGAGTTTGAAAGATTAAATATAAGTAAACGTCTTTCTATTGTTGCCGACCATGCAAGACCTGAAATGATAGAAGATATAAGAAGGGCAGGATATAGCATAAGAGAATGTCTCAAAGGACCTGGAAGTGTAATAACTGGTATAGATGTACTTCAGAGATATAATTTATTTATTACAAAGGATTCACTAAACGCAATAAATGAGGCTAGGTCTTATAGATGGGCTTTAGATAAGAATGGTAAAAGTTCAAATGAGCCTGTGAAAGAGAATGATGATTTTTGGGATGCTACCCGTTATGCAGGTAACCGCCTTAAAAAATCGACATTCATTGTACATTAGTTGTAAAAATTAAATTTATTTGTATATATATTTATGAAAGTACCTAAGCGTTACGAAGATTTAACCGTGTCCCAATTTCAAGAACTTGAGGCACTGAAAACTAATTCAGCTCTATCAAAAGAAAATAAAAGTGATAAAAGACTTTCTATTTTATCAGGCGAAAAAATAGGCGTGATTCAATCTTTAAGCTCTAAAGAAAAATACGAAATCTTATTGGACTCAATATTTTTAATCGAGCCTTTAAAAGAAATTCAATACCGTGATTCTTTTTGGATTGGATTTAAGAAATTCAAATACATTAAAGAGATTAGCGATTACACAACGGCTCAGCAAATAGATGTTAGTAATATTCTCAAAGCTAACAAAGGAGATTATATTAAATGTCTACCTGAATTAATGGCACTATCTCACAAAGAATTAACCCTATTTGGTTGGAAGTACAAGCAGGAAAATCATCAAAAGAATGTTGAGTTATTTAAGAAAAGTAAATTAAAAGATTCGTTTGGGGCTGTTTTTTTTTATTCAAAATTATTCAAACGTTACGCAAAAATTATAGCGGATTGTTTACAGAAACAAAACGATCTGATACAAGCGCACGTGAAGACTATGATGGAAGACAAAGAGTTTCAGACTTTCTTGAAAACTGGGGGTGGGAATATTCTGTAAGTCTTTGCGTTGCGGATAGCAGAATAACTGAAGATGAAATATACAGCTGGAGCATAATTAGATTTTATAATAAGTTAGCTTTTTTAAAAGATAAAGGAAAATTTGAAATAGCATTAAATGGGTCTAAATGAAAAAATAAAAGAGCTTTTAAATGACTTTAACGAAAAGTTAGTAATTGATACACGAAGTTCTTTGCAAAAAAAATTAGACGAAAGAGCTAACAAGCATAATGGTAAAAAAGTAAAGAGTCGTTTATGGGCTAGTGTAAAAGCACCGCCAGCTATTTTTGACAAAGGAATGATTAAGTCTAAATTAACAATGAATGACTACTGGGAAGTTGTTAATGATGGACGCAAAGCTAGTAATGTAAGTGAGGAAGGTCAGGCTAAGATAGCCGAATGGAGTGCAACAAGGGGACTAGCTGAAAAGATTAGAGTTAGCGATTTAGAAAAAAGAAAACAAAAGCAAAAACTATCAGATCGTAAAAACTTAAAGACTTTAAAGAAGATGCCGTTTGATAGGGCAAAGAAAGCAGCGGGATTTTTAGTTGCTAGGTCTTTAAAGAAAAAGAGTTTAGAGCCTACTCATTTTTTTGATGAAGTAATTAACGACGGTAGGTTAAAGGAATTAGAAGAAAAATTATCTGAAATTTTAAAGTCAGAGTTAATAATTAATATTAGTAAATAAAAATGGCATTAACTTATTATTCATCACCTCAAGCATACACACCTGCATACAACGACCAAACTATTGTATATAGCTCTAACCAAGTTGCCGTTGCTGATTTTAAATATATTGTTCTTGTTCAAATAAACGGCGGAATTACTATTGGAAACGATATATTGCCACGTCCTGACGGATACTTAGTTTACGACCCTCGTGAAATTGTACAAAATTATATAACTAGAGATTATTTTAACCCGACAAGCGTTACTTGTGAATACGCGTATGGTAAGAGTTGTAGTGTTGTGATAACAGTTAGAGAATATTATAGTGGGGTAGTTCAAACAACCAGTAATGTTAGTTACATAGCGTTTGACGCTTGTTTAAATGATGATGATTTTAGGGCTTATAATTATCTTAACTATGTGTCAGCATCTACGAATGTTAAGCTACTAAGCTCGGTTAATTTAGAATATAACAACCCTGAAATATTAGCAGACGTTAAGAATGATATTTGGATTCATTTTTTCAGAAACAATTGCACGTCAATAAAACTAAGGGTTTATAACCAATTAGCAGTATTGCAAGGTACAATTACACTATCTATTCCAACTACTAATAATTTTATTTACTATGCTAATATAGGCTATAAGACATTAGTATCTAATGGTTACACTCCTTTAGATGGGTGGTATGTTGAGGTAGCTATTTTAAACTCAACTACTGTGTACTATTCAAGCACTTATACGTTTACTGATTTACATACAAAGTACGATAAGTACACGGTGCAATATTTGAAACGAAATGGAAACATTCAAAGGTTTAATTTTGAAATGATAAGTTCTATTACCTTGAACAAAAAAGACAATACTGTAAGACTTAATCCTAAGAGATTGAATAGTGGCACATACAGTAGTAATAGTTGGGATGCCGAGGTAAAAACAGTTAGCACAAAATCAACAAAACAAATTGTTTTAAATACTAATTGGATTACGCCTGAGCAATTAGATGCTTTAGAAGAGCTTTGGGATAGCCCTGTTAAATGGATAGTTGACAGTAACAACGTTTACAAATCATTCACATTAACTGATTCGAGTATGTCGATGAATAAAGGCTTTACAGACCCTTTAATTAGTATGAAAATTACTTGTGAATATGATGTTCAAGAAACTAGACAAAGAGGTTTATAATGGTATCAACTAGGTTAGAAATATACAACGCAGATGGGACAGGCTTACAAACTCAACCCTTTAATGATAATATACCAGTATCAATTAATTTTAATATAGCGGACGTTCGTGACCCTAGCGCACGTAAAGCATCTAGGAGTTTAACTATTTCAATTGATGCGACAAACGAAATTAATAAATGCTTTGAAAATATATTTGAAGTAAACATTTCGACACAGTATTTTAATAAGAATTTAAAAACGCCTTGTAAATACTTCGTAAATGAAATTCTAAATTTTGAAGGTAGCTTACAACTAATGAAAATATTAGTCAATCCAAGTGGGCGTGTAAGTTACGAATGTTCTATTATTGGAGAAACTGGAAATGTTTTTTTATCAATTGGAGAAAAACTAATAACTGGAAACCCTGACAGTAACGATGATTTAGATTTTAGTGATTATGATCATGATTACACTAGAGCTAATCAAATATCGACACGCTCTAATTATGGTACAGGCGAAGGGGTTTTATATCCATTCATTGACAAAGGAAGCAATGGAGGTTCGGACGTGTCATGGCGAACGTCTGACTTTTTACCTTGTCTACATTTAAGAGAATATATTGAAAAAATTATAACAAAGGCTGGTTACACATTCACTAGCTCTTTTTTAGACAGTGCCGAATTTAAGAAGTATATCATTTATCCTAATTTAATTAATATAGCTTTAGATCAAACGCAATTAGACAATAGACAATTTTACTGTGGATTAAATACTAATAGTGTTAGAAGTACTAGTGGATGGGTGCCTGTTAATTATCCTAATGAAACTAGTGGGGACGGTTTCTTTGATGCTGGTTCTCAAGTAGCAGGGGATTACGCTATAATTAACGATAGTGGCTATTATAATTTAGCAGCGGCGGATTACTACAAAATTAGTTTTACACATACAGACCCAAGTGTAACTAAAGCTAATTTACTTTACCAAAGCGGTAAACGCATAAGAAAATCAGGCGATGGAGGTGTGGGGTGGTTTAATATATCAGCTGAAAATTTTGTCAACTATCCTACAACTAGTTCAACTATTAACGTATCAACGAGCTACTTTTGGACAAATCAAGTTGCAACTGGTGAAATATTCTTATCCGCTGGTGATTACGTTGAAGCTCAAAGTTACTTGAGATTAATTAATAATACAGTAACATATTTTGATGCTTCAAACGTTCCAGTTACAACTGGCACGGGCACATTAACAATTGAATTGATTAGTGGAGCTGCTAAAACTTCTTTTTATGCTTTGGCTACAAAAAAAGAAATAATTGAGGGTAACACGCTATACGTTAATACCGCGCTGCCTACTAAAATTAAGCAAAAGGATTTATTAATGTCAGTTATAAAGGCGTTTAATCTTTACTTTGATTTAGACCCTGATAATAAAAATAATTTAATTATAGAGCCGTTTGATGAATTTTATAATACTTTGCCTGTATTAAATTACGAAGGAAAAACCGATGAAGATAAAGAAAAGGTAATTAACGTTAATGTATTGGATTGCAAACGTTATATTTTTTCTTATAAAGAAGACAAGGACAAATACAATGAGTTGTATAAGAGTAAATGGGGTGAGGTATTTGGAACTGAAAGAATTGAAAATGAAAATGATTTTAGCACGAATGAAAAAAAGACTGAATTGATTTTTAGCCCAACCCCTAATGTCGCTAACTACGGGCTAGGAATAGCTCACCCTAGAATTTACAAAGAAGAGCAAAGCGGTGGGTCTGTAATTAAGAAGCCAATTATACCTAACATTAGATTGCTTATATGTGGCGGTGTTAAGCAAACAGTAAACCCATACACTTATAAAGACTTTGGCAATGCTGACATAGTTACAAGTGATTACTTATATGCTGGTCACATGGACGATGCTATTAATCCTACTATTGATTTGAATTTCGGATTACCTAAAGAATTATTTTACAACTATATAAATACTTATATGGTTACAAATAACCTTTATAACCGTTTTCAAAAATATTATATTGAAACTTTAACTAATAGAAATTCGAGATTTGAAAGTAAATACCTTTGGCTTAATTCAAAGGACATCAATGAGTTTAATTTTAGAAGAAAAATATTTAACGATAATGCTTATTGGATTGTAAATAAATTAGAAAATTACTCACCTATAAACGAAACGTCAACTAAGGTTGAGTTAATTAAATTATTTAAAGCTGAGATTTTTACGCCTCAGTCTATTAATATTGTTGAAACTACATTTACTGCACATGGCGCTGAAACTTACTTAGCTAGGCAAAACACAAGTTTAAACGTTGGCAGTAATGTTGTTAATTTAGGAGAAAATTGTTTAGCTGTTGGAGAAAATATTTATATCCCCGAAAGTTGCTCAAACGTTACGGTAACAGGGAGAAACATAACAGTAGCCGAAAATATAAGTAATGTAAGTGTAATTAATTCAAATGATGTTAATGTAACCACTAGCAATTACAACATCGTTAATGGGGTAACTTCACAAACAAATGTTTTATTTGTTCAAACAGCAAATAAATCGGTAACTAATACAACTACTGAAACGTCATTGATAGGTACTGGATTAGGAAGTGTAACTATTCCAGCTAGTAGCTTAAACGTTGGGGATGTAATTAGGATAAAAATCAAAGGAGTTTATGCAGCTATATTTGTTTTTCCCGATGTAGTTGGTTATTTTAAAACTAGATTCAAAATTAACGGTACTACTTTAGAAACCAATACTTGTAATGGAATTATAGATACAAATCCCGATTTGAGAGATTTTGAAATTGAAGCACTACTAACAGTTAGAACAGTTGGTGGTAGCGGAACTTTTATGTCGCATGGCACAATCAATTACACTAAACTAGACGCAGCTAATACTTTTTATAAACTATCCGAATCACTTTGTTTAACGGCAAGTACAAGCCCTATAAATACAACTATAGCTAATACATTAGATTTTACAATGGAATTACAATATTCTAATACTAACACTGGCGTTATTGTTACGGAATGTTTAATTGAAAAAATAAGAATATGAAGAAAAAAATAGAATTTATTGAATCACTAATCAATGACAAACAAAGTCAATTAGTTATAGATGGACTAATGTGTATTCAAATGTGCGTGGACATTGCAGCGACTAACAATGTAGATTTAGTTAAAGAATTGGAAAATGGCAGAGGATAAAAAGATAGCTATAGAAGTCGAAGTAAAAGGCAGTGAGCAGTCAATAGAATCAATGAAGGATTTGAAGGCTGCTATTAAATCTGCTAAAGATGAACAACTAAAGGCTGCATCTGCTTTTGGCGAAGGCTCGGACGAATTTTTAAAAGCATCTAAAAAAGTTTCACAATTAAAAGACAGAGTAGACGACTTAAACGATTCTACAAAATCTTTAAAAGGCAGCGGAATAGAAAGAGCTAGTGAGGGATTTAATCAATTAGGTGAAGGTTTACGTAATTTAGATTTTGACAAAGTAAAAGTAGGATTAACTGCAATGAGAACGGCATTAGCAGCCGTAGGTATTGGATTAATAGTTCAATTAGTTTCCTACTTAATAGAAAACTTTGACGAATTAAGTCAAGGTACTGGAATACTAGCTAAAGTATTACAAGGCGTTGGTAAAATAATTACATACGTTACCGATGAAATAACAAAGTTTACCGATGCAATTGGTTTATCAAATAGTGCCCTAGACGCTATGGGTGAAGCTACTGTTGAAAATGCGAATAAATCAAAAGAGGCACTAGCTGGGCAAACAGCCGAATACGATAGACAAATAGCAGTTGCAAAAGCTAGTGGTAAAAGTGCTATTGATTTAGAAATAGCAAAACAACAAGCTATCATTGAAACAAACAAGCAAATTGTAAAACAGATAGAGGCTAATGTTCGTGCAAATGCGGAGTTCGGCGATGCTGAAAAAAAACTACTTACTGAAAGTTTAAATAATATCCAAAATGCAGTTGCTCAACAAAACGTAATTACTTTAACGGCGGAGAAAGAAAAGAATGATAAGTTACTAGCAGCTCAAAAAGAATACAACGCTAAAAAGAAAGCAGAAGATGACATATTAAAAGCCGAAGCAGACGCAGCATGGGCAGCATGGCTTCAATCTCAAGCGGACGAAAAAGCCGCAGCTGAAACGGCTAAGATGAAAGAAGAACAGGCTCAACTAGATTTAGAAGCACGACAAGCGGAGCAGGATAGATTAATGTATGAAGGTATCGCATTAAGAAACCAAGAATCTTTAGACCGACTAAGTAAACAAAAAGAAGAAGCCGCTAAAAAAGATGCTGAAAATGAAGCGATGTGGAGAAACAACTCTTTAACCGCTGCTCAATCTTTAAATAGTTCTTTGCAATCTTTATCAGATAGCTATTTCTTTTTCAAAACTAAGAACTTGCAAAAAGGTAGCGCAGAGGAATTAAAACAGGCAAAGAAACAATTTGATATAAATAAAGGACTATCAATTGCATCTGCTACCATTAGCGGTATTCAAGGGGTTGTTAATGCTTTGTCGGCTCAATCTGTTATTCCAGAACCATTTGGCTCAATTCTAAAAGGTGTTACGGCGGTTGCAGTTGGAGCTAGTGCTGCTGCTAACATAGCTAAGATAGCTTCAAGTAAATTTGATGCTGGTGGCGGTGGTGGCTCCGCTTCCGCTGTTGCTTCCGTTCCCGTTCCTGCACCTCCAACGATTAACATACCAACGGCTAATACCAATAGCTCAACTTTATTCGACGAAAGTGGAAAAAAAATAGGAGGTGAAAAAGAAACAAAAGAAATGCCAGTTGTTCAAGTTAGATCAACTGTTAGCGTTACTGAAATTAATGAAAAACAAAATGATGTCCGAGTATTAGAATCTCAATCAACTTTTAAATAAAATAATATGGAAAAGAAACTACCAATTTACTACGCTACAATTAACGAAGATTTATCAGGTTTAGAGTTAAAACAACAAGGCATTCAAAATATTGCTTTAGTCGATAGCCCAGCAATGCTTACCGAGTGGTTGATGTTTGACCAACATAAGCAAGTTGAGTTTAAAATGGCTTTACAAGAAGAGCAAAGAATTATAACGGCTCCAGTAATAATTGCGGACTTGCCTATTTTCCGTAAAGTAAATGAAGACGGAATAGAAAAAGAGTTTTATGTTGTTTATACTAAAGATACTAATATGAAGATACTGCAAAAATATATGATTGATGGAAACCAAAGAAAGGTTAAGTTAACGCATGACACTCAAGACTTATCTAAAGGAGTTTTTGTTTTTGAGATTTTCATTAGTGACGAATCTCGTGGAATCTTAGCTCCTAAAGGATTTGAACATTTAAGCGACGGTACAATTTATTGCAGCATGAAAATAAACAATGAAGATGTTTGGAAAGAAGCGAAAGCTGGAAGAGTAAATGGTATTTCATTGGAAGGATTCTTTGATTTAGAAAAAGAAATTGATTTAGACGAAAAACAAATCGAGGCTATTATTTACGATAGCATAAAAAAACATTTGTAAAAAGCAAAAATAATTGTATATAAAAATAAACTAATATTTAAAAAAATGGAATTAAGCGAAAAAGCAAAAACCGCAGTAGCTTCTTACTTAGCAAAATTCGGTATTGATTTACCTGCTAAGAAAGTAGAACCTGCTGTTGCAAAATTAGAAGACGTTAAATTAATTGATGGCACTATGCTTTCAGTTGACGCAATGGAAGTAGGAGCTGCTGCAACCTTTACGGGAGCTGACGGCGTTGCTGTTCCTGCTGACGGGGAATATGAATTAGAGGATGGCACTAAAGTGGTTTGCGCCGCTGGTGTTATTTCTGAAATCAAACCTAAAGAGGGGGAAAAACAACCTGAGCCAGTAGAACCTGCTGAATCAGAAATGAAAGCTATTCTTTCAAAACTATCAGAGCGTTTAGATGCTATTGAAAAAAATAGCGCAGCATCAAAAACAACTTTAGAAGCTGAGTTGGGTGAAACTAAAAAAGGCTTAGCAGTTGCTTTAAGTGCAATTAAAGAGTTTAACGATAGCTCTGTAGCTTTAAGTTTGGAATCACAAAAAGCAACTAAGAAAGTAGTTAAGCCTTATGATCAAATGAGTAACCACGAAAAAATGTTATTTAATAAAGGAAAATTGTAAAAATGGCAAAAGAAAAATTAGAGGTAGTAGTTAATCCATTTGAAGATGGAGTTAATTACAAAGAATTTTTAGAAGCATTAGGCTCTAATAAAATTGAAGACTATTTAAAGGATGTTTGTTCAAAAGAACAAATTGAATGGTTAATTGAAGATTTAAAATTATATAAAAACAACAAATAAAAAAAAAGAATATGCCAATAAATTTCACAGGCTCAACACGTAACCACTCGGAATTAGAGCAAATCACAGAAGAATTATACCAAGACTCAAAAACTCTAAGAGAAAGAGTAATTGCAATTGAAGAAGGTCACAAATCAGGGACGGATGTTTACGAAAGTAAAGTTGATGTAACTATGACTGCCTTAAATACTGGTGAGGTAACAGCAACTGGAAACATTGCATTGGGTGTTAATAGAACTCCAGTATCTTTAGTTGCTTTCAACTACGAAGACCGAATCAACGACAATGCTTTAAAAGGCACTAAGTTTGAAAAATCAATGAAAGCAGGTGCTTATGAAGTAGTATCAGACGAATTTGATAAAAAAGTATTAATTCAAATTCAGCCAGCAATTGGTGCAGATATTGAATCTAAACTTTGGAATGGGGCTACTACAGCAACTAAAACAGCTATCGCAGGGTTAACTCCAGGCGCAGGTCAAGGTTCTATTACAGCAGCAGCTCAAACGGCAGTAGCAGCAATGCCTACAACGTTATTTGATTCATTAGTAACACGTATATTATATAACGATTCTCAATCTAAAACAGTACCAGGCGCAGGATTAGGTAACTATATTAAGGTAACTGGAACAACTGTAACTAGTGCTAATATAGCTGCTGAATACGGTAAATTGTATGCAGGAGCAGATCAAAAAGTTATTAATAGTACTGGTGAATTACCAATGATTTTCGCACCATTAGGTGATAGACAATTAATTAAAATTGCTAACAATGCAGTTGGTGCGGCTCAACAAGTTAACTTCTTAGTTGAAGGCGCAGGAGCAAATGAGAAAATTTACTATAACGGTATTGAAATTTCTTTCCACCCAATTGGAGCGACTTTTAGAGTTTTAACTTTGCCTAGTTATTTGAAAGTGTTATCAGATGCAACTTCTGATTTAAACTCTTTACAAATTGATAAAGTTGCTAATGGAGCAATGCAACGTTACATTAAGAATACTCAAGCTATGGCAACATGGGTAACTAACCAACGTTATATTACTTTATACGGAGGATAAAAAAATGAGGGGGTTTTAATTAATCCCCTCTTTATTATTAATATTAAAATTATAAAAATATGCCTTGTCCATTAACACAAAATTATGCGGTTAAAGACTGCTTAGACGTAGCAGGTGTCGCTTCATGGTATATCACGCCATTTAGTAATATATTAACGGCTGTTCCTACTGCAAATGTTATTACAGCTATTACAAAAACAGTTGCATTTAAAACGATAGCTCAAGAAATCGAGCAAGGCAACTGGACTTACACGGGAGCTGGAGCTTCTGTAAATGGTTCTTATGCTTACGATTGGCAAGCTACAATAAAAATGCTTGGGTTAAATACATTAGATCAAGAAGAATTAACACTTATCTTAAAAAACAAATGTGTTCTAATTGCAGTAATGCAAAATGGTGACGCTTGGATGTTAGGAAGAGAGTTTGGTTCTTCTGGAATTGATACATCATTTAATTCGGGGACAGCATTAGGTGACGTGATAGGTACTGACTTAGTTATTAAAGGTCGTGCTAAAAGCGCAGCGAAAAAAGTTGACCCAACTATTTTAGCAGGATTGTTAACTGTATAGTTAACTGTTTTAATTAATTACATTAAAAATGCTATTCATTAATTTGAGTAGCATTTTTATTTTGTAAAAAAATAAATTAATTGTATATATAATTAGTGATAGTTGTAAATAAAAATAGTACGAATAACGTAATGTTAACGCTTTCAGAAAAGACTACTTTAACAAATACAGTTTATTTGTTTGAAGTTATAAATGACCAAAGTGGCGAAGTAAAATGTTTTATTGCAGATGATATAAGTGCTAATAAGGTTAGATACAATGAATTTAATTTTATTGAGAGTACAACTGAAAATTTACTTAACGGTACTTTTGAATTGCCGTTAACAGGATTTTACACTTATAATATTTATGAACAAACAAGTACCACAAATTTAGACCCGTTACTTGCAACTAATAAAGTTGAAACTGGCAAACTAGAAGTGCCTGACAATGCAACTGAGTTAACACAATATAACGGAAACCAAACTCAAACAATAGTATTTAATGGATAGTAAAATAAAAATATCAAATGTTCAGATAGGTTTAAAGAATATGCCTAAATTGACATTTACTGTTGGTAATGACGGATATGTTAAGTATGGTAAAAATAATTTATACCCACAAGAATTAATCAGACTATATGATGAACATCCCGAGCATAGAGCTATATTAAATCGTAAAGCTAGATATATTTGGGGCAAAGGATTAAAAGCAAAAAACAAAGTTGATGAAATTAAAGTAAATGCTTTTATAGATAATTTCAATAAAAAAGAAACTTTAAACCAAGTTGGAAAAAAAATAAGTTTAAATACTGAAATTTTTAACGGTCAATTTATTGAGGTTATAACTAATTTGCAAGGTCAAGCAATTGAAATGTATTTTCTAAATTCAGCTAATTGCAGACTTTCAGAGGACGGCGAAGTATTATATTTTTCTAAAGATTGGACAAAAAATAAGTATCAAAATGAAATAAAAGAAATTTTAAAATGGAACGATAAAGAAAAACAAATCGGTTCTTTTTTTATAGATTTCAGATATTACTCAGCAACTGCTAGTAAAATTAATTCAGTTTATCCAATTGCCCAGTACCAAAGTGTTACAGATGATATAAATACTGATATTACAATTAGTAAAGCTAATAGTAATATGGTTAATAACGGTTTATCAATGGGGAAAATCATTAACTTTTTTAATGGATCGCCTGACGATAAAACAGTTGCTACAATTGACCGAGGAATAAAAAGCACATACACAGGTGAAGAAGGAGAGCCTGTAATGATAGTGCATTCAGAAAGAGATGACAAAGCCCCTGAGGTAGTTGATGTAACGCCTACAGATATGGCAGAGCGTTTTTTATACACTTCTAAAAGAGCTTTAAAGAAAGTATTTGCTGGACATGAAATGGCATCTGAATTATTTAATATAAAATTTGATGATAGTTTTTTAAGTGGTTCGCCTGATCTATTAACTTTGCAAGAATTATTTGTAAAAGGATACGTAGAGCCTAGACAAAATGATTTATTAGAATTTTTATCTTATTTATCTTTTGTTAAGACAGGTGAATATTTACAAATGGTATTTGACCCTATTAGTTTAGTTGGAGTGGACTTATCGAACGATGTGGATTTAACTCAAGACGAGCGTAGAAAATTAAAAGGATATGACCCGTTAAAACCTTTGCCAGTTGATGCAAATGGCGAACCGTTACCAGTACAAGCTACGGAAGTAAACGATAATTTAAAAGGTTTGTCAGCTAGTGAAAATAGAGATATGCAACGTATCATTAGAGATTTTCAAGCTGGTAAAAATGGCATGAATGAACATTTAGCAATTGCACGATTAACGGCTTACGGGTTGCCAGTTGACGAAGCTAAAAAAATGCTAGGAATTAATACAGGCATTGACGCTAAGATGTCTAGTCAAGTAGATAAAGTTTTAATGGCTTTAGAAGCGTGTGCAATAGATGACAATGATGATGATGTTTTATTAATTGAAGCAGCTCATATTCATAATTCAAAAGACGCTTTAAAATACGAAAGGCAAATAATGAAATTTGCGGATGCTTTAGTAATTAGTGTAGAGGAATTAGATAGCGCTGTTTTAAACGCTTTAAAAGGCAACCCAACGCTTACCGTTGATGAAATTGCAAACACTCTAAAATATGATGCTTTAAAGATTAGTGAATCAATTGCAAGGTTAACTAAGAATGGTTATTTAGTTGATAGCGTTGAAGGTTTTAAACCAACTGAAAAGGCTATTGAAAAAGAAACTAAACCAATTGTAAGCGATGAAATTTATACAGTTTATAAATACGCGGTTAATCCTGAAAAGCCTAGCTTAAAAAAAGGCGGCTCATCTCGTCCATACTGTAAAAAAATGATGGCTTTAAGCGCGACTAAAAGTTGGACTTTTGAATCTTTAGATAATATGGAAAATGATTTAGGTACTAATGTTTGGGATTACAGAGGAGGGTATTATACTAATCCCGAAACTGGAGTAGTTGATCCTGATTGCAGACATATGTTTAATGCAATTACTAAACGAAGAAAAGTTAAAAACTAATGGCGGACGTTTTATTCATACAAGAAGACTACTTTAAAAAGTTGGTAGGAGTTGACGGAAACGTTGACTTTAAAAAACTTGAAAGCACTATTATAATGGTGCAGGATATTTATATTCAACCAATTTTAGGCACTCCATTATACGAAGATTTAAAAACTAAAATAATTGCTAATCCTTCATTATCATCTTATACAAACGAAAAGAATTTAATCAATAATTATATAGCTAAATGTTTGGCGTGGTATATTAAAGCCGAATCTAGTTACTCTTTTAAATTTGCTTACCAAAACAAAGGAATACAAGTTAAGAATAGCACTAACTCAAATGCAGCCGACACAAGCGATGTTCAATTATTAAAAGACGAATGGACATTAAAAGCAAAGGCTTATGCTCAATTATTAATGGATTACTTAGATGTAAATAGAAATACTTTTCCAAAGTATGATGAAGCTACAACGTCAGGTGTTAATGCAAGTAGAAAAAATTACTTTAATGGAATTTGGGTTAAGGATAGCGAAAACACTATTAATGATTATTATAATAGATGCGAAGATAAATGCTAACACTTAATCAGGACATAGAGTTGTTAAGCCAATTTGCTGTTAAGCATAAAGGCATTAATTCATTTTACTTTGGTAATGAATCAGAAGCGGATACGAATGTTAAAATAGTATATCCATTTATGAATGCTATTTTGCAAAATCAAAGCATGGAAAACAAAATAGTAACTAGGACTTACTTAATTATTATTTCAGATTTAGTGCAAAAAGATTTGAGCAACTTAAACCATGTGTTAAGTGATACTGAGCGTATATGTTGGGATTTGCCTATGTATTTACGTCAAGTTTCAAATAGTGGTTTAATTGGTTCTTTTAAAGTGAACATGAATGTTAATGTAACTCATGACATTGAGAGAAACGATGATGATGTTGCTAGTAATTACTTTGATTTAACTATAAGTTCACCAATTGGAAGTGATAGTTGCAATTTACCAATTAACAGCGGAAATATTTTAACCAATAATTATATTTACGTTGGCGGTCAAATTAGCCAAAATAATTTCACAGTTGAAATAAAAGACCAAAATGGTAATGTGCTACAAACATTTAATACAAGTGGCACTTATACAGTTGAGGTGTTACAACAAATTATAGATACAATCACAGGCAATACATCAACAATTATAGATCCTATTAATTAATGGCAAATGTAGATATAAGAGTAGGTAAAAAAAATGCAGCGTTCTTTTCTGCTAATCCTACTTTGATTTTAAAAAACGGTCAATTCATTTTCAATGAAACAACAAGTGAATTGTTCATTGGAGATGGTGTTACTCAATTAAGTAGTTTAGTTGCTATTAATGGAGGCGGTGGTGGCGGCTCGGGATTTGTACCTTACACAGGTGCAACTCAAAATACTGATTTAGGCACGTTTAGTTTAAATGCAAAATCTTTGCACGTTAAAGGAACAGGTGGGAATGGACATTTAGGATTAAAACATCAATCTGCTAATATTACTGCAAATGCGAGTGAAAGTTCTATCGGGGCTAATAGTTCAGGGAATCCTGTTTGGAAAAACGATGGTAATGCTATTCGTACTATCCAATTAGACGATTCGGCAAATACAGCAACTAACTATATAACTCCTTTAGATGCTGACAAAATAGGAATTTGGGATGTTGTAAATTCAATTTTAAAATCTGTTACTTGGTCTAATATTAAATCTACTTTAAAGAATTATTTTGACACAGTATATACAACATCAAGCGCAGTAGCTACTCAAATTAGTACAGCTATAAGTGGAAAAGAAGATGTTTCAAATAAACAAAATTCACTTACAGTTGACGGATCTGGGACTAAATACACAACAGTTGACGCAGTTAATGCAGCTTTAGCCGCTTTAAATGTTGTTAATCTAACGCGTGAAGAGTTTACATACACAAGTGGTGCGCAAACATTTACATTGACTCAAACAGCTAGTGCATGTTATGCAGTATTTGTAATGGGGCAAGAATTAAATCAAAGCCAATATACAGTTGTAGGAACAACACTAACTATATTAGATACATTAGGGACTAATGATAAAGTAAATATTATTTATTCAAATGCTACACTAGGAATTAATCCTAGTTACACAAAATTAGAGGTAGATGCTTTACTTGCTCAAGTAGATGCAAACGCTTTATTATATGCAATGTCTTTTTAAAAAATAAACAATGGTACAAAATATAACAAATTATACATTCGATTATGCTGCTAAGCAAATAACTTTAACTGGTGTTACAGCTAATGTAGAGAAAGTAAGGTTAATTAAGAATTTAACCACAAACACTTATATCTACAAGTTTACAGATGCTCTAACTATTTCGGCGGCTGGAAGTGTTATTACATTTACTGGCTCTAATTTAGGTATGTTAAATACAGATGATTTGCTAATTCAATATGATTTAGACACTTCACTTGACACTCAATTAGTAGGTTTAAATAATTTACTAATTGACATGCCATTAGATGTAACTCCATCTTTACCAATTAGACAAAGTCCGCAAAAGTATAATGATTGTTCATTTGCTCAAGTAGGTAGTGGTATCTTAACACCTGATTTTACGCAGATAGCCGCAGGAAGTGGAATGACAGTTTCTCAAAGTGCGGGTAATTTAGTTATAGCAACTGGTACAACTGTAAATGCTGAATTTGTAGCACGAGGCGTTTATTTAGCTAACGGCGCACAAACATTAAAACAAATTACCACACTATCACAAAGGATTGCAAATAACAACTTTTTTATTGAATTAGTAGATATTATTGGCGACGCTTTAGCTTACAATATTGTAAATACTACAACCGTAGATGTTACTAAAACTGCCCATGGATTTACTGCTCAAAATGTAGGACAAAGAATTGACTTATGCGCTTTATCTAGTGTAGGTGTTCCAATGGAAGGTGTTATTGCATCTATTCCCGATGCGAATACAATTAGATTTACAGTAGCTGGTTATCCTGCAAGTGGATCTGGTACTTTATCTTTAACAGGATATAATAAAATAGAATTACTTTATACTGGTACAACGGCAACGAACTTATCTTTTAATACAAGAAGAAGAGGGTGGCAAAATACAGCAAACACGGCAACTATTAATACAACGGCTTCGGGACATTTAGTTTCTGTTAATACGGAGTACGGGATATCGTCTTTATCTGATAAAACATTAGTGGCTGGTATCGCTTTAACAGATCGCACAAGTTGGGACACAAATATTCCAACTCCAGACGTTAACATGTATGTGCAAATTAGAGCTAAAAATGGTACTACTGCACCCGCTAGTACAACTACATGGACAATTGGTATGGTGAGATTAGAAGATTACTCTGCTACACAAGTTGCTATTTCATCTACACGCCAACAAAGTTTAAATAATAGTTTGCCCGTAAGAGTACTTTCAGCTCCTACCACTACAGTTACAGGAAGTGTTACTGCAACTGTATCGGGAACTGTTACAGCAAATCAAGGGACGGCTGCGGCTTCTGCATGGTTAGCTAATCCGTTAATCCCAGTCGCTGCTAATACTGGTGATACTGGAGCAAAAGTAGCAACTGGTAACGGTGCTACTTTAACTAATACAACAGGTAAAGGGATTTCTGCAACTATAAATTTAGGTGCTGTTACTGGTACTTTACCAACGGCTGTTTTTAAAATTCAATATTCAAATGATGCTGGTACTACATGGTTAGATTTACCTAATGCGACAACAGCAACTTTAACAGCTACTGGTGCTTACGGAATTACTGTTTACCCAGCTATTACAACACAAGCAGGAACAGCAACGGCTGGAAGTGTGGCATTAGTAAATTCTGTTATGCCTCGTACATATCGTTTTGTTTGGACTATTGGAGGTACAACGCCATCATTTACTATTACTAATATTCAAGTAACTTACTTATTATAACATTATGTGGACTAAAAAAATACCAGCCGAACAATTAGACGTTACAGGAGCTCAAAATCTGATTTTTACAAACACTACCGACTCCACAACGCACACAGGAACTTTAACCAATACTTTAATTTGGTCAGAGGACATTTCAAATAAATTAAATTCAGGTGATATAGCAGAAGTAATTTCACAAGTTGTAAGAGTTAGTGGTTCAACTGCTGCAACAATTAGATACTACTTAAACTCAAGTGCTTCACTATCTGGAGCTACACAAATAGGAATATATTCGTATGGATTTAGCGGGTTAAACATCGCTGATTTTAGGAGACAGTTAGTAGTTAAATCTAGTACAATTATTAGAGTTAATGGTACAGTAAGTGGCACGTTGTTAAATGATTATATTGCATTTGGTAATTATGCAGATGTTACTGTTGACTTGGCTTCATTACATATTATATTTGCAATTGCGCTGGGTAATACTGGCGACCAATTTTTTGTTTCATCAAGAAAAATGATAAAATAATGGAGTATTTAATTACACAAAATAATAAAATTATTTATAAAGATAATCTTTATGATAAATCTACGTATATTAAAACAGATGATGTTTCTATCTCTATTTTTTTAGGCAATAAATTTGTGAATTTTATTTTAAGTCAAACCGAATTAAACGGACAAATTTTTAATACTAGCGATGATTTCATT
>Ga0315901_10004150_pt1 | contig 18256 bp, 18 predicted proteins | sample LakEriMetagenome_10_FD_203761 | JGI IMG/M metagenome (GOLD analysis project Ga0315901, IMG submission 203761) | Freshwater fungal communities from buoy surface, Lake Erie, Ohio, United States - Buoy 2 MA116 | ecosystem: Environmental > Aquatic > Freshwater > Lake | place: USA: Lake Erie, Ohio...
CAGGGCCCATGGCAGCGACTGGACTGCAACCCGAAAAAGTTACCGCTCCCTTGCCCCGAATCACAGGGGACCACGCGCGGTTTTCCCTCTGAAAACACGACGCCCCCGCCTTGACAGGACGGGGGCGCATCATCCGGCATGGGCGCGGCGTGTACGGGACGTGGACGGGGCGTTTACTCGCCCCAACTCCGCACGATGGATAGCAGGCGCCAGGTGCCCGCGACCCGCCGGAACAGGTACACCGCCCCACCCTGCGACCTCCCATCGAGCGCAATACCGCCTCGCTCCATCGGCCGCCGGACCGCCACGACTGCCCAGTCGCGGAAGGTGACGATCGGCGCCACGAGGACATACGACAGCTCGGCCTCCGGGTTCAGGCGTCCGACCCGTGCAAAGAACTCGTCGCGCGCACGGCGCTGCCCCTCCGCGCCGAAATACGCCATCACGCGCGGCGCCGGCGCGTTGGGGAAGGCCATGGTCTTCACCCCCGGCACCACGAACACCACGGTATCACGGGCGATCGGAGACGGCAGACACGCGGGACTCGCGGGATCTGCGGTCTCGCCGGTCAGCCCGGCGGCCACCGCACGCTTGGGCGCGCCCGTCCCGTCCGCGTCCCAGACGGGGCGATCGATCCCCGCCTCCCAGCCGACGACGGTGCGCAACAACGCGGTCACCGCCGGGGTGTCGAGACGGCCCCCAGCACCGTGCAGCACAATCACCCGCTCCATCGTTTCGGCGAGCGCCTGCACGGAATCGCGCCCACCTTGCGTGGTGTCCCGCGGAAACACGCGCAGCGCCCCGGGATTGCACCGGTCACCGAGGTCGGCCCATCCGGCCCGCCCCAGATACGCACGACGAACCCGAAGCAGCGTCCGCTCCGCCTCGCGCTCCTCGGCCGCAACCAACGCCGCCCCAGCCGAGTCGCCGGGGGACATCACCCGAGCGGCAGGACGCGCCGCAGCGCGTACGTTCGTGCCACGCGACGCAGACTTCGCGTTCTGCGCGACGGCCAGGTTCGGCCACACCGACGTCCACGTGATTACCGCCGCAAGTCCGGCCAGTATGGACCGCCGTCTCTGCATGCTCTGCCGTACCCGACTGCGCATGACTCGCCGTGCGTTCACGTCGTGGGTGCGTCGGCCGCGGTGCCTTCAGTGCCGGCCGCCTTTCGCGGAACCCGCCGCTCGCCCGTCACGTCCGAGCCCTCCTCGGCCAACTCCTCGGCTTCCTCGGCCGCCGCTTCCTCGTCAATCGCGCGACGTTCCGCCTGATACCGCACATACCATTCACGGGTGATCTCGGCAGCCAGCTCGCGATTGCCCAAGCCGAACGACAACGCCAGTGCCAATGCCACCGCGCCGAACAGGATGGCGAACGCCGTCGTCACGATATCCGTGGCGATGCCGAGTTCCTGCAGCGCCATGAACACCGCCAGTACGATCACGCCGCCCCGACCGGTCCGCGCGAGCCACGGGCCCCCATGGAGGCCGCCCGCAGAGGCCATGATCAGGCCACCGACGAACCCACCAAGCACGATGCCGAGAATGATGATCACGATCGCCGCGATCACACTCGGGATATAGCTCATCAACTCGGTGAACACGTTCGCCAGCGAGTCGAGGCCGATGGCACTCGCGGCCACCAGCAGCACGGCGAACATCACGACCCAGAACAGCAGGTTCGCAATGACGCGCGCGGGATTGAGATGCGAACCGGAGCGCTCGACCGCCTGCAGCACCCCGCCACGCTCGAGCATCTGATTGAAGTGCACCCGGCGCAGCAGCCGGCCGGTGCCCTTTTCGACCAGCTTCGCGACGAGATAGCCGGCGAAAAGAATGACAAGCGCGCCGAACAACGCGGGCAACAGGTCGCCGAGGAGCAGAAAGCTCTGTTCGAGCCGCTCGGAGAAGGTGCTGGTGGCGCTCTGGGACTGAGTCGCGAGAAACACGGGGCGCGATGAGTGAAGCGTGATGAACAATGGCCACCGGGAAAGTAGCGCCGGTGGGAGTCCGATTACAGGCGCGTCCCGCGCCGCACGTCAAAGATGGCACTGCGGCGGCATGACGGGCACAGCAGCCACTCCCGCTGGCGGTGGTAGCCCAGGCCAAAGGAGCCGCCCCCGATGGGACGCTGCGTCATTCGGACCTCGCAGCGCGGACAGGCCGGGCGCTCGCCCGCCTGCACCTGCACGCGGAGTGCCTGTTCCTCATCCAGCGTGAAACGGGCGGTCTCAGTCAACGGCCACCACCACCTTGCCGAACTGGGCGCCACTCGCGAGCCGCGCATAGGCCGCACGGCCCTCGGAGAGGGGTACCACGGAATCGACCGGCGGCTGCAGTTGACCGGCACGGAAGGCCTCCATCATGGCGGCGAATTCCACGTCGCTGCCCATCGTCGAGCCCATCAGCGTCCACTGGTTCCAAAACATCCGGCGCACGTCCACCGAGACGTGGGGGCCACTGGTCCCACCGCAGGTCACGAGGCGCCCGCTCTTCCCGAGCGCCATGAGCGACTGACTCCAGGTGGCTTCGCCGACGGAGTCGATGACGACATCGACGCCACGCTTCCCGGTCAGGGTGCGGACCTGCTTGCCGAGCTCCGGTTGCCGATGGTCGAGGAGATGGTCAGCCCCGAGCTGCCGCGCCCGTTCGAGCTTATCCGGACTCCCCGATGTCACCCACACCGTGGCCCCACGCAGTTTGCAGATCTGGAGCGCGGCCAACGCGACCCCACCGCCGATCCCCCAGATGAGCACCTGATCGCCGGCGGTGACCTGGGCCCGTGAGACCACCATGCGCCATGCGGTCAGGGTGGCCAGCGGGAAGGCCGCCGCCGTCTCGAAGGGGATGTGCGATGGGAACGGGTGCACGTTCGCCTCGGGCACCACCACGTAGTCGGCCAACGTACCGGGGCGATGCTCACCGAGAATGCCGTAGGTGAGACAAAGCGGTTGGTCGCCGTCGAGGCAGTACTCGCACCGGCAGCGTCGATCCACGACCCCCGGGTTGAGGAGAACGCGATCACCGGGACGGACACGGGTCACGGCGGGTCCCACCGACTCCACCACCCCCGCGCCATCGGATCCCAGCGCCCATCCCGGTTGCACCTTCGAGCCAGGGATCCCACCGAGCACCCACAGATCCAACCGATTCAGTGCGGCCGCCTGCATCCGGACGCGCACCGCGTCCGGCGCATCCAGCGTCGGCTCTGGGGCGTCGTCGCGGAGGACGAGCTGCTCGGGACCACCATGGGCCGTAAAGGTCAGCACGCGCATGCCGAAATCTATGCCGAGTCCGCACGGACGACGCCCCATTCCGCCCGGTCAGGTCCCTATATTGCTCCGACGCTCCCGCAGGTTGTTTCACCGATCACGGTTTTTCTCATGGCGTCCATCAAGGTCCCCCCTCTCGGCGAATCGATCGTCGAGGCGACGGTTTCCCGCTGGCTCAAGAAGGACGGCGACGCCGTCGCCGTTGGCGATGCGCTCGTCGAACTCGAGACCGACAAGATCACGGTCGAGGTCCCTGCACTGGAGGCGGGCGTACTGACGCTTCGCGCGAAGGGCGAAGGCGAGGTCGTCGCGGTTGGGGACGTGCTGGGTGAAATCGCGGCAGGCGCCGCGGCGTCGGTATCGGCTCCGGCGACCACTCCGATGCCGACCCCGCCCGTTCCGACGGCGGCGAGCAGTGCGCCGGCGCCATCGGCATCGCCATCGGAGGTGAAGGTGTCGCCGGCGGCGAGCCGGCTGGCGGCCGAAAGCGGCATCGATGCCGCTGCGGTCCCGGGTACCGGGCGCGGTGGCGTGGTCTCGAAGGCGGATGTCGTCGGCGCGCTGGCGTCGGCGCCCGCAGCGACAGTGCCTGCAACGCCGGCCCCGGTCGCCGCGGCACCCGCACCCGCACCGGCGACGCCCCCTGTCGCCGCCGGCTCACGGGAAACGCGCGAGAAGATGACGACGCGCCGCAAGCGCATCGCCGAAAACCTGCTGCAGTCGCAGCACGCCACGGCACATCTCACGACGTTCAACGAGATCGACATGACGGCGATCACGCAGTTGCGTGAGCGCCTCAAGGAGCGCACGGAGAAGGAAACCGGCGTGAAGCTGTCGTTCATGCCCTTCTTCGCGAAGGCCGCGTGCCTCGCGCTCAAGGCCTATCCGGTCGTGAACGCGCAGATCGACGGCGACACGGTCATCTACAAGCACTACGTGAACATGGGGGTCGCCGTCGCCAGCGATGCCGGGCTCGTGGTGCCGAACATCAAGGACGCCGACGCCAAGAGCGTCGTCGAGATCGGGCGCGACCTGAGTGCGATCGCCAAGCGCGCGCGCGACGGCAAGCTCTCGATGGATGACCTCACCGGCGGCACCTTCACGATTACCAATGGCGGCGTCTTCGGGTCCCTGATCTCGACCCCGATCATCAACTACCCGCAGGTCGGTATCCTCGGGCTCCACAAGATCCAGGAGCGTCCGATGGCGGTGAACGGGCAGGTCGAGATCCGCCCGATGATGTACGTGGCGCTCTCGTACGACCACCGCATCATCGACGGTCAGCAGGCCGTGCTCTTCCTGGTCCGCCTCAAGGAGCTGATGGAAGACCCGGCCGCGATGCTGGTGTACTAAGCGTCCGGGTTCCGCGCGACACCCAGGCTGGAAATGCGAAGCCCCGGACCGAAATCCGGGGCTTCGACGTGTCAGCGCGTGTTTTCAATGCGAAGATTGGGGCCACGGCCAACACCGCCAATGTGCCACCGGGTACTGACCTGAGCAAAATGGAGATTGCTGGTTATTCCCTCCAGCGACCCCAATCGGCTGGTTAGCTTTGCCGCATGACTTCCCCAGCCCTGCACACTGCTGATGTCGTGGTCCTCGGTGGAGGACCCGGCGGATACGTCGCCGCCATCCGCGCGGCCCAACTCGGCCTGACCGTTACCTGCGTCGAAGCCGACCAGACCCTTGGCGGCACCTGCGTCAACGTCGGGTGCATCCCCTCCAAGGCGCTCCTCCAGAGCTCGGAGCACTACGAGTGGCTTCGGCTCCACGCCGCCGAACACGGTATCGCCGTGGATGGCGCCCGCTTCGACCTCGGGGCCATGATGGCACGCAAGACCGAGGTCGTCGGCCAGAACACCAAGGGGGTCGAGTTCCTCTTCAAGAAGAACAAGGTCACCTGGGCCAGGGGCTTCGGGACACTGAAGCCGGGCAACGTCGTGGAAGTCCGCGCGGCCGATGGTACCGTGAGCGTGTGGCAGGGGACGTCCGTGATCATTGCGACGGGTTCCGTACCCGTACAGCTGCCATTCCTCCCCTTCGACGAACAGCGCGTGCTGTCGAACGTCGGCGCGCTGTCGATCCCCGAAGTACCGAAGCACCTCGTGGTAATCGGTGGCGGCGTGATTGGCCTCGAGCTCGGGTCGGTATGGCGCCGCCTTGGCGCGCAGGTCACCGTCGTGGAGTATGCGCCGACGATTCTGCCGGGCAATGACGACGACATCGTGAAGGAAGCGGACAAGATCTTCCGCAAGCAGGGGCTGACGATCCACACCGGCACCAAGGTGGTGGGCGCCAACGTGCGCGAAGACGGCGTCACCATTCACGTCGAGAAGGACGGGACCGCCTCGTCGATCGATGCCGACTACGTACTGGTGAGCGTGGGGCGCAAGCCGTCGCTCTCCGGCGTGGATGCGTCGACACTCGGGCTCACGCTCGGCGCGCGCGGCGAGATCGTCGTAGACGATCAGCAGCGCACGAATCTGCCGCACGTGTACGCCATTGGTGACGTGTGCGGCGGCAAGCTGCTCGCGCACAAGGCCGAGGAAGAAGGCGTGGTGGCCGCCGAGGTGATCAGTGGCAAGCCCGTACATATGCACCACCGCACCGTACCGGGCGTGGTGTACACATCGCCGGAGATCGCCACGGTCGGGCTGACCGAGCAGGACGTGAAGGCGAGCGGGCGCGCGTATCGCGTCGGGAAGTTCCCGTACAGCGCGAACGGCCGTGCGCGAACGATGGGCGAGACCGCGGGCTTCGTGAAGTTCGTGGTTGATGCCACCACTGACGAGATCCTCGGCTGCCACATGATCGGGGCCCATGTCGCCGATCAGATGAGCGAAGTCGTGCTTGCGATGGAATACCGCGGCAGCGCCGAGGACATCGGCATCACCGTGCACTCGCACCCGACGCTGAGTGAGACCGTGAAGGAAGCGGCGCTGGCGGCCCTGGGACGCGCGCTGCACATGTAGGGGAGTGGACCGCACGAAACGCAAAGGGCCCCGACCATCGCGGTCGGGGCCCTTCGTGTTGTGCGTCGAGGTAGCTCAGCGTTCCCTGACGGGAATCGCGGCCATGACGTTGGCGATCAGGTGGACCGGCGCCTTCGTCGCGGCATGGCGCGCCGCATCGAGGTGCACGCGGGCCCAGAACTCGACGGCTTCCGGGTCGGCGGCGCGCATATCCGCCTCGCTGACCTCGCCATCGAGCCACTGGTGAACCATGCTGGTACTCGCATCTGCCGCAGCCATCCCAGGAAGCGGCACTTCGCGGTCGGCCAGCGGCCGGTCGTTCACCGCGGCGACATCGCGCGCGGGCTCACGGGTCTGCGAATCCGGCCTGTCATGTGCTTCGTGATGTTCGAGCATCAGGCGTATTTCTCCTCGAGCAGGGCTTGGAGCGCCTCGCGTGCCCGATGCACGCGCATTTTCAGCGCCCCGACAGTCGTACCCAACAGATCCGCCATTTCCTCGTACGAGCGCCCTTCCACATGCTTCATGATGAAGGCCTCGCGGAGGGATGGCGCCAGCTGCCCCAGCGCTGCGTCGAGATCGTCCCGCAACTCGGTGCGGTCGAGCTCTTCATCAGGCGAAGCAAAGCCGGACGGTTGGTCATCCTCCTCGTAGCTCAGGTGCGTGCGCCGAATGTTCTTCAGCCAGTCCTTGCACCCGTTGGCTACGATCCGGAACAGCCAGGCATCGAAACGACCACGGACTTCACCGAGATGGTGATAGGCCTTGATGAACGAGGTCTGGAGAATGTCCTCGGCGACGTCGGGACTGCCCGTCATACCCAGAGCATGTCGATACAGCGGATCACTGTACCGACCGATCAGCATCGCGTAGGCGTCACGATCACCCGAAAGAATACGGGTGATGACTTCCTGATCGGAGTCGATCTCGTTCGGCGGGATTTCGGATTCCGTCATGTGCACGGCGTTAGCATAACGCCGCCGCCGACGGACTGACACCCCTGGCGAGCTTGAATCGCGAGCCGATCCGGTCCTGCGCGAGACACTTCGTCTCGCAGGTAGGACGACGGGTTTGGGCAAAGGTCACACGTTGTCGCGGCGGGGTATCGGCACGTTTCGGTCAAAATTCCACTGTTTTTCCCGGATTGTGACGCCATGTTCATCTAACTTTGGCGGCCTGACGGAAACTGTTCCATTCCAGAGTGGTTGTACACCAGTACGTGCCGATGCGGTGACGGTCGCCAACGCGTCCTGCACTGAATTCACGACCCCGCAGGGCACGCCGACGGCATCCAACCGCTGCATCCAGTACGCGGCGCTCCGAGTAGTGACCTGTTTGGCGATCGCCGTCACCACTCGCTCGCGCTGCGCCAGTCGTCCGGCATTGGTCCGGAGCGCGTCGTCGGCCGCCAGCTCGTCGAGATCGAGCGCCCGCGCCATTGCGATCCACTGCGAATCCGCCCCCACCGCAATGACGAACGGGCGGTCCTGGGCATGGAACAGCTGGTAGGGGACCAGATTGGCATGGGCGTTCCCCCAGCGTTTGGCATCCTGTCCGGTCACGAGGGCATTCTGCGCGACGTTCACCAAGGCGGAGACCGCCGAGGTCGCGAGCGCGACGTGAATCCGCCGCTGTGCGGGCGACAGCGATGCGCCGTCACCCCGGGCTGCCAGGGCCGCCAAAATCCCGATGGACGCGTCCTTCCCCGCCAACACGTCGACCAGCGCCACCCCTGCCTTCATCGGATCACCGTCAGGCTCGCCGGTGATGGCCATCCACCCCGATTCGGCTTGGGCCACAAAGTCATATCCCGGCCTCCGGCTGGTTGGACCGAAACCGGAGATCGTGGCCCATATCAGCCGATGATTTTCTGCCAGTAACGGATCAGCATCAAGCCCATATCGTGCCAAAACCCCCGGTAGGAAGTTCTCTACGACGACATCAGCACCGGCGATCAGCTCCAGCAGCAGGCGTTGGTCATCCGGCTTCGAAAGATCCGCGGCGAGCGAGTATTTGTTCCTGTTAACGGAAAGAAAGTATGCAGCTTCCCCGTCTTCATTGAACGGCGGCCCCCAACCTCGCGTGTCGTCGCCGTTGATGGGGCGCTCGACCTTGATCACCGTGGCACCAAGATCGCCCAGCATCATGGTGCAAAGCGGCCCGGCGAGGACACGCGAAAGATCGAGGACTCGAATCCCTTCGAGCGGTAATGATGACATAATGATCGTATAGTGATCTGATAATGCTATAATACTGGCGTATAAAAACCGGATATTTTTCGCATGTTGTCAGCCGGGCCTAGGCAGAGCACGCCCGCTCGCGCGTGCGCGACGAGAGAAAATATAGGACCTGCCGTCACAAAACACCTCGGAATGCCTTGCGTAGATCACTGAAAATCATATAGTTACACGCCAACCAGAGGGCACCGGACCGCTTCGGCTGTGTTTTTCCTGAAGACGGCGTACGGCTGCCCGTTCGACTTATCATTGTCAGGCGGAAGGAGTTCGCACGATCCATGGCCGATTTGCCACAGGCTGACGACGAAGCGCTCATCGAAGGGGACGCCGCCCCGGCCGCCCCGGCGCCGCGTCGCGGCCCCGGGCACCGCGCGGCCGATGCGCGCGACACTGCCGCCGAAATGGCGCAGCGGGCTCACGAGATCAGCCTTGAGGCTGGGAGCCGAATGGCGGGCGCGATGCGCGACGTGGTCGGTGCCGCGGCGGGTCTCGGTCCGTTCGTCATCGAGAGTGTCCGCGAGCTGATCAGCTACATGGTCCGCCGCGGCCAGATGAATCAGGACGAGGCCGATGCCCTCGTACAGCAGGCGGAGGCCGCCTACATCGCCAAGCACGGCGCGCTGCCGAAACCTGAGCCCAAGGCGCCGCCGCCAAAGCCGATTCCCCTGGGTCAGCTCCCGAAGGCGGTGACGGCGCCAGCAGCAGCGGCCGAAGCGGCGCTGGAAGCGCGTGCGGCGATGCGGATCGAGCCGCAGAAGCCGTCGGACAAGGTGCATTTCGCCCCACCGCCTCCGAAGCCGGCGCCCAAGCCGGCCGCTCCGAAGGTGGAACCGAAGTCGGAAGCCCCCGTGGCCAAGGCGCCCGCCAAGCCCGCAGCGAAGCCGGTGGAGAAGGCACCCGCAAAGGCCCCGGCCAAGCCGGCCAAGCCGGCCGCCACAGCGCCGGCGAAGGCTCCGGTAAAGGCCCCGGCCAAGCCCGCCGCCAAGGCGCCTGCGAAGGCACCGGCCAAGGCCCCGGCGAAGCCCGCCGCCAAGAAGCCAGCCAAGGCGGCCAAGGCCCCGGCGAAGCCCGCTCCCAAGGCTCCAGCCAAGCCAGCCAAGCCGGCCAAGGCTGCCAAGCCCGCCGCCAAGGCTCCGGCCAAGAAGCCGGCGAAGAAGAAGTAACCACACGGTCGACGACGCCGCGCGCACATGGCGATCGTCGCATCAGCACCGACCCGCCTCGACTTCGGCGGAGGGTGGACCGATGTCCCTCCCTTCCCCGAAGAGCGAGGCGGGTTCGTTTGTAACCTCGCCATCGAGCGACGGGCCAGCGTACACGTCGCCGACGGCGCGGCATGGCATGGCGGGGAGCCGCCAGTTCCCGACCCCCTGATCGACGCGGCACTCCGCTTCGAGGCGCGCGCTGGGGTGACCACCGCGGAACGTCCCGCTGCGCATATCACGCTCACGTCGGACTTCCCCGTGAGTGCCGGGTTGGGTGGATCGTCCGCCGCCGGCGTCGCGCTCGCCGCCGCCCTCGCCGCGCGACGCGGTACCGCGTTCAGCGACCGGAGCGCGTTGGCCGAATGGAGTCGTGCCGTCGAGGTCGAGGAGCTGGGCATCGCCGGCGGCCGACAGGATCACTACGCGGCGGCCTACGGCGGGGCTCTGGGATTGACGTTCGGCCGTGACGTAACCGTCCGGCAAATCCCCCTGACAGACGCCACGATCACTGCGCTCGAGCGCTCGGTGTTGGTGGTATACACCGGCGAATCGCGCATCTCAGGGGAGACGATCTCGGCGGTGCTCGAAGCCTATCGCGCACGCGTGCCCGCCGTGGTGCACGCACTCGATCGCATGGCCGAACTCGCTCGAGACATGGCAACCGCGCTCGAGGCCGGCGACCTCTCCCATCTCGCGGCCCTCGTCGATGAGCACTGGGTACATCAGCGTGCACTCCATCCCCGCATCACCACGCCGCGCATCGAGGCGCTCGCGCACGCCGTGCGCCAAGCGGGCGCGACGGGACTCAAAGCGCTCGGCGCCAGCGGTGGTGGGTGCGTGGTGGTGTTGGCGCCGGCGGGCGACGAGGCGCCGGTGCGCGACGCGGCGGCGGGCTACGGCCAGCTGCTCAATTGGAGCGTCGCACGCCGCGGCGTTATCGTGGAGTTGTGACTCGCGTGTTTCCCCTCGACCCCGTCGCGCTCACGGAAGCGCTCGTCGCAATCGATTCGCGCAATCCGTCGCTGGTGCCGGACGGTCCCGGTGAAGCGGCCTGTGCGCATTTCCTGGCGGACGTCCTGGCAGGATGGGGATTCACCGTGGCGTTGCAGACGGTCGCGCCTGGCCGTCTCAATGTCGTAGCGCGGTGCGGACCGACTGGTGCCTCGCCGTTGGTGCTCAATGGGCATCTCGATGTGGTCGGCGTCGACGACATGACGCACGCGCCGTTCGTGCCGACGCATCGTAACGGGTCGCTCTACGCGCGCGGCGCCACCGACATGAAGGGCGGGATCGCGGCGATGTGCGTGGCCGCAGCCCGAGCGGCCCAAGCGGGTCCGTTGGCGAGCGAGTTGATCATCGCGGCGGTGTGCGACGAGGAGTTTGCGTCGATCGGTACGGCGCATCTTCTCGCCACGGGGCTGCGGGCCGACGCAGCGATCGTCACCGAGCCCACGCGCCTGGCGATTGTCCCCGCGCACAAGGGGTTCGCCTGGTTCGAAGTGGTGGTGCGGGGGCGGGCCGCGCACGGCAGTCGGTACGATGTCGGGCGCGATGCGAATCGGCTCGCGGCGCGTGTCATGCAGGCGATCGACCGCTACGAACAGGAGGTTCTCACCACGCGGACCCATCCCCTGTTGGGACGCGCGTCGATTCACGTGCCGATGGTGGCGGGGGGCACAGGATGGTCCACCTATGCCGCCGAATGCACGATCCGCCTCGAGCGTCGTACCCTGCCCGGTGAAACGGCCGAGTTGGTGCGTGCGGAAATCGACACGGTACTCAGCGCCCTGCGTGCGGAGGACCCTTCGCTCGATGTCGCCGTCGTGCAGCATGGCGCACAGCCGCCGCTCGCGATCGATCCCACCCATCCGCTCGTCCATCAGCTCGTGGAGGGCGCACAGTCCGAAGGGCTCACCGGGGAGATCGATGGGCTTTTCTGCTGGACGGATGCGGCACTCTTCGCCGCCGTGGGAATCCCGGCAGTCTGCTTCGGTCCAGGGGACATCGCCCGCGCGCACTCCGCGACCGAATGGGTGGAACTCGCGCAGCTGCAGCAGGCCACCGACGTGCTCACGCGCGTCTGCCGGGCGTGGGGACGCTGAGGCGCGGCCCACGCGTCACACGCGATCCGCTCGGTGCTACGCGCTGCGCGCTCTGCGGCGCGTCGATCGCTCGCGGTGACTAGGTTGTGGCATGCAGCTGTCCACCTCCCAATACGATCAGCTCGAACGCGCCATCGTCGACGGCACGCGCCTCACGATCATGCGGCGCGGCACCGAGTATATGGTGATTCCGGAACGTCTGCGGCTCGATGCCGGTCGGGAAGTGATTGTCGCGCGTCATCCGAGCACCGGCCATCGGCTCGAACTCATCATCGATGAGCTCGATAGCATCGAGGCGGTGCGATGAGTGCCCGCTTCCCCCTCGTGGCGGTATACGCCGACGAATCGTGCCTCGGGAACGGCAAGAGCGGGGCGACGCCCGGGGGATTCGGGGCGCTCATCGAGGTCCTGCGGACCGATGGCACGCTCGCGCGCTTTGACCTCTGGGATGCCGAGCCGGACACGACGAATAACCGCATGGCGCTGCGTTCGGTGATCGACAGCTATCGGGCGATGTCGCGCAAGGGAAACGCCCTCTCGGTCCAGTTCACGACCGATTCGCGCTACATCGTCGATGGCATGACCTCCTGGGTACGCGGGTGGATTGGGCGCGGGTGGCGGCGCAAGGAAGGACCGGTGGAGAACGTCGAGCTGTGGCAGGCGGCCGTCGAGGCGATTGCGCACCATGAATCCCAATGGGTCTGGGTGAAGGGGCATGCAGGGCATCCGCAGAACGAATACGCGAACCATCTCGCGACGCGGGCGGCGGCCACCCAGACGGCATCCGACGGGTTGGTCCCGTCCTCGTTTGATGAGTGGCAGCTGTCACAGGGCGGGAAACTTCACTCACATCGTCTGTCGCCCTTTCCCGTGGCGGAACGCTTTGTGGCCGCGCCGGCGTTGCCCGGAGCACGCGGGGGGCGTCTGGAGACGTAGCCCGGCGCGTTCAGCGGTTTCGCGCGCCGGATCCCCTTCCCGGAACGCGCCGAGCCCGGATGCTCCCGTCGATCGTCCCTGTCGTCTTGCGGAGTCCCACGTCGTGACCGCGACGCTGGTGGGGCGCGCGCACGATGATGTCGACCGGATGGCGTTCCGCTTGTCCCGTGTAGTGCGTACGCACTATCCGCAGCTGGCGCCACGTGGCTTCACGCTGACGGATCTCGAGGAGCGGTTACTCCCGTTCCGCGACGCCCGCCGCGAAATGGCCGACCCGACGCCGCGCGCCTATGAGACGGGGCTCCTGCGTCTGCTGGCGGGGGAACGCGGCTATCTGATCACGGATCGAGCGCTGCAGGCGGCCTGTCGACGCTCGCTGTCCATGCCGTCGCCGGCGTATGCGCTGGTGCGCGGCTATGCCACGACGCCCATTCGTTTGGGCGGGGACGATATCTGGGCGGACGCGGAGGTAAACACGCCACCAGGCGTCGCGGCGTTTCGGGCGACCCCGGTGCCAGCGGTCGCCCGCCCCATCGTGGTCGGGGCGGAGGTATCTTTCCCATCGGTGTCGCGCCGAGCGACGCCGGAACGGTTCGAGCTGTTCCCGGCACCCACCCGACGGGCTTCCCTTCCCATGGCGACTCCGCAGTCTCAGGGCGCGACTTCGACCGGCTCCGCGACCAGCGCATCCTGCTGCCTCTACTGTGATGCAGCGCTTCCGGGGCGTGACGTGACCTTCTGCCCACATTGCGGTACCGATCTGACCAAGCGGCAATGTCCGGCGTGCAGCACGGAGCTTGAGGCGCATTGGAAGTTCTGCGTGACGTGCGGACGTGGGAACGAGACGGCGACGGGGTGAGTGGGAGTAGGAGTAGGAGTGGGAGTGGGAGGGAACTGATTGCACAGAGAGCACGGAGAACACAGAGTACACGGAGGGCGCGCCTGAATCAGGGGAGTGCCCTTTTCCTTTTTCAAAGGCCTAGACGAGGAATTTTTTCTGGGCCCCTCTGTGTTCTCCGTGGCCTCCGTGTTCTCTGTGCAATCGGTTCCGCCCGAGCCTACCAGACGCCCGTCGAAAGCACCCCGCCCCGCTTGAATCCTCCGTACGGCTCGGTGTGTATTGATCCCATGCTTCGCATGACCCGATTCCTGACCGGTGCTGCCGCGCTCGCCGCAAGCCTATTGGTGTCCGGCTGCATGGCCTCGATGCCACCGGTAGGCGAGCCACGTGGCGTAACGCCGTCGGCGAATGGCTCGGCCGTGCCCTTGGCCCTGCAGCCGGTCCGGTGGCCGGTCCGCACGCAGGAGCATCTCGATCTCTGGTTGCACGGCTTCGCGCTGCTGCACGAGGAACCGGCTCCCGCGGTCACCGGGGCGGCCAGTCCTCCCTCGACACCAGCGATTGTTCCGCCGGTGGTGCCGCTCTTCCGCCCAGGCTATCGCGACTCGCTGACCGTTGTGAAGAACCGCCGCGGCATCCTGACGGCGCTCGATACGAATCGCGCAGCCCTCGTGCGTGGACTGCAGCAGAGCGGCGGTTATCTCGACGCGCAATTTCTCCCTTTGGCCTTCGGCAATTGGGACGCGATGCGCAGCGCCGCCGAACGGTTTCTCGCCGCCAACGGCGGACGCGCGGCCGATCGCGACGAGGCCGCGGTGTTTGCCCAGTTCGCGGCCGTCTTCCCCACCGCTGCCGATCGCACGTGGCTGCGCCTCTTCCTCACGAGTCTGCACGACGAGTGGGGGAAATTCTTCCATCAGGAGTACGCCAACGTGCTCCGCGAGCGGGCCGCCACCATCACCGCGATCGACAGCCTGTGGCAGCAGCGCTTTCGCGGGGTCTTCGAGCGCTACCTCGCCAACACGGCGCAACGGCAGGGCGATTTCGTCCTGTCGTTGCCGATCGGCGGCGAAGGGCGCACGGGAATCAGCCGCGCGCAGCGTCCGCTGGTCGCCGTGCCATTTCCAGGACAGCCGGCCGATGCGGTCGAATCGCTCTTTGGTTTTGTGCACGAAATCACCGGTACGTTGGTAGGCCCTGTCGTCACCGACAACACCACCCCTGCCGAGCAGCGTGAGGGGCGCGCGGCACGACTCGTGGCCGTCGCGCAGGTCGTAGCGGGTGCCATGGTGCTGCAAGCGCTGGCCCCGGAGCTGGTTGACGGGTATCAGCGCTACTATCTGCGCCAGACCGGCACACGCGTCACGGCAAATCGCGTCACGGCGAATCGCGTCGCAGCGAATCGCCCCGTAAGCGAGGCCTTTGACGCCACCTTTGCGTTGCCTGCGGTGATGCGTACCGCCCTGCAGCGTCAGATCGATCTCGTCCTGAGCGGGATCTGACGTGATCTGCGCACGTACGATATGGTGCCGCCATGACTGAGCTGCCCCGGCACATGGTCGAACGGGTACTCGCGCGCGCCGCCGAGTTGCAGGCCGCGCAGGAGGCCGAGCCCGGCGAAACGATCAGCGAGGAGCGGCTCCTCGAGATCGCGCGGGAGGTCGGTCTCGATCCGACGCATATGCGACAGGCGATCGCCGAGCAGCGGATGGCGACGGTCGTACCGACCAGCGATCGTGGCGTCCTGCTCGAGGCGCTCGGCCCGTCGTTGATCAACGCGCAACGGACGGTGCGTGGGACGCCGCTCGCCGTGCTCGATCGGATTGAAGCGGTCCTCCCAACGCTGGAACGGCTGGCGATCGTCCGTCGACAACCCGATCGGCTCATACTGGAACGCCGTCACGATCCGCTCGGCAATCTCTTGCGTTCTGTAGGCGTAGTCGGCGGGCGTCGTCTCGATCTCGTGCGCGCGGATACCATTCACATCACCGCCACCCGCATCGACGATGAGCGCCTCGTCCTGCGCATCGAGGCGGTGATGCATCGGGCGCGGCGCGAAGCACGCACCAGTGTCTTCACGGTGGCCGGCTTCCTTGGGTTCCTGTGTGCCGGCATCGCTGTACCGGTGACACTCTTCGCGCTCATGGTGCCGGCCTTCGCGCTGATGACGACGCTACTGCTCGTGGCCATCTCGGCCGGACTCACCGCATGGGCCTGGATCGGATTCCGCCGCGGCTACCACGCGCTCATCGATCGCGTGTCCCAACGGATCGACGCCGTGCTCGATGACGTGGAGCACGATCGCATGCAGCCGCCCCGCAGCGTGGTGGACCGCCTGCTGGGGGCGTAACGCCGTCAGGCGATCGCCAACTCGAAGCTGCGCCGCCGCACGCGCGCCACGAGCCACCGCACGCCGGCATTACTCATCACGAGCATCGTCCCCGTCATCAGCAGCGATTTGACTTCGCGCCGCGAGATCTTCACCGAGCCGCCCGGGTGCAACATCGCGGTGCTCTGCACGAGGTCGCGCAGCGTGGCGTAGGCAAGCAACAGCGGCAGGATGCAGAAGAGACGGATGGCGACCGCGCGCCGCGGAATGTCGAGCAGGTAGACCAACGCCTCTTCCAGATCATGCCACGCGAGCTGGATCAATTGCGTGAGCGCTGCGCGATTCTTCGTCAGCAGTTCGGGAGCGAGGATCCGGCTCTGCGTGCTCCCGTGCGCCTGCAGCAGCTCTTCCGGCACGTACACCGAATTTTCCTTCTCGGCGTCCACGGCCACGTCCTTCAGGATGTTGACCGTCTGCAGCGCTTCGGCAAACGCGCGGCACCGCTCGCGCAGGATCGCGTAGCGCCGAGCGCTGATGCTCGGCGAATGCTCGTGCCAGAGATCCGTGAGCATGTAGCCGACGGTCCCCGCCACGTAATAGCAGTACTCCTTGTACTCCTCGATCGTCTGGATGCGGATCCCGTCCGGGTACAGCAGGACGAACTTGCGCATGCCGATCGCCATCTCAGCCACCCACTTTCGCACGTGTCCCTGAGTAGCCTGCGGCAGGCGCGCGAAGTGCGCGAACACCAGCGGTGTGTTGCGCGTCAGCGTGAGATGGGCCAGATCACCCGTTAGCCCCTGTACCCCGGCCGTGAATCGGGCGAGGGCGGCCGCATCGTCGAACGCCGCCAGAAAATCGTCGAACAGCGCCGCCTTCACCTCCGGATCAATCCCGGGCGCATCCTCTACCGTGTCCGCAATGCGGCACAGGAGATACGCATCCAGGACCGCCTGCCCGAGGTCGCCGGGCAACGCCTTGATCCCCAGCGCGAAGGTCCGGGAGACGGCAGGGAGGATCGCCTCGCAGAATTGCGCGGCATCCTGACGATCAAGGGCCTCGGTGACGGCGGCAGGGAGTGCGGACATTGCGACTAAAGTACCCCCCGCTGCGCCGGTGCGCCTACTTTTCGACACGGTTATGACGCATCCGGACTTTCCTGCCCCTACCCTCGAAGCGCCGTCGGATTTTCGCGGCATCTTCCGCGCGGATCTTACCGCGCGCGCGCGGTACGCCGAGGGGGCGGGGATCGCGCGCTGCGTCCCGCAGGCGGTCGCGGTGCCCGCTGATGTGGACGATGTCGCGTGCCTGGTGCGCTGGGCCAAGCGGTGCGGCGTGGCGCTCATTCCACGCGGCTCGGGGAGCGGCATGGCGGCTGGCGCCGTCGGCCCCGGTGTCATGGTGGACGTCAGCCGTTTCCGGCACATGGGGCCCGTCGAGGTGGCGGGGCGCCGAATCCGCGTCGGCGCCGGCGTGACGCAGCGGGCGATCGACCAGGCCGCCCGTGCGCATGGGCTGCGCTTCCCGGTTGATCCCTCGAGCGGCGCCTTCTGCACCATCGGGGGAATGGTCGCCACCAATGCCGCGGGGGCACGGTCGCTCGCCTTCGGGGCAACGCGTCCCTGGGTCCTCGGCGTGCAGGCGGTGTTCGATGACGGAACCGCGGTGTGGATTCACCGCGAACAGCCGCTCCCGGAGACGCCGGCGATCGTGCGCCTGCTCCGCGCGCTGGAGGAAATCCGGCGTGGCGTGGCACCGAGCCATCTGGTGCACCCCGGGGTGCGCAAGGAGTCGTCGGGGTATGGCATCGCCGCCGCGCTCGCGCCCGGCGGTCATCTCGTCGATCTGCTCGTGGCGAGCGAAGGGACGCTCGCCGTGTTCACGGAGATCGAGGTGGCACTCTGCCCGGTAGCCGGAGGGGTGGCGACCGTGCTGGCGACGTTTCCGTCGCTCGAACATGCCACCGCGTGTGCCATCGAGGCGCGAGCTGATGGGGCGGTCGCCTGCGAGTTACTCGACCGGACGTTTCTCGACGTCGCCGAATCGGGTGCGCCTACGGGCATTCCGTCGCATGCCGAGGCGGTGCTGTTGGTGGAGCTCGAAGGGGAGAATCACGCGCACGCCGCGTCCGCTGCCGTGCACTTCGCCGATCGATGCCGCGGCCATGGCGCTCTCGATGTGAACACGGCGACCGATCCCGCAGACGCCCATCGTCTCTGGGCGCTCCGGCATGCGGCCAGTCCGATCCTTGCCCAACTCGCGCCGCGTCTGCGATCGATGCAGTTCATCGAAGATGGGTGTGTCCCTCCGGCGCAGTTTCCGGCCTACGTCCGCGGCGTGCGCCGCGCGCTCGATGCGGC
>Ga0315901_10004151_pt1 | contig 18249 bp, 29 predicted proteins | sample LakEriMetagenome_10_FD_203761 | JGI IMG/M metagenome (GOLD analysis project Ga0315901, IMG submission 203761) | Freshwater fungal communities from buoy surface, Lake Erie, Ohio, United States - Buoy 2 MA116 | ecosystem: Environmental > Aquatic > Freshwater > Lake | place: USA: Lake Erie, Ohio...
GCTGTTTATTCTGAGATATTAAAATCTACAGGTCCAGACTATTTTTTAAAATATTTTCAACATATAGTAAAAGAGAAAGATGGGTATTATTTTACCGACTCCTGGAGTTTAGCTGATACATTATCTGGACTGATACCGGATTACGAAACATCAAGAGCTGTTGAAGAGGCTTTGGGTTCTGATTGGGTTAATATGTTTGACATTTATTCAGACAACATTAATTATTTTTATGATATTGTCAAAAACCTTGATAATTACAATAAAAAATACCTAAAAGAAAGAATATTATATTACTGTGGTACAGAAAAGTTTCATAAAACAGACTTTAACTGGTGGATACCAAACGAAGAATATTTTGATCAGAGAGGTATGTTTAGTGTTTACGATAATATTGATGATATTATCCGTAATGATGAACTTTTTGATATGGTAATTGATCTAAAAGTTCTTGATGATCTGAAATTTAGTCTAACCAGTCTATATAATATTGCTTACAATGAAAGCTGGGGTGATCAAATGAAGGTTATTATATTATCGGCGTTTAGTCCTTATTTTGATATGGACACTTTAGTTTCAAAAGAAGATCGTGGTTTTAAAGTAAAAATTAAAAATTTTGATGAAATACTTTCAAAATATTTTGAGTGTGGTACTCAGGATGGGTTATATATAACTTACGATGAAATACTTTATTCTTTATTTTACGATACTCGTTGTATGAAACCTCCAGTGATTAAAGTAATAAATCGTCCAGAGAGAACAAAGGTTAATGAATTTTTAAACGAATACTTTATAGACAACGTTCATTAAACTATTTAGTTATTAATTAAAAATCTATATCCATTAAAAAAAATGGTATATGAGAAAAATTAATAAAAATTCAAGAAGAGGTGTAATAAATCTATTCGCCGATTTTATTCTAACTAAAATTGATAGAAAAGAAAATTCAATAATCCAGGTAACCGATTGTGGTCCCTTTGTTGTAATTAATGGTCAAACAACAACTGATAAACCACTTGACATCCCTAAAATAACCTCGGACTTCTTTGAGTGGTTCTCCGATATTTTAAATGAACTTGATATTAAATCATTTAATACTATAGATCTTATCAAGTATGATGAAGATATTAACAATATTGAGAAGGGCTGGGTTAATGTTAATAAATCTATTTTTGTTGAGGAACCGGAAAACATTCACCAGTTAGCAATTACTTCAGAATTTCCTTATGGTTATTCTATTAATTGTGGTAGACTTATGACATATTATTCACATTATATTTTTAACCATATGTATAGTTTATTGGGTGTTGATGAGGTTGATTTTTATTTCACAAAAGAAGAGGATGAAAATGAAGATTTTAAAATTAAAGTTGTCTCCAATTCAAAAATTAATTCAAAGTCAATTAAGTCTTTGATTCTTGATGTATTTTCCCTTGATTTAAGAGAGTTTAATGAAAAGATTAAGGATTATGATATTTTACAGGATATTCTCTTTCCAGATCAAGAAAAACCATATACAAAACAAGATATGTTAGAACACGTAATATTGTTTTAAAAAAAGAAACCCCACTTTATCGGTGGGGTTTTTTATTATCTAAATCTTTTCATTTCATAATAGTTTCCCATTTATTTTTTAATTCCTCAAACTCATTTCGTAAAACGGGTTCTTTAAATTGAAAGCCATTTGGGAATCCCATTTCTTTTAGGTCTTTATCTATAAGTTCCATATGTTGCCTATAAACATTGTTGTAAAGTTCTCTTTCATTCTTATTAATTCTTTTGGAGAACTTGATTTCATCTTGATAATATTTTTCAAGGTATTCCTTCATCATGCGATCACTGAATTGTTGCCACTCCGAATCGGGAACCGTTTCTTGTTCCAATAGATAATTTTTTTTAATTGCATTTTTATGCATATTCAATATCCTATTTCTTTCACCTTCTTCTATAAGAAACCTTTTCATAATAATTTTATTTATAAATATACCATAAAAAGAAAAACCCACTTTATCGGTGGGGTTTTTTTATTGTCTAAATCTTTTTATAACATCATCTTTACTAACACTGTCAATTCCTCTTTTTTTTCTATAACTCATCGATTCATAAACATCCAAAATAATTCTTAAAACATTTGCAACATCACTTGGGTCCATTTCAGGATATGAACCATCAATTAAGTTATTTATTTCCGAATAAAGTAGTCCGGCTTTTGAACTATCTTCATTAATAACCTTTCTTACAATTCTTGTAAGATCGGCTTCCGTTAGTCTTGTAATTCTTTTCATATTAATAAATATATACTAAATTAAAAAACCCACCTTTTGTGTGGGTTTTTTATTATCCATTAATAAAAGATTTTATAATTTCAAATCCCTCACTAATATCTTCAAAGTCTCTATCCGGAGCAAAGAGTTCTGTTATTGGGTTTTCATTAATTGATTCAATTAACATAAATGCCGGAACATATTCATTTTGTGTTACTTCAACAAATAAGTCGTATTCCTCTTCGTATTCGTGAATGTCTCTGTCAACAAATGGAATACCTTCTTTTTCCAACATTTCTTTTAACTCCACACAAAAGGGACAACCCTTCATTGTGAATACAACAGCTATCTTATCCATTAATCAATTCTTTTATTTTTCCCTTTATCTGGTCCTCATTTAGAACACCAACAACGGTTTCCAAGATTTCTCCCTCGTTAAAAATTTTAACAGTTGGGATACTTCTGATTCCAAGTGACATTGCAATATCTCGATTAAGATCAACGTCCATTGTATACATTTCAACTTCAGTCGTATTACCCATTGCTACTTTTTCAAACACCGGTTTCATCATACGGCACGGGCCACACCAGGGGGCCCAGAACTCAACAATAATTTTTTTTCCTTCTTTGATCTTTTCTTGAAGATCTACACTATTAATTTCCATTTTTATCTTTTAATCTAATTAAATTTTTTATAAAAAAACTAACTTCATTTAATTTTTCTGGTTCAAAATATATTTTTACCCGGTAATTAAGTTCAATTAGGTCTTTTCTTGACAAATATAAGAAAAATCCTGATTTATTTTCAAATATTGCCTCAAAATATCTAAAATCATTATTCAATTCAATAATATCAGCAAATTCTAATCTAAAATCTTTTTCAAGTAAGAGTTCTGGTGTTAGTTTTAGCTGTGTCTCAACTTGTGTCTTAGAATATAATTTACCGTATCTTTTGTGTAATAGTTCTTCAAACTTTTCTTCAATATTAAAATAACGATTTTCACCCATATTCAATTTAAAATAATATCACCAAATTTTGTTTTATAAACAATACTCTTCAAATCGTTTGGTTTAAATTCCATTATTTCTGGTACTTTTAATTCCAAAACAACATTCAAAATTTGATCTCTTGTAAGTACAATATCGTTTCCGTCTTTAAGATTTTTTTCTACCCTTTCTCTTAGTTTAATGTAAAATTCATCTTTTTGTAAAGTACCAATAAGATCCATAAGGTCGTTTGGGTTATTTTCAAAAAAACCAATAAGTTGGTTCATATAAATTTCAACATCAACATTTTTCATATACTAAAAATTAATCAGCAGCTCTACAATTTCTTTTCATCTCAGGTGGGAAATTAATGTCCCAGAAATCTTCTGATGGATCCATATATCTCTTAATTTCTTCTGGGAGTCTTTCAACGTCAATTGAAGATCCCATTACCGATACGAAATCAAGACAAGTAAGATTAGCAACAGATGCTGGAAGTGTAGTTAGTTTTTTATTATTTGTCAAGTTAAGGAAACTCATTTGTCTACAATTCCCAATTGACTCAGGAAGTTTGTCAATAATATTGTCACAAACAAGGGTTCCAAGTTCTGTAAACCTTCCTATTGATTCTGGTAGGTCAAGAATAATGTCATCTTTTGATTTATTTTCTATTTGAAGGAATAGTGTTGTATCAGGAAGAATGTCAAATAATCCGTCAAGTCCAAATAATCTGGCGTACTTAGCATTTACATCGTTTGGATATGAGATTGATACAAATCCAGGATCAATATTAGTTTCAATTTCCCTACCGTATTTAGCTTTTAAACTTTTAAAGTAAGGTCTCATTTCTTTACTGATAATAACCTCCATATCATTTTCACTCAAATCTTTTAATGATTTTTGTAATAGTTTTTCTCTTTTCTTAGATACATAATAAGCCATAGAACTCGGTGTTAGTGCTCTTACCATTCCGGCACTTAATTCATTTCCAAGACCAATGTATTTTTTCTGTATTTCCTCTGGTAGGTTAGCAAATATTGTATCACCATTATTCATATTTCTAAAGTCAGGACTTCTTAATTCCATCCACAACTCAAGTTCTTCAATTGATCCAAGTTCGCTTACTGGGTCTGTTGTTTTAAGATTATATGATTTATACCTTTGTAGTTTGGCCTGATCTTCATCTGTGTATGGTTTTGGTACAAAATATTGTTCTTTACCTTGTAGCACCGGAATCTTACTTAATATTTCTTTCCAAGGAATTACTGTTGATCCAGCAAATCTTCCTGAGTTAGATCCATCAGCTAATCTCTTATCACCATATCTATCAACAAGGATTACTGAGGCATAGTTTAGATCTGAAGATGGTAGGGTTTTATTAATAATATAATATAATGTTAGGTTTTGGTTCAAACGATAGTTGTAATAGTAGTTTGATGATCCTTCCCAAGATGTACACCATCTTCTGTCTGGTGCAAATTTCTTTCTAATATTGATACATTTATGTTTTTGGTCCGGTGCAAAGATTAACACTTCATCATCTTCATATGCAACATCAACGTCTTCAAGATCAATTTCCGGAACAGAGTATTCACTCTCTTCCATTGGTGTGTAACCATCTACAATGTGTTCAAATTCATCAAATGTCATAAACGCACTTAACTTGGCGTTTAGTGGTATTAGATTGAAATGTTTAACAAATCTTTTTGCTCTTGGTAATATTGCTGTCATCGGATCTTCATCCGGAACTTCTTTATGGAATTTTTCTGTAATTGCCGCAACCATTTCATTAATACCCTGGTTGTTGAATTTAGAGAAATATTTCTCAGCTAAGGCGTTTAGTTCTGATGGACTATAAGCTGTAACTTCTTTTTTAAATTCTTTTTGTTTTGGGAAATGAGTTTTAGCCTCAAAAAACTTTTTGATATTAAGTTTTGTTAATTGTAAGTCGGCACCTTTATTTAATTTAATATACTCTTGAACTAAACTTTCAAGGTCTTTTTTTGCTTTTTGTTTTGTTGACTTATCCTTAATTAACTCCTTAACTCTATCATAAGAGTGTTTAAAAATATCTTTATCTTCATTATCAAATGAAGCCTTAAATCTTTCAAAATCAGCGATAGTTTTTCTAATGTCTTCCTCAGATTCTTCTGTCTGTTTTGAGAATTTATCAACCAATTTTTTAATCGTTGATTCTGGGTATTCTAAAAGTATTTTTTTTGTTGTTAAACTTTCCTTAACAACTTTAGATAAAAGTCCAATTAATTCCATATTTTGTTTTAATTATAAATATTATAAGTTGTAAAAAAAAATCAATAACCACAATATTCAATTCCTTTATCTGAAACTATTTAAATAAGAAAAATCTATATTTATATTAGTAATATGGAAAAGAAAGAAGCAACAAAAGTCGGTTGTTCGGCTTGTAAGTCAAACAAAGGTGTTAAAAGAACTCAAAGATTTGTTTTTATTTTTGGTGGTATTATGTTCTTATTAGCAATTTATGGTGGTATTAAATTGGTTAAAGATATTATTTCATTATTTTAATCTCTATAATATTTTACATATTGATTAACCATCATATCACCAATAGTCTCCATCTTAAAACCTTTACCTTTAACTCTTAATGGTTTTGATGTGTCAAACTGATTTGGAAACTTTACCGTTAGATTACCATCCGGATGAGGTATTTCAAAGGAATCTTTTTTCAAATCGTCAAGATCAAAATAAACATTATAGATAAGGTGATTTCCTAATTTTTCAAAGTTGTCTTGTTTTTGTATTTTAATCCTTACAAGGAGATCCCCAAAAATACCGTTTCGATAATCACCCATTCCTTGTAATTTAAAAAATTGCCCATCATCAATTCCGTGTGGGATTCTAATTTCAATATTTTTCATTTCATCTTTCGCTCCAGATCCGTGACATACAAAACAAGGATTTGTATTAATATCGCCGTGTCCAGAACAAGTAGGACAGGTTGTTGCGACCATTTGAATAAACATACCACTACCCATTTGTCTAATAATCTGTCCAGATCCTTGGCAAGTCATACAAGTCTTTTTATCGCCTCCAGTTCCGGAACAAGTATCGCAACTGGTTTTTCTCTTATATGTTATTGTCTTTTTTGGTGAGAGATAAGAATCTAAAACACCAATTTCTACTGTTATGTTTGTTGTGTGAACCCTTGGTTCTTGTCTATGACCACCAAACATACTATTGTATATATCCTGGAAAGATTGGTTAAAACCTCCACCACCCATTCTGGCAAATGGATTTTTCCGTTCAAGATCGTATTGTTTTCTTTTGTTTTCATCACCAATAGTGTCATATGCTGTTGAGATTTTTTTAAATACCTCCTCATCACCTCCTTTGTCTGGATGATTTTCCTTTGCTAATTTTCTATAGGCTTTTTTTATCTCATCTTGGGATGCGTCCTCACTAACTCCTAATACTGAGTAATATGTTTCATCATTCATTTATTGTTCAAGTTTACTATATTTACAAATATAAAAAAAGTTATGAAATATCTCGTTGTACTTTTTAAAAATAAAGAAAGAAAAAGAATAATCAAGAAGTTTAAAACTTACGATAGGGCAATTAATTTTTTTGAAAAGAAAATTAAAGACAACAATATTATTTTTGATAAGGGGGTTGAAAATGGTAAGCCGTGTTCTTTTGAACTTGGTCTTCTTGAGAAGGACTCAAAAAATTTTGATCTATACTTTATTAAGGACGATCTTGGTAGAAACATAAAGGTCGACTTAGACGATCCGGAATATAAAATAGTATCAATATCAAATTACAAGGTTGAGGAACTTTTATTTGATATTAGTAAAAATAAAAAAATATCGTTTGAACATTTTATGAAGACTTATTTACCAAAAGGCTCAATAAAATTAGTTTCAAAACTTAATCATAAAATTGTTGTTCAAGACGATGATAAATTTAATTTATTTTCGTTAAAATGTGATGATGATTGTTTGAGGTTTCTTGGTATTTTAGAATCTCATTTGAATCAAAAGGGTAGGATTGATTGTATTATTGTTTCTGACTCAACTAAAGAACAAAAAAAATACCTTTATGATATTTTAGAATCAAAAGGTATTTCAAAATCTATGTTATATAAAAGATCTACTACTTTTTACCAACCATAAATAAACGTTTCCAAAAAGACTTTTTTTCTTCAACAACAACTGGTTCGGTAGTTTCTGGTTCGGTAGTTTCTGGTTTGGGTGTCTCAAATTCTTTGTAGGATCCTTCAAGGATGAAAACTATTTCGGTTCCGGAAATATCAAGTTTAATTTGATTTTCATCATATTTGATATGTTTAAAATTAGACCTAACCCCATTGAAATCGTTTTGTTTTAATTCATAAATTAGAACTGATTTACTTTGTGGGAATATAGATTGTACTCCTTCAGTAACTAAGGCTAAATTTGTTAGGACATCCTCAAAGCCGTTTTTATTCTCTGCCATAGTGTTATTTTTTTTGGTTTCGGAATTAAATCCTGTTTGTTAAATTTTTTAATTTCATTTATGAAATAAATTTTTTCCCTTTCAAGATCCTCTTCATCCTTTTTAATTTCATTCTGAAGCCACTGGATCTTCGTCTCGTTGTTCTTCATCATCAATTTCTTGTGCTAGTTTATATTCTTTAATATCAAAAGTTAAATTTTGTAGTTTATCAAGATTTTGTTTTTCAAAAATTCTTTTAAGCTCTTCAACTTTGTTTACAAACAGAACTTCTTTTTCTTCCAGTTCTTTATTGTAATTAATGATAGACCGAATATTATTTGTAGTTAAAGTAATCTCGTCTTCATTAAAGTCTGAAACAAATGAAATTAACTTTGTTCCCGGATTTGACTTTTCTTGTTCAACTACTTTTCCTTCAATTATAAATTTTTTTGGTATTTTCCAGGCGTTAGGTAATTCAACATCAAAAGATAAATAAGTTTTTAATTTTCTTATTGATTTTAAATATGGGAATATTTTTTCAACTTCTTTATAAAATGTCATTTTGTTAATTAATAATGTAGGTTAATGCATAAGAAAGAAAAAGACCAAAAACAATAGTTTCTCTAATTGTTAATTCTACCGGTGATGGTGGATCTCTAAAAAGAGAAACTAATGTTTTAATCACAACTCTAAAAACTCCAAGTAGTGAAAATATGAAAATAAATAAAAATAAGTTATTTAAGTCTAACATAATTATTTTTTTCTAGCATCTAAAATTTCACCTCTTAAAGTCTTCATAAGTTCTCTAATCTCTTGTGATGTTTTTCTAGCTCTTGTACCAGCAGCATTAACACCTTTGTTGTAAAACTTGTCAACATCAACACTAAGATTTTCAACTAATGTTTTAACTTTTTGGATTGTCGTTTCTTCCATAATTTTAAAATTGTATTCGTTTATTATTATTTAATTTAATTACATTATAATTAATGTCAATAGATTAATACCATATTTGAGTCGATAGACCTATAAATCGTCTGTATCACATCAAGATCCGATTTTGTAAATGGTTTCTGTCTATCAAAGGTTTCGATAAAAAAATCAACTATTGAGTTCTTAACCCTTTCTTCAGTATGATTGTAAAATATCTCGGTAAAAAAATCTTTAAAATAATCGTAATGTTCACCTTCATTATTGATTACAATACCTTCTTTTTCAAAATTTCTTATGTTTTGTTTCCAGCACCAGTTAAAATGATTTAAATTGTCCTCCTCTGTCATTTCTATTGTTGATTCAGATCCGTTCTTTCCACCTAAATAAGTATCATTTACGATTGTTGTAAGTGAAATTGTAAAATCACAAAACAGATCCATTTTTTCAAAGACAATATTATTACTTCTAAACCAAATATCCACTTCTTCAAAATTTAGCGGATTACTTATGTAGTTAAAAAAATTCTCCATAGATATAGCTTCTATGGAGAATAATAATAACAAGTTATGTATTGTAAATTATTGGGTTTTTTGTGTATAACCCATCAACTGTTGGATTCTTTGAAACTCTTCTGTTAATTTTTCTTTTTGTTTCTCATTGGTACTTTCAAGTTTGATCTCTAATCGATCACCACCATTTTCACCAACACCATCAGTTACTGGTTGTTTTGATTTTCTGTATGCTGTCATTTTTGCTTTATGATACTTCTGATCTTTTCTTTTCTTTTTGATTCTATCTCCAAGTTCAGTTTCTTCAGCGTTTGCCCATTCTGGATTATTACCAGTTCTTGAGGATCCTCCAATTAAATCATCAACCCACTTGTCGTCATACTGAATTTCGTCCGGTACTAAATCTTCCATTCCAGGATGCATAAAATCATCTAAGAAATCTTTTCCGGCATCACCCATTGTGTATTTTTTAGTCGCCATTTTCTCTAATTGACCATTCCCTTTTGGAAAATGCTTAGGATTTGTTTCATATTTACCCTTTGATCCATCTTTAATATAATCAGTCATTTTTTTAGCAACAGAATCAAGGTATTCTTTATTTTCTTTTCCGGAACCTTTATGTGCTTTCTCGTACGTTGATGTACCCTTATGTTGAACACCTTTTTTGATGTTGTCTTTTTCTTTTTCTTCTTTTATGATGTTTTCAATAATATCAATTATTTCATTTTCTGTAAATAAAGCAGACTCCTCACCGTCGACTAATCTATATAGTGTTTCATCAAGGTTTGAATTGTCGGTATATTCTTTTCCATTTAGTTTAAATTTATCACCTTTCTTAGTGTTTTTTAACATTTTAGTAAAAGCATTTCCTTCTTCAACCTCTTCTTCCATGCCACCAGTAAAATCTGATTGGACTGTTCCAAATTCATACATTTCACCTTTCTTAATTCCGCACTCAACACATTCTCCCTCATAAAATTCACCACCACCACATTGTTCACAAGTTTCGCCTTCGGTCATTTCACCTCTTAGTATTTTGAAATCTTGTCCGTCTATTTTACCGTTTTTGTTTTTATCGATTTTACTTTGTTTTCCATAAAGTTTTTCCATAACTTCATCTTTAGTCCCACATTGTTCACAAGTTTCACCTTCTTTCATTTCACCACATTGTTCACAAGTTTCACCTTCGGCAACATAGTCAAATTCAGCTGGAGGTGGGTTAAGTTTACCCATTTGGATTTTCTCCGCAACTTCCTTTGCTTTATCCTCTAAAGTTTCTGTTATGATCTTATTGACCAATTTATTTAGATATTGTTTTGCTCTATTCATAATATTTTTTTATAATAAATACTTACAAGTTCTGGTTTATTCTTATTTCTTTTAAGATAAATTCCTTAATTACATCCTCACTTAATCCATATTTTTTTGACATATTTTCAATAGTGGATTTAAGAGTTTCATTTTCAAAAATATTAAGGGCTTTAATATCACCTTGATTACAGTAAGGAAAACGTTTGCATTTTTTTTTAACCTGGACAAATTTTCCTCCTGGTAATTGTGTTTTCTTAAATGATCTACCTCTTCCTCTTGGATTATTACCCCTCATTTTAACATCTTCAAATCCGGGGGCGTCATAAACACCAACAGAACTTGACGATGTGGCTTCTTTTGTTTCAATTTTTTTTAGTTTACTATAATAGTTTGGGTCTTCATACAAATGATCCATAGCAATTTCTTTGACTTTTTCATCATCATCGGTATGTTCCTTTTCTACCTTTTCACCTTTTCTTAATTGATATTTGATCTTATCAAGTGATACTTTGTGTTTTTTGGCAATATCAGCTAAAGATTTTTTATCTGAAACACCACCTTTTAATTTTTCTTCATTTATTTTTTTACCAAAAAGTGGACCTTCAAAAGCACCAACACCAGCACCGGCTGACGTAGCTTCCTTGTTCTCGTCTTTCTTTTTTCTACTATCTAAAATTGATCGTAAAAATTCATTTAATTGATCTGGATCTTTTAAAAACTTTTTAATTTCTTGTCTAATTTTTGCATTAGTAAGTTTTTTATTCTTAACAAGTTCAAGGATGTCAGGAAGATTTGATTTTTTTTTCAAATATTCAAGTGGTTTGTAATTTTTTTCACCATCTTCTTTTTCAGTCTCAGGTAAAAAATTTTTTTTACCTTTTGCGGCATCAACACCTAAAATCCCGGCTTTACTAAATTCATCATTCATATGTTTATTGAAATCATCTAATATACTACTCATCACATTCCTTTGAATTTAGACTCCCAGAAACTTCTTTGTTGATACATTATAGTATAGAACTCTCTGAATGATTTGATTATCAAGTCTTTTAATTGACCGTCTAATTTACCACCCCTTTTCATCTCTTTGGAAATTCTTTCCACTAGCTTATCCTCAAACTGTTTTGTTGTGCTTGAGTTTAAGAAATCTTTAATTTCTTTTCTAACTAATGTTTCTATTTCCCTTTTTTCGGACTGGTTAAATGGCATTATTTAATAATTTGAAATAGGGTTATTGTTGTTAGAACTGCTCCTGAAAAAACTTCAACGATTGTAGCTCTTGTTTTAATTTTTTTAATATCTTTTCTTAATTCTTTGTTGTCTTCTTCAACCAAGTTAAATTTTTCTTTGTGTGCTTCAATTATTACTTGATTATTTTTATCCTTCTCTTCTAAAATAGAAATAATATCAGACTGTATTTCACATTTATTTTCAAGTTCTAATATTTGTGTTTCACACAACATTTGATCTTTCTTTAATTTATCCAATAAATTTAAATCAAGTAATATTTTTTTAGCAACGTCACTTGGCATACAAATTTCATTTGTATCTACCGGATTTTGTTTTTGTGAATAAGACACAAAACCAATCATCAAACATATTATTAAAATTAAATTTTTCATATTAAAAATTATATCTCTGTCTTAGAGTACTATCGATTTGTTTATTGGTTAAACCTTTTATTTCTTTTTGTTTTTGTTGGTAATAATTGTTTATAACGGTTTTTTGAGCTTTAATGTCTTCAATATTTTTATCAATCCTCAAAAGATCGTTTTTATAAACACTTATACTATCATCAAGTTGTTTTTGTCTTTTTTCTGTCTCTTCAATTTTATTATTCAATTGTTCCAACTTATATTTTAAAAGTTCGGATTTGTCTGGAGCTGGAGTAAATGTTCTAACGAGCAAATAAACGAGTAGACATCCTAATAAAACTAAAACAATATCTCTCAAATTTTTTTTAATAAAATTCATCATTTTTCCATAGTTTTCTTTCTTATTGCAATTACTTTTGACCATTTTGTTTTGAATTTTTCATAATATGATTTTAACTTTTGTATCATATCAAGGAACTCTTCATCTATTTGCATCATAGTTCCATTTATATAAACTCCATTATTTTCACCAATTGAGAAGAAAAATTCAACATCGTATTCTGTGATCTTACCTGACCATTCAACATTATTTGGATACAAATTAAGTTTATTAAAATCTACAATTTCGGCAACCTCATTTATAAATTCATCCATACTTTCCTGGAAAGCTATTTTGTCATCAGTTGTAAGTTGTAAATCTTTTTGATCCTTTCCGTGAATATATAAAAGCCCGCCAGAAATTCTATATCCTTTCTTTTTGTCTGCCTTTTCGTCGTTTTCTTCATCATCACCTTCGTCTGCGGTTTCATATTCAAGATTTTTTTCAATACTTTTTTTTGGTTCATCTCTATTGAATATGTTGTCCGGAGTATCAATCTTATCTTCTTTTTCAGCATCGCCTTGTTCTAAAATAAGACCATATTTTTTCTTGATCTCATAGGATTCTTGGACCATTTTTTCTCCACCCAAAAGAGATCTTGATGCTTTTAATAAATTTCTAATGTCTTCGTAATTACTCATTTTCCAATAATTTTATAAAATATTCAAAATCAAATGCCGGACTTAAATCTGTGGAATCCTGATCTATATTTGATCTTGTTATAATGCCACTGAAATTTTCCAGTTTATTTGTCTTTGTATTATGTCCGATACAAATTGGGTCTATTCCAAATTTTTCTACTAACATTTTACATAACTCCGCAGCTTTTTCTATCTGTACAGAGGTATATGGTTCCCAGAAAAAATAGTCACGCCATTTTTTATCAAACACATTCTCTTTATAAATACTACCAATCCAGTTAATGTAATGATTTTTTAATGGTTGTTTTTCAAGCCAACCTAAATTTTCCAAACATATTATGATTGATTGTCTATCAAAGGTCTGATTATTAAAAAATTTACCGTATTCTTCATCCTCCATTATTTGTAGAATGTGTCCTTCCCTTGTTATGATGTAGTGTGGGAGTTTGTTATATCTTTTATTATATCTATATCTTAAAGACAAAAGATATTCATCGGCATTTCTTTTTGTATGCGTTAAAATTATCTGTGTTTTTTTATTTTGTATTCCAACAAAATTTTTAATTTTTTTATCAAGAATTTCCAACATTTTTGGTATATGTTAATCTTTTAATATTATTATCTGTTGTAGTAGTTGTTTCAAATTCAATAATATTATCTAATATGATTTTAGACTCGTCTTTAATATCGTTTGGTAAGTTTGTTTCATTTACATTATAGTCTTTTTGTAGATCTATCAATTGATGAACTCTTTCTTCATTAATTATTTCAGAAACGTCAACAATATTCCTTTTAGGTTTTTCTTTTACTTGGTCGGTTACTTGGTCGGTTACTTGGTCGGTTACTTGGTCGTCTTCTTTTTTTCGATTTGACTTGAACGCTTGATTAGTTGCAATAACAAGGGTGATTGCCAAGGGATCAAAAACAAATATGAGAATTAGAATAAAAAGGTTTGCGGTCCTTTTAATGTCCCAATTAAGAAGTTCACTTACATATTTAATTGCGCCAAGTTCACTCCCAGAAATTTCTTCAGATTCCATATCAAGGATATTAATATCAATATTTGTAATACTATCATTAAGATTATCAATCCTTTTTGAGATTGTATCTCGTCTTGTTTGAGCATCCTTTAATTGTGTTTCAAAAGATCTTCTATTGGCGTTATTTGCTCTTGTTATTAGTTGTCCGGTGTTTCTATCAACACTCTGCGTTGTTGTGTTATTTGAAAGTCCTCCTCTTAGTTGCGTGATGTCTTTGTCCAGGGTTGCTTTTTCCTTTGTTAATTCATCTTTAATTTCAATAAATCTTTCTTTTTTTACCTCAACATTTTTAATCTTTTTTTGGTTAATTTCAAGTTTTGCGATGTTCCCTTGAAACCCAGTACTTAAAAGTCCATATATACCAAGTGATGTAATTACAGATAAAACAATAAGAGCAATTGTCATATAAATTTTAAGTACCCCATATGTTTCTTTCCATTTATCGTGAAGATATGTTGCAATAGCTATTTTTGATATTTCAAGAAAGGATCCCATTATTATAACCGGTATTGCTACCCCTACAAACACCACAGACAAACCAACAACACTATAATATGCTGCCGTTCCAGAAAGTCCTAAAGCACAAAATAGTAAAAACCAAGGTAAAAACTTATCTTTCATAATATATAAACAATAAACTATAAATACTTATAATAAAGATTATTTAAAATGTCACTATTAAGGGAATCAATTAGAAAACATCTGTTACTTGAAAAGAAAATTGCTGCGATTAGAGCCAATCTAACAATTGTTTTAAACTTGGGATACAAAAGGGGTAGTGTTCCTGGAATGAAATCACACGCTGAATATAGAAAAGGAAGACACGATGATAATAGAATTAGAGACTGGGATATATTACAAGTTGTTGAGGCAGCTAAAGATGAGATAGTTCAGTATATTGTTTTAGGTGATCTATATGATGGTTTAGAATTTATTGTTAAAGATTCTAAAACAAATCTTAATATTCCAATTATACTTGAGGAATTATCTCCTTATGAATTTAATTTATTTGTAAAAACCGTAATGATCAAACAGAATTTTCTTGTTGGTCGTGATCAAATTGTAATTACTGTATAAAATAAAACCCCCACCGGTACCAGTGGGGGAGTGTAGTTTCATCTTACCACGCAAGTAAGATTGGGGATTTTCACCCAGGGTACTTCGTGTCCCATCCCGCCGAGTTGTAAGGGTAATCTCGGTTCAACCCTTTTTGTTTATCTCCTTATTTCATATAACAAAGATAGTCCTTTTTTTTAAACCACCAAAACTTTTTGGGAAATATTTTTAAAAATATGTCCAATGACATCAACGGTCCAACCATTACCTAACATTTTATATCTTTGTGTCTTTGACACACCTTCCGTATAATCTTTTGGTACTGTTTGTAATCTTTCACATTCATTTGGTGTAAGCATTCTATGTGCATCTCTATCTGTATCTAAAAACCCTTCTCTTAAACTGATAGCTGGTCTACCACTTCCTCGGATCCCTTTCCAATATGTTGCGGTCAATGTGTTAAATACGTTTTTTCTTTTAAATATTCTATTAACATCACAACTGGATGGAAATCCTTCTCCATCAAAAAAGTCTTTTATATTGTACTCAACCTGGTCCGGTTGTTTTACATTTGGTATATTGGTCCAGTATAATCTACGTCTTGCTTGGGGTACAAGTTTTTCGGATGATATTTCAATTGGTTTGACACCTAATGCTTCAGTTATAATGTCTTCCCACTCTTTTTTCATTACAACATTTTCCAATAAGAAATATGTGGGTTTAACTTCGTTTAGTACCCTTACAAATTCCCAGAATAATCTACTTTCACCATCAAACCCTTCACCCTTTCCGGCTCTTGAGAAACTTTGACAAGGTGATCCACCAAATAATAAATCAATCTTTGGTAGATCTGATCCCTTTACATCTAAAACACTACCGATTTGAATTGTGTTGGGGTAATTTTTTTGTGTGATCTGAATTGCGTACTTATCTATCTCTGAGGCAAAATATTTATCGTATTTTATACCAACCCGGTTAAGTGCAATCTGGCCACAAGACATCCCGTCGAAAAGTGAAAGTACATTCATCATAGGTAATCAAATAATTCAGATGATTCATTGCGAAGTCGTCTAAGAGCTTTTTCTTTAATTTGTCTTACCCTTTCTTTTGTAAGATTAAAATCAGATCCAATATCTTCCAGTGTTCTTGGTGTTCCGGTTATTCCAAAGTAATCACCAATAATTGATTTTTCTCTATCATCCAAGACATTTAAAAGTGACAACAATTTATCTTTTAAAATATCTTTTGTATCAAAACCGGCGTCTGGTGCTTCAGCGTCGTGATTTTGTATCATATCAATAAGTGTGTCACCGTCTTCATTGATATTCATATCAAGGTTGATAATCGAGGGTAATGATGCGAACTTATCATCAAGTTTCTTACCAGATTGCTCAAGTTCTTTCTTTGCTTTATGAAGATCCTGGACAACATTAACCGGTAGTCTAATTGTTCTAGCATTATCATTAAGAGACTGGATGATTGATTGTTTAACCCACCATACTGCGTAGGAAATAAACCTTAAATCTTTATTCCAATCAAAATTTTTGATTGCTTTCATAAGACCCAAGTTCCCTTCAGCAATTAAATCTGGAAGATCAAGTCCTTGGTTTTGATATTGTTTTGCAACGGTAATTACAAATCGTAAATTACCACGTAGTAATTCCTCTTCAATTTTTTTTCTTTCCTGTTCTGTAGTGTCATCAGATTTCATTTTAACTGCTAACTCTTTTTCACGGTCAGGCGTCATTACTTTAATTTTGCGAATATCTTTTAAGTAATGATAAATTTCGTCTTGATTAATTGGAACTCCGGTGTTTTTTTCTTTCATATTATTTCTCTTTTGAATATTGGTCTAACTTGTCTTTTTCAGCTCTTGATAGTGAATCCATCCCTTGATCTACAATTTTATCTAAAATTTCATCAAGAGTCAAATTACAAACGTTATTTTGATAAAATAGGTTTGTTTCATTATGTAGATCTTGATAATTTTTACCGGTATGTGTACCTGGTATTTTATGTATAAATATATTTTTTATAGGATTTTTTGGTTTACGACCTCTTTTATTTTTGATTGTCATAAGATGATCTAAGTGTTCTGGAACCATATTAGATGAAACCTCTTTTGTATTCTGTACTAAAAAATACATAAAGTCGGCCGGTTGATTGTTTTTAACCAAATCCAAAAAGATTGTGAGTTCTGGTTGACACATATCACTATCAAAGTGAAAGATTGTGTGGTTGTCACCATACACAAATTTAATGTCGTCAGATTTAACAATTGGCATTAGTTCTTCGGCAATATCTAAGTTATTTATTTCTGGATCCCAGGTTTCATCACAAGGATAAATAAAAAGTAAGTATTTCATATTTTATAATTTAATAAGACAAAGATATAAAAATATTTTAGATTGTTTGATTTTTTTTAGGTTTTTGTTGTGTTTTATTTCATAAATCAATACTCAATATTTTAAGTGATGTTTTTGAAATTTCTATCATAATATCAAACATTTCGTTATTACCCCAATTTTCACCGTTTCCTTTTGTATATATAGACGCACTTTGTAATACACGTAATATCTTACCATTTTTATTTATAGATTTATTTTCACATAAATTAGTGTTTAGTGGCATCCCATAATTTAATGATGTTAATCTATCCAATCTATTCAACGAGCCAGAGTTTGATGATAGGATCACATCTCTCCCGTCAGGTCTTGTAACGGAAATTGTTTCTGTTAAAAAATTTGAACCTTCTAAAAATAAGATGTATGGAAAATGAGATTCAGAAATCATTAAGTTACGAGTTTCAATTATATTTTTAGGTGCTCTTTCAATAGCATTTCCTGCAACCATTAAATCTTGATCAGATAATTTACCAACTAAAAGTCCTTTTTTAATATTTTCAATGTCTTTTCCTTGAAATTTTGCCTCCGTAATTAAAACTATTCTCCACTCTCCATTTTTGTCCTTTACCTCTATTATTCCACCGTCAGGTTTAATACAGGATTTAGACACAAAAAGAGTTTGACCCAATTCAGAGTCCATTTTTTTTAAAGAGTTGTTTATTTCTTTTTTTGATACG
>Ga0315901_10004154_pt1 | contig 18230 bp, 32 predicted proteins | sample LakEriMetagenome_10_FD_203761 | JGI IMG/M metagenome (GOLD analysis project Ga0315901, IMG submission 203761) | Freshwater fungal communities from buoy surface, Lake Erie, Ohio, United States - Buoy 2 MA116 | ecosystem: Environmental > Aquatic > Freshwater > Lake | place: USA: Lake Erie, Ohio...
TTTTTTAGAACTCATCATCGAATAAAGTATCCATACTCCAATCATCGATAATTGGTTGATTCAATTCAGCATTAAACACGTCAAGAAGTTGTAAGGCTTCTTTCTTATTAACCCATGGAGATCCGTCCACGTCGACTATATCACCAATGTAATACAAATCGTCAATACATTTCAAATCTGATAAATTCACTTTGTAACTCATAACTTTTATTTTTTAAGGTTTTAAAATCAAATAAAGACAGGAGTACTACTCACTGTCATAACAACCGGCCATACGTTCATTATAGTCGTCTATAAGAAGTTGTGTCGATCTAAACGATTCATAATCGTACTTGAACTCAGGCCACTTACCGTCATCAGACCATCCGTCTGGGAACATTGGTTCATAATTAGGATTCTGTTGCATGTATTCGTCTTGGCTCATGCTTGCCAATTTTTCTAAGTCATTCTTACTCATAATCATTAATTTTAATTTACATAGTAAATATACAACAAATCCTTGACATAAAAAAATCTTTTTAGTCTTTTTTTTAAAAGTTTTTATTGGCAATCAATTAGTTATGTAAGTGATTGGCAATCAATAAGTTGTAAGTATTGGAAATCAAGCAGTTATATATTAACAACCGTATTTATGCATAAGTTGATCAATTATCTCCTGATCAGACTTGTCTATGGATTCTCTATTCTGAAGCTTCTTAATGTAGTTAATATGCTTCTCTATGATTGATTTGTCTTGTAATTTTCTTACTATTGCAAACTTATACTCTTGAGTAAGTACTTCTTTGAGGATCTGAACTTTCTTAATGTAGTCTTTTTGTTTAGCTTTCTCATCAAAATGTTTTTTACCTTCAGCAGCTTTAACTAACATGTCAGCCATTTTGTTCAAAGAAAGTTTAGAGTAATTCATTATTCCCCGTTTTTAATCATGTACTTAAAGATTGTTTTTTGAAGTGAGTTGAGAGCATCTGTGTTTTCTTTAATTAGTTGGGAGAGTCTGTCTCTTTCCTCTACTAATAGTTGCATCATTTCTTCTTGTAGCTTGTCTACCTTTTGTTCTAATGCATCATTCTTTGCTACCAATCTCTGATATTGTATCCATGCAAAATATCCTAGTATAAATGCTAATAGTCCTAATATACCATATTCCATTAGATGGGATTGGGCTAATTCTGTTGTGGTCTGTTGTAGTAAAGTCATTAGTTAACTGATGAATATCTTTTAAAAAGTAAATCTTCCCAACGATCTGCATAATCCCATAGAGTTTCATACTTTGATTCTATAGCTTTATGCTCCAACAACTCAACCATAATTTGTACCCAAGCCTCCCTTGAATTTACATGTAGTAGAGGGTGGATACCATTAGGTATCTTTGCGTCTGCTACTTCGTCTAATACGTCGTAGTACAACATGGTAATAAATATTTAGTTTACTTTGAAGATTCTACACTAAACAATTCTTTCAAACACTTTTTGGTATCTTTTTTAGCAGTTTTCTCTGCTTCTATTTCAAGAGGATTCCTATGATCTGGTAGATATAAAGCCAGAACTTGATAATGCCTCATGTTTTGTTTATAGTGTATATATTCGTGGATGATACTATTGGCTAACTCTTCAAGATCTGTATGAAGATCTTTAGCCACAAATATGGTTGATTCTATCTCATCATAGAAAGCCATGCAACCTTCGGTATAATAGTCAGACTTCTTAAATTCTAGAGTAGGAAAGGTTTTGTTAAACTTAGATTTGCCGTAAGTCTTAACACACCACTCGAGTATCTTTATGGCATGATTTCTCGTAATCTTTATTTGTTGTTCCATAACTAAAGTCCTTCTTGTTCAAATACTTTTTCTATTCTTTTTGGTAATACTGAATAGTCTTTTATAAAATACCTAGGCATCTTCTCTATGATCCTTTGGTTACTGTATGGACTATTCTTTGGAGTAGCCCATTTTCTGGTAGCCAGGAGTCTGTTATAAAAGAACACGTAGGCATTGGCTTTCTTTATATATCTGTCAATGTCTATATCAAGACCAAATTGTTTTATAATCTTGACTGATCTCTTTTCGTTGTCCAATTCAAGGTTCCTGCAAGTAGCAAGATGTTTCTTTATATTAGGTACTTCTTTCCCTTCCAACCATTCATCTACCAAAGGCATTGAGACCATACTTTTCTTCCAGATGTCTATGTTCTCTCTCCACTGTGTAAAGTGACCAAACTCGTGTGCAAGTATTTCCAAGGAGTCTGACCTATTCATTGAACAAACTAAAGCTGGTTCATCTTCATCAAAGTAGCCGGAACACTTTATATTTCCTGACAGTTTTACGTACTTCGTTTTTCTGAGATCGCATTTAATTCCGTGCTGCTTACATTCAGACTTAACGTATTTTATGAAGTCCTTAGCTTTCTTGTTCATAGTAGACCATTTAATGGTGAAGGGATCTCTATGATAAATATGAAGACCTAATCTCGTCTACGTGCTTACACGATCTTTTATTTCCAGAAAATTTAAAACTAGGACAATTACAAGACCAATTATCACCGTACAATTCTACTTTGTACTTCCTTCTTCCGGAACCAGAAACTTCCCAATCCAGCTGGATCTTAAAAGCTTCATTCTTACCTCCAGGGTAAGGTCGTCTAAACCATAGGATATCTTTCCTAGTCGTCCCACTTGGAAGATCTCTTCTGCCGTTATCATCAATAAGATATGGCCCAGTCTCGTCTGTCCAAAAGAAGGGTACTTTGTAGCTATGAACTATTATCATGGGTTAATCAATTTAAACAATTTTCTGTAACCCATAAAACCGAAGTCCTCAGTCCTAGTAAATAGTTTATTGAAGTTATATTGTTTGTTCATAGTATGAGCAACGTCATCAATATTAAACTTCTCTACTCTACTTCCTACTTTGAACTCTTTACACCATTTGTTGATGTCCATAGTTCTGTCTGGTACACACGTACTTTTAATCTTAAGTTGTTCGTTTGTCATAGTTGTTTATTTTTTGTAACCAAAACGTTTAGTATCATCGCTCTCTGTAAATGAGTACTCTATTTTAACAATCTTCTGAAGAGCCTTTTCTTTGATGACTCCCGTCTTACGATCTTCGATCATAACTTGACCGATACCTTCATATATGTCAAGGTCTACGGTATCATAATACTCTTCAGCCTCTTCTAATGTATTAAATACTTTAGTCTCTGTATCATTATGGTTGTAGCCATCTAATAAAGATGATGATTCTATATCTCCAAACTCATCTACTTCATAGTAGTAAGGACCTGAGGTTACGAAGAACATATTTGGATCTTGTCCGTCTCCTACTAACTCTCTAGCTAATTTTTTTGCTTCTTGATTTGTCATAACTCTTATTTTGTTTTTAAATAAACCGGAATGTATTTATTTGCTTTTTTACCTACTATAGTCTTACTATCGTGACTCATCTCACACCTTTGATTAAGTACATCGATTGTACGATGGCGTCTTAAGTGCTTTCTAAAGTTAGGACTCGCTAGCTTACCCGAGTCTCCACCAAATCTATTTATTGTTTGCATGTTCTTTACTTTTTATGATACTGTCTTTAAATAAATTCATTAAAGGAGTCTCTCTAGTTCCATATATCCAATGAAACAAAAGATCGTTAACTACCTCTGCGTAAATGCACGGATCGTTTCTCATGTCTTCTAAAGTATCGTCAAACATTTTCTTGATCTCTTCTGTTCTGTCTACGTAATTAATATCTAAGTATGGATTCATAACTTTTATTTTAAATTGATTAATAACAAACTGCATCACGTGAAAGGAAGTCCTCTTCGATTAGTTGATCGATCTGACTCTCGATCTCCTGATCAGAGATTCCGTCACGATCTTCCTCATTACACATAGCGGGACAACCTTTGTACCACTTGTTTACGTACTGATTCCAAGTCATACGACCCTCATCGTAAGCCTGTTCGTCAAGCTCCATATTAAGTGGAGGTGTACAAATGAAATTGTTATCGTCAACAAAGAAGTTGACTTGACAGTCAGGGAAAGCTCCCCTGAACACATTATGATTATTTTGTACTGTTTCCCAGTCGCTAGTAACCTCTACTTGACTGTCAATCTCTACTTCGTTCGTAAGGAAGTTAATAACTTTGATCTTGATATTCATAACCTTTATTCGTTTGGTACAGAGTAAAATTACGACAAATTTCTCAAATAAAAAAATTTTTTTAGTATTTTTTTAAAAATTGTCGATTGAAAATCAATCAGTTATGCAAGTGATTGAATACCAATAAGTTATAAGTAATTGAAAACCAATGCTTTATTTACGGATGTCTATGAACTCATTTCCATCCTCGTCCGGCTCAGGTTCGTCTGGCTTAAATAGAATATCCCCAGATCCTTCCAGACCTAGTCTCTTTAGATGATCATAATAGAAGTCTTCCAATTGATAAAACTCTTGTACATCGTCTTTAACTTCAGTCACTTCTATATTATTTGATTCTATTCTTTGTAGCATCTTACTTGTGAATGGATCATCAACAAATAAGAAATAGCAGTTATAGCAAAGCCATTGAAGGTTCTCTATTCTCCAGTCACTACGCTTACCATTCTTAAAGTTAAGTAGTAGTGGTACTTTCAAATCAGATAATCTCTTCTCAGCAAATTTACATGCACAGCACTGGTAACCTAGTCTACCGTCTTTCATCAACGACTCTTTCAACCTTGCTATCTTTTTAGAATTGATAGGTTGATTCTCTACAAGCATATCATCTAGATCTTTCTTCCATACTCCACCTGCCCAATTCTTAGGCATACCTTTTCCTGACTGGTTCTTGTGTAATTCGAATAAGCTTTTTCCTGTAGCTTCATCGAATGTATTCTTTGAGTACTTCTTGTATGTTATATCTGTAATGCCTAACCATCTTGCAGCTTCTTTATTACTACGAGTGTTAGCCATAGCTTCTCTTAGTTGCGCTTCAGTTAATTGAAGTCCTCTATGCCACCACGTGTCTGGCCTTTTATCCTTGGCCATATTTTCTTTTGTAAAAAACGGTGTCTTCTTACTCATCTAGTTTAGTATTTATTTGACACAACAAGTTCCACAACTCGTAAGGGTTATTTAATATGATCTCTTGATCCTCTTCATCTAGTATAGCATTCAATGTACCATCAGCATTTACTCTTTCATATAGATAGAACGAAATTACTTCCATACAATCTTTACCAAAGTGCATGAATAGTAATGCATCTATAACAGTAAAGAACTTCTCATCATAATTAGAAAAGTCTAGATTCAAATCAGCATACATTAGGTTCTGTCTCACATTAAGTTCTTCTATACTATTCATTAGATTGTAGAACATTTCTCTCTTCTTGTCTGAGTTAGACTTTCTCTTTCTCCTAATTAGCGTTTTAGTTCCTAATATAGAGTCTACTCCTAATTGTATCTGCTTAAAATCCTTCTCCATCTTTCTTCTTTTTCTTTAGTGATAGTTTAGGTTTATACTTGTCGTGTACTGCATGGATCAGATTCTTAATGTGGTTACACATCTCATAATCCTCTTCGTCTACATACCAAACAAGGCATGTCTCTAAAGCCTGTATCCAATGATTCTTGTGTACCTCTATAAAATGATTCGAGTCGTTGATCTCAAACAAGGAAGCGTAGATCTTATTTCCTACTAATGCATCTTCAATAGCAATAGGAAGGTGCTTCTTTAGAAGTGACTTAAGTATCTCTGACTTAGCAATCTCGTTAGCTGTAAGTAATTCTGGACTATTGAATATAGCCCTGACTGTTTTTCTCATAACCAATTCTCTTTTTATTAAGCTTCTCCTTTGAGTATCTTAACTAGCATGTTAGATACTGAAGCTAAAGGTACAATAAAGCCTATAACATTACGGTATGGATTGCGATCATCGTAGTCAACCATGATACCGGCATCACCAAACCTTTTCTGTAAAGCCACACTAATCTTATTAGCAAGCTCTTGCTTATCTCTTGGGTCTTCAAACTCTTGGTCTAGAATGAACTGCATTTTCACGCCCTTTTTAGTGGGATTGTCGTTCACATCAAATTGAAGTCTGTACTTCTTTCCTTCTACTGTAATACTATATAATGGGTTAACGGCCTGTGCCATGTCTTTTGATATAAATATCTGGTTAGAATATGTTTTTAGTAGCCACAAAGGGAAGTTCTATCTTCTCAGGCTCTACCTTGTTTACTTTGATCTTGAATATACCGAACTCATAATCTCCAGATTCCTCTACAGTTGCTAGTATTTCAGGCAGTTGTGTTATGAATTGTGCACCATTGTTGTCCAGGTTCATCCTGTCAAACTCAATTACTATTCCATGATTGTAACTACTCTGGAATGGCTTCACTCGATCAGGCATGGAATACGAGGTTTCTGGTTGGGCTATCTTGATGTACTCATCAATCATGTCTTGACTTTGAAGATAGGTTGTACTACTCCAAGGTTCTACGAAGTACAGGCAGTTCACGTCACAGTTGTTGATCACGAACCCAATATCATACTTGTTAAGAAGGATTGGATGTTGGAACTCGTCATTCTTAATCCAGCTTCTCCACTTTCTAATGTAGTTCCTACCACTATTCTTTGATGCCACTTTAAAATAGTCATCGTCTTTCTGTATCTCTCCTGTCCATCTATGACCACGGCAAGTTAAATGATATACGAAGGCATCCCTGGACTGCACAAGCTCGTAATCTGCTAGCATCCACCTTTGGAATATATCAGAGTCTTCATAAGGAAATGGTGCGAATATGGCATCGTGGCCACCCATGGAGACGAAGTCCTTCTTATAGATTATCCAAGGAGCGAACATACCTTTAGTGGTTTTGTCCTTAAACTCTTCTTGCTTCGATAAACAGAACGATTCAAACCCTTCTATATCTAGATCGTCAAAGTCCATACCGAAGTTCTGTATGATCTTCTCATTCCCAGGTGGATGGAGTGGTGGTTCTATTCTTGTGCCACATACAACAGTACCAGGTTTTATATGCTTAATCATGTTTTTTACATAGTTAGGTCCCATGATCATATCAGCATGCATTATGCCTACTATCTGATTTTTAGCAAGGTTTATGCCTAGATCATATAAAATAGTATGGCCTTCTCTTTTACCTCTTTTCAGGATGCGTAAGTTATCGTCACCTTCTTTTAACCACATTTCTTGCATCCATTCAAAAGTACCGTCCGTTGATGCATCATCTATTAGAACGAGTTCTACTTCTGGAGCATGTTTACGTACACTTACGTATGCATTCTTTAAGTGTCTTAAGTTATTATGACTCGGTATTACTATTGATATCATATTAGTCTTTGTGCCAGTTTATATAATAGTTGCCTGTCTTTTCTTCGTCTGTCATATTATAATCATTTCTTCTTACTATAACTTGCCACCCAGAATGTATTTGATCTAAGTAAGCGCTGTATGCATGTAAGAAAGCTTCGACTCCAGTTTTAGGTCTACAATGTATAGGATCTTCTAATCCCCAACCAACATCATCGAATATCATATATCCTCCTGGCTTTAGATAGTAGAAGGAATTAACTGCATCTTCTAAAACATGTTTAGACATATGATTACCATCTATGTAAACAAGATCTAAAAATTCTTTATTAGCACCATTATGATTAAAACATCTTAAAGAGTCTTCAGATAATCCTTTATAATAAGTTATGTTTGAGTAGGGACTTAAATTGTTTTCTATGTATTTGTTGATATTCAAATCCATAATATACAAATAAGATCCAGGAAGTTTACAGAAATTTTCTAATATAAAAACAGATGCTACTCCGTATAAAGCGCCTATCTCTAAACAAACATTAGGTTTATTCTTTAACGGCTCTAGTTTCTCTAACCAAACAGGTATGTGTTCTATGAAATATGCAGACTCTCCTTCTGGATGTATGAAATGAGATGGATAATAGAACTGGCTCATGCTTTATAGTTTTCTGCTTTTTGTCTTAGGTTTACAAATCTATCCATCAAACCTCTATCTTGAAAGTACTGGAACATCTCTTGCTCCGCCAATTGATTGTACTGAGATATGATAGGATCAGTTGAATTATCTTTTACTGTACCATTTCCAAAATGTATTACAGGAAGCCAATCACAAACACCTATCTTCCAGTTGTTATCTTCACATACTATTCCTGTCATAACATCTTGAACCCAACCAAATCTAGAACCAAAGCCTTTAATCTCTTCCACGAACTTCCTTTTAAGGAGTGAACATTGATAATCTACCCAAGGTACATATCTCAATTGATTGTATCCCCAGTTGTGGATCATCTTCCAATGGCATTGATTCTTTTCTGGTTGTAGTACACATCCTGAAACTAATACTAAATCCTCATCTGAAAAAAGTTGTGTTCTTAGTGACTTAACAAAGTTATGTCCATGAACAATCAAATCAGAATTTAACAACATCATAGAGTCGTATTGTTTATTCTCTATAAAGTAGTTCATAGTAACATCTAAACCACCACCAAAATAAACGTTCTCTTCTAATTTGAATGTACTGTACTTAGAAGATTTACCTTCACTAGAACCGTTATCTATAACAATAAGATCGTAGTCCTCTCTTTCATAAGGCTTCAACAACTCATACAAAGTATCTGTATAGTGTGTTGTGTTATAATGTAATATCCCAACTAAACTCTTTGTCATATAACTTTTATGTCTGGCATTAATACAATATATTTACCTTTGTAATTACTTAGAGATCTAATTATGTAGTCAGCAAAGTTGTGAGCGAGTACTATCATGTAGTCTGTAGGATTAATCTTAACTTCTTCTCTAGAGACTATTTCTATTCCTGTTCCTGGTATGAATTTACCTTGTTTAAGATCAGTATCATCTACAACATAGTCTATAACTGTATGATCTAAACCAGCACTATTCAAGAATATACAACCTTTAGCTGCAGCGCCAAAACCTGATATGGAATGTCCTTTAGCTTTTAGATCTAATATAAAGTTTCTACACTTTGCTATATGATCTTGTATATTATTTCCCCAATTGATATAGTATTCTGTATCCATGTCTTCTCTATCCATAACTTGTTTAACAGTGTCACAAGGTTGGAAGGCTTCACCTAATTCACCCTTATGAGTTATCAACAGTCTCATACTTCCTCCATGAATAGATTGTGGTACAGCTTTGATTATCCTTAAGTTGTACTTATCAAACAACAAAGCTAATGGCTTCAATAGATAGTAGTATACGTGTTCATGGTATACCTGATCATATTGGTTCGTCTCTAATGTATTCTTCCAATAAGGAAACTCTAAACACCAAATACCAAACTTATCAAGACTTATTGATATAGCTTCAACAAAATCATTGATAGGCAGTGTATGTTGAAACACATTTGTTGATGTGATTAGCTTATATTTTTGGTTTATCTGTTTAGCTAGATCTGTTCCCCAAAAGCCACATACCGTTTTAATACCTTTCTCTTCTGATAATTTACAAAGATTCTCTGATGCATCTACATTTGTTACGTCTAGTGTAGAGTCTATATCAAGAAAAGCTGATAATAAGGTTCCATCATTGCCTCCGATATCAAGTATTTTCTTTTTACTATCTAAAGAAAGATACACATTAACGAACCTGTACATTTCTTTACAATGCTCAATGTAAGGGAGTGATACTCCTGACTTGTACGTATAGTGTTTATACAGATCATTCTTATCTACACTGTAAGACAACATAGATAGTCCACTCTCTTCATAATAATTAACCGCTAAAGGGAATTTGTCACAGTTTAAAGATTCTTCCTTTGTATCAGAAAGATTATTAACTAAAGGCATGAGTCCTAGATCTAAATAAGTTATGTACTTATTAGAGTCTGTTATAGGACAGTTGTTTATGTATTTACTTTCACTCATGGGTTTAAAAGATTTTGAAGGTCTTGTTTAGTTGGGTTGACAGAAAAATAAATATACTTTTTGGGTAGGTGTTCTACTTCTACCTTTTCGAAGTCGTAAGGATATACCTTGTTGTAGAACATATAAGGAACTGAAGCTGCTGATTCTAACTGATCACAATTCCCGTACATATATCCCTTCTCTTTATAATATGTTTCAAAAACATTATTCTCTATCATTATCTTAATATCTTCTTTAGAGAAGATCCAGTTACCACTATGTAAGTTCCAAGGTTCCCAAACGTTATTAGATACAAATGTTTCTTTAACTGTACCATGACTACCTCTATGTACTGCATGTACTGGATTCATGTCAAAGTATCTTTTGGTATTATCTCTAGGATCTAATTCAAACCTAATAAAACCAGGAATGAATGGACTAGGTAGTGTTTGATATAGTTCTACAGCATTATGTAATGAAGCTTGTGTTATTAGTATGTCATCTTCATTATATAAAGCATAGTCCCAATCTTGATCTATGTTATTCAAAATCCACTCTCTTGGTTTATAAACAAGGTCTCTTCCTACTTCTTTTGGAAAATAAATAGTTTCATCTACATTTAAGTCGTGATTCTCTGTAGTGAATAAAACTATTTTTGTAGACTTTTTTAACTCATTTACAACTTTAACCACATTTTCATTATGTGGATCATAACTAGGTATTAATGAAACTATTTTCATTTAATATATTTGATTCCTATTCCCATGATATTACCGTTATAACATATCTCTCTGTCTAATACTATATTAGAGTCTAAGATGGCTTGATACACTCCACAAGAATTATCTGGTTGAGTCGGTCTGATATCGTGGAATAGCAACATGTCTTTAGCTAGATTAGAAAATTTATCTATATCATTCTTGGCTTCATGGTATTTATGGCCTGCATCAATAAAGACAATATTAAATTTGCCACTAACCGCTTTCACTTCGTCTAATGCCTTCTCATCAAATGTGTTCAGATCAATGAGATTGTAAGTGCAGCCATTATTGTAAACATATTCCAGAGACTTAAATAAAGGTCTATTATTAGGATCATGATCAATCATTGTGATTGTGGTATAAGTTCCTTCAATATTATGAAACTTACAGAACTCGCAAAAGGCAATTGCCCAAAGCCCTTTCCATGCACCAACCTCTAAAAAAGAAAGTTGTTTAGGTTTATTCTTACCGTAGAAAGTTTCTATCTCTTTCCACGCTTCAAAGAACTCTTTCTGTATCTGTGATCCATCAAAAGATATGTCTGTATTGTTAGTGTATTCTACTTTAGAATGCACTTTTGAATAAGCTTCTACTACATTTTGTTCAAACATATTAGTATTTGTTTTGTGCGTTATAATTAGATTGCATTATGATTCCGTAATAATTCTGAGCTATCATCGCTTCAGTATAACCTTGTGTCTTGTACTCTTGTATTTGCTGAGCATAATGAAATACTTTGAATAGTGGTTCTATAGGATATAGTTCTATAGATTTGAAAGCTAATAGACTTTCGCCGTACCAACTGAACTCACTTGCTGATTCATTTATTAGATCTCCAAATGAAAGGTTATTTGGTTTAATATAGTTTCTCTCAAGATCTTCCCACACTTTTCTAGACCAGATAACAGGAACCGGTCCGAAGTCATAGTGCTTACCAGACCTACCAAATATACCCATGATCTTATCTCTGTCTCTCATATAGCTTTGCTTAGGATCAAACCCAAGCATCTGTGTTTTATTCACAGTCCAAGAGAACAGTTCTTTTTGTTCATGTATAACAGTAAAAGGATTGTGATCGTCGTACATGAGGTCACTTACCTTGAATGGTTTTATGAAATAACAATCAGAGTCTAAACACAAATAGTTCTCACATACATCTAGCTTCCAGAAGTTAGACTTAATTATCTGTTGTTGTAGCCAACCACTAGACTTGGTATTATAGATACTATCGTCACTAACTACTTCTACTCCTTCAAGCTGTTTAAACAAAGGTATATCTGATGTAGGAACACTTACATAGAATGGTATACTATCTACATTATATAATTTAACTGACTCTAACAGGGTTTTAAACCTATCAAAGTCGTTATAGTATGACTTACAATATAGTACTATTTTGTCCACTGTCTTATTGTTCCGTATTCATCAAACTCAGGCATCCTACCCCACTTATTAAACCACTTCTGTGCATTAGCTGCTTCGGATTGTCTTTGTCTATCAGACGACTTACCATCGTTCTCTTCAAGCCTGTGTGATCCTCTAGCACCAAAATGCCATACAACAGACTTAGAAGTCAAAATAAATTTATACCCTTCATTTAACATTCTCAAGAATAAATCCATGTCTTCCCAACTTGTAGGAGAGAATATAGGATCGTTTCCTCCAATATGGTCCCAGTCTTTCTTACTGATTAGACCACTAACACCTTCAGCTTTAGGTATAGTAAAGTCATTTAGTTCTATGAACTCTCTACTGAACTGATCAAACAACTCTTTATTAAAGTCATTGTAGTATGCACCGAAAGTATCTTTAGGTACTATAACTGTACCAGGCCTTTGAGGACTACCAAACATATCTGGTTCTACTCTATGACTAAACACCATTGTCTTCTCGCCTTGCTTCAACAACTCTTCATAACAAGCTAGATCCCAATCTTTAGTTACATAGAAGTCTGAATGTAAAAACATTAGATAGTCTGTCTTAGCTCTTTCAGCACAGAAATTCATGCCTCCTCCTATACCAAGAGGCGATTCGTTTTTGTCTATATAAACTTGAAAGCCGTACTTATCAACATTATTGCTAAGCCATTCATTAGTACCATCAGTACAATTCTCTGCGTGTATTATAAATGGTGCATCAAAGAAATGACTGTTCTCTCTAACTGACTTAACTGCTAATTTCAAGTAGTTGAGATTGTTATAGGTTGATATACAAAATGTAATAGGCTTAGATTGTTTCATATAACTGATTTTGTAACTCTTGCCTCTTTATATCTTTAGGATGGATCAAAGCCCAATCTTCGTAATCGGCCGGGAATACTGATGATGTTCTAAAGCCATCCAACCTTTCATGCACTTTACCAACCCATTGAATGTGAGGTACGTTCTTACATATCCTTGTTTGATAATCTGGCCAGTTAATTCTTTTTCTTTCATCTACTCTCCAACCCCACTGTTTTATATGTGACTCAGTGAGTCCATCCACTGTATTAACTCTTGGAATACCATAGCATTCAACATTAGAATTTACTTGTAGTACCTGCTTAAGTAGTTTAAGTAAATGTTCAGATAGGTATTCATCTGCATCAATAAAAAAGATATAATCTCCTGTACAATTCAGTTTAAGATTGTTTTTGAATGTAGCGAAGTCTTTATTAAGACCGAATGTAATAGATCTAATAGGATAAGAGTCAACTACAAACTTTACTTTGTCTGTAGCTGTTTCATCCAACTGAACTATGATCTCATCTTCGGGATCCTTTCCTTCCGTTAATTGCTTTAGAAGTCTGTTCAGTTCTTCTGCTTCATTGTGAGCGGTAATAGCATAACTTATTGTCATATAATAGCTCTCCCTTTCATTTTTTCCCAATCTCTGTTCTTCCGTACTTGATCGTTAGTTTGTCTAGCAGCTTTAAGAACATTGTTGGTTGTATTAAGTTGTTCTGTTAAATGTATCATTGCAGATAGATCTTTAGGGAAACAATGGCCACCAAAACCAAAGTCACCATCATGGCCAGGTACAGACCAATGTGAGTTACCTAGTCTTTGATCATAGATAGCATACTCAACTATCTTATCGTAGTCTACGTTTAACTCATTACACATTTGATAAATCTCGTTAGCAAACGAAACCTTAACAGATAGAAACGTGTTAATCAAATACTTTACTATCTCTGCATAAGTAGAGTCTGTCTTAATTATGTAAGCATTAGGGAATACCTTAGAGAAGATCTGTTTGAGAACAGTTGTAGCTTCTTTTGGTCCACCTAATATGATCCTCTCTTGGTTCTCATAGTCTTTGATAGCATTCCTTTCAGTCAAGAACTCAGGATTGAATACAACACTTATGTTATCAAACTTATAATTCCATAACTTAGTAGTTTCTGGAGGTATAGTTGATTTGACAACAACTGTATGTTTACCTGTTATATTCAGCTTCATTAGAACATCTTCAACTATATCTATATTGCAACTACCATCTTGATTCATCGGTGTAGGTAGGCATACAAACACAATCTCACACTTAGCTGCAAGATCATCAAATGTAGAATTACATTTAGTATGGTCTAGATCATAAGTTAGAACATCGTAGTAGTTCTTGAACTTATGGTAGACTGCACTTCCAACAAAACCTTGACCTATTATTCCTATCATGATTTTAATTTACTTCAATATCAAAAAATCCAATATAATCACATGCTTCAAAATAGTCTTTACCAAAACTCTGTAGAGTCTTTGAATCTGATTTATATGTTTTTCCTTTAAATCTTGGATTCTCTTTCTCTTCTTGTGTAAGTGGAATGGATTTAATAGCGCTCCACTGCCAATCATCTTTTGAAGCACCATTAGCAAATACTGTGCCTTTACCTTCTAGGTTAATAATATGAGGATACCAAACTCTACCCTTCTCATCTGTATACTTAATGTCTTTGTAAAGCTCAGGCATTTCATTCTCATACTCTTCAAAGTTAAACTCACCTTCACGCATCAAATCGTTGGTTTGAAAACCACAATTGAAGCATACGTATGAATTATGAAACTCATTCAATGGTACAGTATAACAAGAATCTTGTACCCCACATTTTGGGCATGTTGAAAGATTATCAGTCATTTAATTGTTGTTTTTTGTTTTCACCATTAGTATAAGTCCATGTAGCATTATCAGGATACTTGTGTGTAAATGATGGATTTGGATTTGTTATATTTAATACTCCAGTTGATCCTTTTCCTGATGCGCCAATTGATATTGTATTATAGTTATCGTTTACTTTATCTAGCTCTTCTTTAATACGATCCCACTGTTTAGGTGTAGCAGTAAAGTCGTTACAAGCTTCCATGAAGCCTTTCATCCAGATTACAAATTCTTTCGATGTCATACTTTATTTAGTTTAGGTAGTTCCACTTTATTCAATTTAGGAAGCTGAATTTGTACTTGTTTAGGTACTGAATCAATATGTTTAGCTAGAACATTCTTCATCTGTTCAAAACTAAAATTAGTTCTTGAATAATGAGATTGTTTTCTTGCTAGTTCAACATATTTGTCATACTTCTCATATACATCTCTCAAGTAGTGTTTAGCTTGATTAATATCAGGATTGAACCAACCAGACTCACCAAGAATCATGTCTTTCACTTGAGCAGAAGGATGTACTTGTTTTACTTGACCTCCTAATAAACATGACATATCTCTTTGTAGAAAGTCAATGTGTCCTGACCATCCTGAAACTATGATGGGTTTTTTAGATAGGCTGAACTCAAGTAGAGGTCTACCAAAACCTTCACCTTTAGTTAGGTTGAACATCGCTTTAACTTTACCATGATTGTATAAGTTATTCATGTCTTGATCATCTAACTCACCATGAAGTAGATATACATTAGGAAGATCTCCTCCTACTGTATTACGAACCGCATCTATCTTTTTAAGCATCTCATCACGATCCATTACACTTGAACCAGCCCCAGATGTCTTCATTATCAATGCAGGCCTTTTCTTTTTATCCTTAAAGGTTTCAAAGAAAGTCTTAAGCATTAAGCCTACATTCTTTCTATCTTCACCAATATCTCCTTGAAGCCAGTGGCCTACAAACAAGTAACAGAACTCTTCATGTATCCCGTCTAACGAAGATACTAAGTCTGTTTCCTCTAGGTCTTCATCTGAGATATGAAAGTATTTATTTAGATCGGCTCCTTCAAACAATACTTCAACAGGCTTCTCTAACACTACTTTAGATACGGTGTTACCTTTATCGTCTTTCTTTTCAAAGGCTGATTGTTTAAAAACAGTCTTAGCATGTTCAGAAGATACTAGTGTTATGTTCATTCTATTAACACCTTCCAACCATGTTGCATGACACAACGTAGTTTCAATACCTGCGGTAACACCTATATTATATTTACCTATTGGTTGAAACTCATTTGGCACTGTTATCTGAATCCACACATCTGGTTGTTTAGGTAGTTGAGATGACTTATTAATCATCGGTAAAACCCAACCCCACTCTTCTTTATTGTCTTCTAAATATCCCCAAGGAGTTTGCCCCCAACGTTGGCTTAATACTAAAAACTCGTATTCGTCTTTCTTTAATTCATAAAGAGCTTTAAATAAGTCTCTTGATCTTGCACCGTATCCTGAGTATGTATCGATAGGGCAACTAATTGCGCAAAACTGTTTCATATTAATATACTAATGGATGAGGAATCTTTTTTCTTTCTAATTTTTCTGTTTTAATTAATTCAAACTTAGATCTAGGTTTAAAGTTATTTAGAGTCTCTTCTATAGTGGATATAACATTATCACACATATGTTCAGCACTCATCATAGACTCTTCAGATAAAACCCAATCACGGCCTGCTAAACCTCTAGCCTCTCTTTCTTCTAAAGGTAGGTTGTAAACTTCTTCTATAGCTTTAGCTACATCTCTAAAGTCGCAACGATCGTCTAGAATATAAGGTGTAGGAATAGATCCTACAATACTTGAGTTAGTAGGAAATACCGGAACTGCCCACTTACCATGCTTCTTATATCTACCATAGTGATTTGAACAGAACTTGGCATCAAAATCAATCCACTTACCACTATCATCAACGAATCTCATTTGATCTTGCATGCCGCCTGTTACATTTCCTATGATCATCTTTCCTGCCATCATAGATTCAGTTAGAGATAGTCCCCAACCTTCATTAGAAGATATCAAACAAGTAACATCTGCCATATTATAAAGCAGATTAATGTCTTGTGCATTAATCCTAGCATCTGAGAAATAAACCTTTTGGTATTCTGGATCACAAAGTAGGTCTTTAACCGCTACTAAATCTGTACCGTTTTCATCTTGCCTTTGTGTATGAAGTAACAAAGCACATTTACTCGCTTTCTCTTTACCAATCTTATCACAGAATATAGAATAAGCTGCAATTAAGTCAGATGTACATTTGCGTCTAATGTTTCTTGCATTATAGAATACAACAAACTCAGGATTAAAGTCACCAAAGATCTCTTTCTTCTTTATTTCAAGAGCTTGATTCTGATCTTTCATGAACTCTGTAATAGGATAAAATATCTTTTCGTTAATACCATGAGGTACGTACTTCAATATTTTATTCTTGGCTTTATCTCCTAACACCATTCTATTGATGTTCAATGTTTGTTTAGATATTGCCATCAATGTATCACAAGAATCATAATAAGATTTGTTGTACAGTGGAGCTGGAAGATCATCCCATATATTTAAATAGATCATAGGGATCTTTCTTCTGATCTCATTTTCCATTTGAAATAACCATGTCCAATATCTTGGATCTGTAAAGAAAAATATAGCATCCGGCTTTTCAATCTCAATTAACTGTCTTACAGCTTCTTGGGTACCATAGCCTGATATAGGGTAAATGAATACAGACGCGTCCTGAATGTTATTAATCTTATTTGTGTCTTCAGATATATCTAACTTCTTGCCCTGATCAGGATGGTTGATTGCACCTCCTAAATTAATCCAATTGAATCTGTGTGCTGTGCCTACAACTATTTCTCTTGCCATTGTTGAGATACCGCTTGTCATTCTGATATCATCACACAGGAAGAGAATTTTTTTTCTATCTTGTTTTTTAATGTAACCCTTTTTCATTTACAACTTATTTTATTGATTCAATTAAACTAGAACCTGTATAATAGGTATTGTATTGTTCGTGAATAGTTTGTCTAAAACTAGAGTCTGTTAGATACATAAACATAGCTCTTTCAACTATATCTTGTAAATTCATTTTAGTCTTGATAGATGTGACTTTGAAGTCTTCGTACAAAGTCTGTGGGATTTTAACAGATGTTATAACCCTCTTCGCTTTATTAGTCATAATTCTTTTCTAATAAATATATTAGAATATACAAATAAATACGTAAATAAAAAAATATTTTACGAAGTTTTGTCACAAAGCTCTGGCTTATTGGTATAAGGACAGAACTTACAACTGTTGATGTTCTTAGGATAAACCCTGTCTGTATTATACTTGGCTTTGTCTGTGAAGCATTCTTTGATGAACTGTGACATATCCTTTACCGCATCTTCGACCTTCTTCTTACCGTTTGCTGGCAC
>Ga0315901_10004157_pt1 | contig 18223 bp, 19 predicted proteins | sample LakEriMetagenome_10_FD_203761 | JGI IMG/M metagenome (GOLD analysis project Ga0315901, IMG submission 203761) | Freshwater fungal communities from buoy surface, Lake Erie, Ohio, United States - Buoy 2 MA116 | ecosystem: Environmental > Aquatic > Freshwater > Lake | place: USA: Lake Erie, Ohio...
AAGGCCGATACCCTCAAGCGGCTGAATGCTGCACTGAACTCGGCAATGAGGATGACGACGGCAACAGTGTGATGCCGTTGGCGATAGCGGCGGTGGCGGTGGTGCTGCTGATCGCCTTGGGGCTGGCGCTCGCCTGAGCGTCAGTACGACCAGATAGTAGGCGCCGCGCGCAAGTCCAGATGGATGAACCGCCCCGCACCCTTCTGTTGCACGCCGATGCCGGTGAAGCCCAAGTGCATCGCCAGGCGCAGCACCTCATGGGCGTCAGCGCCCTGCACGCCAACGTCGCAGGCTAGGCCCGTGGAGTGCATACCCGGCTCGGCCTTGGCCTTCTCCACCGGATGGTCAGGGCAGCGGTAGCCCGAGGTGATGCTCATGGGGCGCTTGTAGACGTCACGCAGCGCCTGCAGACGCCCCATGAACTCGGGCTTCATCTCCTGCTTGCCGCAGTGGCGGCAGCGGAACTCGGCCTCGGTGAAGTTGGGATAGTCGGCCCAGTTCACTGCTTGCGCTTGTCGTAGACCGACCAGCCCACGCCGGCCAGCGCCGCGCCGCCGCCGATGATGGCGTCCATGACGTCGCTGCCGATGCCGTACTTGACAGCGAAGCCGCCAGCCAAGGCGGTCAGGATGTGGCGCACCAGCGCTTGAATGATCGTCGCGTTCATGTCAATCCTTTCAGAGTTTGTCCGCCTTGTGGTCTAGCTTGGCGAAGATCTGGCGGCAGATCTCCTTCACCTCGTCGATGTCGCGCCGGTAGTCATCCTTGGCGACATAGTTCAGCGGCATCTGCCGCACATCCTTGTCCAACACCCGCAGCGTCTGGTAGATGTTGTTCAGCACCCACCCGCCAAGGAACCCGGCGATGGAGACGGCGACGTTGAAGAGGTATTGCGTGTCCATCATCGTGCAAGGGCGTTGACGTTTTCGGATTCGGGCGAAAGGGCGTTGGTCACTTGACGCGACACTTCTCCAATTCCAGGAGCGATTGCTGCACGCGCAGCAGGGCGCCAAGTGGACTGTTCAGCGGCGATACGCAACAATTTTTGACGCTCCTGTGCCGGCAGACCGTTCAGCAAATCCAACATGCTTTGGTTGGATTCTGCCGCTTGTCGAAGCAAGTCGATAGTCTTTTTGTTCAGCCGCTTTTCAACGTCTGCCAACCGCATATTGGTTGCGGTGACCGCCGGGCTGAACCAGTTAGGAATGCGCAACTTAGCGCGGTTGGCCTCAAGAATGCGCGCCAGCTCTTCGGTGCCGCCTGCGGCTTTTGACGCCGCCTCTTTGTCAAGCTCGACGCGTTTGGCTATCTTGTCGAGAGTCGGCATTTCGGCGGACATCTCCTTAAAGATGCTGTAGCGTCCGGGCCCAAACATGGCCTCTACCGCGTCAGGGCTGTCGCCTCGCACCAACGAGACATACGATTGCGGAGATTCTTTGAACATCTCCAGCGCTTGCGCGGCCATCTGCTTGCGGGCGATGACATCCATGCCTTGCGAGTAGGTGTCAAGGTACTGGCGCCACCCTGTACCACCGGCATTTTCAATCGCGCTGTCGATCAGTGGACGAAACTTGTCCACCACCGCTGCGGTAACCTTGGCCGCAGCCTTTGGGTCGTCCTGCTTTAAGACGTCGCGCACACGTTGCGCAACGCCCTCCTTGCGCAGTGTGTACAGGTCATGCGCGTCAATAACGCCGCCGTTGCGCTGCGCCAAATTCAACAAGTCATCTTTCAGCAACGACATGACGCGCGTCACATCAGTGCTGGCGCGGATGCCCGGCGTGTTCAATGTCGTATCAATCGTCTGTACGACAGGCGCGATGTCAAGCGGACGCAAGCCGTAAGTTTCAAGACTGCCTATTTGACGGTCGATGAAGTCGCGCTCGGCACGGCGCTGCTGAGCGATGTCACCAAACAGATTGGCTGTCTCTTGGAACTGACGAGATGCAGCGGCCTGCGTTCGGGCGGCTTGCGTGGCGCTGACGGCTGGAATTTGCCCCGGCGCCACGCGCTGCATCTGTTGCACGGCGGCCTCTGCGCGCTGCGCGGCTTCTGTGCCGGTTTTGCCGGCCTGCTGCAGCGCCGACACCATTGACGCCTGCTTTTGATCACGGCGGGGAATAAGCGCGTTCATCACGCGCTGCGCCTCGTTAGCCGCAGCAAGTTCGGTTTCCCGCAACGGCGTTGTTTGCTGTCTCAGCTCTCGCTTGCTGGCTTCGGCAGACTCCCTTGCCGCCGTTTGCGAAGTGCCGCCGGCCAACGCGCCCAACTGCGATTCACCCAGCGCTTTTTGACGCCGCGCGACGTCGGCGGCAAAGTCGGTGGGCTCAAAAGCCAGCAATGACTGCCAGGCTTGGCGCGGCGATTGGGCCGTCGCTTGCGCTGGGGTCATGCCGGCATCTGCAGCCTGCAAAGCCCCGCGAATATCTTCGATGTCACGTCCTGCGGCTTGTTGGGCGACATTGGTGGCGCGCCGTTCAGCCATCGTAGACAGCGGTTCTGCCACTCGTTTGACGCCCCGCAGCAACGCCCCGGCGCCGCGACCGATAACTTCACCTTGTACGGCTTCTTCGGTAGCTGCTGGTAGATTGGGTCGCTGGCCTTGCAGCGCTTCCGACACACCTCTTGCGCCGACAAACCCTGCGATGCCGCCACCAAGAGTTCCGACCGCCCTGCCTACAGGGCCGAGCGGTGCTGCAACTTGCGCACCTCGACGGGCGCCTTCAAAACCGGCCAGCATCTCAGCAGACGGCTGCATGATGCGCGATAGCAAACCGACGTTTTCACTGGCGCCCGTAGCAGCACGGCGTCCAACCGGAATTTCGGTGGCTGGGGGTGCCACCATGCCGGGGGCCGCGCCGGGGATTTGACCGGCGGGTGGTTGCGCAGGAGCGGCGATCTTCGTGGCATAAGACGCTAGGTCAGCGTCCGACAACGGTTTGTCAGACTCAATGTCGTAAGTCTTGCCGCTGATCTCCAGCGTGTACTTTGGCATTACGGCCTCTCAGTCACAAAGACGCCAGGCGCAATCTCTCGGCGTTTTGCAGGAGCTGCGGGCGCGGTTGCGGGCGTCGGGGGCGGCTTTTGTTGCGCGTCTTTAGGGGCGCGATCACGATCTACTTGACGCCGAACTCCTGCAATAACGGCGTCCATTTGCTTCAGTGTTTCACGCACGGTTTCAATAGACTGCTGCGGGTTGGTCATAGAGTCCAACCACGCTTGCATTTCCGCGTTACTGTTCATTTGGGAAGCAGTTGCGCCCGTGGCATCTTTGATCTGCATGAACAATCGCTGGCGAGTGTTCTTGATGTTGTCGCGCAGCGTTTGCGCTTCGGTTGCAAGCGCGCGCTCGGCTTCTTGACCAAGACCAGACGACCGGGCGTAGGCGGTAATGTTGGCCACCGGAGAGCGTCCGGGGCTGGTCATTGCGCCCATATTCGCAAGTTGCTCGTAGTACCCTAATTGATTCTCAATCTCTTGCGACATTGCTTGGCGGGCTTCCGCCATACGCTCAGACTTAGCCGCTTGCGCAGGTGTAGGAGGTTTGGCGCCGGGCGCAGTAAGCGCCGCGCCGCCGCGAGCAGCGGGGCCGCGAGTGGCCGGTCCGCCCGGAATAGCCTCCAGATTGCCGCTGTCGGTGAACCGATAGCCCACGGGCGCCTTTGGCGCGGCGGGCGTTGGTGCGGCGGCACCCGCTGCCGTCGCGCGCGCCGGCAAAGTCGGCGGCAGTATGTATTCGCGAGCCGTGACATCAAACGGCCCGTATGGCGTGCTCATGTACCGATCACGCCCCAAAGCGGCCTCTATCTGCTCCTTGATGCTGCGGCCTTGCACCGCCAACGCTCTGATTTGCGCTTCGTTGTACTCAGGCGGCAAGCCCGCACCAAACTGCGGGTTAAGCGCAGACAAACGTTCACGGATAGCAGGGTACGTTTCAGGCGTTGCGCCGTACAAGAGTCGTGATGCCAGATCAACCGTCTTGATTTCGCGCTCAAGCTCCGCTGTTTGCGCAGCGCGAGTTTCCTGCGCGCTGCGTTGTTGCGCTAAAAGATTTCGTTCTTGCCGCTGCTCGGCCTGCGCTTGCCGCTGCGCCAACATGTTTTCGCGCTGGAACTGCATCTGTTCTGCTTGCGCTTGGCGCAGCATGTTGCGTTCCTGCTGCGCCTGCGCGGCCTGCTGGCCGGCTGCGAACTGCTGGCCGAACGAAGGAACTTGCGAGAGGATGCCGAAGTTGAGTGCCATGTCCGTTCCTTACGGGCGAGGATAACCGAGGTACTGGCCGCCCAAGTAGCCTAGATCGCCAAACGCCCTGCCATACGCCGCGCCCTGCGCCAGCAACGCGTTGCCTGCGGTCTGCCCCTGCTGCATAGCGAGGTTGCTCAAGTTGGTCGCGGTATTGGCCATCAGGTTACCGGCCTGGCTGCCGTAGTTCTGACCTGCAGCGGTCAGTTGCTGCGCCGTCGTACCGCCGATGCCAGCCAGCCCCGCCAGACGGTTGTACTGCTGCGCTTCGCGTGACGTCAGCGCGTTATAGCCCGTCAACGCCCGCCCGTACTGCTCTTGCTCGCGCTGTGTGGCGGCGTTGTACCCGGTAAGCGCCCGGTTGTATGCGTTTTGATACTCTTGCGATGCAAAGTCTTGGCCGAAGCGAGTCAGCGCCTTACCCGTGCCGCCGCTAAGCAGACCGCCGCGAGCCGCCGCGCTGCGCTCCAGTGCCTTCAGCCCCTCGCTAAGTCGGAACCCGTAGCCAGGATCAGTCTGCAAATCTTCCGCACGGAATTGGAACGCTGCAGGCTGCTGCCCCTCGTACTTGAACGCCTCGGGCATGGCATTCGTGCGCCCTTGCATTTGCGCAAGCGCGTTGGTGCCAGCTTGGTAATACGGCTGCTGACGAGCAACCGCCTCGTCATACATCCGCGCCTGCAGCGCCAATGCGTCTTTCTGCGCTTGGTATTGCAACTCGGCAGCGCGAGTAGACGCCGCAGCGGTTGCTTCCGCTGCCTCTTTAGCGGACTGCCCTTGCGTATAGCCGCTGATCAACGATCCCAGCGCGGGAACAAGATACGCGAAGGGGTTGGTGGCAGCGTTGGCGGCAGCGGTTGTCGCGGCGGTTCCAGCGCCTGCCCCAACGGCAGTTCCTGCGGCAGTTGCCTCCATTGCTGCCGGCGTAGTCAATGCATTGACAAACGACGACGGCGCGCCTAACGCAGGCGACGCGCCCGCAGCCAGCGCCAGCCCTGCGCCCGTGCCAACAAGCGGCGCGGTGCCCAACCCCAAACCGGCCCCCGTGCCGTACACGGGTTGCGTGGCCAAGCTGTAGTCGATGGCGCCGATGGGGCCGGTAGATGCAAGCGGCGGCGTAAAACCACTGCTGGCCGCAGGCGCACTAGCCAAACTGTAGTCCACTGCAGCCGGAATTGCGGCGTCATACGCGGCGGTCTGCGCACCGCTCATACCAAACTCAGCCGCCGACATGCCCGCAAAGCCAGCAGACGGCGTGATGCCAGACGCGGCAGCAGCGGCGTTGTAGCCGTAGCCTGGCGTGCCGATGGCGGCTTCCAACGCCGCAGGGGTCAGTTGCGCAGCAGGCGCTGCAGCGGCGGCGGCAGGTATGGCTGCGGCAGCAGCGGGCGCAATAGCAGCGTTGTAAGCCGCAGTCGTGCCAAATTCCGGCGTCAGCCCCGCAGCCATGTCGGCAAACTCTGCGCCGCCAGCGCCGCCAATACCGCCGCCCGCAGACGGCACCGCAATTAATTGGTTGACGCCGTACATCCCCGCGCCACCAAGACCGCCAAGTACCGCACCGCGTAAAACATCGCCGCCGGTAATTGCTGCCGTACCACCCCCAAGAATAGCGCCGGCACCAGCAGACCCCGCAAGACCGCCACCTAACGCGCTGGCAAGTCCTGGGGCGAGAAACGATGCGCCGACTGCAAGCGCAATTTGACGCGCTTTGCCAGCATCACTACTTGACCCCCAAACGGGAATCAATCGACCATCCTGCGTAGCCATAAGGCTTACGTTGCCCTTACCTTCAGGGGTCCACGCCGCCATCTCGCCGGGCGTAAACGAGGCTTGGCTAATATCTGTAACGCCTTTTTCTTGCAGCCGCTTGGCAAAATCTTCTGCTACATCCGCAAGTTTTCTTCCGCCAATCTCAGCGTTTGCGGTGCCCGAACTTCCAACACCAACTTCAGTCCCAAGCCCTTGCCAACCAGCAAGAAGTTGTTGTGCAAGCGGACTAAGTTGCGGCGCAGCAGGCGCGGTGTCCGACGAACGGATACGGGGGCGAAAAGCAGCCCCGCCGCCATCCTCTTGCATCGACACGCGCAGATTGTTGATAGCCATGATTTACCTCACCCGATGCGCCAGTTGGTGCCGTCGCTGTACACAGGAACGCCGTTAGCCCCGCCGGCAGCCACAATCGACGCAAACGTCGTGGCGTTGGCGTCCGTCACAAAGGCCCGCGCTCCAGCGCCTGCGGTAGCCGCAGCAGGCAGTGTACCTACCGTCAGCGTGCCGTGATTGAAATACTTGACGCTGAACGTGAGCGTTAGGCCGGGGATGCGGAACGACGTCACGCTGCTGTTGCCGAGCGTCACCTCGTTGCTGACCGTAGCCGACGACACGTCGGCGTCAAACCCGATCACCGTGTTGTTTGACCCCGTGGTCAGTGCATTTCCGGCTTGGTAGCCGATGGCCGTATTGTTGGCCCCCGTAGCCAACAGCAGCGCGTCGCTGCCCAGCCCGGTGTTGCCCGCGCCCGTCAGAGTTGCGTTCAGCGCCCGGTAGCCAACCGCCGTGTTGTAATTGGCCGTGGTAGCCGTCGTCAACGCGCTGTAACCTACAGCCGTGTTGTAGTCGCCGCCTGTGTTGGCGTCCAGCGCCGAGGCGCCGACCGCCGTGTTCTGGATGCCGTCCGTGTTGGCCGTCAGCGCGTCGTAACCGGTCGCGGTGTTGTTGGTGCCGGTCGTGTTGGAGTCCAGCGCCGTGTTGCCGACCGCCACGTTAGTTGCGATCTGGTTGCCGCCTTGGCCGACCGTGATGCCGACCTCTTTGGTCAATTCATACGAAGCGTAGATGTTGTCGTCCGTCTTGATCAGCACGCCCGTAGACGTCTGCAGCACGAACTTGTACGACGCGCCTGCCGTCAGCCAAATCTGCGCTGGCGTGCGGCCAGCGCTGTCCAGCACAATGGGGTTGGTGTTGTTGGTTGCCGCAGACGAGCTGGTGTACGTTGACACGGGCGTGGTGGTGCCAGCGCCGTAGGTGTAAACCAGCCCGCCGTTGAGCGGCACGCCGTTGTTGTCAAAGAACTGAGCGCCTGCGCCCGCGTACAAGGAAAGGCTGATCGCCATGATGCCCTCTTACTGTTGAATCTGAGTGACGGTCAGCAGCACCGCTGCGGCTGACGGAGCATACGCAGTCGCAGGCGCCGCCGACAGCGACAGCGCGGTGTCCGACACCGCCCACATCAGTTCAAGATAGTCGTTAGCCTGCAAAGAGAAAAACTCCGACACGCTGATTGCAACATACCCGCCGTTGCTGTCAAGCGAAACAATGGCGGTGCTGTTGGTGTAGTTTGTCGTGCCGTTTCTGCGAAACCAAACCCGCGCGTTTTTGGATGATGCGTTGGTTGATGTGAACTGATACCGGACTGTAAATTGATACAGCCCTGACTGCGGCACTTTGATCTGCGTGGTCGGGCTGCCTTGCAACACCACACCTTCAGAGATCTCTGTCGTGTCCAGCGAAATCGCGTAAGCCGTGTTGATGACCGCTGCGGTCAAGTTGCTGGTGCGCGTGAACTCGCCGTAGTATTTCTGCTGCTCAATCGTAGGCCGCACAAAAATGACCCCCGCCGTAGCGCTCTTGACCAGCACGGCGGCCATAGGGATCACGTTGTCAGGCGCGGTTGGCTTGACGTTGGTGAACGCCCCGGCCACTGTCGGGCTGGCGTACAGAATGTCCCCGACGTTGAACGCGCTAGTGTCGATGCCGCTGACCTCGCCCCACACGCAGCACAAGCCCGTAGACCCATTATCGGGAATGTCCTCGGCCAAGACGCCTAAGATATACAGCGTCGGCGCACTGCCGTCGGCAAGATACGGTGCAACTGACAGCACGTTGTTGGAGCCTACGCCCGCAAAACCCACCACCGTGCCCTTGGCCATCGTGAACCCGGTGGAGTTCTGCACGATGGTGTATTGACGCAGCGCGGAATTCTCAACCGAAGATTCCAGCAACTGAAAGAAGCGAAACCAAGCGCGTGTGGTCAGCGCCCCCGCGTCTACCAGCGGGTCACGTGAGGCCGGTACGCGAGGGGCCAACTGCATGTCAGGCGCTCGTCGGAGACATCAGCACCTCGGCGCCCATGATGGCGATTTTTACCGGGTCCGTACCGCTGATCTCGTACACGCGGTCGCGCAGCTTGAGCGTCATGCCAAGGCGCCGCCAGAACACGCGGTGGTAATACTCGCCGATCTTGCCCATGCGGGACCAGTGCTCGTTAGACCAGGTGTGACCGCCATCGTCGCTCCAGCGCAGCATGACCTTGGGATCAGCCCCCAGCACCGTGCCGGCGTTGATAGACGCGATGTAGTCGCCGTTTTCCAACAGCAAATAGTCGCCATCTTCAAGCAGCAGCAGGAACGTCTCAGAGTCCAACACGCCGACGCCCGCCTCGCAGTCAAGCTGCAGCGTGTGGTGCGCCGTGCGGCGCAGGTCGTTCTGGCCGGTCGGCAGCGCCCGCCACGACCGCAACCAACGCTGGATGGCGTTGTTGTCGCTGTAGATCTCGGGGTCGAAGGCGTACACAAGACCGTTGAGCCAATCGCCGACCAAGATCTCGTTGTTAAAGTTGGCTTGGCAGTTGCTGCGGTGCCGCACAAACTTCACGCCGTCCCACCCCGCACGCTCATGCCACGCGCCGGTTGTGGCGTCATAGCACCACGTTGCGTTGGCGGTAGGGAACGTGAGGATGTAGAACAGGTGGCCGTCCTGCTGGTACGAGTACCCGATGGCGTCGTTGATGACGTCGTACTGCTGGATCTGCCACTCGATAGCGTGCGTGCTGATGCGCTGGGCGTTGTAGCCGTTGTTGCGGTAGACGATGCCGTTGCCGCGTATGTCAGACCCCAGCCAGAACACCGAGTTGTCCAGCTTGGCCACGCTGTACGGCGCCGCGCAACCAACTTCCATGAACGCGCCTGCGATGCGGGCAAGCGGAAAGTCAGCTAGGCCAGCGTTGTACCAGACCTCTACCGTGCTGGTGCCAAACAGCCACACCTCACGGTGGTTGACGTTCAGCGCCACCACATCGTCCGGGTTGCCCTCGGCGCTGGCGAAGTCCAGCGGGTCAATCTGCGTGCCGTCGTTGAGCGACGTCACCCAGAACCGCTGGCTGTTGGGCTGGTTGAAGACGAAGTAACCGTCGAGGTAGCCGACAGTCACGGCGCCGGGGAAGTCAGGGTCCGTGATCTGGCCAAAGACGCCCGTGCTGGCGTTGTAGATGAACGCGCTGGGGTTGCAGGCGATGAACAACTGCTCGCCGTTGTCCACCATGCTGACCGGCCCGCTGCCGTCGATGTAGCCTAAAAACGACGTGTTGTAGTTGCCGTCGGCCCGGTACAACTCTCCGCCAGACGCAACATACAAGTAGTCGCCAAACTTCCACAGCCCCCGTATCGGCCCTTGGCCGACTGGGAACACTTGCCGCAAGCCAGCGCACCGCTGCAGAAACGCCGGTTCCTTGCCACCTTCCAGCACAACTTCCGGAAACAGGTTCACCATGCGGCTGTCCGCAGCGTTGACGCTGCGGGCCACATAGCTGGAGCCGAGGATCGGCGTTTTCATCAGTAGTTGCCGGCGTACACGTTGAACCGCTGGCGAGTAGCCACCAGCGAGTACGGCAGGCTCATGATGTCGTCCGGGTTGTTGATGCGCTTCAGGTTGCGCTTGGACGTCATGGCGATCCGCACAACCTGCGGCGGAGGCTGCACGCCAAACTCAGGCGCGATCTCCATCGCCAAGTTGTAGACAAACGCTCGCAGGTAGCCTGGCGGAAACGACAGCACCGTAGACAGTGTGGCTGGCTGCGACAGCTCCTCCACCGATATGAAATGCCACTCCAGCAGCCGCGTGGGCACCGGGTAGATGTACATCTCAATGTTGGGGTAGGTCATGTTGACCCACAGCACCTGCGGGTACGTTGACGTCACGGTCTTGACCGCAATGCCGTTGTATTGCTGCTGGTTGATCAGCTTGATGCCAAAGCTGACGTTTGTGCTGGGGTCGCGGAAATACGTCGAGTCGTCCAGCAGAATGGGCCGGTTGCCCACAAAGTCGCCCATAGGCCCGAGCGTGCGGCTAAGCACACTGGCAGGCCAGTTAAACACTTGATCCTGCGTCGAGAACACAGACAACCGCTCAGTGTTCCACGACTCAATCATTTGGTTCAGCGCCGTCAGCGAGTCCTGCATGACGGCGGCAGAAGACGTCTCGCCCTCTGCCAAAACGCCCAGCAGACGCAAGGCGCGTTGAATCTGATCACCCGCTGTGGTGGACATGAACAACCTCCCTACGGCGGCGAGGGCGCTCGGTCAAAGCGTTGACCGCAAGCACCGGTTCGACATCATCGTCTTGCCCCGGAGTATACCGCGCCCACCCGTTGCGTTCGTCGGCTTCGGCCTCCATTTCCAGCGTCGCCACTTTGGCGCCGTGAAGCGGGTGCGTGAGGTAAATGACAGTCATAGAAGAAGGGGGCCGTAGCCCCCTTTGGATTACGAAGCCATCACAACCCAGTCGGTGCCATCGCACACCAACATGGCCCAAGTACCTGCGGTGCCGGCAAGGATTGCCGTACCGGCGGTATTGGAGTTGATCGGCTTGACGTTGGACGACGCGGACACAACAGTCTGCGCAGCAATCGTCTTGATCCACACCACGCGGCCTGCATTCGCGGCGGCGGAAGGGAACGTGACGGTGATGCTGCCTGCGCCGTTGCAAACAACAAAGTTCTCCACGTCAGCCAGCGTGAACGAAGCCGTCTTGATGACGGGCGCGTTCAAGTCCAGTTGCGTGCCGTTAAGCACGCCCGTAACCGAAACCGAAGCGCCAGTGATGGCGCCGGTAACGGCAACACTTTCAAACTCGGGGTCGCTGTACGCGACACCGACAGCCTTGGTATTAGGCATCATTGACCCTTTCAAAAATGCGCGGCCCGAAGGCCGCGCTGTGCGTCAGGCCACGCGGTACAGCGTCCAAGCGCCCGCAGCGCTCTTGCGAGCAACCATCATCGCGCCGGAAGAGATGGGGACAACCATTGTCAGCGAACCGGTGATCGTCCAACCCGTGTTGGTCGTAACAGTAGCGGTGCCGCTGCCCGTGCCAAGGTTGATCACGCGGAAAGTAAACGAGGTGCCTACCTTGTCCGAGTTGATCAGCACGTTTTCCAGATCCGCCACAGTCGGCAGCGTGTACGCCACGTTAGCGGAAATACCGCTGTTGACGAAAATCAGGCCGTTCAAAATTTGAGCGGGGGTGAAAGTCGTCGTGGTAGTAGCTGTGACCGGATCGGGAATCGCGTCGATCAGAGGTTCGTTGAGGTTGCCGTCGCCGACTTGATAGCCGCCGCCACCATTAGGGAGTGCCATGATTGAGTTTCCTTTCAGTGTTCAGTTGTAAGACTGGGGGCCGTAGCCCCCATTGTCATCAGCCCCAGAGACGGCAGGCCATCTGCGGACGAATAGTGCTGTAGCCGTACAGCACGTCGATCCGGCAGGGCATGCGGTCGTTGTTGATGTCGTACTGACGCACGACGCGCAGGCTGATGCCATTGTGAACGGCGCGGCTGGCCATGTCCACGCCTTGCGGCAGGAGCAGGTCGGCGGTGGCGAACGTGATGGCATCCTTGTGGTACACCAAGTTCTGAGCGTACTGCGTAGATGCAGCACCCACGAACACCACAGCCTTGCTGTTGCCAGGCAGGCTGTTTACGGTGGCCAGCGCGTGGTTGGCCGAGTACATCGGAGCCACGGTCACGGTAACGGCGGTGCCGCTGGCAGTGACATCGGTCAGAGACACGAACTGGAACAGCGAGCCGGTGGACTCACGGGTCTGCGGGTTCACCGCAAAGCAGTCAGCCACGGTGAACACGTCACCAGCGCGGATGGTGGCACCAGACGCCACGGTCAGCGCGATGGAGGTCGCGCCTTCAGCGGTAACCGCTGCAGAGGTGGTGTTGCCCGTTGCGCCGCGAGTGCCGGTCGTGAACTGCTTGATCGACTGAGACATATTGATCTCGTCGAAACCCAGCACGCCAGTGCCCATCATGCCGTTCTTGAACTGCTTGCTGATGGTGTCGGTCGGGTTGAACAAGCCCTTCATGCCTTCCACCAGACCGGCGTTGGCAGCCGGGTTGACGGTAGCGTAGCGGGGCGACATCACAGCGGCGTTCTCGTTGAGCTTCTGCTGAGCTTGCAGCAGAACCAGCGAGGTGGCCGGCGTGGTGCCGGGGGTGCCCACGGAGTTACCGATGGTGCGGAAGGCGTTGGCGACGTCAGCGTCGATGCTGGCGGCCAACTGGCTGATACGAGGCTTCAGTACACGATCTGCGAAGTCGTCCAACTGCATCGTCAGTTCGGCGGACGTGAAGTTCACGCCGATGTGCTTCTGCGAGGCGACCGTCAGGGTCGTGAACTGCTCGTTGTCGTCCTGCACTTGCAGGGCGGCGCCGTCAGTCACCAGAGCGCGGTCCGGCAAGCGGATACGCAGCGTGGAGCCGATCTTGGCCCCTTCGACAGCGAAGCTGTCGTCGTACTGGCGGTTCACGTTGCGCGTGATCACCAGGTTGTTTTCCAAGATCTCCAGAGCCTTTCTGGTGATCATGTCAATGGTCAGAATACTATTGGCCACAGCGGGCTCCTTTCAAATTTAGCGAGTTGCCTGAGCTTGCATCTTTCGCATCTGGCGGGCTCGTTCAGCTTCAATCCACTCCGACGTACTCATGTTCTTGATGGAACGTGGGTCAGTCGTGTCAAAGGACGGGTTGTTGTTGCTGCCACGGGCCGTTACAGGTGTGATGGGTGCTGGCGCAGATGTGGTTCGTTTGACGGGCGGATTGTCGGCCAGTTTGGCCTCAATCTTCCCAATTTCCTTGGCTTGCAGGATGGGCGGTAAGCGAGCGATACGTTCCGTCTCCTTGACGTTGGTGCCGAGGTAGTACGCTACGTCGGGGCCAACTTCAGATGCACGGATGGTGTCAGCCATGACGGTCGTGATGGGCAGCTTGGGGTTGTACGCGACTTGCTCGAAGTCTTGGTACTTGTCCCTAGCTTGCTCCTCACGGTCGTGATAAGCCTCCAGCAGTTCGGTGTGCTGCTTGTGCATCTCCCGCTGTGCAAGTAGCTGTTCGGCCTTCTGAACTGCCAGCGCTTCCGCGTAGGCTTCAGTCGATTCAAACTGCTCTGCAGACGGTAGTTGCCTAGACTGCTCAGCCACGGGCTGCTGTGCCCGTTGACGCTCCCACTTACGCTGCTCTCTATCAAGCCGTTTCTTGACGATGGCGTCCAACTCTTCTTGAGTAAACGTCTTCGTCTGTTGTTCGACTTCCGGCTCAGTGCCCTGTTGTTCAACAGGATTCGCTTCCGTAACTGCCGTGGGTTCCGGTGCGGCTTGTGCGGTGTCGATCTCCGCTGCGACTTCTTGGCTCATGTGCGGGCCTTGATAAACCTGGTCAACGGGCCAGTACGTTTTATGGTAGCACTTAAAAATTTACGGTGCAAGCAATGCTAGACGTTGCCAGTGTTAGAAGAAGGAAACGCTCTACCATACCCCCAAATTATGCGAACGGCCCCGGATGCTCCGGCAGCAGCAGTACCCAACAAATCCAATCCCGAAGCTCCGCCACCACCCCCACCATACGCGCCGCCGTTTCCAGCAATGTATGTTGACGTGTTAGAACTTGTCCCTGTAGAACCAGAAGATCCACCGCCGCCGCCATTACCTGTACTACCGGACACAGTACCAGCCGCCCCGCTAGTTCCTTGACCAAGTAACCCAGTCCCGCCGCCGCCTGCACCGGATCCATTAGACGGCGCAGCTCCACCACCACCGCCCCCGCCGCTTCCTGCTGTTGGTGCAGTTCCAGGGCTAGGGTATGTTCTTACATCTCCTGTGCCTAAGCCCCCCGCACCGGAATAGCCGCCGGCCCCACCGCCGCCACCCGCTTGAACACTGCCATAGTTACCGTTGGTGCCTCCACCACTACCCCCGCCATCACCTGTATAAGTTCCTCCGGAAGCATAAGACGTTGCACCACTTACGCCAGCGTAACCACCACTACCACCACCGCCTTTTACTACGCTTGTTGAGACAAAATAAGAATCTCCGCCATTATTTCCTTGGCTATATGGGCTACCCGCAGTGCCGCCAGAACCTACTACAACTGTGTACGAAGTGCCAGGAGTTACAGGATAACCGTTTTTGTACCCAAGTCCACCACCGGCACCACCTTGCCCTCCTCCGCCGTTATTATTTGCATCAGGAGCACCATATCCACCACCACCGCCACCACCACCAATACAAACTATGGAAACATTTGTGACGTTGGTCGGGCAAACCCAAGAATAAGTACCAGGCGTGGTATATTCCTGTTGACTTGCAGGAATATCTTGAGATGTGTTAGAGCTAAACATATCTGTTAAACAGAATAGTTTTGACCCGCGCTGCTACCAAACCAACTACTGCCATCAGCAGTAAACACAAACTTGTCCATTTTGTTGGCGCTTGACGTTACCACAGGGCTTGCCGCACCGGGCCATTTGACTGCTGCTGGCCATGTAGCTGTTCGGCCCCCTGTGCCGTCTTGCTTAAGCAAAATAACAAATGATTTGCCAGCAGTGGCAGTGGGAAAGGTAAACGTGCAATTACTAGTCAATGTCAAAATCTGAATTGTGCCGTCTGACAAACTGATAGTGTACGCTGTTCCAGTGTTGGCAGTGTTAACTTTTTCTTTGTAATCACCACCAAGATCAAATTTGGCCGCAGGACTGGAAACACCAAGTCCCATGTTTGTGCCGTCAAACACAAACGACGAATTGAATGTCAGGGTTTTTGACGCGTCAAGATAACCAATCGCGGTTGCTGTTGCTGCGTCATATGGCGCAAGTTGATACTCGCCAACGGTGATTTTTTTCGATCCTGCTGTACCAGCGGATGAATCAACGATGTACAGCAAATCGCCCGGCGCAACATTAGCACCAATCAGCGCTGGCAGGTCAGAGACTTTTTGGTCGGCCATGATTTACGCCCACACACGAAGAGGAGTTACGGGAGTTGGGTTTACCAAGAACACATCCAGCACAGGCGCTGGGCCGATGTTGCGCACGTTGGCGTGGTAGCCCGTGTACGGCAGTGGCTTGTAGTTCTCAGGCACCGGATCAGGCGCAGGCTCGTAGATCGTGCCGATCATGTCCACCGCAGTGAACTTGGGCGTCAGCGTCACGTTGCCTTCGTCGTCCGTTGCTGAGTCGTACAGGACCGAATAGGCCTCTTCCTCATCAGCAAAAACAACCATGTAGTCGCAGTAGCCCTCTTGGACGATGGGCTCTGCTGGGGCTTCAGCAAGCACCTCGGGAGGTGCCTCTAGCGTGTCAAAGGTGTCGGTCATGGGTTCCTCGCAAGGATTTCGTCTATTGACGCATTCGCAACACCTACATAGTTAGGGTCCAACGTCGCGCAGTATTCAAGCATCTTCACACATTCGTCTTGTTCAGCAGTGGCAACCATAGCGGCAAAGCGCTTGAGCTTTTCCGTAGTGCAAACCCAGTCGCCATTTTCAGAGCGGGCAAAGTTGGCTTTGAGAGCCATTTCAATTAGGGTTTCGTCGGTCATGCTGTGATGCTCTGAAGAGTTGCGTTAGCAAGGCGCGTGGGGTAGTAGGCAATACTTTTTATTACCATGCTGTAATTGCCGCTAATTCCAAACACTTCACATACCGGAATATCTACAGAAGTGTCTGTAACTGGGGTGGCGCCAGTAGCAGTAGCAGCGGAATCATTAAAGTTATAAGCGCATGCAATATTTTTATACACGTTTGCTACAAAAGCTCCTCCGCCAAAATAAATATTGGCAGAGTTTCCAGCGCCAGCGATAAAAAAGTTTGTTGACGCATTATCAGATCGAACTCTGAGGTAAGCGGTGTTTGCGGCATTTCCAAACTGATGCACAACTCTTCCAGCCCCTTGATTCGCATGCAAAGGCGCTACAGAGGTATACAACGTCCCCTGATCCTGCCGATACCAAGTCGCAAAGTTATCCCCCAGCATCGACGCATTGTCCGCTGCTCGGGTGACTTGGGAGGCTACTGTGGGGATGTAGGACGTACTAAACCCGCCTTGCTCTAGTTGAGCGCCCCAAAGTGCATACGAACGACCAAAACCACCATTAGCCACTTCAAGCCAACCGCTTGTCCATTGAGTAGTAGTCCCAGACAAGGTGATGCGCCACCATCCATTGCCTACGTTAGTGACATTGCGAGATATATTTGACCAAGATGCTGCCGCAACGGGTGTAAATGACCCATCAAACGGTTTGAAAGTCATGCCAACCGATCCAACGACTCCATCAGACATGTTAATAGTCAACGTGTCGGTAGAAATGCAGTCAACGTTTCTTATGTAAATGGATGAACTGACGGTGGCGTTTGCTCCGTTTACGGCTGTTGAAGTTTGAAGAATGTATCCAGAAGCTGTTGCCGTTACTTGCGATGCAGACACAGAACCATTTGGGGCAACGATGACTGATGGAGTCAGCGTAATACCAGACTTGCTCCAGCTTGCCGCAGAGAAGTTCTCAGATTGCAACAATACATTGGTTGACTGTTGCTCAATCAGCAGCCCGTTAGCCGCCAGCGTCGTCGGGTTGTAGTCAAACCTCGGCCCGTAGTAGGCCGTGCTGGTGGGCGCTGCTTGCGGGTTGTAGACGTATGGGTCCACGCTGGCGCTGTTGCTGAGCTGGGCTCCCCAGATGTAAATGCCACTGGTGCCGTCGCCGGTGTAGGACTCAGCACCAACCCCTGTTGCAGTATTCAAATAAATCTGATGCGTTCTAATTCCTGCCGTTGACGGAGTTGAGATAACAGAGCAGCGATACCAACCGCTCCCAACAGGTGTAATAGTGCCTGTCCCGCTTACAACTAAACCGGTTGAAAGGTCAAAAGTGGCATTGTCGGCAGGAGAAATAGACCCGTATCGAATAGTAAAGCGGCTACGTTCCGCAGCTTTGGCATACACAGAAAAGTTGTATGGCGCAACGGCTACGGTTATTGACTGCAGAGCTAGATGCTGCGAGGCAGCCGCATCCTCAACCAACTTATCCGCCGTCCGAGTCCCGTTCGGATCGCTGTACTGCACCGCCGCAGCAGCAGAGGTCGTGACTTGGTAATCGCCGGGGACGGAGCCTTGGACTAGTTGAGCGCCCCAGACTTGGCAGATTTGCCCATTAGCCGCTACGGTTGTTGCACCGTCAGCGGTTACTAATATTGGAAAATATGTGTAAAGCGTAGTAACTGGATTTGTTGCAGTTAACGTGCAACGATACCATCCGTTGCCTTGCGCAGTAATGCTGCGTGAAATAATAACGCCACCGCCCGTAACAGCAGTTGTGCCAACAACTCCATTTTGAATATCAAACCAAGCACGGGCTCTGTCCGTAACTCCAGTGTCAGACAACTGTAGTATTACCCACTGATTATTTGTATATTTAACGTAAACGCTTAATGTGTATTGAGCGCCAGATACAGAAGAAATTGAAAATCCAAGGTTGCTTTGAGTTCCGTTGGAAGTTAACGTGTCAGCGGTTGTTGTGCCATTAGGAGCAAGTCCAGTGTTTGCGGTTACTAGCGTGTTATTCGTCCACACCGCATTATCAAACTGCTCACTCCAAGTCAGCAGGTTCGTCTGCACGAACGAGTTGCTCTTCGTCCACGCCGCATTGTCAAACTCCTGCGTGAAGCCAAGGAGATTTTTGGGTGTTGTGCTGTTATAGCTCGGCGGCAGATAGATGCTGCTCGTCGTTGCTACATAGGGCAGAGTGGTGGAGCCGGTGTTAACCTGCGCCGAATGGAAAGAAATTGACCCTGTAGCGTTTCCTGAAACACCAATACCAAACCGAACATCCGACGCTGTTCCCACAGCAGTCCACGTTGCAGTCAAGATACCGG
>Ga0315901_10004164_pt1 | contig 18208 bp, 17 predicted proteins | sample LakEriMetagenome_10_FD_203761 | JGI IMG/M metagenome (GOLD analysis project Ga0315901, IMG submission 203761) | Freshwater fungal communities from buoy surface, Lake Erie, Ohio, United States - Buoy 2 MA116 | ecosystem: Environmental > Aquatic > Freshwater > Lake | place: USA: Lake Erie, Ohio...
TCCTCACCAGGGAAAAAACTTTTGAATATTGCCCAAAGTGAATAACTTTGCGGCCGTTCATAGAAACCAAGTAAAAACAAATAAAAACGGATAACAATGTCTAAAGAGACCTTTAAGCGGGACAAACCCCACGTAAACATTGGTACCATTGGCCACGTTGACCATGGTAAAACCACTTTGACTGCTGCTATTACCGACATCCTTTCTAAAAAGGGTCTCGCTCAAGCCAAGAAGTATGATGAGATTGACGGTGCACCTGAAGAAAAAGAAAGGGGTATCACCATCAATACTGCACACGTTGAATATGAAACCGCTGGTCGTCACTATGCACACGTTGACTGTCCTGGTCACGCTGACTATGTGAAGAACATGATTACCGGTGCCGCTCAGATGGATGGTGCTATCCTCGTGGTAGCCGCTACCGATGGTCCTATGCCACAAACCAAAGAGCACATCCTTCTTGCCCGTCAGGTAGGTGTACCTCGTATTGTTGTATTCATGAACAAGGTTGACCTTGTTGACGATATGGAACTCCTCGAACTCGTTGAAATGGAGATCCGTGAAGAACTGACCAAGCGTGGATTTGATGGTGACAACACACCCATCATCAAGGGTTCCGCTACTGGTGCACTCGCTGGTGAAGAAAAGTGGGTAGCTACAGTTAATGAACTGATGGATGCTGTTGACGCATACATACCACTTCCTCCCCGTCCCGTTGATCTCGCATTCCTGATGTCAGTAGAAGACGTATTCACTATTACCGGTCGTGGTACTGTTGCTACAGGTCGTATCGAGCGCGGTAAGATCAAAGTGGGTGAAGGTGTTGAGATCGTAGGTATGCAGGAAGACAAGCTCACTTCAACTGTAACTGGTGTTGAGATGTTCCGTAAGCTCCTCGACGAAGGTGAAGCCGGTGACAATGCTGGTCTCCTCCTCCGCGGTATTGAGAAAAGCCAAATCCGTCGCGGTATGGTTATCTGTAAGCCTGGTTCCATCACTCCACACACTGAGTTCAATGGTGAGGTTTACGTACTGAGCAAGGATGAAGGTGGTCGCCACACTCCATTCTTCAACAAATACCGTCCTCAGTTCTACTTCCGTACTACGGACGTAACCGGAGAGTGTGAACTCCCTGCAGGAACTGAAATGGTTATGCCTGGTGACAACATCAACCTCAAAGTGAAGTTGATCCAGCCAATCGCCATGGAAAAAGGTCTGAAATTCGCGATCCGCGAAGGTGGCCGTACCGTAGGTGCCGGTCAGGTGACTGAAATCCTGAAATAAGCCTTTATGGCTATCCTCAAAAGGGAAAGCCTCAAGAGCATACATGTGACAAAGTACCTGGGTTCTTATCCGGGTACTTTGTTTCTTAAAGAACGGGCATAGTTCAATGGTAGAATAGAGGTCTCCAAAACCTTTGATCTGGGTTCGAATCCTAGTGCCCGTGCAAAATAAAAGTTTGCTAACTTAGCAGACCCGACTCAAACAAAAGAAAATGAATAAGATCCAGACATACTTCAGGGACTCCTACAGGGAGTTGATGGAAAAAGTGACCTGGCCCAACTGGCAGCAACTTCAGCAGTCTACCATGATCGTTCTGGTTGCCACTCTGGTGATCACAGCTATCGTATGGGTGCTCGACCTCGGCAGCAGCTCCGTTCTCAAATTCGTATATTCATTGTTCAAGTAATGGAAACAACTACACAACAGGAAACCAAGTGGTATGTCCTCCGCGTGATCAGTGGAAAGGAGAAAAAAGTGAAGGAATACCTTGATAAAGATATTGTGCGCAACGGTTGGGATAACGTAATCAAGCAGATCTTCCTTCCCGTTGAAAAAGTGTACAAGGTTCAGAATGGAAAGAAGGTAATGCGTGAACGCAACTTTTATCCTGGATATGTGATGATTGAATGTGCCGGTGGTAAACTGCATGATGATATCATCTCTGCTATCAAGAATACCACTAACGTAATTCACTTCCTCGGTAAGGAAAATCCGATAGCCCTTCGCAAAGCAGAAGTCAACAAAATGCTGGGCAAGATTGATGAGATGAGCGATGCTGGTGGAATGACCATGAGTGAACCATTCATCATCGGTGAAACCATCAAGATTGTTGATGGTCCGTTCAATGATTTCAACGGAGTGATTGAAGAAGTCAATGATGAAAAGAAGAAACTGAAAGTAACCGTGAAAATATTTGGAAGGTCAACTCCTGTGGAATTGAACTATATGCAGGTAGAAAAAATTTCCTGATTCAATCAGGCAAGAGAATAAAAAAAAGACAGCATAACAGCTGTCTTTTTTTATTGTAATATGTGGGATCAATTTCCTGATCCTTCAGTTGTAGGCGGTGTTTCAGTGAACGGCAATTCAACTGCAACAGGTGTTGCCGGGGCAGGAGTCGGGGCAGGAATTGCTGCTGGAGCTGGCTTTTTAACGACCGCTTTTTTCGCTGCTGGTTTTTTGGGGGCAGCCTTCTTTGGCGCCGCTTTTTTTACAACTTTCTTCGCAGCTTTTTTAGGTGCTACTTTTTTAGTTGCTTTTTTTGCTGCTTTCTTTGGGGCTGCCTTTTTTGCGGCTTTCTTCGCTGCTTTTTTTGGTGCTACTTTTTTGACTGCTTTTTTTGCTCCTTTCTTTGGTGCTGCTTTCTTTGCTGCCTTTTTAGGTGCTGCTTTTTTTACGGCTTTCTTGGCAGCTTTTTTTACTGCTTTTTTCGCTGCTTTTTTAGGAGCCGATTTCTTTGCAGGCTTCTTTGCTGATTTTTTTGAAGATGCCATGATAGATGATTTTGAAATTTTATGATGTTTTTTGTTCTGAATTGGAAATTAACGAATAATTCGAATCTATTGATATATCCCGTCAAACAAATTTTTTAGCATCTGAAGTTGAATATTTGTTGCGACTCCCTTACCTTTGCAACCCCAATCGAAAGTTCTTTTTTTGAATGGACTTGGAAGTTTCGGTAAAATGCCGGAACGCTATCACCAAAAAACAATTTAATATGGCTAAGGAAATTTCTGGCTACGTTAAGTTGCAGGTAAAAGGCGGATCAGCCAATCCTGCACCACCTGTAGGCCCTGCGCTGGGTTCTAAGGGTGTCAACATCATGGAGTTCTGCAAGCAGTTCAATGCCAGGACGCAAGACAAAATGGGAAAGGTTCTTCCCGTGTTGATCACAGTTTACTCCGACAAATCTTTTGACTTCATCATCAAGACTCCACCCGCAGCTGTTCAGTTGCTGGAGGCAGCCAAGCTTCAGAGTGGTTCCAAAGAACCTAACCGTCAGAAAGTCGGTAAGGTAACCTGGGAACAGGTAGAGGCCATTGCCAAGGACAAGATGCCTGATCTCAACTGCTTCACACTGGAAAGCGCCATGAGCATGGTTGCCGGTACAGCCCGCAGCATGGGTATCACATTGGATGGCAAAGCCCCCTGGGAAAATTAATTGATCACACCTTAAAAGCTTATTAAGATGGGAATCACAAAGAAAAGAAAAGCTGTTGCGGGCAAAGTGGATGAAAAAAAGATCTATTCACTTGCTGAAGCTTCAGGACTCGTTAAAGACATCAATTGTACAAAATTTGATAGTTCCGTTGACCTCCACGTTAGACTGGGTGTTGATCCAAAGAAAGCTGACCAGGCTGTACGCGGAACCGTAACCCTCCCTCATGGAACCGGTAAGACCAAAAAAGTATTGGTACTCTGCACACCCGATAAGGAAGCAGAAGCCAATGCAGCGGGTGCTGACCATGTTGGATTGGATGAATTCATTCAGAAAATTGAATCCGGCTGGACCGATATCGATGTAATCATCGCTACCCCCGCTGTGATGCCCAAGATCGGTAAACTGGGTAAAGTGCTGGGACCTCGTAACCTCATGCCCAATCCCAAGACCGGGACAGTGACCAATGACGTCGCTGCTGCTATCAAGGATGTAAAAGCTGGTAAAGTTGCCTTCAAGGTTGACAAAGCCGGAATCGTTCATGCTTCTATAGGACGCGTAAGTTTCTCTCCTGAGAAGCTTGCTGAGAACAGCATGGAATTCCTGAACGCCATTATCAAAGCCAAGCCATCCACTGCCAAAGGAACCTACCTGAAGAGCATCTTCATGGCAAGTACCATGAGCCCTTCTATCGCAGTTGATACCAAAGCACTCATCCACTGATCGCTGAACACAATTCAAAACAACTAAACGCTTAACAATGAATAAGCAAGAAAAAAACGAAGTAATTGAAGTACTGAAGGAGAAATTCGGACAGTACAACAATTTCTATATTACGAATACTGAATCCCTTTCTGTTGAACAAGTGAGCGCTCTTCGCAGAGTTTGCTTCAACAAAAAGGTAGAGATGAAGGTTGCCAAAAACACGCTCATCCGCAAGGCCCTTGAGCAGCTTGATGAAAGCAGATATTCCTCAACCTTCGATTCCCTCAATGGTGTAACAGCACTCATGTTCTCTGAGAATCCCAAAGAACCAGCTGTTATCCTTTCTGATTTCAGGAAAGGTGCCAACACTGTCAAGCCTGTATTGAAAGCAGCATTTATTGATGGAGATGTCTTTATTGGTGACAATACCCTTAAGAGTCTTACACAGATCAAATCCAAGAACGAACTTATCGGCGAGGTTATCGGATTGCTCCAATCTCCTGCCAAGCGTGTTCTGGCCGGTTTGTTACACCACCACGAAAAGCAGGCTGCACCAGCTGCTGAGTAAAATGCAAAATCCCAACGCCACTGAGGTTCAAACGTGGCATATTTATAACCATCCGCTGGAGCAAATGCTGTGAAAGCGGTTTAAAAAGTAAAAAAATGGCAGACGTAAAAGCACTGGCCGAACAACTGGTTGGCCTGACAGTAAAAGAAGTTCAAGAATTGGCTGATGTATTGAAAGCCGATTACGGAATCGAACCAGCAGCTGCAGCTGTAGTAGTAGCAGCCGGTGGTGACGGTGGTGGCGCAGCCGCTGCTGAAGAAAAATCATCTTTCGATGTAATCCTGGTGAATGGCGGTGCCAGCAAACTGGGTGTAGTGAAAGTGGTGAAAGAATTGACCGGACTCGGACTGAAAGAAGCCAAGGACCTCGTTGACGGCGCTCCTAAGCCTGTTAAGGAAGGTATCTCCAAGGCTGAAGCCGATGATCTTGCAGCCAAGCTGAAAGAAGCAGGTGCAGAAGTTGAAATAAAGTAAGCTTCAAAACCTTACAAAATACTTGTCTCAAAAGCCGGATTCGTCCGGCTTTTTTGTGTTTTTAAGGGATCAAAACGTTGAATTTTTGAGATAGGAATTATACCTGAAGCAGCCTCAATAAATTTGTCAGTTTCAGGCTTTTATCTTAACTTTGCCATCCCTTAAATTGGGCTTAATACAGTTGGGAATTCCTTTTTTATCATAACCATTTGATTATCATTCTGTTGGCAGGCGCCAGCAGGTGGAAGGATTCTATTGTATTGATGATATAAACACTTTAAAAAGCAGATCATTCTATGTCTTCAGCAAAAGTGGCAAACAGCAGGCATCATTTCGGGAAAGTAAAGCATCTGGCAGAGACCCCTGACCTCCTGGAAATTCAGATCCAGTCCTTCAAGGATTTCTTCCAATTGGAAACAACCCCCGACAAGCGTAACAACGAAGGCCTGTTCAAAGTATTCAAGGAGAATTTTCCTATCAATGATACGCGCAACATCTTCATGTTGGAGTTCCTTGATTATTTCATTGATCCACCCCGTTACACCATCGACGAATGTATGGAAAGAGGACTTACATATGCAGTACCTCTCAAGGCCAAGCTTCGTTTGAGCTGTAATGATGAGGAGCACGTAGATTTCCAAACCATCGTTCAGGATGTATTCCTTGGAAACATCCCCTACATGACCCCCCGTGGCACTTTCGTGATCAACGGAGCTGAAAGGGTAGTGGTATCACAGCTGCATCGTTCACCTGGTGTGTTCTTCGGGCAATCCCTACACCCCAACGGAACCAAGATCTACTCCGCTCGTGTGATCCCCTTCAAAGGCGCATGGATGGAATTTGCGACTGACATCAACAATGTCATGTATGCATACATTGATCGTAAAAAGAAATTCCCTGTAACCACATTGCTTCGTTCTATCGGTTTCGAAACTGATAAAGACATTCTCGAGCTTTTCGGCATGGCGGATGAAGTTAAAGCGGATAAGAAAACACTGGGTGGTATGCTCGGCAAACGCCTTGCAGCCAGGGTTCTCAAGACATGGGTTGAAGATTTTGTGGATGAAGATTCCGGTGAGGTTGTGTCGCTCGAAAGAAATGAAGTTGTATTGGAGCGTGATAAAGTACTGAATGAAGAAGACCTTGAAATTATCCTCGAAACCGGAGTAAAAAGTGTGTTCATTCAGAAAGAAGAAGTGAGCGGTGATTATGCCATCATCTACAATACCCTGAACAAGGATACATCTAACTCAGAACTCGAAGCCGTTCAGCACATCTACAAGCAATTGCGTGGTGCTGATGCTCCGGACAACGAGACTGCCCGTGGTATCATCGACAAATTGTTCTTCAGCGACAAGCGTTATGATCTCGGTGAAGTAGGTCGCTACAAGATCAACAAGAAATTGAACCTCAACTATGGTCTGGATCAGAAGACCCTGACCAAGGAAGATATCATTGAAATCATCAAATACCTCGTTCGTCTGACCAACGGGAAGGCCGAGATTGATGATATCGATCACCTGAGCAATAGACGTGTGCGCACGGTAGGTGAGCAGCTCTATGCTCAATTCGGTGTGGGTCTTGCCCGTATGGCCAGAACCATCCGTGAAAGAATGAATGTGCGCGACAATGAGGTATTCACTCCGGTGGATCTGATCAATGCTCGTACTCTTTCCTCTGTGATCAACTCCTTCTTCGGAACATCACAGCTATCCCAGTTCCTCGATCAAACCAATCCGCTGAGTGAGATCACGCACAAGCGTCGTATCTCCGCACTCGGTCCTGGTGGTCTGAGCAGAGAGCGTGCCGGATTCGAGGTGCGCGACGTACACTATTCACACTATGGCCGTCTTTGTACTATCGAGACGCCAGAAGGTCCGAATATCGGTCTGATCTCAACCCTCTGCGTGCATGCCAAGATCAATGAGATGGGATTCATTGAGACTCCTTATAGAAAGGTGGCTAACGGTAAGGTTGAGACCAAGAAATTGACATATTTGAGTGCTGAAGAGGAAGATACCGCTAAGATTGCACAGGCAAACATTCCTCTTAACGATAAAGGGGAGTTCGTTGAAGATAAAGTAAAGGCAAGACAGACCGGTGACTTCCCAATCCTGGAGCCGAATGAAGTGGAATACATGGACGTTGCCCCGAATCAGATCGTAGGTTTGAGCGCATCTTTGATTCCCTTCCTTGAGCATGACGACGCCAACCGTGCCCTGATGGGATCGAACATGCAGCGCCAGGCCGTTCCATTGATCAAGCCTCAGGCTCCGATCGTGGGAACAGGATTGGAAGCCAAGGCTGCCCGTGATGCCCGTATCCAGCTGCATGCTGAAGGCGATGGTGTGGTTGAGTTTGTAGATGCAAACGAGATCCATGTTCGTTATGAGCGTGATGAAGCGCAGAAACTGGTGAGTTTCGAAGATGATCTCAAAGCATATAAACTGACCAAGTTCATCAAGACCAATCAGGAAACTTCCATCACCCTTCGTCCTGCAGTTCAAAAAGGACAGCGAGTGAAAAACGGCGACTTCCTCACTGAAGGATATGCGGTTAAGAATGGCGAGCTGGCACTCGGTAGAAACCTGAAAGTGGCCTTCATGCCATGGAAAGGTTACAACTTTGAGGATGCGATCGTGATCAATGAGAAAGTGGTGAGTGAAGATCTGTTCACTTCCATTCACATATCAGAATTTGAACTAGAAGTTCGCGATACCAAACTGGGTGAAGAGGAACTGACTCCGGATATTCCCAACGTCTCTGAAGAAGCGACCAAAGATCTTGACCAGTACGGTATCATCCGCATTGGTGCTCAGGTGAAGGAAGGAGATATCCTGATCGGTAAGATCACACCCAAAGGTGAAAGCGATCCTACCCCTGAAGAGAAACTTCTTCGTGCGATCTTCGGTGACAAGGCCGGCGATGCCAAAGACGCTTCCTTGAAAGCACCCAGCGGAACTGAAGGTGTGGTGATTGGTAAGAAACTTTTCCAACGTGCTAAGAAAGATAAGAATTCAAAGAACAAGGAAAAGGCCGCTATTGAGAAACTGGAAGCAGTTCATCAGCAGAATGAAAAGGATATCCTTGAGTTGTTGATAGGAAAACTCCAGGTATTGTTGAAAGACAAGTCGTCTGCGGGTGTTTCCAATAATTTTGGCGAAGTGATCATTGGCAAAGGAGCTAAGTTCAACGCGAAATCCCTAGCTGGTATCGATTACCAGAACATCAATCCTTTGGGTTGGACAGGCGATGCAGCAACCGATGATGCTATCAATACACTCCTTCACAACTATAACATCCGTTACAATGAAGAACTGGGTCGTTATAAGCGTGAGAAGTTCAACATCTCCATTGGTGACGAATTGCCTGCAGGTGTACTGAAACTTGCCAAAGTTTATCTCGCTGTGAAGCGCAAGCTGAAAGTGGGTGATAAGATGGCGGGCCGCCACGGTAACAAGGGTATCGTTGCAAAGATCGTAAGGGCTGAAGATATGCCATTCCTGGAAGACGGAACGCCAGTTGATATTGTTCTGAATCCATTGGGTGTACCTTCCCGTATGAACCTCGGACAGATCTATGAAACCATCCTCGGATGGGCCGGTGAGAAGCTCGGTATGAGGTTCTCAACACCGATCTTTGATGGTGCATCTGTGGATGAGATCAAAGGCCTTATTGAAAAAGCTGGACTTCCAAGCTTCGGACATACTTATCTCTACGATGGTGAAACAGGAGAGCGTTTCGATCAGAAAGCAACTGTGGGTATCATCTACATGATCAAGCTTCACCACATGGTGGATGATAAGATGCACGCCCGTTCTATCGGACCATACTCCCTCATCACACAGCAGCCGCTCGGTGGTAAAGCCCAGTTCGGTGGCCAGCGTTTCGGTGAGATGGAAGTTTGGGCTCTCGAAGCCTATGGAGCGTCTAACATCCTTCAGGAATTGCTTACCCTCAAGTCTGATGATATCATCGGCAGAGCCAAGACCTATGAAGCGATTGTTAAAGGAGATAATGTGCCTAAGGCCGGTATCCCTGAATCCTTCAATGTATTGGTGCATGAACTGAGAGGATTGGGTCTGGATCTGAAGTTCGATAACTAAGTATCACACAACCAAACATAACTGTTCAAGCCACTTCGCTCCGCGGGGTGGCTTTTTTGTTTGTGGGACATCAATCAGTTCATCTTGGACTTGAAGAACTCCCATGCATACCAATGCACATCAATATCGCCGGGATAATCATGTTTACCGCCAATTACTTTCAATAGAACGACTTCTTTTGCTTTTCCGGTAAAACGATACTCTTCAATCGTTTTACCATCATTAGGATTGGTATCCGGTAATTTCTTCATTGTTGGTGTGTTCTGATATCCGGCAAGTTCTGACCAATATGCAACTGTTCTGTCTGTGGACCTGACAGCTCCAAAATTGCCGCTGGCAAGAATTACCTCACCACCATTGTAAGGATTAGTTTTGTCCTCTGTGCCATTTACGATCATAAGATTGATCGGTATTTTCATCTCTGAGCAATCCAGGTTTTCCTCCGTTGGAAGATTGGCGATCAATGCCGTCATGGCCCTAAAGGCAGAGGGCATAGTGAGTCCAAGTTTATATACCATGTGGCCTCCACCGGATGTTCCAATGGCAAAAACCTTTTTGTTGTCGGTTTTGTATTTCTTGTGAAAATAGCTGATCATGGATTGGAAAAATTTCTGTTCGTTAACATTGTTTAGATTGGCTTCAGCAGGCGACATTTTTCTGCATTCATTCCAGAATTTTTTATATCCTGAAGGGAAGACAACTATCACTTTTTCCTGATCTGATTTTCCTGCAAAGCTGTTAACTCTTTGCATCATCTGTGGGCCGGATCCGCCGGAGCCGTGCAGAATGAAAAGCAGGCTATAGCCTTTTGTATTTCCTGCAGGTTGTTCAAAATGGAAACTTCTGAAGTTGCCGTCAATATTGACAGAATCTGAAATGGTTTGTCCCATTGCTACCTGGCAAACCATCAAAAGGCAAAGCAAATATTTCATGGACAGGCTTTGTTGCAATTTAATGATTAAATTGTTGCTTGTTCCAATGGGTCTTGACTACGGAGATATCATTTCAGCATTTGAAAGTATGGATATTGAGTCCATAGGGAGGGAACGTGTATTCAGTAACCGAAAGGATATCAAATACATTTCTACCTATCAGGAATTACCGAATATAATACGTGACATTGAACAAGATTATATCCTGATGACCGTCAATGAAAATCATATCTCTTCATATCGAACCGATTACTTTGATACTCCTCACTTTGAATTCTATCATCAGCATCACAATGGAGTGCTAAATAGAATGAAGGTTCGTTGCCGGCATTATGCGGATGGTCAATCGTTTGCAGAAGTGAAAAGGAAAACCAACAAGGGGATTACACTTAAAAACAGGATTCCTTTTCTCGGTGATTTTGACGACACTGTGCTTAACAAAAGTGTCATGAATGATCTTGGAATTGACAGGAATTTGATGCTGGTAAAACAATTGAGTGTTTGTTATAAGAGATTGACTTTCTATAGTCGGTCTTTTGAAGAAAAGATAACGATTGACGCTGAGCTGGAATATCAACGAGGGCTTGATACATTACATCTTAAACCGCTTGTTATTTTGGAAAGCAAAGGATTCTCAAATACCCATTCGATTTTCAATTGCAGAATGAAGGATATGAGAATCAGAAAGTCATCGTTCAGTAAATATTGTTTTGGGCTTTCCATGCTTGAACCTGTTGTCAAGAAGAATAATTTTAAACCCCTTCACCATAGAACCCATAAAATTATCGATGTATATGAACTTGCTTGAACTGATCATCAATTATAATTGGGAGGAGATCAACCCAGTTTTTATTGCCAAGCTCATCATAGATCTGGTTTCACTGACTGTATTGGTGAGATATATCTATCTAAGGCATCATCATCGTACTGATCTGATGCTTACTTTTTATTCATTCAATGTGATTGTTTTTATCATCAGTTATCTCCTGAATCGTGTAGAATTGAGTACGGGTGCGGCTTTTGGGCTTTTTGCCATTTTTTCCATGTTGCGCTACAGGACAGAAGGTATATCTGCAAAGGATATGACTTATCTGTTTCTTTGTATTGCATTGGGATTGATTTTGGCGGTAAGTGCGGGTAGCTTCGGAGAGCATCTGGTTTTGGCTTCCTTTGTTTTGTTGCTGACCTATTTACTGGAAACAGGATGGGTAGGAGGAAAGCGTTCCACCATGACCATCGTATTTGAAAAGCCTGAGTTGATTCATCCATCCCGAAGACAGGAATTGATCCAGGAGCTTGAACAAAGAACGGGCTTTAGAATTTACGGTGTAGAAGTCGGAGATATCGATTTTTTAAAGGATTCAGTGGTCTTAACAGTACATCATGAAAAGCCTTAAATACATTTTATTTTTTTTGTTTATTGTTCATGTTCATGGCCTGTTTGCACAGGCAAACAGAGCGGATCCAGTAGATCTTCAGGGATGGTTTGGTGCAGAGATAGATCTTGATCTTCCTAAAAAGTGGCAGGCTGGGGTTGAGTACCAGTCGCGGATAGAAAATAATATCAAGACACTCAAAGGATCCTATTATTCTTTTTCATTGGAAAAAGAATTGGTAAAGCATCTGACCATGATAGGACAATACCGCTTGTCGAACGTTCAATCAGCACAATTCAGTCGCTATGGTTTTGGTATCTCCATTGATAAAAAGTGGGGAGAGGTCAAGACTGATCTGAGGCTTTTGTATCAGAACAAACAGCTCGATCTGGTAGATCCAATTGATCAGGAGCCTGCTGATAATTATCTGAGAGCGAGATTCAGGGCCAAGAAGGAATTTTCGAAAAAGGTTGATCTTATAGCTTCTTTTGAACCGATTTACAGGATGGCCAATGGTATTCGAATTGACAATTATCGCATCCAGGGAGGTGTAAGAATCAATTTCACCAAAGCGGCATCTCTGGATATATTTTATATCAATCGACCTGATTATTTCAAGTCATACAAAAGGCAGTACCATATCATTGGTACTGCCTTCAGTTATGAGTTCAAAGTGAAAAAGAAGAAGTAAATTTTCTTTTTACACTACCTACTGGGATTATGGTTGGGCAAAGCTGTTTCTTCCACCACCTGCTGCAAAAGTTGCAAGCATCCTTGATTTTTGGCCTGCACTGAACATATACATACAGGCATCGTCTGTATAGTCCATATAGTTCATTGTCATTTCCACAGGTGTTCCAGAGCAGGTGCTTCTGTGACCAGAGGCGGGGCAGCCATAATTAGCTGTATTATGTGTTGGAGTATCGTTAACGAGATCACTTCCACAGGTTGCATCACCCCAGATATGTCTGAGGTTAAGCCAATGACCGACTTCATGTGTTGCAGTTCTTCCACGATTGAATGGGGCAGTCGCAGTTCCTGTATTTCCAAATGCAGTATTGAGGATGACAACCCCATCTGTGGCAGATGATCCTCCTGGGAATTGAGCATATCCGAGAATCCCGTTTGTTAGTGTACAAACCCACATGTTCAATTTTGTGGTTGGGCTGGTGGGGTTTATTCCTCCCCTTGAGGAACGTTTCATATCGTCGTTAGTTCTCCAGCCTGTTTTGGTTGTTGATTTTCTGATAACCGTATCCAATATAAATTTGATATTTGTGTTTCCGGATCTCAGCGTTGAAAAAATTGTAGAGTTCAAATTTGAAATATCTTGGTTAGTGCCCTCGAAATCTTTATTCAACACTTCAATTTGGGATTGTATTTGTGCTAATGATACATTTTCAGCTGCAGTCCTAAAAAGTACATTTACAACAACTGGTATTTCGTAAATGCCATTTACCAAACGATAGGTGCTGATGTCAGACGTAATTTTTTTTGTTAACGCCTCGATATCCGCCATCCTTTTTGCAAGTCCTGGATTGTCCCTCAATTGTTGTTGATGAACTTCATAGGAAGCACAGGTCCTCTGAAATGGTATACCGTTAGGTGTAACAGGCATGTCAGTCAGATTTCCGGACAAATCGGGAATACCCGCACCGGGGTCCTGTGCTGTTTTGGTACAGGAAAAAAATAAAATAGTCGTAAAAACAGGGAGGATTAAAAGCTTTTTCATTTTAAGGTAATTGATTTGGTTGCCACTAAAATAGAGGGTTTTCAGCAAATGAAAACCATTTATTATAAAAATTTTGTATTTGTTCCTCAAAATAGGGTGGTGATCCAATAAGCTAAGCCTGCCAAAAGAGCACTAACCGGAATGGTCAGAATCCAGGCAACGAGAAGTGAGGAAGTAACACCCCAGCGTACTGCACTGAGCCTCTTGGTGGCACCCACGCCTATGATGGAACCGGTAATGGTATGGGTAGTTGAAACTGGAATTCCCATTTGTCCTGTGAAGAACAGGGTAAAGGCTCCTGCCGTTTCTGCAGCTACCCCCTCCAGAGGGGTTACTTTGGTGATCTTGGTACCCATTGTCTTTACTATCTTCCAACCGCCACTCATCGTACCAAGTCCAATTGCCAAATAACAGGAGATGGGAACCCAACCGGGAAGTTGTCCAAAGTCCTGGATGTTTCCATTAGCAATCAGGGCTGCACCAATAATGCCCATTACTTTTTGTGCATCATTTCCACCATGTCCAATGCTGAATGCAGCTGAACTGAAGAGCTGTAGCTTTTTGAACATCTCAGAGATGGTATAAGCTGTTGGGGTCTTTATCTTTTCAACATACACATACACGATCATGAAGAGCAGGGAAGTAAGTATGATGCCCCAAACGATTGTATGGTTTTCTGATTTTTGGATATCCTTGGAAAAGGACTTTTGTATATCAAATTTTTCCAGTTTTCCTTTTACTTTATCATAAAATTTTGGATCAATGGGGTATAGTGCATTCATGGCTTTTAGCGCACTATCAGCATCAATTTCCTTGTTTAGGAAAAGTTTTGCAGGATCTTTATATTTTTCAGTTTCAGCTTTTGCGATATCAAATTCTTTTTTCTTTTCAGGATTCTCAGCTGCCAGTGCCTCAAGCACAAGATAGTTGTTTGCATTGCGGGCATCATCCTTTAGTTTGCTTATCTCAATTTCTTTCAGCAGTCCCTGTTGGTAGGCAAATGACGCAATGGAGTCGGCTCCGATATTATCAAAATCAGCTACAACAGGTGAAAGTTTTTCATATACTTCTTTTGCCTTGTTCAATTTTTTTTCTGCGGATGCAAGATCCTCCAGTGCCTTCTCGTCTTTTGGATTCTTTTCCAGTGCAGCTTCTGCTTTTGCATAATCTGCTTTGTACTTGTCCAGTTTGATGAACTTTTGCATGCCCTCATCCATTTTGCTTGCTTCAAAACGATCGAACATCATCACGGTCAAACCTGTTGCAACTGCAATTATAGCAAGCCTGAGCCACATCCTCTGTGCAATGGTAACCAGTGTAATGAAAATGGAAATGAACATGCCAATCAATGGTGCGAAGAAAATGAAGAGTACCGTCTTGATAATGGTCTGGCTTTCCACGATCTTATCCCACGATACTTTTCCACCCTGATCAATCAACGCATGTGCAATGGCTGCACCGGCAAAACCACCGATCAGAGTATGGGATGAAGAGGAAGGGATACCATACCACCAGGTGAGTAAATTCCAAAAGATCGCAGCGATCAATCCGGCAAGGATCACATGCAATGTGATGAATTCCTTGTTTACTGTTTTGCTGATAGTATTGGCAACTGCATGATCCTGGAAGATCCAATATGCAACGAAATTGAAAAAGGCTGCCCAAACAACGGCCTGGAAGGGAGTGAGAACTTTGGTAGAAACAACAGTGGCTATGGAATTGGCTGCATCATGGAAACCATTGATGTAGTCAAAAACCAACGCCATGATGATGATTACAAGTAACAAGGTCATGATCAATTGTTTTGGTCGTGATGGTTCTAGGCGTATTTGATGATGATCGACTCAATGACATTTGCAGCATCTTCGCATTTGTCTGTTGCGATCTCCAGAACCTGATAGATCTCTCTTTTCTTTATCACCTCCTTGAAATCATTTTCAGTATTGAACAGCATTTCAATGCTCATATCAAAAACATCATCCGCCTGATTTTCGATGCTGTTCACTTTTACCAGTGCTTCTGTCATTTCCCTCAGGTTTTTCATGTCGCGCAAACCATGAACGGCCTTCTTTACTTCATTACTGCCCTGAAGGATCATTTCAGTCATTTTATGAATACCTGTATCATTGGGATTGATCTTGTAGAAATTGATTTTTTTGGCAGAAGCATAAATATAGTCCGCAATATCATCCAGCGCGGTTGCCAATTGATGGACATCCTCTCGATCAAAGGGTGTGATGAAATTCCTTCCCAGTTCAGTATAAATGGTATGGGTCAGATCATCATTCTTGTGTTCCATGTTTTCAATCTGTCCCAATATTCCGGCTCTTTTATCTTCATCTGGTTCATATACCATTTCCTGAAGACTGGTTGCCATCTTATACACCGTATCTGCCACATTTTCAAACAGGCTGTAAAAGATCCTGTCTTTTGGCAGGAAGAATTTGAAAAATGAGTTGGTTGCCATGTGCGTTGATTTTATGATTAAAAATTTAGTTGTGCTTGAATCCTGAGGAGGTTTCCACTTTGAACATTGGATCTCAATTTACTGTCCTCAAATCTTCTGTTAGAAATTGTATAGGCCGTAGTGAGTTCAAAATATTTGTTGAATTGCCATTCCAGACCAGTTTCCCATTCGCGTACATTGTGGTTGCGGGCATCCAGCTCATGTTTTTTACCGCCATCATAGTGTTGCAGTCTAGTGTAGGGGAAAAAGAATTCATCTTGTCTTTTACCAGGAATCTTATAGCTGATGGTGATGAAACCGCCCGACAAACTGCGGACTTCTATTGAATCTCTCGATGGATTGTATCGTGGGCCTCTTCCAGCATTGTATTCCATGAGTATACCCAAAGGTCTGGGGTAGAGAACGAAGGTTGTGGCTATTCTTTTGTCGTTGAATTCAAAATTATTCGCAGCCTTAACGCCTGTACTTCTGGTATCCGTAGGCACAACAAATTTTCCTGCATATCCCTGAATTCCCGGTTCTATGATCTGACTGCCAAGCTTGATGGGTACACTCAGCCGGCTAACGATATGCAGATTTTTATTTTGTTCCGGTCTGTTGGCTGTCTGTCCATTATACAAACCGATTCCAAACACTCCATAATCCCCTGACCCTTTTTCATTGTCGCGCACAAAACCTGCAAAAAGTTTTCTGGCATTCTCCGGTGCCCAATAGAAAAATACACCCAAATCCCTTTCATTGGAAACTGCAGAATTCAGAGCATCAGCACGATCCAGGGGCAATCGGTTCTGACTCGACTGCATATTTTCGAAACCAAATGGCACTTTGCTCTGACCAATCCTGAGTCGGTATTCACTTTTTTTATCAAAGCCTAAGTCAACATAAGCATCCCGCAACTGGAAAATATTCATTGTAGTTCCTGCGGAACTTCCAAAGTCGGGCTGTACATAGAAGTAAATATTTTCCTTCAAATTTCCACTGAAGATGAGTCGTGCCCTTCTGATCGCAAATGAACCTCCTTCACCCCAGGATCTGTCGCATTGCTCACATTTCAATTTAGGATTGGTTTCCAGTAAACGATTGTAACGAACCTGCATGTAACCTCTTAATGAAATTGTTTCATACCAAGCTTTTGGGGGCTTTTTTTCTGTAACGAGTGTTTGCGACTGAGATGCGATTGCCAGTAAAGTCATGAACAAGGTATAAATACCAATCCGGTAATGATTCTTTTTCAAGGCAGGTTTCTTTTAATTGCAGGGCAAAGTTGTTGCTAAGCCATGATTTCACCTTGGAATCAATATTACCAAATTGTTAACGATAGAGATTTGCTGTGGAAAAGCTATTTTCTATAAAGAAATTTCAATGCCTTTTGTGAATTGGCGGCCCTTATCAATACGGTATAAATACCTGGTTTAAGGCCTATGGATTGCAATCTGTCGGCACTGATTACTATGTTTTTCTTACCGGAGAGTTGCTTTTCATCCGACAGTACCCCCAGGGTTTTACCTTCTGATGATAACAAACTTATCTGCACCTGACCGGATGTCGGCAAGTCATAACTGATCCTCATGTCGGCTGTTACGGGATTGGGAATGATCCTGGCTTCGCCGTCCAGTTCTGTAAATACGGGACCTGAAATGGAAGTGACGAGTGTATTGCTGAGATCCTTATTGAAAAATACATGGTATTGACCGGGTTGCAGTGTGAGTGAGTGGGATCCTCCGCTGATGTTTACAGATGTTCTGTTGAAATAATCATACCATGTGCCGTTGACAGGAAAATTCAATGTTGCCGTTTTTGCTGTAATATCAAAATTTCCTACCACCACCACCTTCAGTGCATCATCATTGATCTGCATGGATTTGACAGTTCCGGAAAGATCAAGTGTATAGTTTGAGCTGGTGAAGGTACTCAAATAGGCCGGGCTCGTTCTCAGTCGAATGAGATTGGAGTAGACATCAAAGAGACCTCTTTTGAATACATCATTAAAGTATCCCCAAACAGGGCTCTTGTTATCCAGGCGACAATTGTTGTTTACTGTACCGTTGGTGCAGGTATTGATGGAAAATGGGAAACCTAGTTCTCCAAACTGCCAAAGCATTTTAGGGCCTGGTATCATGGCCCAGAATGCAGTTGCCATCCCCATTCTTCTCAAGGCTGTTACTGAGTCACGCGTTGAGTAACCGGCAGATTGATTTCCGAACTGGATATTTTTATACATCAGCCTTTCTTCATCATGGCTTTCCATATAACCAACGAGATGTTGTTTGTCCCATCCTCTTCGTTGTGCACTAACACCCCCAAAATCGCTGTCTTGTGCATAACCCATGGTGGCCTGATTGAAATTATAATTGGCATTTCCCCAGAGCAACATGCCGTAATTGGCCAGTTCACGTTCCTCTGAATT
>Ga0315901_10004181_pt1 | contig 18157 bp, 13 predicted proteins | sample LakEriMetagenome_10_FD_203761 | JGI IMG/M metagenome (GOLD analysis project Ga0315901, IMG submission 203761) | Freshwater fungal communities from buoy surface, Lake Erie, Ohio, United States - Buoy 2 MA116 | ecosystem: Environmental > Aquatic > Freshwater > Lake | place: USA: Lake Erie, Ohio...
AAGGAATAGGAGATCCTCGGTTAGATTTGGGTGAGATGATGCTTAAAACCGTTGAAAAATACAAACCTTTATTAGACATAAAACTTCAAATTATGAGAGAGGGTTGTCAAATAATAGGGGAAGATTTTTGTGATGCTTCTGGTAAGAAAATTTACAGCTTAAAAGAAGTTTGTCCAGAAATAGATCCAAAAGAAGAAATAACATTAGAAAATCTTCAAAAGTTTACATATGATTTATTTAATCAAAGAGTTATTAGTCTTAGTGATAATTTTGTAAAATTTATAAAAAAAACATATGTTGATACTGGATTTAAAGTTGAATTAATCTCAATGAGTAATGGAGATATGAAAAAAATACGATATGCAAAAGAAGCACCTATCTTTTTTGTTAAAGCTTCTAAAAAAATAGAAAAATCAGATGTTTCTACTATTAATAAACTTATAAAACAACTAGAAAAAAATCCAAACACCGACTCTTCTTCTCTTTTAAAAGAAATAGAAAAATATAAAAACACCGCTTCTATAAAAAATCCATTAGATCTTAATAAATATTATAAATATTTTTTTGATTCTAGAGAATTGGTTTCCAAGGGTCTTGGAATTAAGATAACATTCAAGGCAGTTAAAGAATTTAGAAGGTTCGATGATGATGATTTTATTGATGCAATGTCTGGACCAATATGGCCTGAATTAGCTGATGATGTTGTTGAGGAGATACCAGTAGATAGTAGATTTATGGACGCATATAGAACAGCATCCGCACCATTTAAACCTATTCCCCTACCAACAGTTTATCCAGCATCTCCTCTGGTAAAACCTAATCAAGAGTATTTATAAAGTTTATAAATTAATCACAAGGAGATGGATCTAGCTTAAATTTAATATTTCCGTCTTTGTTAAATTCATATTTAACATTTTTATCTTTTATCCTTGTTCCAGTAAATGCTTCAATATCACCTAATCCAAAAGAATTTAATCGTCCTTTTTTATTGCCACCAATGCCACCTCCCCAATTTCCAAAACCACCACAACCAGCTAGTGATTTAGGACCGCCTTCCATTCCCATTCCGTTTCTTCTTGCCCTTGTTGGAACAGGACCAGGGTCAACAGAATTAGCATCAACACCAGAACCATCATCAAAATAAATTCCTTTTGGTGTTATGTAATCTACATGTATTGGTTTAGGATCTTCTAATTGATTATGATGCCAATTATAAATTGGACCAGCATATAAACCAAAAAATAAACCAGTAGGAGCATATTCCATTACAGTGTTTGTTAAAATAGTATTATAACATTGCATTACAAATTTAAAAATATTAGTAAGTGTTAATATTGCACCTGGCATTAAATAATGAGTAATAGCAGTTCTTATACTGTTTAATATATCATTTGTTTGACATGAACCAACGGCCCAATTAGAAAAAGGTATTCTTTGATCAGGTGATCCACCCATGTCTGATTGTAGTCTTTGAGCTACTGTATTAATATATTTGCAACTAAGTTCTCCTTCTATTTTTAGTGCTCCTTTAATAGCAGCATTTCCAGTAACACTTAAACCTTTTATTAATGTATTAGGTGCATTCATATTAATACCACCTGTATTTGATCCGTTTTCTGCATCTATAGTAACCACTCTTCCTTTAAGAGTTGTTTTATTAGTAGAACCAACAACCATTTCACCATCGGATGTTAATATTTCTAATGAACCACAATTCAAAGACAATTTTCCTTTTGTCATTAGTTCAATTCCAGGAGATCCTGCAATTATTTTAACAGAATTTCCTCCTTTTATAAGAACATTTCCACCAGGAAATTGAATCGGTGCAACAGGCATGGTTCCTTCTAAATCAGCAGACTCTAAATGAAGACACCCCCCTGAAGCTCCTTGAAGTTTTATTGGTGTAGATTGGTTAACAGTCTTAGAATAACATTTAGAATCATTAATTCCTAAACCAGCACTTATAACAATATCTTTTGTAGCATTAACGGTATAATTTCCACCGTTTCCTAACTGTTTTTCTAAATCTGCAATTTCTTTTTGTTTTGAAACCAATGTTTCAGCGGCTTTTCTATTAGCTTCTTCTATTGGTTTTTGAGGAGAAGGAATTTCGCCATTACTACAATCTGGATTTTTACATTTCCCCAAAGCACCTCCTGTTGTTACAGAAATAAAGGGTATTAAAATCATTGTAAACAAAAATTGAAAAACATCTATTGCATAAGAAAAATAAGGAATGTGAAGTCTTTCCAATATTGATGTTGCTTTTTTTGCATAAGCAGTAGCTTTTTCTGTAGCATATTGAACAGAACATATTGGACATGCTACTTTTTCTCCACTTTTTGCTGTTGATTCAATTTGTTCTATTTTTTGTTTTTGTACATCATCTAATATTTTTTTTAATTTTTGAAGAGCTTCCTCCTGTGCTTTCTGTTCTTTAGGTTCTAGAGGAATTCCACAGTTTATCGTGCAATTATTATTAATATTGGAAAACATGTTTCCTCCAATATTGGAAGAACTATTAAACATACTATTATGCATGTCTCCATGCGCAATATTTTCAACATCACCCATTCCAACAAGTTTTATATCATGTGGTTGACCAAATAAACCACTACCACCAGCTGATAAATTAAATTTTTGATGAGATTCAGTGTCACTAGAAGGTGTTGTTGTTAAATCAAGTCTAACTGGTCCGCTTCCAAAAGAAGAATTAGCAGCACCAGCTACATTTGATTGAAAATTATCACTACCATAACCACCCATTTTTTTAATAGTTTCTGGTTCTAATGAATTAGCAAAATAAACTGGTTTTTGAATATCTCCACCCAAGAAAAAAACAAAAACTTTAGCACCTGGGTTCGGTATAGATAACATTCCACTAGGCTGATCACCAGCTAACATGGGAGAATTTACATGAGGATTGTGATTAGGAATTGGATTAAGTTGATAATTTCCATCATATGGATCAATAGTAACACCGCTTTTTACATGAGCATCTATATCTGCTATAGATTTATTACTTCCTTCTATTGCTCTTTCCAATCCCTCTATTCCAGTTTTACCAACACCTGGTTTTAATGAAGGCCATCTTCCGTCTCCTAATAATCTAAATGCCTCATTTGTATTACCTGATTCAGCAGCAGCAGCAGCATCTGGATAAAACCTTTTTATATAATCCCAGTTTTTAACAATTTGTTCCGCTGGTGTACCTGTGTTTAACGCAACACCAGCTTGTTGATTCATGTTTTCAGATGTTTGTAAATACCCTGTATCTCCTTTCTTCTGTGCAGCAGAAAGATCCCCACCATTTTTAGCATATTCTTGTGCTACCCATTTATTTCTAACTTCTAATATGTTTGTTCCTTTTGGTAAATTCTCAAGAGAGTTAACTTCTTCGGTTCTTCCGTCTGGATATCTAACATAATTTCTATAAGAATTATTAGACATCGAGGTTGCTTGTGCTGGATTAAATCCTGTTTCTGCCATCCCCAATCCATACATTACTTTTTTAACATTTGGATTTAAAGAATCATATCTAGCAGTTAAATCAGAACTATAAGCATCTTTTACTGTTCTATCAGCAGATTTAGCATTAGCAGCTGGATTTACAGTAGTTCCAGGAATTTCTGCTGCATCCATTGCAGTTTTTGTAACAACAGAATCAGGAATATATTGTGAAGTTGGTAAAATTCCTAAATTACCACGATTAACAGCTTGTACTATAGAAGGTTCATCGGTTCCTTTTCCTTGATAATTCCAATAAGTACCTGAATATTGAGAACCTTGCTCCGGTTTTCTAATATCTAGGTGCAACCCTGCTTTTTGACCATCTTTTAACATCCCATAACCAACACCGCCATTTTTATTACCTAACCAATTTTGAATCATTGGAGACAATTCTTCGCCAGTCAAATATCTTCCATCTTTTTCAATATAAACATCTGCCGCATATCCGTTATCATGTCTTGTTGTTCCTGTTCTTTTTGATCCAGTTCCTATTTCATCTTGACCACCACTATAAATTATAACTTTAGCATCAGGACCATATGCTGCATATGAAGCCTCTGATAATTTGTTCATTAAATCATCTTGAATTAATTGATCTCTAATTGTTCCTGAAGAAAATGCATATTTAACATTATCTTTTGTTGTTCCAGAAATGTTAGATATAGGATTTACCAATGTTTTATGTGGATTTGTATCAGTGATTCCAGTTTGATCATTATAAGTTGCTGATGTTCCACCACCAATAATTGGCGCAGCGCATTCAGCCCAAGGTAAAATGTTTTTTAATTCTTGTACTAATTTAGGAGTTAAAGCACCGCTATCATGAATATGTTTGAATGATTTATTTTTTAATTCATCATTCCATTCTGAATGTAATGTATTTGTTAAATGAGGTATCCAAACCTGAACTCTTCCTCTATATTCAGGATCTTCTTTATTAACTACTATTCCTAAGTAATTTCCATATAAAGGATCTTTTGTGTAACTCATATTTTTTATTTAATTATCCACCAGTATTTGTATTTCCAAATCCAAAAGAATTTGTTCTTGGTCCGGTTATTGTATATAAATCAGCATTAATTGCGTCTTTTAAGCCTGTTATATTATCTCCTAATGATGTAAATGTTTTTTTAATTCCTCTTTTCATTGCAATAAGAGCAGGTGGTAAAACTGCATTTCTAGATGGTTGATCTAAACCTAAATCTATTTGACCATTTATTCCATATTTTTTCATTATTCCTGCTAATGGATATAAAACAGGTGCTTTAGATCCAAATTGATTTAAAATTCCACCCATAATATCTCCTTTTAAGTAATTCATCATATATCCATTTCCATAATCACCTAAAACAGATCCCAGATATCCCATAGGATCATTTGCAACACTATCAACAATGTTTATAATATTTTTAAATTCTTCTGGTAAAAATGATTTTATTGAACCTTTTGGATCACTTAAAAAATCACCAATAATACCGGCATCAACATTAAATTGTTTTAAAACATCAGATATTTTTAAAGAAGATGTCATTAAATTAGTAATTTCTGTTAAATCACCAGCAAAAACAGATATTATATCTAATATAAGACATAATATTTCTAATGGTATTATTTTATCTAACAAACTTAATAAAAATCCCATTACAATTCCCATTATACTGTCAATAAATACTATAAATTCTGAAATAGCAGTTAACATACCATTATAAATATCCATAATAGCACCTGCTATTGTTTGAAATATTCCAGAAATATAATTTATTGCATATTGAATAGATCCCAAAATATTTGATGGTAATGCTAAATAAGTTTTACCTCTTAATACATTAACATATTTTTCTAATTCTGAACAGAATTTAGGATGAATACTATTCAAAGCCTTTTCTAATAAAGACGGAACATGTTTAGGTGCTCCAGTCATTGGACTAGTTGGTAGTCTTTCACTATTAGAAACTAAAGTTATGCCAACATCACCAACATCTTCAAAAAATTTATCTTTATATGCTGGTGTTTTTTTAAAAGCCTTCATAATTCCTTTATGAAAAGTCCCTTTTATTATAGAATTTCCTTTGGTCCACATATACATCAACATATTACCTTCTATACTAATAGGTTGATCTGTAACATTATCATTATTTTTAGCAGAAACAGTACTCCCAACACAAGCAGAACCATTATATAACATATAAACCCATGCTGCTAACAAATTTTTATTAGCTGGACCGGTAAGATATGTACTCATTGCCAGTAAATCATTCTTACTCAAACCAGCTTGTTTTGCTAAATCCGCTATATCTACAGAAACATTAGCAGGATTTCCGTTTATAGGTGTTCCACCGGAAGGTGATTTTGTTGCAACAGCAACTCCTTCTTTTGTAACACCTCTTACTTCTTCTTTTGATGCAGCAGTTGCATTTGGCTTTGCTGTTTTTAGATTTTCTAATGGATTATATGTATTATTTGGATTTAATTGTAAATTTACATTAGAATCTAATGAAAGATTTGGATTATTGATATCTCCAGTAGCTTCAAAATTTGGAATTTGAGCAGCTAACTTTCTTACATTGGGGTCTTCGTATTTGAAAGAAAAATTTCCTGGATTTTCATCAGATATAAACGGAGGATTCTGTTTTAATGGTTCTTGTGTCTGTGAATTGAGTGTAATAGGATCGGTTTTTTCAGGTTCTTTGGGCGTAGCTGTACTTGCACTACTAAAATTACCACCTTTTATTTGACCAGCATTTTCGTTATATACTAAACCCATAATATATTAATATTTATATACCATATCACATTTTACCACTTATTAACTGGACAATGTTCTGCTTTCAAATAAGTTTTAACAGCTAAAAAACAACCACATTTTGAACATCTTTGAGACAAAGAATCAAAAAATTCACAACCTTTACAAATATTAAGTCTTCTATCAGCTTCTTCTTGTTCTAATCTTAGTTCATTTCCAGAAGCAACACTTACAATATTTCTTGTGACACTCTGACCAAAATTTCTAATCATTTGACCAGTATTAGGCATTATTTGTTTATTTGATGACTGAAGCTGTTTAATTCTTGTTTCATCTAATCTTTTTTTAAAAAAATCCATGTTCATAATTATTTTTTAGTATTGTTCTGAATCTTGAATATCCCAATGTTTATTTATTCCGTCTATTTTAGATGCATATACATCGGTTAAATAAGCATCTTTACTAAAGTAATGAGTTACTTTAGTTACTAACCACTGTCCTAAAAATCTGTCATCAAAAGTATTGATATCACCTGAATCTATTTTATCTATAAAAATAAAATTTCCTGGTGATCTAAGTGTTAAACCATAATTTTGAAAATATATACATTGATTTAGAAAAATAAAATCTTTTATCATCTTTATAAGGTTTAAACTATTTGTTCCTTGATTATAAAAATTATTTTCTAAAGTTAAACCCTGTGATTTTGTTTTATTTACATTTCCCCATATTTGTCCGTCGCTTCCCTCTATTGAATGACTATAAAGACCACCCGTTTTTGCAAATGATTTTATTTTATCATAAACCTCCATTGCTTTATTTTCCTGTGAAAATATATTATATGTTCCAGTAGAAAAATCATATTTATGAATAGGTCTATTAGTAATCCTCATATCATCAACAGGACTCATTTGTGCAAATTTATAGTTAGTAATAATAGAAGCTCGTGTACTGAAAAAATTTATAATTTTATTATCATTAGCACTCAGAGGTGCCCTGCTAATATAACCAGCTGAATTACCATCAACACCATCATTTATAAGAAGACGTTCTATTTGTTTAGCTTCTTTAAAATAATCAACAAGAGAAACAAGTTCCCATTTCTTTGTAAATCTATGAAATCTTAAAAAAACAGGATCACCATCTTTTCCTATTGCATGATTTATCATAAAATCTAAATCATCCATTACAGTAGAATTGGCTGGTGATGTATAAAAAACATTTGAATCTGGTGATGATGATTTATTCCATCTTTTATCGTTAATATTTGCCAATGGAATATTTGGTTTTTCTATAGAACCAGATTCATCAAAACCAACAAACAAAGAAGATGCGTTTTCCGAAGCAAAATTATTACAAGAGGCTGTTCTTATTATAGACTCTATAGCATCATTTGGATTCATTTTCCTTTGTTCATCTGTTCTTCTTTCTATTGGAGTATTGAGAACTTCATTAGAAACTTGTGTTAATCCGGTTTTATTAGTAGCAGTAGACCAAGGTATGTTTCTTTCCGAAAAAATTTGATATCTTTCATCTATAAAATAAAATTTTTTTATTTTAGAAGTAACACTATTTGTGTCTATGTCTTCTATATCATAAATAATAAAATCAAAATCCATAGTCCAATCATTATCATCAAGTTCTATTCCTTCTTCTAAAGAAGGAACAGTTGCAATTCTTATATTAATTTTGTTTCTTGCATCGTGTCTGAATTTAAAAAGTCCTTCTCTGACTAATAGATTTTGATCATTTTTCCCTTTTTTTGCTTCTAAAGAAGCACCTCTTTCTATTGTTTCAAAATCATTTTGAATACTAATCCAACCCTTAGTCCACCAATTAACCATATCTTCTTGAATTACAAGTTCATTTACAACCGAAAATGGAACAAAAAACGGGCTTTTTGAATTTACATTATAGAAAGTTATTCTTATTCTATAACTTTGATTAGCTATATTAATTATTTCTCCTAAAAATTTACTCATAATTCATCATGACAATTAGCAGCACATTTATTAACATTATGTAGAAATTCTACATGAAATTGATTATATCCAAAAGAAGCAGATCCGGTTATTTCTACTCCATCTTGATAAGAATAATTTATACCACCTAATGATGTTATAAAAGCATCTTCATATACAAATTTCAAAAGTTTATTATTATATTCGTCTAATACTAAAATAGAAAGATCTGTTATATATTCAGAAAATGGGTTTTTCAATTCATATGAAGGATCGTGTGGAATAGATTCTGTTGTTGTTACTTCAGAAACTGAATATTTTGAATCATTAAATAAATTTAACCATCTCCATAAAATGTAATAATTATGATAACCATTATCTAAGAAAAATTTAATATCCAATGCGGGATAATCCGGTCTAGAAAACGAGCTTGTTTTATATGTTTGTCCACCATATCCTAATGAAATTGATGGAATTGAAATGTCTGGAACAGACATACTAACAACAGAAAGTTCTATTTTATCTTCATTAAAATCGTTTTTCATCAACGTTTCAGAAAGAGATAATTTTTTAACTGCTGGTGGTAATCCAAACAGAAAAAGAAATTTATCATTTCTGGATTTATTTAAAATAGATTGGTTCATATATTATTAAAAAAGTATTATTGGGTTATTATTAGATTCTTCTAAATTATTATTTTTATTATTTTGTTCTTTATTATTTATATTAGAATTAGGTTCCCACAAGTTACTAATCCAATTTAATAATTCATAACTTTCATTAGAATCTTCGACAATATCCTGTTTTCCTATATAACTCAATGGAGTATAATTATTTAAAGTTTTTTTATAAATATTACTTTTTCCATAAAAAAGAGAACTTTGTTTTAATAAGTCAGAATTATTAACAAAAGGTTTCATTCTTAATGGTCTTCCCTGATCATCTACATCATGAATATAAAAATATTTTTCAACAATCGATGGGTCTAAAATAAAAAGACCCCATATTAAAGCAAAAACACGATCATCAAAATCATCGTTTGTTCTTTTACTATATGTATAATTTGGATGTTGAATAAAATTATTAATTTCTAGTAAAGTGTCTAAATCATAAAATTCAACAGCATTTAAAGAGTTTATCCAGTATCTTAAATTAGAAGTTCCTCTGTATTTTGTATTAGTATGACTATGAATACCCAATCTATTTTCGTTATTATAATGTTTACTCATTCCTTCTGAGTTGTAACATACTATATTTTCATAGTTATGGATTTTACCCAAAACATCTAATACTTGCTGACCACTATTGTTGTTCTCAACAAGAACTGGTGGTCTTCCCCAGTCATTTAAAATACCCATCAATCTTGTTCCAAAATGGTAAGGGCTTATTTGATTATTAACATATATAGCAGATTGTTTTATGTTTTGTAAATCAGAAACGTTCATTATTTGAACTACAGTATTTGATCTTCCTATTCCTTCTCCGACATCAACACCAACAACAAAAAAATCATTTTCTTTTGGAAGATCAAAAATCTTATAACAACCTTCATCTAAAATTAAAATAGGTTCCTTACATTTTGATTTGAGATCTTCTAATAATCTAGGATCTACTACAGTTTTTCCTTTAGTGAAAAATTGATTTCCAAATTCCTGTTCAAAATCTTGTTCAGATCCTAATTGTTCTATTGTTGATTTTTTCCATTCTTCATCTCTACCAGGAACATCCTGCCAATGAACCATTTCCAAATTCCATTCACTATTTGGTTTTTGTGATTCTTTATATAATTCATAAAATTTATTATCTGTTCCGTTTGGAGTACTAATAACAATTATTTGTGAATTTTTAGAGGACGAAATAATAGGAATAGCTGACTTCCAAAGTTCTTTCATAACCTCATTTGGACAGTGAGCCATTTCGTCTATTAATAAAAGATTACTTGTAGAACCACGAGGACCAGCAGATGAAGTTGTACTAACCTGTATTGCTGATCCATTAGCTAAATTAAATCCATTTTTTCTCCAAGACTTAACCGAAGGTTTTAAATAAAGTGGTAATCCTTCAAAAGCCAATCTTATTCTTCCAAATATTTCTTCAGCAGTATCAGCTTTATTTGCAACAATTGTTATTCTTTTATCATCAAAAAAACAAACCAACCAAAGTGCATACATGGTAATACATGTACTTTTTCCTACCTGTCTACTAGCACAAACAACATTAAATCGATTAGCCTTAAATGATTTTAATAATTTTTTTTGAAATTTATACAGTTCTATTTTCTTTTTTCCATCATCCAACGTAACAATATAAAAATGACTTTCAGCAAAATGAAGAATGCTTTTTCTGCAAAGCTTCAAATCTTCTTCCATTTCTTTTGTCCATTTTAATGTAGCATTACCTCTTAAAAGATTTTCATTTCCTTTAAAAAAATCACCATCGACTAACATTTCCTCATTATCTATGTCAGGAACATTTATAATTTTCTTTGGCATATTTTACATTTGTTTTTGTAATTCAGATAAAACTAAACCAACATATTGTGGTTTTAATAATTTAATAACTGTATTAGATTTTAATTTAGCAAATGGATTTACTTCTTTATTATACAAACATGCTATCCACCACAAATTTAAGTTACCATAATATTTATAAGCAATAGAATACCAAGTATCTGTGGATGTTGTTATATATTCCTCTTCTGCTTCGCTATTTTCTGCTGGAAATATAGATATATTTTTTAATAAATTAAAAAATCTAATTCCATTTTCATTCTCATATACATTAAAATAATTTTCAAATTTAAATAAACTAGATGTTAGTTCTGGTATATCTTTCTTTTTCATGTTTTATTTATTGCCTTCCAACAAACCCTCCAGTAGCTTGTTCTGCTGTACTTGTTACTTCCACTCTTTCAGACGCACCTAATGCACCTTGAAATATATTTGAACTTTGAGGTAATAATTCTTGTAAAGTTATACTAACCATATAAGCTTCCGGTATCAATAATTCTCGTCCCACTATTATTTCATTAATTTTCCTAGTAGTTCCAAGACTATCTATTTTTAATTCAGAAACTACAGCTATTGGCATATAAACACCACCCAAAGAATCACTAGTAACAGTATATATAGAAGGAGGAACGTATGTGGCGAGTGAAGTTCTATTTTTTAAATTTTGGTATGTTATTAAATTTACAAAATGAAAATTATTTTCAGTGTCTTTTGTTGAAAAGGTGTTATATAACGGAAATTTTATTGTTAATGAAAGTGGTTGAGTAGAATCAAATTTTTGTACTTGTTCTGTTCCAATACCTGGAGTTATTGCACCAGCAATAGCACCAAGAACAGCACCAGCCGCTTTTTCGAATCCACTGGCATTGGATGTATTTTGACTACCTGAACCATCACTTCCGAAAGGACTCCAACTATTTCTTATGGTTCTTATATTAGATCCACTTGATAATAACCATGGTAATTGATATTCAAATCCCACTTTATTTTCTACTTGATATAATTTGCCATAAGGATCGCTAAGTGCTTTAGCTAAAGACCCTGTTTCTTCAAATACTTGTTGTGCTTTATTTGCAGTTGCTAGTACATTAAAAAAAGTAGCAGCTAATCCAGACATAGATAATGTTTGTTCTTTTAATACTATCGTTGGAACTTCTTCTATGTCCTCTCCACTATTTTTCCATCTAAACTTTCCTCTAACATCTATACGACCATTTCCTGTGTTTGGTTTTAAAATCAATCTTCTTAATGAATCTAATTGATATGATCCAACATTAATGGTAGATGTAGCCCATTCAACTCCATATAATGAATTGTCTTTTAATAAATATTCCATTCCAGCTGGTATTTGATCACTCATAATTTTATATTATCTAGCGTAAGAATTGTTTCTCAACCAATCTATTCTTGTTAAATAAATTTCATCTCTTTCTCCTGAGAATTTTATATTTTTTGGTTGTGATTGTGTTTGTGTTGTATTATTATTTATAATAACATTTGATTTCGAATCCTGTTGATTTACGTTTTTTTGTGAATCAACTTGTATTCTTACTAAATTCTCTATTCGTTTATTTAAATTATCTATACTTTCATTTAATTTTTTAAATGTTTGATCAACAGAATCTCCTGGCTTTGATGCAAATATAGAATCATTTGCGTGTAGTGTTATTACGTTTCCTGTTTTTGGATCTATTATTATATTTCCAGAGTTTTTAACGTCTTTCCTTGGTTCAAAATTAACACCAGATTTTGTATTTTGCATTCCAGAAATTTGAGATAAAACTGGATCATTACTATAAAAGTTAGCATTTTTTTGCGTTTCTTCTACTGCTTCATAGTCCTCTAATGTAGTTAATTTACTACCCTCTTTTAATTCTTTAAACCTTTTTGTTTTATACTCTAATTCTTTTTGTTTTTCTAATAATTCCTGTTTTTGTTTTTCCAGTTCTTGTATCTTTTGATTATTAGAAGAAGCATCACCTCTTCCTTTTGGTGTTTTTTCTTTTATCTTTAAAATCTCTTCATCTATTGTTTTTGTTTCATTTACTAAAGAATCTTGTGTTTTTATGTGTTCATCTTCTTCTTCTTTTTTATATTCTGTAGGAAGATTTTTTATAATTTCTTTAGATGTTTGAGATAATGGTATTTTTCCTGAATTTACAGTTTCTATTTGTTGTTCTTCTTTACCATTTAACCAGTCGGATATCGGAGAAAACATTCCTCCGATGTAAGGTAGTTTAGAAAGATCCTTTATTCCTTCCTTGTAATCTCCAGTAACTAATTTTACTAAACCACTAGACAACTCCGAAAATGCCTTAAATACTCCTGTTGTTTTAAATTTTTCCCAGATTCCTTTGAAAAAATTTCCAACAGCTACACTTTTTGGTTTTCCAGTTTCTGGATCTTTGCTATCTAAAAACGAATTTAATATATCAACACCTATAGATATAGCTGTTCCAACACCTGGTACTAAAGAAGCTACCCCAGACACAACATCCAACAAACCACCAACTATATTATTTTCTTTAAATCTATCCCATGCACTTCCAAAACTTAAAAGAGTACCTATTAATGGAAGACGTTTAAAGAAAGGCTTTCCAAACTTGGCAAAATAACCAAGAGCCTTCATTGCTATAGTTGCTATACTAAACCCAGTTCTTTGAACTCCATTTTCTTTGTTTTCTGGAGTGGATATGAAAGAGTTTAATAAATCAATTCCTATTGATAACGGTATACCAAGACCTGGAATTAAAGAAACTATACCAGAAGCAACATCAAGAGTTCCACCCAAAATTTCCCCTTGTTGAAATTTTTCCCATGCAGATGCTAATGTTAACATTGTCCCGATAAGTGGCAATCTTTTTAATACTCCCTTACCTAATGTTTTTGATAAAAACCCAACACCTTTTAATAACATAGAGGATATGCTTACTGCTTGTGTTTTTATTTGTTCCTTTTCTTCTCCGCTTTTAAAATCTATAAAAGCATTTAAAAGGCTAAGACCTATAGAAAAAGCAGTTCCATATCCAGGAACCAATCCAGCCAATCCAGCTGCAATATCAATAGTTCCTTGTAATATTTCTCCTTCTTTAAATCTTCCATAAGCATCAGCAAAACTAATAACTGAACCGATTAAAGGAATAGCCTTTAATGTAACTTTTGATACACCCTTTAAAATAGCACCAGCAGCACCCTTTAATATTCCCTTTAATCCACCAGCTTTAACAGCTGCACCAAATCCTTTAATAAGACCTCCAGCACCTTCATCAGCAAGTCCAGTAAAAAGACCTTTAAATGACATTATTAAATCATCACCAAGCTTTCCTAATAATTCTCCTACGTTTTTAAATATATTACCAAATTTTAACTGCAAACCACCCATTGTAAAAAACTTTCCAATAGCATTTATAGTTCCTTGAAACTTATCAAAAAAATCAGCAGCTTTATCTCCAAATTTTTCACTTATAAATTTTTTAATTTCAGGCCAAAACATACCAGCTAATACAGTTGCTCCACCAATTGCGGCTAATAGCAAAGGAAACGATCTTATTAAACCAGAAATAAAATCCATAATTCCGCCACCAGAAGGAGCATTTCCCTTTAATTCCAGTCCTTCTATGTTTTCTTTTTGTTTATCTATTAAATTATTTGTCAATTTAGAAAGAAAATCACTAGTTTGTGTGGAAAAAGAAATAATAGTTTCTTGTGGTTTTTGTTGTATTAATTTTTCTTTTATTTCTTGAGGCTGTTCTTGTTGTTTTTGTGTAGGTTCTTTTACCTGTGGCTGTGTGTCTTCCTGGATAGGTTCTTTTACCTGTGGCTGTGTGTCTTTTTTATATATATTTCTTAAAAATTCTAAACCAAAAAAATTACTAGACTGTGTTTCTTTTTTATTAGAATCCAATTTATTAGATTCTTTATTGTCTTTTTTTAATTCATTTATTTTAGAATCAATAACATCTTTAAGATTAGAAAATAAATTATTGGTTTCTGATGAATTTTTATCTATATTTTTTGATAACGATTCCCAGTTTTTTAATAAAGGTTTTAAATATTTTTCTTTAAAATCTTTTCTTAATGATGGAAGTTCTTCTTCTTTTATTAAAAGTTTCAACAAAACATCCAAAGGGTTTTCTTTCAGACCCTTTTGTGTAAATTTTTGTATAAAATCTTCTATAGAATTTGTAGAACTAGATACCATAATAATATTTATGGTAGAAAGCTAATATTATATGAATTACATTAAGAATAACAAATTATCTATGCTTATAACTTTATTATATTTTAAATCAGAAGAAGAAACCTTAAGGATTTCTTCCAAATAAACCTTCCAATCTGCTATTTTTTGTAAAATTTTCTGAGTTAAGTCGGCTGATAATAATTCTGTTAATTTAATTCTTTGATTAATAGTTAAACTATTTAATTCTATGTTGTTATCATCAAATGATATTTTTGTAATAAATTTAGAAACTTCACCTATAAATGCTTCAGATAAAACGTTTCCAATTTCTTCCATGTTTTTAACATTTTCTATCTTTTTTGATGTTTTAGATAATTCTATTTCATATTTTGATTCTAGAATCATGGAAGGAACATCCAATTCTACTTCTATTTTTGTTCCGTTTTTAACTACATTAATAGTTTCTTTACTTGGATGTACATAACTTTTAGTTTTTTCTAAAATAGGTTCTAAACTTATGTTTTCAGAATATACAGGGTTTTCATTAAAAATAACATTTAAAGTATTTGATATTTTTGATCTTAGAAATAATCCTATAAAAATCTTATCATATATAGTTAATTTTTCTATATCAAATCCTTCTGTTAGAATATTTTCTTTTATTATATCTAAAAAAACTTTAGTAAATTGTGTCTTATATAAAGATGTGTCTGTTATAGTTTCTAATAATTTTTTTTGTTGTTTCGCATTAAGTTCTTTAAATTCAATAGATTCTTTTAAAGAAGGTATGAATACTGGTAATGTAAAAGAATTAGATAGCTTATTTAAAGCATCTAATATACTATTAAAAGAAGTTTCTTTATTTTCTATCATAAACGTTATTAATTAGTTATTTATTTTCGTTTTTCAACTCTTGTGTTAAATAATTTATTAGATTATTTTTTTCTAAAGGATACATTTCGTTTATTTCTTGTATAGAAAACCCATGCTTTTTTAAAAAAATAGTTTCTAATATTTTAGAATCTTCTGTTCCGGCGAATAAAAATCTTATTAAATCCTGTATTGTTGCATTGAAAAATTCCAATTTATATTGATCAAATTGTTTTACACCAAAAATATGTATATCCGATATTTCTTTTAATAATGTTATTATATTTGTTTGTATTATATTTTTAATTGATGCTGGTAATACATCCATTAATTCTTTTTTTTCTTCTGGTTTAAATAAATTAAAATCAAATAAGTCATCTTTTATTTTTACTTTATCTATAAAAAGAGGAATAGAATTTAAAAATCTAGTTATATATTCTTCTTTTATATTAGATAAGAAATATTCTTCGTTTTGTAATAAAGGCCAATTTAAATAAATTTCAGTATCTTCGTGTTTTATAGTTTCGTAATTTTTAATTTTATTCGATATACTTAAAATATTAAATAAAACATCATAAAAATTTATAAAAACATTAGTGTTCTTTTCAGACTCTAGAGATAATTCTATTGTTGATGATATAGAAACTGTTCTTAGTCTTATACATAACATTAAAAATTCTATAATATTTAATTTATATAAATTTTCTTTTTCCTTAACACTATCTTGTATTATTTCTACCAATAACCTATGATAATCTAATCTATAATCAGCTTCTGGTGGAAAATTATTATTAATTTTAATTAAATTAGAACATTGATAACAAGTAAGTTCTTTAAAATTTATTATAGTTTTTGTGAAAGGAAATTGTATCGAATGTGTAAAATACATACACTAACTTACATTTACTTTAGATTAAGTAAAGTAGCAGAATCCACATCTCTTACATAGTATTGATCATAAACAAAATCAACAGAACTATATTTCATGTCATCTGACATATAAGAATATTGTTCACCATCAATAGAAACTGGAACAATGTTATTAAATCTATATATTTTTCTTATTGCTTGTGGCTGACCAGGAACTACTCTAGCTAAAAGGTTTACATCACACCAAGAACATTTAACGTTTTTTCTACTATTTTCCTGTCTAGAAACTAATCCATTATAAGAAGCTAATACTAACCATGGTCTTATAACAAAATCAATAAATGATGCATTTGTTTCTGTAAAAACAATTTTTAGTTTATTATACTTGTTTCTATTTCCTGAAGTTGCAGGGGGAAGCCAACCACCATATTCTAATCCATTATTTCCTGCTTCAAATCCATCAGATGGTAAATTTACTTGTTTAGCAAAAACACAACCAACTTTATTATAGTACTGGTATTCTCCATCTGTTAGTTTTTTTACTAAATTAGAATCAGTGTACCAACCATCACTTCTTCCAAAGTTTCCTTCAAAACCATTTAAATCTCTATATGTTAGAGATTCAGTTAATGCAGGGACATTTGAAATATCAAACCAAAGAAACCATTGATTAGAAGAAGCAATGGCAGTAGGCCATGAAGCTAATGTACTTAAATATAATTCATATGGACTATCAAGATTTGCTGCCATATGTATATTTAGTTAAAAAACTTTATTCCACTCTCCAATATTGATATGCAATAGTAGCTGGTACTGTAACAATATCTCCAGCAGTTGTTACATTTAGTGTCATTTCTCCTAAATTGGTTATATAACAACCATATAGATTATATTTTCTTAGAACATCTCCACCTTTATCTAATAAAGCAAGAGTAGTAACACCTTCATCTCCTTCTGGAATACTATAATTTCCAGTACTATCACGATCATCAAATATTGAAAGCATCCAATCTTCTAATTTATCTCTGATAGCTAACCCAGCATCCATTCTCATTGTAACAGACCATGCATTACTGTTTGGATATTGAACAGTTCCTGGTACATTGAAAGATAATCCCATATAAGGAACCTGTATGTTATTTATTGTTTTGCTAGGAAGCGATGCTGATTCTATATATAATAGATCATCTTTTGAAAAGAAGTTTGCACCACCGAAAGCAATTACTCTAAAAAGATTTTGTCTAAAGAAATCTTTTCTAGCAGCTACTTCATGAAAGTTTCTAATTCCTTGTTCGTTTAATATTGTTGCCATATATTTATTTATCCTTTAATTTAAAAATTAACCAATCAAAGCATCTAAATCTACGCCAGTTCTTGTTGCAACGAAGTCAGCTAATATAAATTCTGCTGTTCTCACAGGTTGTATATATACAGCTACTCTTAATTCGTTTCTATCAATTGAAGCTGGTGTATTGTTTCTTTCATCACAGATAAGTCTATAATCATATAAACC
>Ga0315901_10004183_pt1 | contig 18153 bp, 2 predicted proteins | sample LakEriMetagenome_10_FD_203761 | JGI IMG/M metagenome (GOLD analysis project Ga0315901, IMG submission 203761) | Freshwater fungal communities from buoy surface, Lake Erie, Ohio, United States - Buoy 2 MA116 | ecosystem: Environmental > Aquatic > Freshwater > Lake | place: USA: Lake Erie, Ohio...
TGCCACGGCGCCCGGCTCTCGCCCCAGGCCCGAGCCGTGCGGATCACCTCTGCCGCGAAGGGCTGGCTCTCCGCGGGCCCGAGCCGCCGCGATGGATCACTGTCCCTCGACGCCCTGTGCGCGCTGCCGATCGCCGACGCCCGGGCGTTCCTCGCCGACCTCTCGCTCGACGGCACCCAGCGGGTGATCGCCGTCGAACTGATGAAGGAGATCAACGGCCGGCTCGCGTTCCTCGACCAGGTGGGCCTCGGCTACCTGGCCCTCGACCGCAAGGCCCCCACGCTCTCCGGCGGCGAGAGCCAGCGGATCCGGCTGGCCGCCCAGATCGGCTCCGGTCTCTCCGGGGTGCTCTACGTCCTCGACGAGCCGTCGATCGGTCTTCACCCGCGGGACAACGTCAAGCTCCTCGGCGCCCTCGAGGCTCTGCGCGACAAGGGCAACACGGTCGTCGTGGTCGAGCACGACGAAGACACGATCCGCGCCGCCGACTGGGTCGTCGACTTCGGGCCCGGGCCGGGCAAGCGCGGCGGCGAGGTGGTGGCGGCCGGCACGCCGGACGACGTGGCCCGCAGCCCGCGGAGCGTCACCGGGGCGTTCCTCGCCGGCCGCGACGAGATCTCCGTGCCGGCGAAGCGCCGCCCGCCGCGGGGCCCTGCGCTCACGCTCACGGGGGTTCGCCACAACAACCTTTGCAACGTCGACGTCGAGGTCCCGCTCGGGCTCCTGGTGTGCGTGACGGGCGTGTCGGGCAGCGGCAAGAGCTCGCTCGTCGGCGACGTGCTCGAGCCCGAACTCCGCCGGCGGCTGGGCAGCGAGGCGGCGAACCCCGGCGCGTTCGACGCGCTCCACGGGGCCGACGCCCTCGACAAGGTGATCGTCATCGACCAGTCGCCGATCGGGCGGACGCCGCGCAGCAATCCGGCGACGTACGTGAAGGTCTGGGACGACATCCGGGCGCTGTTCACGATGCTGCCCGAGGCGAAGAAACGCGGCTGGAAGGCCGGCCGCTTCAGCTTCAACGTCGCCGGCGGCCGCTGCGAGGCCTGCGAGGGCAACGGCTCGGTGCGGCTCGACATGGACTTTCTCGCCGACGTGTGGGTGACCTGCGAGGTGTGCGGCGGGGCCCGGTTCGCGAAGGACACGCTGGAGGTCCGCTGGAAAGGGAAGAACGTCGCCGAGCTGCTCACCATGGAGATCGGCGAGGCGCTGGAGCTGTTTGCCGACGCCCCCGACATCGCCCGCAAGCTGCAGACGCTCCACGACGTGGGCCTCGACTACCTGCACCTCGGCCAGCCGTCGCCCACGCTGTCCGGTGGCGAGGCCCAGCGGGTGAAGCTCTCGCGCGAACTGGCCAAGCGATCCACGGGCAAGACGCTCTACATCCTCGACGAGCCGACGACGGGCCTGCACATGGCCGACGTCCGCCAGCTGCTCGCCGTGCTCGAGCGGCTCGTGGACGCCGGCAACACCGTGCTCGTCGTGGAGCACAACCTCGACGTCGTGAAGCGGGCCGACTGGGTCATCGACCTCGGCCCGGAGGGCGGCGCGGGGGGTGGGCGGATCGTGGCCACGGGCACGCCCGAGCAGGTCGCGAAGGTGAAGGCCTCGCACACGGCCCGGGCTCTCGCGCCGATCCTGGCCGCGGGCAGCACCGGGTCGCGGCCGGCCCGCAAGCCGGCGGTGCGCCGCAAGCCCGCCGCAGACCCGGCGGCGGCGATCGATGCCATGCTCGCCACGGTGACGAAGTCGTCCCGCGATCCCGGGCCGCCGGCGATCACGATTCGCGGGGCGGCGCTGCACAACCTCAAGCACGTCGATCTCGACGTGCCGCGCGGGGCGATGACGGTGTGCTGCGGCCCGAGCGGCAGCGGCAAGACCTCGCTGGCCTTCGACACGCTCTACGCCGAGGGCCAGCGGCGCTACGTTGAAAGCCTCTCGCCGTACGCCCGCCAGTTCGTCGGCCAGGTGCCCAAGCCGCTGTTCGAGAAGATCGAGGGGCTCGCGCCCGCGGTGGCGATCGAACAGCGCGGCGGCACCGGCACGCCGCGTTCGACCGTCGGCACGCTCACCGAGATGTACGACCACTTCCGCGTGCTGGCCGCGCGACTGGGGAAGATGCACTGCCCGGATTGCGGAACGCCGGTGGGGGCGCAAAGCGTGGATCAGACGGTGGAGCGGCTCCTCGAGCACGGCACCGGCACGCGGCTGCTGCTCCTCGCCCCGACCGAGCTCCGGGTGGGTCAGACTCCCGAGGCGCTCTTCGCGTCGCTCGCGGCGGCCGGGCACGTGCGCGTGCGGATCGACGGCCGGACGGTGCGGCTCGACGACAAGCCCGTCGTCGATCGGAAGCGCAAGAGCCGGATCGAGATCGTCATCGACCGCGTCACCGCCTCCCCCGCCGACCGCAGCCGGCTGGCGCAGAGCGTCGAGGCCGCCTTCGCCGCGGGCAACGGCACGATGCTGGTGGCCCGGGCCGTGGACGGCGCCGACGAGCCCGACTGGCCGGTGGAGGTGCACAGCCGCCGGCTCGCCTGCCCGTCCTGCGGCCGCGGCTTCAAGCCGCTGGAGCCGCGGCAGTTCTCGTTCAACAGCCCGCTCGGCTGGTGCCCGAGTTGCGACGGCCTCGGCACCCGAACCGGCGTGGACCGCAAGGCCCTCGTCCGCGACCCGGCGCTCTCGCTCGCCGCCGGCGCGCTCGACCTCTGGCCCACGCTCCAGGGGCCGGCCGGCCGGCAGGTGGGCCGCATGATGCTCGAGGCGCTGTGTCAGGCGACCGGACTGCCGCTCGACGTGCCGCTGGCGGATCTCTCGGGCCTGCAGCAGCGGGTGCTCTTCGAGGGCACGGGCGAGAAGTGGATCGACGTGCCGCTGCCCGCCACACGAGCGGTGCCGCCTCCTTCTCCCAAAAGCTCCGGGCGGAAGCCCGGGGACGCCGGGTCGTCTCCGATCCCGGTGTGGTTCTCGTTCCAGTTCCAGGGCTTGGAGGCGGCGTGCGAGGAGGCGGCCCGGCTCGTCACCGCACTCCGTGGCAAGGTCGATGCGGTGATGGACGAGGTGCCGTGCAGCGAATGCGGTGGCAGCCGGCTGGCTGACGTCGCGGCCGCCGTCACGCTCTGGGATCGGCCGCTCGACGTCTGGTGCCGGATGCCGTTGGGGCGGCTGCAGCGCGAGCTGGCGGCGATCACGCCGGCCGCCGACGAGCGGCGGATCGCCGGCGATCTGCTCCGTGAGCTCACCAATCGGGTGGCGTTCCTCGTCGACGTCGGGCTCGACTACCTCGACCTCGCCCGGCCGGCGGGGAGCCTGTCCGGCGGCGAACTGCAGCGGATCCGCCTGGCGGCGCAGGTGGGCAGCGGCCTGACCGGCGTGCTCTACGTGCTCGACGAGCCGACGATCGGCCTCCACCCGCGCGACACGCACCGGCTCGTCGCGGCCTTGGGCAAGCTCCGCGACCTCGGCAACACGGTGGTGGTGGTCGAGCACGACCGCGACGTGGTGGCGGCAGCCGACGAGGCGGTCGATTTCGGCCCCGGCAGCGGCCGCGACGGCGGCACGATCGTGGCCCACGGCCCACCCGCCCAGCTCGCCGGCATGAAGCGAAGCGTGACGGGCCCGTATCTGACGGACAAGAAGGCCTGCGACGCGGTGCTCGCGCGGAAGCGGGAGCGGGGCCGCCGCGAGCCCGCCGGCTGGATCGAGGTCCGCGGCATCGCCCACCGCACCCTGCGCGACCTCGACGCGCGGTTTCCGCTGGGCGTGCTAGCGGCGGTCACCGGCCCCAGCGGCAGCGGCAAGACGTCGCTGGTGCTCGAGGTGCTGTGGCGGGCGGCAGCGCGGCGGCTGCACGCGGCCCGCGAGCAGCCGGGCCGACACACGGCCGTGAAGGGACTCGAGGCGATCGACCGGGTGATCCTCGTGGACCAGGAGGCGATCGGCTCGACACCGGGCTCCACGCCGGCGACCTACACCGGAGTCTTCGACCATATCCGCCAGCTGTATGCCAAGGTGCCCGAGTCGCGGACCCGCGGGTTCACGCCGCGGACCTTCTCCTTCAACGTCGCCGGCGGCCGCTGCGAGGCCTGCGAGGGGCTCGGGCAACGGCGGGTGGAGATGCACTTCCTGCCGGACGTGTGGGTGGAGTGCGAGGCCTGCAAGGGCCGCCGCTACTCCGCCGAGACGCTGCACGCCAAGTGGCACGGCAAGAGCATCGCCGACGTGCTCGAGATGAGCGTGGCCGACGCGGCGGCGTTCTTCGCGCCGGTGCCGCCGATCGCCCGGATCCTGTCCACGCTCGTGGACGTCGGCCTCGGCTACGTGACGCTCGGCCAGCCGGCCCCGCAACTCTCCGGCGGCGAGGCGCAGCGGGTGAAGCTGTCCCGCGAGCTCGCCAAGCCCGGCACCGGCAGCACCCTCTACATCCTCGACGAGCCGACGACGGGCCTGCACTTCGCCGACATCGAGAAGCTCCTCCACGTGCTCGAGCGGCTCGTGGATGCGGGCAACACGGTGCTCGTGGTCGAGCACAACCTGGAAGTCATCCAGGCGGCCGACTGGGTGCTCGACATGGGCCCCGAGGCGGGCGCCGGCGGCGGGCGGATCGTGGCCGAAGGCCCGCCGGAGGATCTCGTGATCCACGCCCGCCGCTGGCGGCAGCAGGAGGCCGGTGATGGGACCGGCGACCTGCTGCGCAGCCACACGGGCGAGGCCCTGGAGGCGTTCGGCGCGGCGGCGTTGCCTACCAGCGGGCCTCCAACCCGGTCGTCACGCCGTGCAGGAGCACGCTCCCGTTCGTGTTGATCGTGGCCCCGACCGGGGGAGTCGCCTCGTTGAGGTTCGTCGTGGACAACTGGTCGGCGGGCACCGCCACCCCGTTGATCCAGAAGAGCACGTAGCCCAGTCGCCAGGCGAGCCAGTCGGTGAGCTTCAGACTGCCGTTGACGCCCACCTCCCCGAAGAAGGCGGTCTGGTCCGCGACGGCGGCCGCCGAGTTCGCGTACCCCGGATCCTGGTAGGCCGACCGCTGGTAGGCCGAGTTGTAAAAGACGCCCGCCTTGCCGACTCCGGTCACCGTGAACGGTCCGCCAGCGTTCCAGAGGCCGATTTCCATGCCCCCTTGGCCGCCATACAGATCGTTGCCGGTCTCCGTGGTGAAGCTGCTATAGGGGCTGCCGTCGAGGTGCTCGATGATCCGCATCTGCTGGTTCCACTGCACCCAGCGAAAGCCGGCCAGCCACGTCACTGGGCACCAGCATTCGCGGCGTCGCCAGTTGAGTTCCGCACTCTGAATCGCCCCATTGGTGAGCACCTGGGCGCCGTCGAAGCCTTCGTCGCTGAAGCCGGCCAGATTCTGTTCGATGAGCGTGTTCCCCGGCGGCACCAGAGCCTCGCCGTTGAAGGGCCGGACTTGAAAGTAGTTGCCTTCGATCGCGTAGATCTCGTCGAGGTTGAGGAACAGCCCCACCCTCGGTCCGGCGGCCATCACCGTCTGGGCCTGATTGGCGTCGAGCAGCGTCGGGCCGACCACGGCTGTCGTCGGGTCGACGGCCGCGAACAGCGGGCGACTGGCGATGTTGCCCTGCCAGAGCATGAGGGCGTCGATCTGCACGACCCACCGCGGGCAGGCGTGGCCAAAGAGCCGATTGCAGATCCCGGGCTTGTCGCACATCCCAGGGTCGGGGCAGCAGGCGCCGCAGCCATTGCCACCGCACGTGGCGCAACTCGAGCCATCGATGCAGCTGTCGGTGATCAGCAATCCGTCCGCCGGGGCGGAGCCGTCAGCCCCGCTGAACGAACCGCCGACCCCGGTTCCCGAGGACCAGCCGAACGCGTCATCCTCGTCCGCCGCCGGCGCCAGGATCGAGTGCATCTCCGGCCCGGACGTGACCGGTTCCGATCGCGGCGGCATCCCATCGAATGGTTCCGCCCGGACCTGGGCCGCGGCCACGAGCAGCGCGGCCGCGAACCATGCCAACGACTGCCTCGGCCCGGCGAGGAGGCGGGCGCGTCCCGCCATCCCCCCCCGACCAGTCTTTCCGGAACAACCCGCGCGATTCGGACGACGGTTCATCGTGGCAAGACCCTCACAGGAAACAGTTGTCGCCCATGTTTTCGACTGCGGGTCGTGCCGGCCGTTACCGTGAATCACCGAATACCGCCTGCCCAAACGGGGGCGGTCCGGCAAGCGGCGGCGGATGGGAAAGATTGCGGGTGCGGGCAGGCACACCATGGCAAGATGGGCGGGCGACCGCCTGTGCCGCGCGGCCGGCGGTGGTGGCCCGAGCGGCCAAGCCACCGCCGATCGCCCGCCCCGGTCAGAAGGGCCGAATCCGGGCCGACGGAGCCGACCAAGGCCCGATGCCGGCGCCGTTGGCGCCGGCGACACGGAAGAAATAGCCCAGGCGGTTCGTCAGCCCGGTGATCACGACCGACGTCGCAGTCGGCTGGATCGCCAGCGTCCTCCACACCGAACCGGCCGTGTTGGTCCGGTACTGGATCACGTACCGAGTGACCGGTCCGATGGGGCTCGCGGCCGGCGGATTCCAGAGCAGCGTGATCCGGCCGGACCGGCCCAAACCGCGGACTGCCGTCGGTGCCACCGCAGGTGCGGAAACCGGGGTGGCGACCGCCGGGCTCGAGTAGATGCCGGGGCCTTCGGTCGAGACGGCGGCCACGCGGAACGCGTACCGGGTGCCGTTGGTCAGACCGGTCACGACCGCTCCGGTCGTCGTCGTGACAGCATCGGCGAAGGTCTGCCACGCGGCGTCGGGCGTATCGACCCGGTATTGGACGACGTAGTCACGGATGCCCACGGCACCGGCCGGTGCCGCCCACGACAACGCCACCTGGCCGCTCTGGCCGACCGCCACGAGACCGGTCGGGGCCGCGACGAGCACGAACGGCCTGACTTGGCCGGACTGACCGTTCGGACCGGTGCGGTCGCCCGTGTTCACGGCGGCCACACGGAAGGCATACGGGGTTCCGTTGGTAAGGCCCGTGACCGTGGCGGTGGTCGCTGCCGAGACCCCGTCGTTGAAGACGGTGTAGTTCGTGCCGTCGCTCGTGTAGCTGATCACGTAGTCCTTGATCGGCAGGCCGCCATCGGAGGCCGGCGCCGTCCACGACAACACCACCTGCCGATCGCCGCCCACACCGGTCACGGCCGTCGGTGCAGTCGGGGCAGTGAAGGGCGTGAACGGAGCCGACTCGGTCGAGTAGGCCCCGACGCCAGCCCCCGTGACCGCCGCCACACGGAACACGTAGACGGTCCCGTTGGTCAGCCCCGTCACGGTCGCTGCGAGTGCCACAGAGGTGCCGTCGTTGAACGTCGTCCACGACGAGCCGACCGTGTTGACGCGATACTGCACCAGGTAATCCGTGATCGCGGAACCGCCGTTGGTCACCGGCACTCCCCATGTCAGGGCGACCTGCTGGTTACCCGCGGTCCCGGTCAGGCCGATCGGCGCCGACGCGCTCGCCAGCGGCGTGACCGGTGCCGACTCGGCCGTCGCCGTCCCCGCCCCGACGGAGTTCACCGCCGTGACGCGGAACACGTACGCCGTGCCGTTGGTCAGGCCCGTGACGGTCGCGGAGTTCGCCGCCGACACGCCGTCGGTGAACGTCGTCCAAGGCGAGCCGGCCACGTTCAGCCGATACTCCACCACGTAATCACTGATCGCAGCCCCGCCATCGCTCGCCGGAGCCGACCAATTCAGCGTCACCGCCGTGTCGCCCGGCAGCCCCACCAGACCGGTCGGCACGCCAGGCACCGTCCGCGGTGTGACCGGCGCCGACTCGGCCGAGAAACTCCCGGCCGCGGCTGCATTCACCGCCGCCACCCGGAACACGTACGCGGTGCCGTTGACGAGGCCGGTGACCGTCGTCGCGGTCGATGTGGACGTGCCGTCGGCGAACGTGATCCACGACGAACCGGCGACGTTCACGCGGTACTGCACGAGGTAGTCCGCCAGCGGCGACCCGCCCGTGTCGGCCGGGGCCGTCCACGAGAGGGCCACCTGCGCGTTGCCAGGCACGCCGACGAGACCGGTCGGGGCCGCCGCCGGGGCCGACGGCGTCAACGGTGCCGAAACGGCCGACGGCACACCAACACCTGTCGCGTTCACCGCCGAGACGCGGAAGCGATACGTCGTGCCGTTGGTCAGGCCCGTCACCGTGGCAGTCGTCACCGTGGAGACACCGTCCGCGTACACCGTCCACGTGCTTCCGCCGTCGGTGCTCGATTCGACGACGTAGTCGACGATGCCGACAATGCCGGTCGCCGGTGGCTGCCAGTTGAGCACGACCTGCCGGTCACCGGCCACGCCGGTCAGTGCCAGCGGAGCGCCGGGAACGTCCACCAGCGTGACGCGGAACAGCGTCGCCCCGTCGGTCTCGTTGGGCAGGATCGTGTTGTTCGCCAGATCCGTCAGCCACCCGGCGGTGCCCGGCGCAGAGGCGCGGCTGGTGGCGGTGATCAAGTACTCGCCGAGCGGGAACACAGACGCCGACTCGAGCACGACCTGGTTGCTCGTCTCGAGGAAGCGGAACAGGTAGTCGACCCCCTCGACGAGCGTCACCGTGCCGTCCCGGACGACCTTGAAGGCCTCCTTCACGACCGTGCTCTTGTCGAGGCCGACGCCGACGTCGTTGAACTGGAGCACGAACCGCGTCACGGCCGTGGCATCGGCCCGCTCCAGCCGCACCCAGTGGAGCCGCGAATCGCGGTCGATCGGTGCCGCCTGCGACTGGTCGAGCGGTCCCGCCAGCGTGATCCACGGCTGCGTGAAATCAACCCGGTCCACGGCCCCGCGATCCTTGAACACCGCGGCCCCGAGGCCGGGAGCGCTCGCCTGGCCCGGGTCGTCGCTGCGGAGCTGGCCGTAGAGGTCGCGGGCCGGCGCGATGATCGGCGACACTGGGATGCCGAGCGGCGAGATCACGGCCGCGTAGTCGCTCCGCTCCTGGAGCGCGTCGAGCGAACTGTCGATCACGGGCGTCCCGGCCACCGGATAGAAGTTGCCGCCCGCGGCGTTCACGAACGGGTTGCCCGTGAGCACGATCGGCCGGTCCGACGCGACGCCGGAGACCTGCGTCGCCGTCTCGAAGAAGGCCGACGCCCCGACCACGGTGCGACCTACGGAAGACGCATCGACGGCGACGCCCGTCGCCAGGTTGGCGAACACGTTGTTGAGAATCGTCGGCCCCGCGTTGTCACGCACGTCGACACCCACACCCTGGGACGTCGTGCCGCCGTAGATCGTGTTATTCACGATCCGTCCGAAGGGCACGGCCGCCGTCGCGCCGGCACCCGAGTTGGGGTCGCCGCTGAAGAGGATCCCGGCCTGGCCGCTGGTGGAGACGATGTTGTTCATCACCGCCACGCCCGGCACGAGGCGGTTGGCATTGAGCACCGGCAGGTTTCGCACGGCGCCCGGCAGCGGCGCGTTCGTGCCCGCCTCGCGAGCGGCGGCGTCGATGCGGATCCCGTAGGTCGATGCCGCGGTGATCGCATTGCTCTCGATGATGAACTGCCCCTGCTCGCGGGGCTGGTTGTCGTCGCCGCGAAGCTGGGAGCCCGGATTCACGAACTCCGAGGGAGACAGGTTCGCCACGCCGCGGACCAATGCGGCCTGCGTGTCGATCATGTCAACAGGCTGGATCTGCACCGCCGACGAGTCCGTGGCCGTCAGTTTTCCGAACTCCGTGCCGCGGCGGATCTCCAACTGGTAGGGCCCCTGGAGATTTTGCTGCGGCGTCGTGAACGACACGGGCGTGCCGATGCCGAAGAAGCCCGTCTGGCCGGCATTGGCCCCCGTCACCACCTCACCCCGCTCGGCGAAGCCGACGATGAAGTCGTCGAGGTAGATGCCTTCGGCCTTGCCGGACGCGTTCGGACTCGTCGCAAAATTGACCCGCAGGCGGATGTTCGCCTCGTTGGCGAACTCGCCGAGATCGACCCGCGCCTGCCGCCAGCCCGTGTTCTCGAACAGTTCCTGCACCAATTGGTTCGGCTGCTGACCGATCCGCGACGACACCGAGGGGAAGGCCGGCAGGGTCTTGTCCGCCTGATCGAGGTTGGACCGCGCGTGGCTGTTGGTGGCGATGGTGATCCACGAGTCGCCAGAGTCGGTGGAGAGTTGCACTTCCGTGCTGCCCGCCCCGGACTCGATGCGGTAGTTGAAGTACAGCGTCGGCTTGTCCTGGTAGGTATAGCCGGCCAGGCTGAACGGAAGCATGTTGATCGTCTGCGCGCGACCCGTGAACTGCAGTGTTACCGGTCCGGCCGAGGCGGTCGCCGCCTCCGACAACTCGATGAGCGGGTTGCCGAACAAGTCGGTGCCGATCCCCGCGATCGTCGCCCCATCCGGAATCCCCGGCCCCGAGACGGTCATTCCCAGGCCCAATTGGTTGGTCGAGGTCACGGAGACGAACGCCGAACCGTTGAACGTCGCGGCCCCGGTATCCGACAGAACCGTGCTCGGCAAGGGCAGGTTGGCGATCGACGTGCCGATGTTGCTTGCCAGATCACCGGCCCAGGTCTGCGACACGACGCCCAGGTGCGACAGTGACGTGCCATCGGCGGCCACGCCCCCGCTGACGTCGAAACCGTAGTAGACGCTGACGTGGCCAACCTGCTCGGTGATGGTGCTGCCCTTGACGACCGTCCTACCGGCATCCCGCGTGTTGTCCAGGGCCACGGTCACGCCATGGCCCGCCTCGGCACCGCGGACGGTCGTCGCCCGCCACAGGTTGATGTCGATGGGCGAGAAGGCGAGCCCCGTGAAGTTGCCCGCGACCGGGTTGCCGTCGTCGTCCACGTGACCCACCCACCGCGTCGGGCTGGTGCCACCGTTGAAGGCCGGGATCAGCGTGCCCGCCGTATCGAAGCACCACATGGTGCCGCTGCGGTCGATGGCGAAGAGTTTGTCGGCGAAATAGCCGGGCTGGCTGCTCGGGCCGCCGGCCACGTTCTGAGGGCCGACTGCCAGCCCCTGGAAATCGGGATTGCCGGAAATCGGGCCGATCAGCGTCGCCACAGCGGTATCCGGGTCGATTGTGAACAGGTGGCCACCGTCGTCCACGCCGTAGAGCGTGCTCCCCAGGAACGCCATGCCGGTCGTCAGACCGAGGTCGTTGCCGGCGGTTTGAATGACGCTGTTACCCGTGCCGACGCGGCCGTAGACCCCACCGGCCGTGGCGTCGCCGGTGGCCGTACGGGCGCGATAGAGCCGCGACACGCCCGTCTCGTTGCCCGCTGCATCCTCGTCGCGAACCGAATAGAAGAGCCCATCGAACACCGGCGCGTTGCCGGCTTGCCGCCGCCAGGCGAGGGCATCGACACGATCCGTGGTCACGGCGTTGCGGTCGGGCACGACCGAGTAGGCCACCTGCGCGAGCGTGGGATTGGCAGGCACTCCCGTGATCGTGACGTTGGCGCTCCAGGTGATCGCGATCCCCCCCTGCACCGTGACCGAGCCCGTGGCCGGGGACTTCAGGAGCGGATCGACCGTGCCAACGGGCGTGAACGTCAGGGCCCCATTGGCAGCCGCAGTAAAGGTCCAGTTGCCCGTCACGGCGGGCTGGCCCGGAACCAGGACCTCCGAATATTGGACGGTGCCCGTGAGCGATTCCCGCACGAGCGGCGTTCTGGCGCTCACATTGGCCGCTGCCAGCTGGAAATTGGTCGTAGCGACGACGGGTGGCACGTTCGTGGGGGCGAGATTCTGCTCCTGGAATGGCGTGGCCGGCACGGCGTCGGGGATGTTGTCGTTGCCGATCAAGCCGCCGCCGCCGACAATGCTCTCGCGAGACAACTGGCCGGCGGTGTTCTCCGCGCCCGTCAGCCCCACGTAGGAATAGAGCCAGCCATCGGACCGCATCACCAGGTCGTCGACGGGGCGGCCGATGATGCCCGGAAACCCGTCGAGCTGCTGCTCGGCGAGGTAATACTGAATCCCGTCGATCGTGGGCCTCGAGACCTGCTGCCCCAAGGCGGGGAGGCTGAACAGCGGCCCGGAGGTCGGCGGCACGAAGGTGTAGTCGAGCGAATCGCTGCCCGTGTACTTCTTGCCGGAATGATAGCCCACGAAGCCGATGTGGTCCTCGACCAACCGGAACGTGGACGTGATCGGCTCAAGGCGGACGAGCCGGTTGGTCGCCGCGCTCTTGAACGTCGCGTCGAGAACCGCCGGCAGTTGCTCGTTCGATGAAATCGCCACGTAGTACCGCTGCGGCGCGCCGGGCAGGCCGGTCGGCATCTGCGCCGGCCCGATAAACGGATCGAGCACGCCGACCGACCCCTTCGACAGATCGTCGAACCCGTTCCCCTGCCCCGGCACCGGCTGGTCGGGGGCCCCGTTCTGGGACAGGCTCGAGTCGCGGCCCACGTACATCAACTGCCCCTGGGCGTTGAACACCGAGATCGTCAGGTCGCCGCGGAAGCCGTCGGCGTAGTCGATGTCGAACACGGTAGACCAGGTCTTGAGGCCGTCGCTCAAGCCGCCGATCACCTGGATGTCCTCGTAGGCGAGGTCCACGGCGTACCAATCGACGTCGGTGGCCGAGGACAGGGCCCCGGCCACACTGATCGCGTTGCGATCGGTGGCCAGCAGGTTGCCCAGTTTCTGCGCCGTCGCCAGCGACTCGTTCGCCCCCGCCTCCGCGTTCTCGCCGAGCAGCGGCGAATGCAGCGGCAGTCCCTGGACGTCGATGCCGACGACCGGGAAGCGGATGTCGGCGTAACGGACGGTCGAGCCGGGCTTCTCGTCCCGCTGCTGCAGCCGAATGCGCAGTTCGTAGCGGCCGCTCGTGGCCCCCTGCCGCACGCGAGCCGCATCCGCCACCGCCGTCTCCAACTCCGCCTGCGTTGCCGTAGCCGCCACCCGCGGCTGGCTCCGCACCCGCACGAAGTATTGGGTCTGGCTGCCGGGCGTGCCCGGGAGCACCACCCGCATCCCCGGATCCCGGGGGTTCTGCGAGTAATAGTCCTCGCCCAGGGCGGCATTCTGCTGCAGGCTGCCGCCGAGCCCGCGGGTGGCCGCCGACAGGGCCGCATCGGATTGGCCGTCGAGCGACCGTGCCAGCACCGCGCCCGAGGCATCGAGCAGTTCGATCATCGCGTCGAGAGCCGCCGACGTCTTGTCGATGTCGAGCCACACCTCGCTGCCCGCGTAGCCCTCGAAGCTGTAGACGTCCACGTCGGTGCTGTCGTCGGCCGACACGTAGCCATGGACCTCGAAGCCGAGCCGCCTGTTGTCGTCTCCCCCCTTCTGGCTCGGCGCGAGCACACCGAGGTACTGGGCGGTGACGGGAACCCGGTTGACATCGACGCCGCCGGTCAAGGCGATCTCCGCCTCTGGCACGACCGCCACGTTGCGGTCGTTGGAATAGGGCAGGAACCGCAGGCCGCGCCAATCGGCGGCGGTGCCCGTGGAGGGGCCGTCACCGTTGGTGTCCTTGACCGTGATGCCCAGCGGGTCGCGGCTGGCGCCGACGGTATCGTCGGCCAGCGACGTGAGGACGACCGGATAGCCTGGCTGGCCGAGCACCTGCACCGTGCCACCGATGCGGTCGTCGATGTCGGCAGCGTGACCGGTGGCGGTGAAGCCGGCCGTCTCTCCGCGGAGCTTGACCACGAGGCTGGCGTTCGGGCGGCTCATCAGCCGCACGCCGGTCGCCGTGTGGAAATTGTCCACCACGATCTCGCTGGTCACGACATGCACGATGTCGGTGTCGTCCCACACGCTCTCGACGTTCACCTCACCGCCGCGGACGACCATGCCGCCAATCACGCCGCCGGGGTTCGCAGCGGCCAGCGTGTTGCCGCGGACGAGCGGACCGAAGTTGTCGTCGAACTCCGCGAACCGGCCACTCGCCCCCGTGCTCCGCCCCGGATCGGCGACCGCCAGGTCGGAGAGCGAGTTGACGTTGATGCTGACCACGGCTCCCGCGTTGCCGCGGAAATCATTGCCGACGATGACCGGCTGCGCGCCGCGGACGAAGATCGTGGCGGCGTCGTTCGTGCCGCGGCCCGTGCGGCTGGTCGCGGCCAGGCCGCTGGCGTTGTTCTCCAGTCGGCTATTGGCCAGCCGCAGCCGGCCCTGATGGGTCTCGATGACGTTGAAGCGGTCGAAGCCGCCCTCGATCGAGGTCTGGCCGCCGCCGTAGGCTATGTAGGCGTTGTCGATGCTCGCCTGGGCGGCGGCATTGACGACGATGCCGCCCCAGTCGCCGGCCGCGGGCTGGTTCACCTGCGTACCGAACAGATCGAAGGTACCTCCCGCGCCGAAGCGGTTGTCGGCGGCACTGGTGAAGATCACGCGGTTCTGCGGATCGCCCTCGGCGATCAGTTCGGCGTTGCCGCGACCGAGCTCGATGCGGGATCCCTGCAGCTTGACGACCACGCCCGGATCGACCTGCAGCCGGCCCGTGGCCCTGGCGAGCACGTTCGTGCCGTCGAAGGCATAGCCACCGGTGCCGCCGTTGATGAGCATGTTCTCGGCGAGCACGTAGGTGATGTCCCGCGACACGAACGCCGCCGGCACGTCGAGCGTGTCGATCGGCTGGCCGAACTGGGTGCGGATCCGCACGAACAGCCCATTGATCGAATTGTCGGTGACCCTGTTGCCACGAACCGTGGGCCCGCGGCGGCCGGCGGTCTCCTCGAAACTGTTGGGGTCGGCCGACAACGCCGCCCCCGCGCTGAAGCGGATCGTGTTGAAGGTCAGCGTCGGCCGAGCCGAGACCAGGTGAATCGGCGCGAAGGACTGGAGCTGGCCGTTGACGAGCACCTGCCCGCCGCCGTACTGCATCACGGCCTGGGAGATGCTGTTGAGAAACACCCGCTCGCTCGCCGAGTCAGCGTCGCTGCGGATCACGATGCCGCCCCACTGGCCGCCCGCACGAACCGGCCCGACGCCGTCGCTGTCGCCGCCGATGGTGTCGTCGTGATACGACGTGAACTGCACCTGGTTGAGCGGGGTGCCGAGCACCTGGAGCGATGCCCCGGCCCGCGACACGAGCGACGTGGAACTTCCTACGTCGATCACCTGCGCCCGCAGTTTGAATACCGCCCCCTCGTCGATCATCACCGTGACGTTCGCGGGCACCACGAACTCGGCGCCGTCTGCCAGCGGCTGCCCGCCGAGCGTCGTGCCGATCAGATACGGCACCGCCGTCGCCGGCGAACCGGGATTGTTGCCCACGATGCGGACGACCTTCTTGCCGCTGCCCTGCCCGGCCGCGGCGAGACCCTCGGCCACCGTCGTGAACGGCTTGGCGAGAGACCCGGTGGCGCCAGCCACCGCGGCGAGTTTGTCCACGAACACCGTGTTCGCCGCGGTGGACGACTGGAACCAGAAGTCGAACGACCCGCCGGCGATCCCGTCGCGATTGCCGTCGATCGGCGTGCCCTGGGCGTCCACGATCGTGTTCAGGGCCGCCGCAGCCGGCACGAACCCGAGCCGCAGCCGGTAGCTGCCGTCCGACCGGCCGCCATTACCGCTGTTCTCGACGTCCGGATCGAACGCCGTGTCCGTGCTGGTGACGGTGACGTAGTAGGTGTAGGGACTGCCCGCCTCGTTGCGGGCCCGGAGGTCGAGGCCGACGAACGAGTCGCGGCCGTAGAAATCGTCGTTCCGGGCCACCAGTTCGCGGCGGCCGGTGGCCGGATCCTCGCGATACAGCGTGAGCACCGTGTCGGCCAGGCTCGTCACCGGCTGGCCGGCACGGGCGACGACGGTCTCGAGCGACACCTTTCCATCCGCCGCCAGTGTGAAGGAGTAGGCATCGACGTCCGAGCCGTTTTTGGGATACAGGACCGAGAGGTGGACGAGGTCATAGTCGCCGGGAATCAGGCTCTCGTCGGGCGACTCTTCGCCCATGTTCGACTCGAGGTCGTACGAATGGCCGAGGCCGAGAACGTGGCCGATCTCGTGCATCGCGACGCCGTACCAGGCGCCTCCGAACTCGCTCTGCCCCCAGTCGAGCGAGCCGTTCATGACCGCCATCTGCCGCATCGTATCGGCGATGCCGGCCGGACCGTTGGGCACGGGGAGGTTCGGATTCACCGCGCGGATGTCGCCGGTCACCACGGTCAGCCCGAGGCTCGCCGATTCGACGAACCGGATGCCCGTGTACAGGCTGTACAAGTCGAAGATTTCGCGGGCCCGCTGCTTCTGGTTCTCGGTGATCGTGTTGACGAGCGGATTCCCCTGACCATCGGAACCGTAGTTGGCCTTGAAATTGTAGAACTTCACCGCTGTGTGCCCCGCCGGCAGCAGGCCGGCCGCGGGCATGAGATGCGACTCGAGCGGAATCGGGATCTCTCGATGGCCCGGCTCGTCGATCGTGCCGGGCTGCGTGGGAAACAGCAGGTTCCCCAGCGGCGTCGGCACCGTCGGCCGCACGTCGAGCACGGCGTCGAGCGTCTGCCCGCCGACGCCGAGCACGCCCAGACCGGTCGCCGTGGCAAAGCTCGAGTTCTCATCGCTCGCCAAGGGCTGGGCATCCGAAGCCAGCTCGAGCCGGTACCCGCCGCGGGTCGTGCCGTCGGTCGCGTTCGATCCGTCGATCGGCACGTAGGCGACGTTGCCGGCACTGGAGATGCCGACGAAGAACTCCCCGGCGGCCGCCGCCGTGTAGGTGAGCGTGGCCTGGGCGCCTGCACCGCTGCTGGCTTGGACGGCCACCTGCGTCCCTGCAGCATCGAAAATCCGCACCGCAGCGTCGAGCCCGGCATCGGGCTTGATCCGCACGGTGAGCGACGCGCCGGCCGTGAGGGCGACCTTGTAGAGATCGACGTCGTTCGCTCCCGCGAGGCCGTCGCCAAGGTAGGCGTTCGTGGTGAACGCGGGCGTCGCCCCCGGCTGTCGGAACACCGTGCCGACGACTGTCGCCTGGGCGAGCGTGGCATTGTCATCGTCGCCGCCGCCAATCTGCAGCCGGAACAACTTGTCGCCGAGGTCGCCGTCGAACGTCAGGGTCGCCCGACTGATGGGCTGCCCCGCGGAGTCGGTCGTGGCGTAGGCGACCGACCGTGGGATCCGCACGGCCACGTCGGCCCCGGTGACGGCGTCGGTCTCGATCAGCCGGTAGTTGCCGACCGTCTGCGCCGAAGCGGCGAGCAACGGATCATTGGCGTTGAAATGGACCACGATCGTGTCACGGGCCTGCGTGAGCGTGCCGTTGGCCTGCCGGGTGATCGGCTGCGGGACCACGGAGACGACCTGCGCCCCGAGGTCGAGGCGGAAGTTGAGGCTCAGGCTGCCGCCGTTGCGAAACGACTCCGCAGGGGCGCCGGGCCCGTTGTCGCGGGTCTTCAGGCCACCCGAGATCGAGAGCCGATAGAGGTCGTCTGGCAGGTTCTCGGCGAACCGCAGCACGACCTGATTCTCGTTGGGGAAGTCGTCCAACGCCACGAGTCCCGTGAATCCCGTGGGCGTGACGTTCACGTCGTCGCCGCTGCCCAGCGCCCCGTCGGCGCCGGCTCGCACCAGGCTGATCGCCCCGAGGGTGCTGGGATCGATCTTCGCACCGGGGCTCAAACGGATCGTGATCTGCTGCGGCGACTCCCGCAGGGTGCTGCCCTCGGTGATGAAGGCTCCGAAGTTCGGAAAAGCGGCGACGAAGTCGAACGCCATCACCCGCCGGCCTTCGAGCGGTTCGCCGCGGTGCAACCCGCTCGAACGCCGACGCGACCCGTTCGCGTGAACGGCACGACGGCGGGAGAAGAGATCACGGAGGGAAGTCAGCCAGGACGGACCTTGCATGGCGGGCTCTCGGGCGTGGAGGTGTGAAATTAGGGAGAAACTCGGCGCGGTCGGTCCCCACGGAAGGACAAGGATCCTCGGGAACGGCCGCTCTCTAACCTCGAACCAGGATTCCGAGCTTCCCTGCAGGCCCGATGGCCGGGCCAAACCGGGGAATCTCCCCGGTGTCCATCGTTCAATCCATCATCATCGGGCACGGTCGGACGCACACACGTATTCAAGGCATGCCGCCGGCTCGGTTGCTCCATATTCCGCAAACTACCCACATCGCTCGGCCATGAAGCGTCGGAACAATCCACGACACGGGGATGATCCGCCACCTTGAACGGCCGGGTTATCCCCTCCAACGCCCGGTTTTGCCAGATGTCGTGAGGAGGAATGCGACCTG
>Ga0315901_10004188_pt1 | contig 18141 bp, 13 predicted proteins | sample LakEriMetagenome_10_FD_203761 | JGI IMG/M metagenome (GOLD analysis project Ga0315901, IMG submission 203761) | Freshwater fungal communities from buoy surface, Lake Erie, Ohio, United States - Buoy 2 MA116 | ecosystem: Environmental > Aquatic > Freshwater > Lake | place: USA: Lake Erie, Ohio...
GGGTGGTTGTCGAAGTTGCCCGACTGGGCGATGAGCCAGGCCGGATGGGTGAGCAGGCCGAGGCGATGCTCGGGCGGCAGGTCGTAGAGCTTGTTCGGGTCCCAGTCCGCCCGCTCCTTGATCGGCAGCTCGTAGGTCACGATCGCGGCCTGCTCCGCCTCGTTGAACTTCGGCGCCGAGCGCCGGTACGCGTCCGAGGAGTTGCTCGTTTGGAGTTCCGGGTAGTTGGTCATGGCGTAGGTCTTCGTGGTCGTGAGCAGCGTCCGCAGCACGTCCTTGTCGTCGGCGAGCACCGACTGCACGATCTTGTCTGCGTCGCTCACATAATAGAGAGGCTTGAATCCGTCGAACCCGTAGCGTTTCAGCGTGGCCTTGTCCTTGAACACGCCCGGCGCCTGCGGGTAGCCGAAATACTCCTGGAAGAACCGGAGGATCCGCGGCTTGGGCGTCTTCGGGTCGTCGAGGATCCGCTGCACCTCGCGGCGGACGTCGTCGGGCGTCTTCAATTTGCCCTCGGCGGCCGCCTTGGCGAGCGGCTCGTCCGGCGGACTGTCGGTGAGCCCGAAGGCGATCGAGCGGGCCAGGGTGGCGGGGGCGAGCATCTCCCGCGGGCGGCCCGAGGTGGGAACCTCCATCCGGTAGATCAACTCCGGCTGGCAGAGCAGGATGATGAAAAACTGCTTGCTGGCTTCAACGCCGCCGAGGTCGGCGACGTTCGTCCGCAGAAACGCCGCATACCGCTTCTCCTCGGCGGCGGTCGGCGGCCGGCCGAACAGGGCCTCGAAGGTCGCCTTCACGGCGGCGGTGACCTGATCCGCGGTCGTGGCCTTGTCGGCCCGGCAGATGGCGGCGATCTCGTTGATGAAGTAGGGGACCTTGGGACTGTTGAGCGGCCGCGTGCTGCCGGCATGCCGCTTCGTGAGCGCTTCGGCGAGGATGGTGGCGTTTCGCATCAGGACTTCGATCTCCGCCTCGCCCACGCGATGGGCGGACGAGTAGTCGGCGAAGTCCGGCTGGGGGGTGAAGTTCCACGGGGCGACGAACTTGAGATCCCCGTAATTGGTCAGGCCGAGGTTGAAGCGCTTGATGATGTCGTCCACGAACTTCTCGTACGCCACCCCCTGGAGCCGCCACAGCCGGGCCCGCGTGCCGGTCGGGTCCGCGGGCTTCTCCCCGGAGAACAGCGCCTTGTGGTCCACGAAGTTGCCCTTCCGGGGCGCCAGCCACTTGCCCTCGTCCAGCGTGACGCCGGCGGCGGTGAGCGCTTCGGTGAGCCAACTGCCGGCCCTCTGCCGCTCGGCCTCGGTCGGCTGCTCGGCGTCCTCGGGCGGCATGTCGCGGCTCTCGACCCGGTCGAGCACGCTCATCCAGATCTGCAACTCCTCCGGCTTGGAGAGGTCGCCGGAGAGGCCCGCCAGCGACAGGCCACCCTCCGGCTTCTTGCCGCCGTGGCAGTCGATGCAGAACTTCTCGACCAGCGGCGCGACGGCGGTGGAGAACGATTCCGCCTTCGGCTTGGCGATGGCGGGCGTGGGGCCCGCGAGGGCGACCGCGGCCACGACCGCTGCCCAGCGGAGAATGCCCGTCGAACGCTGCATCGTCACACCTCGTACCGCCAACGCCGCCGTCACGCGACGCGGCTCGATCGCCCGGTCCGGCCCGTGTAACCTTTGGCCGGCTACTAGGTTACCGCCGCGGCCGCGGTGCCATCAAAAGTATATCGGCCAGGGGGCGGCGAGACATGGAATCCGGCCCCCGGGCCCCCCGCCGCCGCCCGCGGTTTTTCGCGGGTCCGACGGGGGCGATTCAGCCGACGGAGCGGAAAACCGCCCAGAACGCCCCGAGCAGGGCCAGCACCCACAACCAGCCCAGGAGGAAGCCGCGGAGATCCTCGCGGTAGGCCCCGAGGCCGGCGCCGTGCATGGCCTTCCAGGGCGCGAGCAGGTGCACGATGATCGATTGCTGGCCCGAGGCCGAGGCCTCGCGGGCCACGGCCGCCTGGTCGCCATCCTTGAACGGGTCTCCCTCGCGGCCCGGCAGGCTGGAGGGCGTGTCGAGCCGCCGGAAGAACTCGGCGGTCGCCTTCTCCGGCTCCGGGGGCGTGAGCAGGCTGACGATCACGAGCGTCGCCACGCCGGCCAGCAGCGCGATCCCGAACACGCCGGGGTCCCAGTGGTCGAACTTCTCGCCGCGGGCGGCGTAGACGGCGAAGTTGGTGCCGAAGGCGACCACGAGGCTCGCCAGCGCCCCCCAGCGGTTGGCCCGCCGCCACATGATGCCGCCGAGCACGCTCACGCCCATGAAGGTCGACATGGTCTCCACGAGCAGGAAGGCGTTGAGCACCTTGTCGATGAGGAACATCGCATACCCCACGCCGGCCATGGCGATGAGGAACCCGCTCAGCCGCCCCACCAGGAGGTAATGGGAATCCGGCCGGCCCGGGGCGATGTGCTTCCGGTAGAGCCCCTCGGTGAACAGGGCGCCGCTCGAGACCATGAAGGCCGACGCCGTGGACATGTTGGCCGCCAGCACGCAGGCGATGAGCAGGCCCAGCGCCCCCGGGAAGAGCAGGTGGCGGCAGGCGAAGCCGAAGGCCTGCTCCGGGTCCTCCAACTTGTCGATGCCGAACGTGCCGCGGACGAGCATCGCCGCCACCATCAGGCCGACCAGTGCCCAGCCCACCGTGCACACCCGCTTGACGTAGTTGCCCCAGTAGAAGCCCTCGCGGCAGGCCCGCTCGTCGCGGCCCGAGCCCACCGCCGCGATCTGCTGCGGCTGGGCGAGGATGCCGACCAGGCCGTTGAGCGTGAGCATGAAGATGTACCAGGGCGTGATGCCCTCGGGCGTGGCCAGCGAGAACTTCCCCGGGCCGAGCGACTCCTGCATGCCGGCCAGGCCGCCGACGTGGCCCCAGCCCAGCGGGATGAGCATGAACGACAGGCCGATGATGAGGAAGCCCTGGAAGAAGTCGGTCCAGGCGGAGGCCACGAGGCCGCCGACGAAGCTGTAGGCGATGAAGGCGACCGTCATGCCGACGATCGTGAGGTTGGGGCCCACGCTGCCGCCCGAGGCCTCGCTGATCACCTTCGCCCCGCCCTTGAGCATCGCCGCCGAGCCGATCGTGAAGAACACCAGCGCGAAGACGATGTACAGCCCGCTCATCCAGCGGCCGTAGCGGTCTTCCATCATCTCGGCGGCCGTCGTCCGCCGGATGCGGCGCAACAGCGGCGCGAACATCCAGAAGAAGGGCGTGGCGAACAGGTTCTTCCACTGGTACCAGATGCCGGAGATGCCGACCTCCGAGACCTTGCCGGCCAGCGACACGGGCATCTCGGCGTGCGTGCCCACGCCGAAACTCTGGCCGATCATCAGCCAGCGGCCGAAGCCACGGCCGCCGAGGAAGTAGTGGCTGCTGTCCTTGACCCGCATGCCGGCGACGATGCCGATCGCGGCCACCGCCACGAAATACAGGGCGATCACGATCCAGTCGGCGGCGGCCAGTTGCATGCATGCACTCCGGTTCGGGGCGAGGCGGCCATCCGGGCCGGACGCAAAGTCTGGTAGGCCGGCCCGCGGCGGTCAATGCTCCGCTGCCGCCGCCCCGACGGATCGCTCGGCCCCCGAATCAGCCGGCGGGGAAGTCGATCGACTCGGCCCGGGGGTTCCTGCGGCAGCGGTCGCCGAGCGCGTCCGCGAGCGGATCGTCGTCGTCGCGGGCCGAGAACCCGAGGTGCAGGTGCCGCCGCCAGCCCTCGGCGTGCGCGAATGCGCCCGACATCCTCCCCACGGCCCGGCTCATCTCCCCGAGCACGTCCACGAAGTCGGCGGCCCCCTGCGAGGCGTCGAGCCAGGCCTGCTGGCTGGCATGGGCGGCGAGCGCCGCCCGCTGCGTGTCGAGGACGGACGACGTGTCCACGAACAGGTCGGGCTCGACCGGCCGGCGGAGCGGATCGCGGAGGCCGTGCGGCATGGCGTGGTAGACGACGACGTCGTCCTCGTAGCAGGGCTCGGGCGGGGCGGTGTCGAAGTTCGGCATCCCGCGGACGAAGGCCGCGGTGACGGCCAGCCGCGACGCGTTCATGTGGTCCTCCATGTAGTCCTGCGGCGCGTGCGTGAGCACGATCCGCGGCCGGGCCCGGCGGACCACGGCGGCCACCCGGCGGAGCAGCGGCTCGTCGTAGAAGATGAGCATGTCGGTGGCCAGGCTCTCGTGGTGCGTGGCGCCGAGCACGGCGGCGGCCCGTCGCGACTCCTCGGCCCGGATCCGGGCCAGCTCGGCGCGGCCGTGCACGGTGCTCCCCTTGTCGCCGTTGGAGATGTTGAGGTAGTGCGTGTCCCAGCCGAGCTGCCGGAGGAGGAGCAGCGTGCCGGCGGCGAAATACTCGATGTCGTCCGGGTGGGCGAAGATCGCCAGGGCCGCGGGGCGCGGGGCGGGGGACGGGGCGGACACGGGCGATCTCCTCGGTGGGGGCGGCGGTGCCGTCGGGCAGCCGCCGGATTGCGGAGTAAACTAGCGGTGCGGCCGCGACGCGTCACCCTCCTCCCCGGCCGCCCGTCGCCCGCACCCATGCCCTCCCCCCGCCGCGAGTTTCCGTTTTCGATCGTCGGCGGCCGCCTCGCGGCCGGCGGCGGCATCCTGCCGCTGATGGCCGACATGGGCCGGGCCCTGGCCGACGATCCCGGGATGCGGATGCTCGGCGGCGGCAATCCCGCGGCCGTGCCCGCGGTGCAGGCGCTCGTCCGCCACCGCATGGAGGAGCTGCTCGCCGCCGGGCCGGCCTTCGATCGGATGATGGTCAATTACGATCCGCCGCGCGGCAACCCGCGGTTCCTGTCCGCCCTCGCCGGGCTGCTGCGGCGGGAATACGGCTGGGACGTGGGGCCCGACAACATCGCCGTCACCAGCGGCGGCCAGGCGGCGTTCTTCTTCCTCTTCAACCTCCTCGGCGGGGCGTTTCCCGCCGGACACCGGCGGAGGATCCTCCTGCCGCTGTGCCCGGAGTACGTCGGCTACGCCGACCAGGGGCTGGACCTGGACCTGTTCCTCGCCTGCCGCCCGGCCGTGGAGCGCGGCCACGGCGGCGATCCGCGGTGCTTCAAGTATCGGATCGACTTCGCGGCGGTGGAGCGGGCCCTCGCGACGCACGACGTGGGCGCGATCGCGGTTTCGCGGCCCACGAACCCTTCGGGCAACGTGCTCACCGACGCGGAGGTGGCGCGGCTCGCCGGGCTGGCCGCCGACCGCGGCGTGCCCCTGATCGTGGACAACGCCTACGGCGCGCCGTTCCCCGACATCCTCTGCGTGCCGGCCAGGCCGTTCTGGGCCGACGACGTGATCCTCACCATGAGCCTCTCGAAACTCGGCCTGCCCGGGACGCGGACGGGGATCGTCGTGGCGCCGGAGCCGATCGCGGCGGCCGTGGCGGGAATGACCGCGATCGTGGGGCTCGCCAACGGCACGATCGGCCAGCAGGTCGTCCTGCCCTGGGTGGAGGATGGCAGCATCCTGCGGATCGGCCGCGAGCACCTGCAGCCCTTCTACGCGGCGCGGGCCCGGGCCGCGACGGACGCGGCGCGTGAGAGCCTCGACGCCGCGGGCGTGGACTGGGCCCTGCATGCCCAGGAGGGCGCGTTCTTCCACTGGCTGTGGCTGCCCGGCCTCCGCATCCCGACGCTCGAGCTCTACGAGCGGCTCAAGGCGCGGCGGGTGCTGACGGTGCCGGGCGAGCACTTCTTCTTCGGCCTGGAGGGCGACTGGCCGCACAGCCGGCAGTGCCTGCGGCTCAACGTCTCCGGCCCGGCCGACACCGTCCGCGAGGCTTACCAGATCATCGCCACGGAGGCGGCCCGGGCCGCCGCGGGCTGACGAGCCGTCAGTAGCCGCCGGGAACGTCCGGCGCCGGGGCCACCGCGACCGGCGGCAGGCCCAGCCGGCGGCGGGCCTCGTCGAGCATCTCCCGCGTGCGGCTCGACCCGCACCGCGTCGCGCCCAGGGCCCGCACGGCCAGCAGCTCGTCGAGCGTGCGCACGCCGCCGGCGGCCTTGACCTGCACGTGCGGCGCGGCGTGCGCCCGCATCAGCCGCAGGTCGGCGTGGGTGGCGCCGCTGGGCGCGAAGCCGGTGGAGGTCTTCACCCAGTCGGCGTTCAGGTCGCTGCAGATCTCGCAGAGCCGGATCTTGTGGGCGTCCTGCAGGTAGGCGTTCTCGAAGATCACCTTCACCTTCCGGCCCGCGGCGTGGGCCACGTCGATCACGGCCCGGATGTCAGCCGCGACGGAGTCCCATGCGCCGCTCAGCACCTGGGAGATGTTGACCACCATGTCGAGTTCCTGGCAGCCGTCGGCCACGGCCTGCCGGGCCTCGGCGGCCTTGACCACGGTGGCATGGCCGCCGTGGGGGAAGCCGATCGTCGTGCTCGGCAGGACGGTGCTGCCCGCGAGCCAGTCCGCGCAGCGGGCCACGGCATAGGGCATGATGCACACGCTGGCCACGTCGAAGGCGACCGCCAGGCGGCAGCCGGCCTCCAGGTCGGCGACGGTGAGCGTGGGGGCGAGCAGGGCGTGGTCGATCATCTTGGCCACGTCGGCGTAGGCGAAGCTCATGGGGATTTCCTGGCGGATCGGGCCGCACGGCCGGTGACGCGCGGACGGTCAGCATACAAGCGTGGGGCGGGGGCGACGACCGCCGCGGCGGGCCGCCGCCCGGCGCCGATCGCGATCGCGGCGGCGCACGGGTGGGCGCCGGCGGCACGACGGGCATAATGGCTCACCTGCGATCGATCACCCCGGGAGTCCCCGTCATGTCCTCGTACAACGTCGGTCTCGTCGGCTACGGCTGGGCCGCGACCGCCCACATCGCCGCCATCAACGCCACCCGCCAGGGGCGGGTCGTGGCCGTCTGCTCGTCGCGGCCGCTCGATGCGGCCGAACTGTCGGCCCAGTACGGCAAGCCGATCCGCGTGTACCGGGACCTCGACGCCATGCTCGCCGACCCGGCGGTGGACGTCGTGGACGTGACGGGCCTGCCGAGCAAGCACCGCGACCACGCCGTGGCCGCCGCGAAGGCGGGCAAGAACTTCATCCTCGAGAAGCCGATGGCGAACACGCCGGAGGAGGTCGCCGACATCGTGGCCGCCGCCGCGAAGGCCGGCGTCAAGGGCTGCGTCTGCTTCGAGGCCCGTTTCTCGTCGCAGTTTCTCGCCACCAAGGCGCTGATCGACGAGGGGCTGCTCGGCCGGCTGCACTACGGCGAGGTGGACTACTACCACGGCATCGGGCCGTGGTACGGGCAGTTCCGCTGGAACACCGGGAAGAAAGACGGCGGCAGCGCCCTGCTCACCGCCGGCTGCCACTCCCTCGACGCCCTCCTGCTGGTGATGGGCAGCGAGGTGAAGACCGTGTCGGCCATGAGCACGAAGTCGCACAGCGAGATCTTCGCCCCCTACGAGTACCACACGTCGAGCGTCACGATCGTGCACTTCGCCAACGGGGCCGTGGGCAAGACGGCCGCGATCGTGGACTGCCTGCAGCCCTACTACTTCCACACCCACCTCGTGGGCAGCGAGGGGAGCATCCTCGACAACCGCTTCCACTCCCAGAAACTCCACACCGACCGCCACCGGTGGAGCGAGTTGGCGATGAAGCTCGTGGACTCCGGCGACGTCTCCGACCACCCCTATCAGGCCCAGTTCCAGGCCTTCTTCGACGCCCTCGACAAGGGGCAGGAGATGCCGCTGACGAGCCTCCGCGAGGCGAAGCGGACCTTCGACGCGGTGTTCGCCGCCGACAAGAGCGCCGCCGCCGGGGGCACGCCGGTGAGCGTGGGCTGAGCCTACGGCTTCGGCGCCAGGGCGGTCTGCAGGCCGGTGATCACGGCCTCGCAGTATTCGCGGGCCTGCCTGGCCAGCGCGTCCACGCCCTCGGGGGCGGCGGGCCGCGGCACCGAGGCGGGGAAGATGTTCTCGTAGGCCAGCGGCATCGTCAGGCCCGTGAAGGCCACCGGCTCGAAGAGGCGGTAGTGGTCGATCTCGCCGAAGCCCGGGCCGCAGTCCTGGTCCTGCGGCCAGTTGCGGTGGTCCTTGATGCAGAAGCTGCGGATCTCGGGGGCCGTCTTCACGACGTCGGGAATCGGGTCGAGGTTCAGGTAGTCCATCACGTTGCCGGCGTCGTAGTTGACCCACACGTTGGGGTCGTTCACCTCCTTGACGATCGCCGACAGGGCCTCGCCGGTGCCGGTGGTGCCGCCGTGCTGCTTGACGACGATCGTCACGCCGTGATCACGGGCCAGCGGGCCCAGGTGCTTGAACCGCTCGATCCACAGCTTCCGGTCGCCGCCCTCGGTGTGGCCGAAGGTCAGCACCTGGCCGATGCCGGCCGCCGCCGCCTGCTTGATCCGCTGCGTGAGCACCTCGACGGCCTTCGGCTTCTCGGGATAGATCGTCGAGAACATCATCACGGGCTCGAGGCCCAGGTCGCGGCACCGCTTGCCGAGCGCCTTGGCCCTGTCGGCAGGCGCGTCCTCCGGCATCATCGGCACCGGCTCGCCGCCGGCCTCCTTGTGCTTGGTGCCCCAGGCGACGAACCGGTAGCCCGCGGAGGCGATTCCCGTGAGGGCCCGCTCCAGGGGGAAGGCGGAGTAGACGAGCGTCATGCAGGCGTGCTGGAAGACCGTCGGCTTGCCGCGGGCGACCGCCGGGGCGTCGGCTGCGGTCGCCAGCCGCGCCGAGGCCATGGCCGCCGCGGCGGCCCCGAGGAACCCGCGACGTGAACTGGGCGGCAGCAGCGGGGAAGCCATCGGCGATCTCCGGGGGCGAGGGGGAGCGGGATCAGGAATACTTCGTCACGCCGGGCATCGCGACCGGCGGCATCGGCAGCGGGCCGAGTTCGTACGAGGCCGGCGTGAGATCCTGCTTCGAGTTCCAGGCCATGTCCCAGGTGATCTCCTGGCCGGTGTAGGTGGCCAGCCGGCCCATGATCGCCAGCAGCGTGCTCTTCGCCAGCGACTCGCCGTTGTTGATCGGCTTGCCGTCGCGGACGCTCTTGAACAGCTCGTCGTGCTCGACCTGATAGGCGTTGCCGGAGTCGCCGTCGAACGCCCACGGCTGCCCACCGGTGATCTGCACGCCGCCCTTCTTCTCGCTGAGGTCCGCCGTGCCCTTGGAGCCGAGGGCCACCACGCCGATGTCCTGCTTGCACCCGGGGATCTGCCGGCAGTTGCTCACCAGTCGCGTGCCGTCGTCGTATTCGTAGACCACGCTGTGATGGTCGAAGATGTTGCCCGGCGCCTTGCGGACCTGCTGGCCGCCGGTCCCGATGGCCTTGACGGGATACCGCTCGCCCAGCGCCCAGACGGCGAGGTCCAGGTTGTGGACGTGCTGCTCGACGTTGAAGTCGCCCGACAGCCAGGTGAAGTAGGGCCAGTTCCGCAACTGCCACTCCATGTCGCTCCAGTGCGGCTTCCGGGGCAACGACCAGAGCGGCCCCCGGTAGTCGTTGGCCAGGATCGCCCGCACCTCGCCGATCGCGCCGGCGTGGATCCGCTTGACGGCCTCGCGGAACGGCTCGTAGTAGCGGAGCGTGAGGCCCGACACGACGGACAGCCCCTTGGCCTTCGCCTGCTCGCAGGCGGCGAGCACGCGATGCACGCCGGGGGCGTCCACCGCACAGGGCTTCTCGGCGAAGATGTGCTTGCCGGCCGCGACGGCGGCCTCCATGTGCAGCGGACGAAAGTGGGGCGGCGTCGCCAGCAGCACCACGTCCACGCCGCTGTCGATGACCTGCCGATACGCCTCGAATCCGGTGAACCGCCGGTCCGCGGGCACGTCCACCTTGGCGGCGATCTCGTCCATCGCCTGGAGGCTCCGCAGGCTCTGGTCGATCCGGTCCGGAAACATGTCGCCGACGGCCGTGAGCACCACGTCGCCGGAGGTCGAAAGGGCCTGCGCGGCGGCTCCCGACCCCCGTCCGCCACAGCCCACGAGGCCGACCCGGAGCCGATCGCTGCCGGCTGCATGGACGGCGGGCGCGAACGCCGCCTGCATCACGGCCGCCGCTCCCGCCACGCGGGAGGAGGTGCCGAGGAAGGTGCGGCGACTGGCACGGGACGCGGGAGTCATGGGAGGGCCTCCTATGGGCGACGCACGGGCGGGATCACTTGGTGGCGGGCAGCGGACGGAGTTCCAGGTTGCGGAAGAACACCTCGTCGCCCTCGGCCTGGAGCAGGATCCTGCCGGCGGCCGGCGTGGCGTCGTAGCACTCGTTCACGACGTGGCCGTTGATCTTGACCGTGATCCGGCCGCCTCCGCAGAGGCACTCGACCTTCGTCCACTCGCCGACGGGGCTGGCGACGTCGTCCTTCCCACGGGCGTCGTAGCCTTCCTTGAGGAAGGGCTCGTGCCGCGACGACCAGAACTGCTTGCCGGAATAGGTGACCGGCTGGCCGTGCGGGTCCCAGCGGGTGTTCTTGTCCTCGGCCACGCGGGTCAGGCTCGTGATCGTGGCCGGAAAGCGGCTGCCGTCGGCCCGCGTGCCGGGAATCACGATCAGGTCGCCCTCGCAGCCCTGCGCCAACTGGCACTCGATGCTGGTCATCCACACGCCCTTGGCCGAGCCGTCGGCTCCCGTGCCGTTGAGGAGCACGCCGGTGTTGCGGACGCTCGTGGGGTCGGCCCGCTTCCTGCCCCAGCGGTATTCGACGGAGAGATGGTAGTCGCGGTAGGCCTGCTTCGTGGCCACGTAGCCCATGTCCTCGTCGCCGCACCGCAGCACGCCGTCCTCCAGGCGAAAGACGCCTGCGGGGTCTTCGTGATGGGTCTTCTTCAGCCACTTCGTGAACCCGGCCAGGCCCGGCTCGGCCAACGGCCGCTCGACGCCTTCGGGCGGACGAGCCTCATCCGCGTGCAGACGGGCCACGGGGCAGATGGCGACGAACAGGAGCGCGACCCGCAGGAACCATTCCATGGTGGGTGACTTCCGATGTGCGTGGGGAAAAGGTCGGCGAACGCCGTTCCGGGCCCGCGGTGCCTGCCGTGGAACCGACGGCTCAGTATGATACTGCCCGCCGCGGCGGTCTGCATCCCCGCTGCGGTCGTCTCGCTCCTTCCCTCGCTCCTCCCGAGGTTTCCCCATGATCACGGTTCGGATTCGGCTCGCATGCGTCGCCTGCGTCTTGCTCGCCTCGTGGACGATGCCGCCGGCCGGGGCTGAGCCGCCCGTCGCCCAACCGGAGGCGGCGCCGGTGGTGGATCCCAGCATCAGTCCCAGCGACGGCAAGATCGTGCTCTTCGACGGTCGCCACCTCGACGACTGGTACACCTGGCTCATGGCCAGCAAGTATGCCGACCCCAAGGGGGTGTTCCAGGTCAAGGACGGGGTGCTCCGCGTGAGCGGCGAGGAGCTGGGCTACATCGCGACGCGGCGGAACTACCACGACTACCACCTCGTGTTCGAGTTCAAGTGGGGCGAGCGGAACTGGGCCCCACGGGTGAAGAATGCCCGCGACTCGGGCATCCTCGTCCACGGCGTCGGGCCCGACGGCTTCACCGGGGCGTGGATGCCGTCGATCGAGGCCAACATCGTCGAGGGGGCGACCGGCGAGTTCATCATGGTGATGACCAAGGGGCTCGAGCCGACGCCCCATGACGTGTCCCTGACCTGCGAGGTGCGGCGGACGCCGAATGGCGACGTCGTCTGGGAGAAGGGCGGCGGCCGCGACGTCTTCGGCCGCAAGAATCGCAAGCACGTCAACCCGTCCTACTGGGACCCGGGCTGGAAGGATGAGTTCGGATTCCGCGGCCCGCGGGACGCCGAGAAGCCGATCGGCGAGTGGAACACGATGGAGATGATCTGCGCCGGCGAGCTGGTGCGGGTGATCCTCAACGGCCAGGTCGTCAACGAGGGATTCGCGGCCTCGCCCCGGTCCGGCAGGATCCTTCTGCAGAGCGAGTTTTCCGAGGTGTTTTTCCGGAACATCGAACTCCGGCCCGTGGCGGGCGAGCACGCGCCGCCGCCGGTGCCCCAGCCGCAGCCCTGATCGCCATCCCGGGGCCGGTCCCGGCCCCGAAGAGAGCCGCATGCCGGTCTTCGACTACCGCTTCACCGTGGCCGCACCGCTCGCCGACGTGGCGGCGTTCCATCGCGACACCTCGGCCCTGAAGATCCTCACGCCGCCGCCCACGATCGTGCAGTTGCACGCGATCGAGCCGCTCGGCGAGGGCTCGGTGAGCACCTTCACCCTGTGGGTGGGCCCGTTGCCGCTGCGGTGGAAGGCCGTGCACAGGAACGTCTCGGAGCGTGGGTTCACCGACGTGCAGGCCGAGGGGCCGGCCGCCAAGTGGGAGCACACCCACGCCTTCGTGCCGCTCTCGCCCGCGACCACCGAGATCCGCGAGCACATCGAATACGAGCACAAGCCCGGAGCCTGGGGGCTCGTGACGCGGGTGCTGTTCTCGCGGCCCAGCCTGTGGTTCATGTTCGGCTACCGGGCCTGGGTGACGCGGCGACGGCTGGCCCGGTTGAGGTGAACGCCGTGCCGAACGCGGCCCGGGCTGGTATGCTCCGCGGCCGGACGCGGCGGGCGGCACGTGTGGCCGCGGCGGTTCGACGGGCGACGAGGAGACGAGACATCGTGAGCACGCGACGATTCGGCCGGCTGGCCTGGTGCGGGGTGGCGATCGGGCTGCTGGCCTGGGGGGCGACGCGGGCCGCCGAGCCGCCGCGGCCGCTGCGGATCATCGTCATCGGCGCCCATCCCGACGACGCCGAGTTCCGCGCCGGCGGGGCGGCGATCAAGTGGGCCCGGCAGGGCCACGCCGTGAAGATGGTGTCGATGACCAACGGCGACATCGGACACTGGAAGATGGCCGGGGGGCCGCTGGCGGTGCGGCGCAAGGCCGAGTGCGCCGCGGCCTCGAAGGTGATGGGCACGACGTCGGAGGTGCTCGACATCCACGACGGCGAGTTCGAGCCGACGCTCGAGAACCGCAAGAAGATCACCCGGCTGATCCGCGAGTGGCAGGCCGACATCGTGATCTCGCACCGCCCCTGGGACTACCATCCCGACCATCGCTACGTGGGCATGCTCGTGCAGGACGCGGCCTTCATGGTCACCGTGCCGTTCTTCTGCCCCGACACGCCGGCCCTGAAGGAGAACCCCGTCTTTCTGTTCACGAGCGACAATTTCCAGAAGCCCTATCCCTTCCAGGCCGACGTCGCGATCGCGCTCGACGAGGTGTTCGACACCAAGGTGGACGCGGTGCACGAGATGGCCTCGCAGACCTACGAAGCGGGCGTGGCGGGCAGCGAGGCGCGGATGCGGGAGCTGCCGCCCGAGGCCGACGTGGCCGCCCGCAAGGCCTGGCTCCGCGCCAAGTGGGAGCGGCGTCAGGGGGCCGAGGCCGACCGGCACCGGGCGGCCCTCGTGAAGTGGTACGGCGAGGACCGCGGCAAGGCGATCCGCTTCGCGGAGGTGTTCGAGGTCTGCGAGTACGGCCGCAAGCCGACCGACGAGGACCTGCGGAAGCTGATGCCCTTCTGATACGCATCCCACTTGAACCTCGCGCGTGACGCTGGTCGGGGCTGCCCATGCCCCGTCGCCGGACGTTCGCGGTGGCCCGACCAATCCGCCTTTGGCGGATCGGTGCCCGGCCACCGCTCTCTGCACGTCCGCTGCGCTTCGCCATCCTGGCTGCGCTTGCTCCCATAGCCCGGCTCCCGGGGCACGGGCACCCCCTCCCTGGCCCTCGTCGCTCGGAAGCGGCTCGTGCGCGAGGCTCACGTGGGAGCCGTATGAGCCGTATGAGCCGGCCGTGGCCGCGGTTGCGGCTACTTGAGCGACAGCAGGTAGGCGATCACGTCGGCCAGCTCGGCCGGGGTCAGCTGGGCGTCGAGGCCCTGGGGCATGATCGACACGCGGCCGGGCGTGAGCTCCTCGATGTCGGACCGGGCCACCCGCACCTCGGCGCGGTCGGGCGTGATCACGAAGATCGCGTCGGCGGTGCTGCGGCCGAGCATGCCGGTGATGGCGCGGCCGTCGGTGGTGACGACGGTCCAGGGCTCGTAGCCGCGGACGATGCTCGCGCTCGGCCAGACGATCGCCTCGAGCAGGTCGCGGGCGCCGCGGATCGTGCCGATCTTGGAGAGGTTGGGGCCGATCTGGGCGCCGTCGCCACCCACCTTGTGGCAGTTGGCGCAGCCCGCGCGATTGCCGAAGAAGACGCCGCGGCCGCGGTAGGCGTCTCCGCCGGCGAGCGCACCCTCGAGCTCCGACAGCCGGGCCTGCTGCCGCTCGGTGCCGGCCGCCAGCCGGGCGAAGAGCGGCGCGGCCGCATCGCGGACGGTGGCCGGGAAGCCGGCCAGGGCCCGCTTCAGGGCGTCGGCCGGGATGTTGTCGAGCGCCGGCGACTCCGCGAGCGCCGCGACGAGTCGGTCGCCGACGGCGGCGGCGGCGGACCGCTCGAAGGCCGGCAGCAGCCGCGGCGCCTCCATCACGCCCGCCGTCGTCAACGCGGCGGCGAGCCGCTCGAGCTGTGAATCGGAAAGCCGGGCGCCGCCCAGGGCCGCGGCGGCGGCCAGCCGCTCCGGGCCCGGAGTCTCCGCGGCGAGCCGGCCGAGCAGGTAGGCGAGGGAGGCGTCGGGGGTCGATTCGCACCGCGGCAGCGCGGCGGCCAGGGCGGTGACCCGCATCGCGTCGGGCTGGCGCGGGTCGTCGCCCAGGCGGAGCAGGGAGGGGTCGAAATCGGGCACGTTCATCGCCCGCACCGTGACGATCGCCTGCTCCCCCAGGGCGGCGTCGCTCCCTTCCAGGCAGCGGCGGATGCCGGCCACGAACGCCGGCGACCGCTGCTGCGGCGGCGCCTGCGCGATCGCCTCCAGGGCCCGTGCTTTCTGGGCCGGCGCGGTCGTGTCCGCCGCGAGCGCCGCGGCCACGACGTCCTGGACGGCCGGGTTCGGCAGGAAGGCGACCAGGGCCGACTCCAGCAACTGCCGGGTGGCGTCGGTGAGTTCCGGGGCTGCGAGCCAGTCCCGCACCAGCGCCACCACGGTGTCGGCCCACTCGGGCCGCGCGGTGACGATCCCGAAGGCCGTCCGTTGCAGGGCGGGATCGGCGTGCGTGAGGAACGGCACGACCATGTCGCGGGTCAGGACGCGGGGGGCGCCCGGCGGCGCGGCGCGGAAGCGGGCGGCATCCACGGGACGCACGTCCATCTGGTCGAGGGCGATGAGCGCGGCCCGCTGCACCGCCGGATCACGATCCCGCAGGCCCGCGGCGGTTTCCGCCGGGGCGGCGATCTCGATGAGCGCGTAGATCCGCGCGTGCTCCAGGAATCGATCGCCTCCGGTGCCGAGCGCCGCCAGCAGCGCCGGAACCGACTCCGCCACGCCGATGCGGCCGAGCGCCGTCGCCGCCATGCGGCGGACCGATGCGTCGGCGTCGCCGCCGGCAAGCCGCGCGAGCCCCTCGCGGGCCGCCGCGTCGCGATGCAGGCCGAGCGTGTGGGCGGCCGCCTGCCGGACGCCCGCGTCGGCGTCGGCGAGGGCCGGCCGCACGGCGGCCAGGCAGCCGGCCGTGCCCGCGCGGCAGGCCGCCCAGACGGCGTTGCGGCGGGCGGTGGCCGAGCGGCCGCGGGCGATCGTCTCGGCGAGGAGCGGTTCGGCCGCCGCGCCGACCTTGGCGAGCCGCTCCACGGCCCGGTCGCGGACCGCCCAGCGGGGGTCGTCGAGCAGTTCCACCAGCCGCTCGGGCCGGGCCGCCTCCCAGTTCTCCTGCAGGCCACGCGGGTCGGCCGGGCGGGGAGCGTCCGCCTTGCGGATCCGGTAGATGGCCCCCGTCACTTCCGGCTTGGCGGTCTGCGAGGTCGGGCAGCCCCGCAGGAACCAGGCGCCCGTGTCGAGGACGAGCAGGCTGCCGTCGGCGTCCTCGAGGACGTCGGTGGGGTGGAAGTCGCGCTCCTCGGAGACCACGAAGTCCTCGGTGCGGGCCCGGAACGTGGCCCCGTCGCGGTCGAGCACGTGCCGCTGCACGCGGCGGCGGTTGAAGTGGGCCGAGAACAGGTTGCCGCGATGCTCCGGCCCGAAGGCCTCGCCGCGATAGCGGACGAGCCCCGACGGGGCGCACCAGCCGAGCTCGGCGAGCGGGGGCAGGAGGCCGCCCGTGCGACGGAACTCGCGCGTCAGCGTGAGGTATGGGTAGAGGCCGCCCTCGACGCAGTGCAGCAGGCCGTCGCCCCGCGGATTGGGCGCCCCGATGACGATGTTGGCGGTGGAGAACGCGTCGCCCTCGTCGTTGAAGTCGGTCTCCACGGGATTGTCCATGCCGCCGGCGGCGAGGATCTCGATGCCGGTGCCGTCGCGACGCATGCGGAACACCCCCGACGCCGTGCCCTTGAGCGGCGGGCCGTCGGGCCGGCGGACGTCGAAGCCGCGATTGCAGGCGTTCCAGTGGACCAGGCCGTCGGGGCCGAGGAACGGGCCGTGGATGTCGCAGGCGTTGCCGCCGAAGTCGAAGCGATCGACCACCTTCGTGCGGCGGTCGGCCACGCCGTCGCCGTCGGTGTCCTCGAGCCGCCACAGGTAGGGCGCCGAGCAGGTGTAGAGCCCGCCGTCGACCCACAGGGCGCCCATCGGGAAGGTCATCTTGTCGGCGAACACCGTGCTCTTGTCGAAGCGGCCGTCGCCGTCGGTGTCCTCGAGCATGCGGATGCAGTGCGGCGGATCCTTGACGAGGATCTCCGACGTGCCCTTCATGAGGTTGAAGCCGGAGGAATCGCAGACGAACAGCCGGCCGCGGTCGTCGAAGCCGGCCATCATCGGCCGCTCGAGCAGCGGCGGGCCGGCGACGAGCTCGGCGACGAAGCCGGGCGGCACCGTGAAGGGGAGCGGCGCGGCGGCCGAGAGCGGCCGGCCGCCGGCCAGGCCGAGGAGCACCAGGGCGGCGAGCCGCCGGGCGGCACGGAAATCGAAGGGCTGAACGGACATGCGAAAACCTCCGCCCCAAGGATAGACCGCGCCGGGGAAGTGTCGCAAACCGCCGCCCGCGGGGCGGCTTCGCCCGGTCATGCCGGCGAGGCAGTGGCCTCGTCGGCGGCCCGCAGCGCCCGGGCCGCCGCGGCGATCGCCGGCCGGTGCACCGCCTCGACGTCGTCGAGCAGGGGCTGGAGCGGCCCCGTGGCCGCGATGCCGGCCGCCGCCACCGCCTCGTGGAGCACGCGGATCGGACTGATGCGGTTCCGCAGGTCCTCGAGCGGCTCGAAGACGCGGCGCAGCCGCTCGGCCTCGGACCAGTCGCCGCGGCGGATCGCCGCCAGCATGGCCTGCGAGAGCCGCGGGGCCACGCAGCCGCAGCCGGTCGTGAAGCCGCCGAGTCCGAAGTCGCGGAGGTGCACGATCGCCGGCTGCTCGCCGATGCCGCTGATGATCGTGGCGGGATCGACGAGGCCGACGAGCTCGCGGAGGTAGGGATCGAGCGCCGGGTCGGGCCGCACGGTGGCGTACTTGATCGCGCTCACGAGGCCGTCGCGACACAGCCGGGCCGCGTCGACCGGCTCGATGTAGCCGTCGTGCTTGATGTACAGCAGCGCGGGCACGCCCGCGGCCTCGACGAACCGGCGGATGCCGGTGGCCACCCCGGCGCTCGTCGTGATCCCCTGCTGCGGCAGCACCATCACCGTCTGGAAGCGGTGCCGGCGGACGGCCTTCGCCTGCTCGAGCATGAGGCCGAAGGTCGGGCCCGCCGCCGGCACGACGAGCGTCGTCGGCCCCGCGGTGGCCGCCAGCATCGCCAAGAGCGGCTCGTACTCGTCGAGGCCGAGGTGATAGAGGTTGGCGTTGCCGCCGTAGAGCAAGAGCGACACGCCGCCGCGCTCCAGGTGGCGGATGATCTTGGCGTTCTCGGCGGCGTCGATCGCGCCCGTCGCCGTGCGGGCCAGCGGCGGCACGGCCATCACGGAGCGGGCGAAGTGGGCGGCGGTGAGGGCGGGGCAGGATTCCATCGGTCAGAAGATCTCGGGGTCGGGGGTTGGAGGGCCGCGCTCCAGGAAGCGGAAGTCGCAGCCCAGGTTGGCCTGGGTCACCTCGTCGACGAACAGTTTGCCATAGCCGCGGCCGAACCGCGCTTCGGGCGGCCGCCAGTCCGCCAGGCGGCGGG
>Ga0315901_10004193_pt1 | contig 18134 bp, 18 predicted proteins | sample LakEriMetagenome_10_FD_203761 | JGI IMG/M metagenome (GOLD analysis project Ga0315901, IMG submission 203761) | Freshwater fungal communities from buoy surface, Lake Erie, Ohio, United States - Buoy 2 MA116 | ecosystem: Environmental > Aquatic > Freshwater > Lake | place: USA: Lake Erie, Ohio...
ACCACAGGCATACAGACCTGCGGCGATCGCCATGATCATGATTGCTTTTTTCATTGCTTGTTTTGTTTTGTCGTTTTTGTTTATATCCCCAGGATCTTCCTGTTGAATTCTTCGTTGCTGCCGGTACCAGCGAAATCATCAAATGCCTTTTCAGTAACACGGATGATCTTGTCTTTTATGAACACTGCTCCTTCTTTCGCACCGTCCTCCGGATGCTTGAGCGCACATTCCCATTCCATCACCGCCCATCCGCTGTAATCGTAGCCGGTGAGCTTGCTGAAGATGGCTGAGAAATCGACTTGTCCGTCGCCGAGTGACCTGAACCTTCCGGCACGCTGTACCCAGTTTTGGTATCCGCCGTACACACCCTGCTTTCCGCTGGGATTGAATTCAGCATCCTTCACATGGAACATCTTGATGCGCTCATGATAGTGATCAATATAAGCGAGATAGTCGAGGCACTGCAATACGAAATGGCTGGGATCATACAGCAAACATGCACGCTTATGGTTACCGGTCTTTTCCAGGAACATCTCATAAGAAATTCCATCGTGCAAATCTTCTCCGGGATGGATTTCATAACAGAGGTCTACCCCATTTTCATCAAATACATTTAGAATAGGCAACCAACGGTTGGCCAGTTCTGTGAATCCGGTCTCTACCAAACCCGCTGGTCTTTGTGGCCAGGGATAAACGGTATGCCAGAGCAGCGCGCCGCTGAAAGTGGCGTGGGCATTGAGTCCCAGGTTGGCCGAAGCCTTCGCTGCATATTTCAGTTGCTGCACAGCCCATTCTGTTCTTGCCTTGCTGTTGCCCCTTACATTTTCCGGAGCAAATCCATCAAAGAGATCATCATAAGCGGGATGCACTGCCACGAGCTGCCCTTGTAAATGTGTTGACAATTCAGTGATCTGCAAGCCTGCCGCTTCCACAATACCTTTTAATTCATCAGCATAGGTTTTGCTTTCTGCGGCTTTCTGCAGGTCGATGCAACGGCTATCCCAAGTAGGGATCTGTACACCTACGAAACCCAGATCAGCCGCCCATTTGCAGATGGTCGACAGATCATTGAAGGGAGCTTTATCGCCCATGAACTGGGCAAGGAATATACCAGGACCTTTGATTGTTTTCATGTTTTAAAATTTCAGTTACACAGTGTGAGGAGTCCATTTCTGATCCGACTGTGATGAGAGCACCACGTTGTCGATGAAGGCCATGCCACGGATACCATCTACTACGCCAGGGAAATCGAGCATCTCGGCTGTAGGCTCCACACCATCCATCTTGGCTCCCAGGGTCAGAGAGAAGTTACGGTAGATATTGGCAAAAGCTTCAAGATATCCTTCAGGGTGACCGCCAGGTGTTCTGGTATTGTGCACGGCAAAGCTGGAAAGTCTTCCGCCATAGTTACCGCCGGCACGATAGATCTGTGCAGGCTGATCGAGCCAACGCACAATCATGGTATTGGGTTCATGTTGTGCCCACTCAAGTCCGCCATGCTCACCATATACCCTGATCTTGATGCCATTCTCTTCACCGGCCGCAACCTGTGATGCCATGAGCACACCGGCTGCACCATTTTCAAATTTCAACAATACGTTTCCATCATCATCCAGCATCCTGCCTTCTACCATTACATTCAGATCTGCACAGATATGTGAGATCTTCAATCCACTTACGTATTCAGCAAGATGTGCGCAATGCGTTCCGATATCACCCATGCAACCGCTTTTTCCGCTTCGCTTCGGATCTGTTCTCCAGGCTGCCTGTGCATTGCCTTCGCGCTCGGATAACTTGCTAAGCCATCCCTGCGGATATTCCACCCATACTTTTCTGATCTTGCCGAGCTTACCAGCCTTGATCATCTGACGGGCTTCTTTCACCAATGGATATCCTGAATAGGTATGGGTAAGGCAAAGAACTTTCCCTGTTGCCTCCTGAATTTTTTTGAGTTCCTTCGCTTCATCGAGTGTAAAGGTGATGGGCTTTTCAATCACCACATGAAATCCATGCTCCATCGCCATTTTGGCGGGAGCAAAGTGCGCGAAGTTGGGTGTTACAATCGTTACGAAATCCATTCTTTCTCCTTCGGGAAGCTGACTCTCTTTGGTGATCATTTCCTCGAAAGTGAGATACGTTCTGTTTTCGGGAAGAAAGAGTGCCTTACCTGAATCTTTGGCGATATCAGGATTGATGCTGAGTGCACCACAGACCAGTTCAATCAATCCATCCATTCCGGCAGCATGGCGATGGATGGCACCAATGAAGGCATCCTTGCCTCCGCCTACCATGCCCATTCTGAGTTTTCTGTTCATGTTAAAAAAGGTTGAAATAAGTTGATGATGTAGCGGTTTTAAAAGTACAAAAAAAGAGGGGACAATCGTCCCCTCTACAAAAAAATATGAGATGGTTTTTAAGCGGCCTGTTTCTTCTTTCCGAGGAAGTACAATGCAGCAAAAGCCACGATCAAAATACCGGGGAAGATGAGCATATTGGACAATGTTGCTTGTCCAGCAGCTAGGTCAGCGGCATCACCCACCAGTCCTGATGCTTCAGCAGCTGTCTTGTTGTCCTTGATCCATCCACCAATGATAGGTTGGAACATGGAAGAGGAGAACATACCGATACCGCCCATGATGGACAATCCCAGTGCTCCGGTCTCCGGAAGGTGCTGTCCTACATAACCCAGCATGTTGGGCCAGAAATAACAGATGCCCAGTGCATAGAACACTGCAGCCACATACAGCATGGAACCACTCATGGTGCTCAGCATATAGATACCGATCACACCAAAGATAGCAGAGCCCAGCAGCACACCTGCAGTATTCAGTTTTTCAACCAATGGACCTGCAAAATACCTGCCCACAGCCATCAAACCGGTAACAAGAGCGAGGATCAGCATGGGGCTTGCACCTGCTTTCGCGAGGATAGGTCCAACCCATTGTTGGGGACCAAATTCAGAGATGGCGGTGAGGGCCATACAAGCAGCCATGAAAAGATACAATGGATTCAGCATGGCTTTGAAGCTGGCGAGTGCAGAGCTGGATGTTGCTTTTGTTTGTGGAAATGTTTGTCCAAAAAACAGATATGCATATAACAACGTAGGAACAAGGATAACCCAGATCTGGGCTTGCCAAGGCATGGCAGCATCGGTCATAAATTTAGAGATCAAAGAACCCAGAACGATACCGCCGGGGAACCACATGTGAAACTTGTTCAGCTTGCTATGGAACTCATTTCCGCTGTAGGAGTCAGCGATCATAGGGTTACACGCTGCTTCAGTACAACCATTCCCGATACCGATCAACAGGGTAGAGATCAGCAATACGTTATAGCTGCTCGCATAAATGGTGGTGAGGATACCGATGGCATGGGCAACGAAGGCCAGCTGCATGATCAGTTTGGGACCGAGCTGTGCGTAGAAGACACCTCCGAGGATCATGGAGATCGGAAATCCGAGGAACCACATGGAGTTGATGGTACCCAGTTGAACAGGATCAAGACTAAGCTCTGTTCCCAATTGGGTCAAGATACCGGCACGGATACTGAAAGAGAAAGCTGTCGTAATGAGTGCGAAGCAACTCGCATAGAATAGCCTGTTGGCATTGACGTTTTGGCTCATGGCAATCAATTTTGGTTTAAGGGTTAATGGCTAGGCCATTGTTGAATTGGGAAGCTAAATAAAGTTCTTTTTATGGCCAAATTTTTTGGGGAATGTTGGAGAGGTTGAAGAGGTTGAAGGGGTTGAAGAGGTTGAGGAGGTTTAAGATATGTACTTCAACTGCTTCAACCCCTTCAACCCCTTCAACCTCAAAAAAATGCTTATCTTAAATAAAAAAATGAGCTCCCGTCGCAAGGCCATCAGAAACATCATGGCAGGTTCCATTGCCACTGCATCTTTATCAGCATTCAACAATAGTTCCGTGCATACCGAACTCAAAGGAAATATCAACCATGCTGTTTGTCGCTGGTGTTACAATACTATTCCCATGGAAACCTTCTGCGCTGCTGCACAGGAGATGGGCATCAAGGGAATCGATCTGGTGGGTCCAAAGGATTGGGAGATCCTGAAAAAATACGGATTGTATTCCTCCATGTGCAATGGTGCGGAGATCAATCTGGTGGATGGTTTCAATGATACCCAGTTTCATGCGAAACTAATTCAGAACTATACCGACATGATTCCGCTGGTAGCAAAGGCAGGTTACAAGAACCTGATCTGCTTTTCCGGAAACCGGAGAGGAAAGGATGACGAAACGGGATTGAAGAATTGCACGGAGGGTTTGAAGAAACTGGTGGGACTGGCTGAGCAACACGGTGTAACACTGGTGATGGAGTTGCTGAACTCAAAAGTAAACCACAAGGATTACCAGTGCGATACCAGCAAGTGGGGTGTGGAATTGTGCAAGCGTGTCGGATCAGAGAACTTTAAATTACTATATGATATCTACCACATGCAGATCGATGAGGGTGATGTCATCAGCACGATCCGCCAGAACCATATGTATTATGCACATTATCATACGGGCGGTGTTCCTGGCAGAAATGAGATCAACGAAACACAGGAGTTAAATTATCCTGCCATCATGAAAGCCATTGTGGCCACTGGCTTCAAAGGATTTGTTGCACAGGAATTCATTCCCACCTGGCCTGATAAACTTGCTGCACTCAAGCAGGGTGTGATGATCTGTGATGTTTGATGCAGATGAATTGCCTGGAAAACATGAAAACAAAAACAGGTCAACTCCTTGCTACCGTTTTTTTCTTTTGCTTGTTTTCAAAATCACAAGGACAAACAGACAGTTCATTCTTAGAAGCACGTAACAATGCCAGACTGGTCAACCAAGGCTTCAACCGCTGCATCCGTTACGTAAACGCCTGGATGAAACACGCAGATCCCTCAACAGGATTAATTCCGAGAAACCTCAGAGAATCAAAAGATTTCTGGAATGCCTGGGATGCTGCTGCCGACAACTATCCCTTTATGGTGATGACCAGCTCGATCCTGATGCCGGAATTTTTCAAGGGCAAAGCCATGGAAATGCTGAGGACAGAAAGACGACTTACTTCGAGAATAGGTAAACTCCCCGATAGCTATTCCTTCAGCAAGAAAACTTTTCTGAACGAAACCATCGATACCAATCAGATCATCTTCGGAGCTGCGGAATACATGAAAGACGGACTCATTCCGTTGACCGAATGGCTGGGAGAAAGCGCATGGAGCGAGAGAATGCTGGAGATCCTGAACGATCTACCCAATGTCGCGCGCATGGCAAGAAACATAACAGGCAAATGGTATGGCAACAGTGCAACTGTTGAAGTGAATGGTGATCTGCTGCAGGTACTATCTCGCATGTATTGGTTCACCGGAAAAACCGAATACCTGGATTGGGCCATCGAGATTGCTGATCATTATCTGAATGAAGAGGGTTTGCCTACTGCAGCATTGGACCGGCTCCGCATACGCGACCATGGATGTGAGATCATATCAGGACTTTGCGAAGTGTATACCACCGTTTATTTTGCCAGGCCGGAAAAAAGAAAACAATGGCGACCCCTGATTCATAAAATGCTTGATCGTATTCTGGAAGTGGGTAGAAATGAGGACGGACTTTTCTATGATGAAATAGATCCCGTGAAGGGAAGCATTTTATCGGCCCGACTGGCAGATAATTTTGGATACACCTTGAATGCTTATTGGTTCATCGCAAAAATCGATTCCACTTCTGCATACCGTGAAGCAGTAATAAAAGCGCTGTCATCACTCAATGAAAAATACCGCAAACACGATTGGGAAAACAGTAGTGCCGACGGATACGCAGATGCCATCGAAGGAGCATTGAATCTTTATCAGAGAGAACCCATAGCGTCGGTAAAATCCTGGCTTGACAGTGAAATAACAAACCTCTGGGCTTTTCAGAAAGAAGATGGTATGATCGAAGGATGGCATGGTGATGGAAATTTTGCCAGAACCACCATCATGTACTGCCTATGGAAAACACAGGGAATCCTACCCGACCACTGGCAACAAGATCTTGAAATCGGCGCAGTAAAAACAGATAAAGGAGTAAAAGTATTGATACACGCAGCCACCGGTTGGAAAGGAAAGATAAGGTTCGAATCACCGAGGCATACAGACAAAATGCATATGCCAGCAGACTATCCACGCATCAACCAGTTTCAGGAGTGGTTTACAGTGGATGAAGAAAAACATTACAGGGTTATATCAATTAGGAAAAAAAACAAGATCGTCTCGGGGAAGAAATTAAAAGAGGGCCTGGAAATTAATATCAAATCTGGTGAAAGCCTTAAGCTGGAGATTTGGGAAATACTATGAGAAAAATTACAAATATTTTTTTACCTCATCCGGAGAATATACTGGCACTTCAGCATCTTTAAAATCCTTTACATTTCGCGTAATAATACAATCAAGTTTTTCAATAGAATAGGCAGATATCATCTGAAGAGCATCTTCGAAATCTTTATGCTTTGATTTCAATCCTTTTTTGATTACATCTTGATCTATTGCTACAATTTGTAAATAATCAAGGGTATTATATATTACATCACGTAGCAATTTTTCATCAACATATTTTTTTAACAAATAATACGTTGTTGCAATGGAATGTGATGATGTGTAAAGTCTGATTTTTTTCGCTTCAGCTTTGGAAAATAGATCTATCGCAAATTTGCTAAAGGGCTTTCTGTCGGCGATCAGATCAACCAGAATATTTGTATCTATAAAAATATTTTTCATAAATGCTTCCTTTCATAATAGGACCTCAGTTCCTTTTCCTCATCAAAATTTTTAGGAAGTTTTACTGCTCCGATTATTTTTTTCAGCTTTGGTGAAACGTCTTTATTGGTTTGTTCTTCGCTGGTGATACTTTCCAGATACTTCTCGATCAGTTCGGAAAGACTTCTACCTGTCTGTTTTGCATATGATTTTGCCTTATCAATAACCGATTTTTCAACAGTCAATGTCAACTTAGTGGTCATGATACGTGTGTTTTATACAAAGATACGTGTTATAAAGATTCCCCGTATTTCCTAATTCATTAAATTCGTTACCATAAATCATTCATATGCCGGAATCAAATGTATATGACGCCATTGTGGTGGGATCGGGTATCAGCGGTGGATGGGCAGCAAAAGAGCTGACAGAAAAAGGTTTGAAGGTGATCATGCTCGAAAGAGGTGAGAACATCGAACACATCAAAGACTATGTGAACGCTACCAAAGATCCCTGGGAATTCCCGCACCGCGGCGGCAGAACACAGGAGATGATCGAAAAATATCCGGTGCTCAAACGCGACTACCCGCTCAGCGAAACCAACCTCAACTATTGGGTGAAGGACTGGGAATGTCCTTATACCGAAGTGAAGCGTTTCGACTGGTTCCGGGGCTATCATGTTGGAGGCCGCTCCCTCATGTGGGGCCGTCAAAGCTACCGCTGGAGCGATATCGATTTTGAAGCCAATGCCAAGGAAGGTATCGGCACCGATTGGCCTATCCGTTACAAAGACATCGCACCGTGGTATGATTATGCTGAATCCTTCGCCGGCATCAGCGGATCCAAAGAGGGTCTCAATGTACTGCCCGACGGAAAATTCCTTCCTCCGATGGAACTTACCTGCGTAGAGAAAGACGTTGCCGAACGCCTGAAGAAACATTATAATGGCAGCCGCCACCTCATCATCGGTCGCACTGCCAACATCACCCGCCCTCTTCCGGGCCGCACCCAATGCCAATTCCGAAACAAGTGCTCCCTGGGATGTCCCTTCGGCGGATACTTCAGCACGCAATCCTCTACACTTCCGGCTGCCATGAAAACGGGCAACCTAACCCTTCGCCCTTTCTCGATCGTTACCAAAGTGCTGTACGACAAGAACACGCAAAGGGCCACTGGTGTGGAAGTACTCGACGCAGAAACCAACCAAACCTACGAATACAAGGCCAAGATCGTCTTCCTCAATGCCTCTACCCTCAACAGCACCTGGATCCTGCTGAACTCAGCAACAGATGTGTACCCAGGCGGACTGGGAAGCAGCAGCGATCAATTGGGGCACAACCTCATGGACCACCACTTGGGTGTGCGCATCAACGGACAGGTTGAAGGCTATGAGGATAAATATTATTTCGGTCGCCGCCCCAACGGATTCTATATCCCCCGCTTCCGCAATGTCAATGGCGATAAACGCGATTACCTGCGTGGCTTCGGTTATCAAGGTCAGGGCAATCGCGAAAACTGGAATCGCAATGTTGCTGAATTCAACATTGGCGTGGAACTAAAGGAAACCCTTACCGAACCCGGTTCATGGCAAGTGGGTATGGGTGGCTTTGGAGAGATCCTTCCCTACCATGAGAACAAGGTCACACTCGATAAAACCAAAAAGGACAAGTGGGGATTGAATGTGCTGGCAATCGATTGTGAGCTGAAGGATAATGAACTGAAGATGAGAAAGGATATGCTGGCCGATGGTATTGAAATGCTGGAAGCCGCCGGTGTGAAGAATGTAAAAGGAAAAGATGGCGACGGCACTCCTGGTCGCGGTATCCACGAAATGGGAACTGCGCGCATGGGTACCGATCCGAAGAATTCTGTCCTCAACAAGTTCAACCAGGTATGGGATGCCAAAAATGTTTTTGTCACCGATGGTGCCTGTATGGCTTCCGCTTCCTGTGTCAATCCTTCGCTCACTTATATGGCACTCACGGCCCGTGCTGCAGATTTTGCAGTGAGCGAACTGAAAAAAGGAAATCTCTGATCCGTTACATAGCCAAAACTAAACTGCAGGGGTCCGCATCACGGACCCCTTTTTATTGTCCTTGATGACCGTCGCTATTTTATTTAACTTTGCATCATGCTCAAAAGCACACTCATCAAGGCTGCTAAAGCCTCCGGTGCCCTCATCGCAGAAAGGATCAACGGAAAATTCTCCATCGAAAAAAAAGCAGGACCGAACGACCTGGTCACAGAGGTTGACAAAGCTTCTGAAGCTCTGATCATGGACATCATCCGGCAAGATTTTCCGGATCACTTCATCCTCAGTGAAGAGATCGGAGAAGTGAAAATGGATTCGCAATACAAATGGATCATCGATCCGATTGATGGGACTGTCAATTTCGCTAACGGCATCCCCCTCTGCTGCGTGAGCATTGGCATAGAACACGAAGGGAATATGATCATGGGTGCTGTTTATAATCCCATGATGAACGAATTCTTTTTTTGTGAAAAAGGTCAGGGTGCTTTTCTGAATGATCAACGACTTGCAGTGAGCCAGCAAGACCAGGTGATTCACTCCTGTCTCGTTACTGGTTTTCCCTACACCTACCTCGATATGGAAAATGGTCCGCTGGATGTTTTCAGTCGACTCATCCGCAAGGGCATTCCCGTCCGCCGCCTCGGATCTGCCGCTATCGATCTTTGCTGGGTTGCCGCCGGGAGATTCGATGGTTTTTATGAACACAAACTCAATGCGTGGGACAGTGCAGCGGGGTATCTCATGGTAGAGGAAGCCGGAGGAAAAGTGACAGGATTCAAAGGAGAAAAATTCGATCCCTATCAACCGCATATCGTGGCAACCAATGGAAAGATCCATGACGAACTGATCCGCTGGATCAACAACACACATCAATAAAAGAACATGTCAAGAACAGAAATACAAGACTACGGTGAATTCGGATTGATCCATCACCTTACCAAGAATATCGAATTGCAGAACGCCTCCTCTGTGCTGGGTGTGGGTGATGATGCAGCCGTCATCGATCATTTCGGAAAACAAACTGTGGTTACAACCGACCTCTTGATTGAAGGTGTTCACTTCGATCTTTCCTATACACCACTAAAACACCTGGGTTACAAATCGGTAGTGGTAAACCTGAGTGATGTTTATGCGATGAATGCAACGCCTACACAGATCACCATGAGCATAGGTGTGAGCAGCAAGATGAGCGTGGAAGCACTCGAAGAATTTTATGAAGGAGTTTACATCGCTTGCGAAGAGCACGGTGTGGATCTTGTTGGTGGAGATACTTCCGCTTCGCAAAAAGGATTCATTATTTCCGTGACGGCACTCGGAGAAGTGACTGCCGATCAGCTTGTGCAAAGATCAACAGCCCAAAAGGGTGATCTGATCTGTGTTTCAGGGGATTTGGGTGGTGCTTATATCGGATTGTTGTTCCTGGAAAGAGAAAAGAAAATTTTTCTGGAGAGTCCGCAGGTTCAACCCGACCTGGAGAATGAATCATATGTCATCGGCAGGCTCTTAAAACCCAAAGCCAGAAAAGACATTCACGCTTTTCTTGAAGAAAAAGGAATTCTTCCCACTTCGATGATGGACATCAGCGACGGACTCAGTTCGGAGTTGCTGCACATCTGTGAGAAAAGCGGTGTGGGTTGTGTGATCTATGAAGAGAAGCTTCCGATCAATGAAGATTCCCGCAAGGCAGCTTATAAATTTGAGATCGATCCTACAGCCTGTGCCCTCAGCGGTGGAGAGGATTATGAATTGCTATTCACCATCAAACAGGATGATTACGAAAAGCTGACCTTGAATGAACAGATCAGTGTGATCGGCTATATCACCGAGGCAGAGCAAGGTGCCAAGATCAAAACCAAGGGCGGCAATACACACAACATCACCGCGCAGGGGTGGAATGCGTTCAAGCGGTAAACGTTATTTTACACTTAAATCACGTGATTTTTCTACAGCAACTTCTGTTTTTTTCACTTTTGTCACATTAGGATCTCCGGGAAATTTATAATGAATTTTATGGTCAAAAAACGGTTTCAATATATTGAAACTTTTTTTTAATTTTAATCGTGAAAATTGAAATATTATAATGTAATATTCCTTGATGGTGTTAGAAGATTTATGCAAAAGCTTGATGGGCGAATAGCAGAAAAGATCTTGTTTGTTGTCGCAGTAGCTCAGCAAAAAAAAGATCCAAAATTCTTCAAAAAACTAAAGGGTGAAATATGGGAGTTCAGAATTAGGCATATGGGGGTTCAAATTAGATTATTGTCATTTTGGGACAATTCTAATGTGAGAGAATCTCTAGTAGTTATAGCCGTTGGTTTTATTAAAAAGACAGATAAAATATCAAAAGATGAATTCGTCAAAGCCGAAAATATCAGAAAAAAATACTTTGAAGAAAACGGTAAGTAAAATGAAAACACATACCATCGATGAAATGATCGATGCGTTTGTTGGAAAAAAAGGAACCAAAGAACGACATCGTTTTGATTACAAACTTGAAATGGCGCTGTTAGGATCGATGATAAAATCTGCTCGAAAAAAAAGAAACCTTACACAAGAACAACTGGCCACTTTGGCGGGTTTACAAAAGAGTAGAATCTCAAAACTTGAAAACAGCGCCAATAGTGCTACTATTGGAACAATAATAAGAATATTTCAGGCTTTAAAAGCTGAAATACATTTTAATGTTACCATTAACAGGCAGCCATTGGGAATAAATTGAACCCTACACAATCAAAAAACCGTCTCCGTCTTTCCAAAAACCGAATTTGTTTCTGATCTCTTCAAGTCTGCTTTTTTCAAGGACAACCGTATTGACATCTTCTTTACCGGAACAGTGATAGAGAATCTCGCCAAATGGATCAACGACCATGCTATCGCCTGAATGGTTCAACCCGTTTCCATCTACTCCCACACGATTGACACCCACCACATAACTTTGGTTCTCGATGGCCCTGGCTTGTAACAAGGTCTTCCAGTGATGGATTCTTTTCTCCGGCCAGTTGGCCACATTGATGATGACATCATATTCTGGCGCAGGATCTTTGTCGGGGTCGGGCTGTATCTGCTGCCTTGCCCAAACCGGAAATCGCAGATCATAACAGATCTGCAAGTTGATCCGCCAGCCGCCTACTGATGCAATCACCCTTTTATTACCAGGTGTATAATGCTCATCCTCTCCCCCTAACGTAAAGCAATGTCTTTTGTCATATTGCCCGTGCTGCCCATTGGGCAACATCCAGATGAACCTGTTGAAATAATCATCCCCTTCTTTGATGCTCAGGCTTCCGGCCAGGATGATATTCTTCTCCATTGCCAAGACCTTCATCCAGGAAACCGCTTCTCCATACATGCTTTCGGCATATTGCTCCGGCTTCATAGTGAACCCTGTGGCGAACATTTCAGGCAATACCACTACGTGGGTGGGTTCCTTCAGGCTCCTGATTTTTTCAGCAAACATGTTCAGGTTGGCCTCCTTGTTCTCCCAGTGCAGATCAGTCTGTATGGTCGTGATGCTCAGCTTTTCCATTCAAAAAGTTTTTCATTGCCCTGTTGATGACATCATTCTCGAAACCCCTTGACATCAGATATTGTCGAGTCTTTGCCTGCTTCACATATTCTGTGTTTCCGGGACCCCTCAAAGATGCCCATTTTTTGGTAAGGATCTTTCTGGCCGTTTCTTCATAGGCTTCTACCGGAATCTCCTCTCGGATGGCAGCCCTGATGCTATAATCCGAAATTCCCCTTTTCTTCAGTTCCATGATGATCTTCCGCTTCCCCCAACCCTTCATCCTGAAACGTCCTCCGGCAAAAGCCCTGGCAAATCTTTCCTCGTTCAAAAAACCTTCTTCGATCAGTTTTGACAATAGCTCATTGGCTGCCGTCCACGTCAATCCGTAACCCGCCAGTTTCTGCTTCACCTCCTGGTGCGTTCTTTCCTGAAAGGCACAATAGTGGCGGATCTTCACATGTGCCTGTTCCGGCGTCAGTATCCTCTTTTTAAACCTCAACTCATCCATCTCCGGCAAATTAATCATTACCAATTCATAGCACCGCGGTTTTCAACATATTTACTGTCTTTTTACCTCAAAATGTCAAAAAAAACAACAGCCTTCTTCCGTGTTCCGAGGTTATATTTGCTTTTGTACAAACTTGTAGATTATGAAATTCATTGTGTCTTCATCAGCACTGCTTAAGCAGCTTCAGCAGATCAATGGTGTGATCGGTACCAACAACGTTCTTCCCATCCTCGAAGATTTTCTTTTTGAAATAGAATCCAATAAGCTCACCGTGGTGGCAACCGACCTGGAAACGGTGATGAAGATCCAACTCGATATTGAAGCCAAAGACAGTGGTCGTGTTTGTATTCCCGCCAAAATACTGATGGATTCACTGAAAAACCTTCCCAATCAACCGCTAACTTTTGATATCGACAAAAACTTTGGTATCGAAATCACAAGCGATAACGGAAAGTATAAAGTGATGGGCGAGAATCCCGACAATTTCCCCAAAGAGCCACCGGCAGATGAAACCTCTGCCTTCACCATGACCAGCCATCAGCTGCTTACCGCTATTAACAAAACGATTTATGCTGTGAGCGGCGATGATCTTCGCCCAGCTATGACCGGCGTTTTCTTTGAACTGGAAAAAAATGGCATCACTGCTGTAGCTACAGATGCTCATCGTCTGGTTCGTTACAAGATGAAAGGTATCAAGTGTCCCAAGGCAGATTCTTTCATTGTTCCCAAAAAACCGCTCAACCTGCTGAAATCATCATTGCCAGATAATGAAGACGAGATTGCTGTTTCTTATAACAACAACCATCTCTTCATCCACCATGGAACCGTTCAGCTTTCATGCCGATTACTGGACGCGCGCTTTCCGGATTATAAAGTGGTGATCCCCGCAGAAAATCCTTATAAGATGACGATCAGTCGACAGGACTTCCAGTCTGCTCTTCGTCGCGTAAGCATCTTCTCCAACAAAAGCACCAATCTGGTAACCCTGAATATTTCAGGAAGCGAACTACAACTTACTGCTCAGGATTTTGATATGAGTTTTGAAGGAAACGAACGTATGTCTTGCCAATATGATGGAGAAGACATCATCATATCCTTCAACGCCCGATTCCTGGTTGAAATGCTTTCCGGCACCGATAGCGATGAAGTAACCCTCGAGCTTTCCACCCCCACGAAAGCCGGTCTGATCAAACCTGTAGATCAGGATGAAACCGAAGACCTGCTTATGCTGGCCATGCCCTTAATGTCGAACTGATAAATAATTGATATGGATGCGTTGATCTCCTATTTCAGCGATCTTGAAAAAAGGCCCCTCGAAAGAGCGGGCTTTTTCGTCGCGGGCATGATCCTGCTTTGGCTGGTTGAAAACCTCATACCCCTCCTGCAGACCCATTACAAAAAAAGCAAAGGGCGACACGCGGCCACCAATCTTGCTTTCACCGCCATTCATTTTGTAATCCACACGCTGCTGGCGGGTGGAATCGTGTTGATAGCAACTTGGACATCTCAAAATCATTTTGGTTTGGTGCATTGGGTGGGTTCAGAAACCTTGGGCACTATCATCCTTACTTGTCTGGTGCTGGATTTTTTTGCCGGATGGCTTTGTCACTTTGTTGAACACCAGGTGCCCCTTTTCTGGCGCTTCCACTTGATCCACCACGCTGATAACAACGTAGATGTCACAACCGGATTAAGGCACCACCCTTTGGAATCGGTATGGAGAGGGATCTTTTTTTATTTGGGCGTACTTTTCTCCGGTGCTCCGATGTTTGCAGTGCTGCTCTATCAAACCGTATTGGTCTTCATCACGGGTTTCACGCACGCCAATATAAGTTTGCCCGGGTGGCTCGACAAAAGCCTGAGTTGGATTTTGGTATCTCCGAATATGCACAAAGTACACCACCATTGGAAACAACCTTATACCGATAGCAACTATGGTGCTGTTTTCTCGATATGGGACAGATTGTTGGGAACCTTCATGAAGCTGGACCCATCAAAATTACAGTACGGCCTAGACCAGTACTATCCCAATGAAAAAGACGAAGATTTTATTTCCCTGATGAAAAAGCCTTTTCAAAAACTCGGGTAAATGAAAACCATTGCCGTCATTCCTGCGCGTTTTGCTGCAACCCGCTTTCCGGGCAAACTGCTGGAAACCATTGGTGATAAAACCATCATCAGAATGGTATATGAAAATGCCGTTTCAACAGGATTGTTTGATGCGGTTTGGGTGGTTACCGATAGCAATGTGATTGCAGAAGAAATACACAGCATTGGGGGTGCAGTGAAAATGAGTCTCCGAGAACACAACAGCGGAAGTGATCGAATTGCGGAAGCCATTGCTGATCTCGATGTTGATGTAGTGGTAAATATTCAGGGGGATGAACCCTTTGTGGCAAAAGAGCCCCTTCATGATCTGGTTTCCTGTTTCAATGATGATCGTGTTTGTGTAGCCTCACTGATGAAGCGGTTTGGAAAGGGGGATGAGCCGGGCAACCCCAATCAGGTAAAAGTAGTTTGCAATACATTCAACGACGCCCTTTACTTCAGCCGTTCATTGATTCCTTTCAACAGAAATCTTTTGTCACAATCTCCTGTGTTCAAACATATTGGGGTTTATGCATATCGGAAACAAACCTTGATGGATTTTACTTCCTGGCCGGCAGGTGTTCTGGAACAAACAGAAATGCTGGAACAACTGCGCTATCTTGAAAACGGTATTGCAATCCGTATGGTTGAAACCACGAACTCCAGTATTGGCATTGATACGCCGGAAGATCTTGAAAAAGCAAGAGAGTATTATCGTACTATTTCTTCTTGAAGACCGGTACCGTGCTGCAGGGCTCTCCATACATCAGGGATTTTACCACCGGTAATAAAATCTTTGATGCTTCCATATATGCATAATCAGGAATGGGCTTGTCGCCACAGCCCTTTATAACCACTCTTTTATCATCAAAATTCTCTACACCCAAGCCCATGCGTATATTTTGTATAAAAGCTTCCCGGAAAGCTGATTCAATGTTTCCAGAAACAATTCTCTCGGCAAATGGTGTCAGTTTTGATGCAATGAGCATATGGGCCCACAAAGGAATAATCGCGTCGGTAGAGCAAAAAACTGCAACCGTTTTGCCGGCATACTGCGACCAGTCGTGCTGATCAAGGGCTTCCCTGAAATCCTTTTCCTTGAGAAGCATCTCCATAAAAAGGAAATCTTTTATGTCAAAAGCTGTCGGCTCCCTGTCAGGATAAAATCTTTCAAGGTCAATTGTAATGAGACCACTTGCCGCTACCTTGTTTTTCAACTCTTCCATCCTACAAAATTATACAAAAAGGAACAGCCACCCTTTGGAGGTGGCTGTCTGTTTGTTTTCTCATGAGCAGTGCCTTAATATCCGGCTTCCCTTCTCTTGTCAACGATTTTCGTTGCTTTTTTCAGGGACTCCATTGTGCTGTATCCAGCGTATTGCTTCATTTGGTTCTGCAGTGCCTTTCTTTGTCCTTCAAGATCCACTGCTGCAGCTGGAAGTGCTCCTACCTGGTTCACGGTGATAAAATAAACACCATTCTGTCCGTCAATAGCTTCCGATGTATTAGACAAGTTCTTTTTGTTAAACGCTGCACCGATCACCTTTGTTTCTGTACCAAGGTTGGGAACAAAGGGGTCAGCGAACCTCACGGTGTCGGTTCTGCCAGTTGTTCCGCCCAGTAAACTCGCCAACTTTTCGAGATTTTTCTCATTTCCGGCTTTTTTAGCCATGGCTTCTGCCTTTTTCTTATTTCTGATGGTTGGCTCAACCAAAACCCTTGCAATAGAAGCAGGCTGTACACCTTCTTCAATCTCATTGCTTACAATAGCCACCACATATTGATCTTTCAGATCAAAGGGTTCAGAAACCGAACCGACTTTGTTCTCGAAAACCCATTTGACCAATGCTCTTGATCCAAGGGGTCCCGCCGTATAATCCAATTCTTTTATATTCTCTGCTGTGCTCTTGGTCACTTTCATTTTGGTAACAGCCTCATCAAAGCTTTTAGCGTCTTTTGCGGAAGCGGCAAACTGGGTGGCCGCAGTTGAAGCTGCAACATCAGTCTCTTCGCTGGCAATTACCGGTTTTGACAAATAGGCAATCTTGTATCCTTCTTCAAAATTCTTTTGGCTCAATACTTCAATAATATGGTATCCGAACTGTGTTTTCACAACCTCACGGCTGCCCACTTTCTTATTGAAAATAAAATCAGAAAACTCTTTGGCAAGGTTAACGTCCATGGAAGTAAATGTATATTCACCGCCATTGTTCTTGCTTCCCTGGTCATCGCTTACTGCAAGAGCGAGTGATCCAAAATCTCCACCGCCTTTGATTACGTTGAAAACAGAATCAATTCTTTTTTTGGCAGCACTATCCGTGCGAACCATTTGATTGGTTTGGGGATCTATTGTGCCAACCAAAATATGTCTGCACTTTACAGAATCTGGAAGGTTTCTGCTCTCAAGCTTTTTAGCAAGGACATAGCTGCCTGCGTCAAGATATGGGCCAAAAACCCCACCCACAGGAAGAGAGAAAATATTTTCTTTTGCAGCAATCTGGATTTTTGATTTCAGCGCAAAACCATCAAAGAAAGGAAGTTGGGTATTGTTACGGGTTACAAAGGCTTTTGCGTCCGTAGTTGTTTCAAATTCAGCTTTGAGTGATGACAATTGATTGAAAACTTTCTGTGAATCGGCTGTTGTGGGCGTTGCGCTGAATGATACATACGCAATACTTTTTACGTGCTCTTGCTTGAAGTCGTCCTTATGCTTACTCACATACTCATCAATATCAGCATCGGTAACCTTGATGGTGCTGTCGGCTATGGTTGTGTAGGGGACACCTGTAAAAGAGATAGAAGCAAAAGAAGAATTGTCTGCATTCATCTTCTCAACCATCCACTTGGGAACATAAGAACCCTGTGTAAAGAGGGAAGTATATTTTTGTGTAAGAAGGTTTATGGAGATGGGCTTGATCAGTTGCTCGTTGATATTCTGAGCATCTTCCGGCTTGCTGTTCTTCTTCATGTTGTTCATCCAGTTCTTCGCTGCGTTCACATCATACATTCCGGTATTTCTGTCGCTGAACATTTGCTTGAACTCCTGTGGAGCATCATCAGAAAACAATACAGCACCCAGTTCTTTGTTGGTTACCTGAAGACCCAGCTTTTTTGCTGCAGACCTGATCAACTCCTCCTGGATATATCCATTCCATACATTTTCAATGATGGTTTGGGTCATCATCTCGTTGGTCTGCATTCCCTGTGAGCGGTAATTCTGTTCTACGAGATTTACCTTCTGGCTGAATTCTACAAGATCAACTTC